>Ga0210402_10004122_pt1 | contig 13337 bp, 2 predicted proteins | sample IncBWC7MmetaG_FD_161055 | JGI IMG/M metagenome (GOLD analysis project Ga0210402, IMG submission 161055) | Forest soil microbial communities from Barre Woods Harvard Forest LTER site, Petersham, Massachusetts, United States - Inc-BW-C-7-M | ecosystem: Environmental > Terrestrial > Soil >...
CATGTTGCTGAACTGAATGATTTCGGGAACGCACCGGAAATGTTCGACAAGGCAGGTGGTCCCGCCGAAAGACTGGCGGGCGAGGTCGTAGATAGAGATTTGTCCGTCGTAAAGGTCGGAATTCGGAACGCCACGCAGATATTGAAAAATAAGGTTCTGAATCACGCCCAAGTCTTGTCCGACCGCGGACGGACTGACCTGTTCGTGGTCGCCGACGACAAGGACGGTCTTGCCCAAATACAGGGCAACAAGTGCCATCACATCGCTTTGGCTGGCTTCGTCGATGATCACAACGTCAAAACGAGTCGTACGCGGGTCGAAGTTTTCGACGACGCGCGAGAGCGGCATGACCCAGACGGGGACGGCATCGCGGCACTCGCTCATTTTCCTGGCGGCTTCGGTGCGCAAAAGGGAAACGCGGATGCCATGACCTTTGCCGATGCGGCGGATGGTGTCGAGCCAGCCGACGAGCGCCTGCCGCTGCCGCGAAGAGGTGCGCCGTGCTTGCGAACTCCAAGAGCGTTTGTCGATGAGTTCGACGGTTGCGCGACGCAGCTGCTCGCGCAGCTTTTCGCTCTTAGTTTGCAGAGCTTCAAGCGAAACACTACTGCGGCGATCGAGCTCGTCGTTGAGCTGGCGCCAGGCCCAGGCGGGCGCCACATCGCGCGGTGGTTCTCCGCGACCATGGACACCAATGCGATTGCGAATCGCTCCGGCCCAAGCGGGAGCAGCGGTTTCTAGCTTGGCGAGTAGGGTGCGGCGCAGATCGAGGTCAGCTTGTTTGCTCTTGAGTTCGAGCAGGTGCTCATAGGCTTCCCGATAGCGATTGGGATTCTGGTCTGTTACACCAGCCAGAAGCTGGTTGATTATTTTGGATGCCTTCGCCACACGGGCACAAAGCTTTAGCCGGCTTTTCAGATCACGGAACTCCTCTTCGAGTTGAAGGAGTCTCAGCTTCTTGAAACGGGAATCGAGAATTGGCGGGAGAGCATCGGTCACCGCAAGGTGAATACGCGCCAACTCGCCTGCCGAACCGACAACGGCCGGCCGTTCGGCAAGGAACTTGTCCCACTGGAACCCGCTGTCTTCGAGTTGTCGTTGCAACGGGAGCCACGTATTTCTTTGCCAGTCTAGGCATTGTTCGATGGCGTCGCAAAACTGCATCAACGTTTTCTCAAGCTCCTCACCCATTTCTCCTGAATGAGGAGGGCCAAGAGCGGCCACTTGCCGGTCCCACCGTGCGCCGAGATCTTCGCGGAGGCCCTTGAGCCGGAAGAATTGGCGCAACGCTTGAAAATGTTCAGGCGACCGCGGGCGTGCCTTGTTAACCTTGGTTTGTTCGAGAAAGTGGCTCCATGCCTTGTGCGTGAACAAAGTGATCGAACCCAGCTTGCCGCCTTCTTCGAGGTGCGCCACGATTTCACTGGAGATGCGCTCTTGTTCTTTCGCGACGGAAGGACCGATAGCTTCGGGACCGTACTTGACGAATGACTCTTGCGCGTTTGCGGCTTCGCGATGAACGATCCTCACGAAGCTAACAAGTTGATCCCAGGGCTGCCGGTGCACATCACCATACTTGCCGGCGTACACTGCGGCGAGTTTCCATTTGTCTCTGCCGGAAAGAGGCTCCACTGCTTGAACGAGAGCGGCAGATAGCACTTCGATTTCCTCGGGGGAGTTCTGCGTGGCATTCGACTCCCACAAGTCGGAGCGCAACTCGAGGTCTTCCATGCCGAGACGATTACGCTCACTCACGCTAGCTTCGAAGTCGTCGGCTCGCGGGAGATCGTGAAGTTCTGGAAGATGATCTGAAAGTTCATTCTCATCTTCGCGGGAAATGGAAACGCCTGTGCTGTAAAGGTCCGCCAACTCACTAGAAGAAAGAGGCAGCGGCGCTACAGCGGCGGCGGGGCCGGGAATCCATCCGTGCACTTCTTTGTCTCGCACGACCTGACGTGCGCCGTCGGCAGGTGCCCACGACTTTCCACCAATCACGATCTCTCGATATTCGTCGGCGCGTGCGTCAGCGAGTCGGCTTCGGATTTCGCTGAGTTTCTTTAACAAATCAAGGCGTTCGGTTTCGAGCTTCTTCGCTTCCATCTCGAGCGAACTCGCATCGGCGCGCGACAATCTTTCAGCGATTGATCCAACGGCGCTTTCGAGCTGTTTGCGGCTGTCCAGATCACTTTCAAGTACGCTGACACACAACGGGCGCAGCTCGGGAACAATGTGATGACGCACCATCCGCAATGCTTTGGTCGTGTGGCTCGTGACCAGCACGCTCTTGCCTTGAGCGAGCAAATGGCCGACAAGATTGCCTATGGTGTGCGTTTTTCCAGTACCTGGAGGGCCTTGCACCAAAACCCCTCCATGCTCCTCGAGCTGCTGAGCAATTCGGATCTGTTCCGGATTTGCTGGTTTGCTCAGCAGCACTTCCCTATCCGGGTGAATGGTGTTCTCGGGTGAGTTCCCATTTTCAACTTCGGAAACCGGCGACTCTTCTCCCACGATATTCAGCAGGGACCACGGCAGATCTTCTCGAGTGCGCAGGTCCACAAGGATGCCCTCGATTGCGGCGGCAAATCCCAAATTGCGCGCCCGCAAAAACAGCACTGGGTCGCGGCCAATGCACGGGTCGCTTGCTTCCTTGTTCGGCGCTTGGTCTTCGAAAAATTCACCGCGCGGAGACAACTGGATGACCAGGCGCTTGAGAAAGGCGGACGTGGCTCCATTGATGAGTGGATGGAAACCGCCTTCATCCAATTCTTCGCGGCATCGGCCAATCGCACGTCCGTCTACATCCGCCATGGACTGGAACAACGCCGAATACAGTTCGACCGGATGGTCCGCTTCAGAGAGCGTGAACTCGGGGACAGACGCATCGAATTGCAATTGAAGGCGCTGCAGCAGGATCGGATGGAAGGTGCCCCCCTCGGCACGCCGCCAACTCAGGATGCCGTCTCCGAGAATGAGCTCAACGCGTTCAGCTTCTCGATCAATACGGCCGTAGAGGGTGTAAAACACTTCGAAGATTTTCATCGCTGCACGAGCGGGATTTTCTGTTTTCACCCATTCGTCGCGCAAAGGTTTCCAACGTTCTAGAGCCGCCGTCCTTGCTGGATCGTCAGCGAACTTCTCAATTCTTTGCTCCCGACTGTTTTCGGATTCCTCCAGCGTTTCGTCGACGACAAGCGCGTTTGAAGGGTCGTCCCACCCGGTTTCGAGCCACGCGGAAATCTCTTCAGGCGGTTCCGGTGGGCGAGTCAAGCGGGGACGCCGCACTTTCAGCACATAGCTCGATTCCTCCATTGTCCGGCCGTTCTTATCCTTTGCTTTTGAAGAGCTGACCCTCGCGGCACCCCTTTGAACGGACGGATGATCGGGGAGATCCCGCATCCACAAGCTCCAGGGCTGTTCGCGAAGCTGGCGTTTCGCTGGGTTACGGTGCTGGTTTAGCGCTTCGAGATAGCGGAAGACGCGTGTGAGCTTTTCCCGCGCTACGCGGAGTTTTTCGGCATCCATGGCTCGCCTCCTTTACAGAGGCACTTCAACGGGTCTGAGGGTGGGCAGCGGAGACCTCAGAATATCAGCCGGAAGGGAGCGCCTCAATGGTACGCGGCTAGTACCCCTTGTTTTGGCGCTGGATTGTGCCGCCACGCGGCGAATTGAGCACCCGCTCAGCAACCTTGGGAATCGCGCAAACATCCTAGTAATCGCGGTTTGTCGCTTTTTTCACTTTCCAGCCTTAAGGCTTCTAGTCGACTCTTTTCCAGCCCACCGCAAAACAAAAGGGGACCTGTACGGTCGGACGGTGGCGTCTTCGCAGCATGGTCAGCTCGGCTTTCGCCGTGATCTGCGAGACTTACGAAATGACGGGCCGATTCATCGTCTTAGCGATGTGCCTTGCGAATGCCTCGGCGGTACTCGGCCAGAATACTCGGCCAACCTCAGCGGAAGCATCGGGACCACATCCCATCGCTAGGGCAGAGGGCCGCAAGATTCTTGCTACCATTTCCACAGTAACAGTAGACCTCGAGTCAGAAGTTGAAACGGACTGCTCCCACCTAGTTCACGACGTTTACGAACGAGCTGGCTTTGTATACGACTACGTCGGTTCGCGCGAACTCTATATCGGCAGCACAAATTTCACGCGCGTGCGCGTGCCTCAAGCCGGTGACCTGGTTGTCTGGCAGGGTCATGTCGGCATCGTCATCGACCCAAAAGAACACTCCTTCTTCAGCTTCGTGCGTTCCGGTCCTGACACGCAATTTTATGACTCGCCCTACTGGCGTTCGCGCGGCAGCGCTCGTTTCTTCCGCTATGTAACCGAGACGCCGATCCAGGCTGGTCGCACGCTCGAGGCCGCACGTCACCCGAATCACAAACCTCCTCTGGGCGACAGCCACAGTTCAGAAAACCGTCCGCCTTCCGAACTGTCCAAGGTGGCCCCTGCGCGCGCGTTGCACGCTGTCCCCAAAGTTGACGCCTCGAGTCCGACGAAAGTCGAGACTCCTCGCGAAATCGTTCTTCAAGTCGCAGGGAAAAGTCCGTCACCAGAAGAAGTCGTAGCGGCTTTTGTCGAAATGAATCAGGATTCCGGTGAATCCCTCCGGACGCGCAGTTTGAACAGTCTCGGCAAATCTATAATCGTTTACCGCGAGCTGCGCGTCTCCGCCGTGCAGATTAACGGCAAGCACGGAACTGCACTCGTTCGTATCGAATCGCTAGGCACTCTTGCCGATACGCAAACCGGCTCACAGCTTCGCTGGAGAGAACGGTCTCTTGAATTCGAGAAGACGAAAAGGGGCTGGGTGATGAATCCCATTAAGGACTCTGCTTACGTGACCCGTGAAGTTGCCTTGCAAGTCTTATCCGCCAGACTCGCGGACCTCACGAAAAACATGGACGCCACCCCTGAACAAGATCGCGAGCAGAGACAAATCATTCGCTTCCTGAATTTGCTGGTCACCGACAAGTCCAGCACCGCGTCAGCACAGAGTAACTAAGACCCAAAAGCATGCTGCTGGCCCTCGCGTGCCCCTCCGGTTTCGGTTAAGGGCGGGGATCGAGAACAATACACTTGGAGGCCGAAGGAACCGCTAAATTATTGGAAGGAATGAACGAGGCAAGCAAAGCAATTCCGGGACGAGAGTAACCCTCCGAACCGGCCTCCGCAACGCTTCTTGTCCGGCCGTTGGCGTCAGACCTTGATCGGATTCCGATATGGCCGCACGCAACGGCCAATGCTAAGTTCCCTTCTGACCGGTTCACACTAGACCATCCCTGACACCGCAAGCTCACTCGACTCTCACAAACCGCCCATCGCGAATTTCGTAGACACGGCGCGCCTCAGGTTTATTCCGAAAATCACGGGCCGCTTCCAGTGCAACCGTTCCATCTTTTTTCACGAAATGGTCCACGCCTGGAAATCCAACAATCGGGCAAGTCGACCCCGACCAGGGAAAATAAGTTTGCGAATGATCGCACTCACCTGCGTCCCGCGTCAGTTCCCTTCCCTCCAAATCAAAAATCGAGAGGAGCCACACAGGATCACTGCCGTCGCGCCGTTCCGAAAGTGACTCGATTTCCGCAACACCATCCGCGTCAACGTCGCGAAAACTCAGCACAGCGCTCGCCCCGCCCAGCAGAGGCGAAATCCAATCGAGATGGAATTCCCCGCGTTGCACTCTCCCTACAAATATGCGGCTGAACGTCCCCGCGGAGACACGACCCACAATTCTTTCGTTCGCATTTTTCGCAAGTTGCACCGATTCCACAACAATTTGCAGATGAATCGTCGCAACGCCCGGGGCATCTCCGCAAACCGCGCAGCGCGCCGGCAAGTCGACCGGCGGCATCGCAAGATTCTTTAGCAGCCAAGCGCCCACCCGCTGCAATTCCGTCGGAGCAAGCGTCCGCCGCACCGGAACAAATCTGTATTCGCTCTCGGAATCTCGCAGCTTCTGAAGCTCCTCCGGCAGCGGCGAGCGCACAACGGTCTGCAGCCGTACATGCGACCAATCCTGCCACGACGCAACCGGATATGTGACTTGCGCGCTCTTGATCAAGATCAGGTCGTCTTCAAACACCAGCACCAGTTGGCGCTTGGCAAGCCATGTGGCAAGCGCACCCTTTTCGCACGGCGGCACAACATCCGATTTGAGATTCGGAGCGATTGAGGCAACAACAAAGACCGGGCGCCGTTCGCAGGCCTGCAAATGCGCAACGATTCGGAACACATCAAGCGCATCCGGCTCGTTACCGTGCATAAACGCGTTTGGCCCACACAAGGAAGTAAGGATTGCCAGAACAGCGACGAGCGACCATCGCATAGCGAAAAACAAACCCCGCACTAAGGCAGCGGCGGGAACAGCGCGGGAGGCGCCGACGCTGCGGGAAACGCACACCCGGTCAGGTTGGGCGCAGAGATCGAAAGCGCCGGTTCGAAGCATGCAGAACCTTGCGTAATGATGCCGTTGCGTTTGTCTTCGGCCAGCGTGTAGCCGAATCCGGATTTATTGTATCCGAAGAATATCGATGACCACGAAGTTTCATACGCGCTACGACTCGCCGCAGCCCCCGCACTCCCGTTCGTTGCCAACTGGTGAATTCGCGCGGCATCGAGCAGCGCGCCGGTGTGATAGTCCGTAAGCAAGTTGAAAATCGGCGTCGATGGATCGGTGATGTCCATGATCGGCGCATAAATCGGATTCGGCAGCATTTGCGACGATTGCGGATACCCAGCCTGCGACATCCAATCCGACGGAGAGACCAGACTAATGCCGTAGGCCGACGCCGCGTATACTTGCGCCGTTGCCTTGCAGAATCGCTGATCGCGCACAGAGACCGGCCAGAAGGCAGTGGTACCATTGATATTCGGATTCACTGCAGCGATAAATTCTACATACGAATCTGTCTGCGAACTTCCCAAGAATTCCGCGTAGTAGTCCTTGTGCCCCGCTTCGTTCGTCAAATTTCCCGTCAAGTATGAGCACTGGGTCTTGTGCAGCGGAAATCCCGGATACACGCGATGCTGATTGAAGTCGAGGAACGTTGGAGCCGGCCGTACATTGGCAAAAGTCGGCGGAGTATTTCCTCCAGGACCGGGCAATCCCGGCGCCGCCCCTGCGGCAGCGAGCACGCCGTCGCCAAAGGTCTGGTCGCCGGTGGCGACGGCATACTCCACGCGAATGCGCTGTGCCGTGATGCAGGTGAGCGCTGGTTTGTCTGTGCACTGCACCGGCGCTTGTTCCGTCAGGGTGAGCGAAGATGGGAAGGTCAGCGTCGCCGTGTTGTAGTTCACGAGCACTTCAAAATCGAGCAGGTCGGACCCGGTGTTCGATTCGAGCGCCGCTGCGGGCACGAAGATTCCAGCGGAACGGCATGGCACGATTGGATAACAGTTCTTGCGCCACGTGGGATCGCCGCGCACCAGCGAGAATTTCTCGCGCGGCTTTACGTCCATCTTTGCCGATCCATCGGAACGCAAAATATCCGTCGTTCGGTAGACCTTCACGCCGCATTTACTTGGCTCGCAACTTTCCTTGCGAACGTCGTTGTTGAAAACCGACGGCAATCCCGTGGCAATCGCCAAGGGATTTCCGAGACCTGAAATGGTGAAGACATTCGGGTTTGCACCCGCATCGCCCGCGCGGAAATACTTTGTACCTTGTTTGATGAGCACCGCCGAACCGGACAAGAGGTACGGCGAGAGGTAGGGGAACAGCACCGTGTTCGGCTGATTGCCGGAAATCTGTTTGAAGTCCACGTCGGTGAAGCGGTAACGGAAATTCCATTTGCCAAGCGACGTGTCATGCAGGAATTGCGATTTCAAGAATGGCGCGGGAACGCCGGCTTCGTCCGCAGCAGTTCCGATCTGCACGTCGAAGTCGTCGAAGGGCCCGAGCGGCTGCAACGAAACGTCGAAGTCGCGGCAGACATTTCCCTTCAGCGTGCACGCGTCGCCGGACGGCGCGCCGAGATTGCCGGACGCCGACATCAAAATCCGAATGGATTGCCGCGGCGTGGAATCCGCAGGCGCAATCATTTTGAAAGTGGGTGGAACGGCAGCGCGGCGCTGCGGCTTCTGACCTGGCCGCATCGGATCGAGCGTCAGGTGCATGCCGCGCAGGAAAAGCTGTTTGTTGCCGCCCTGCGTTTCCGATTCCTGCTGCGCGTACGGACCGTTTTTCGTATCGCCATTATATGTCGGGAACAGCGTGCTGCCACTGTTCGTTGGGAACACCATCGAAACGCCAGCCGTGACACGCGTCGAATTGGAAGGCGGCTGCGAATCCGTCGTAGGCACGTAAATATAGAGTTGCTGGGATGAATCCTGATAAAGCTGCACTTCCATGCGGCCGCCGAGCGGCAAATCGACAATGGCCTTTTCCTTGTCGAGAGTGACGGACGCAGACGCATTCACGTTGGTCGAAGCGCCCGTTCCCGTCAACGTGGCTTGGGCAATGAGACTGCCAATAGCTTTTTTCGGAATGGTGGCCTGCGCGGAGACATATTTGTTGGTATTGAAATTATCCGCGTTCGGCATTCCCTGCCCCGGAATTCCCGCGGGATCGGGCAGCGCCGTAGTTCCGGAAAGGGTCGTGGCGTAAACGTCCGGCGCATCCGCTGGCAGATTTCCGCGCAGCGCCTGGAACGAAACCGACATTCCGTCGGCAAGATTCACGCCCTGCAATTTGATTGTGGTGGTCGAGGCATCGTCGTTGAGATACGAGAAGCGTGTGAGCTGCGAAGTCACCGCGCTGAGCGACACTGCTCCGGGCACCTGGGCTTCGGCAGGATTCACTGCGAGAAGCGCCGTTTCTCCGTTTGGAATTCCGGCGGAACTTCCGATCGTCTGTCCCGAACTCATTCCGAACGGGAATGAAATTTGCGTAGCGTCGGCGGACATAACATAGATTTCAAGATCGCCTACCGCACCAATATAAGGACCAATCGGAGTGGTGAGCGTGCCGTTGTTGAAGTCGGTCGGAAGCGCGACGCCGGGAACGCCCTGGCGCCCATACACGAGTTGCATGCCGGACTGAATGCCCGCGCCGGTGACGCTGAGCATCACCGCGTCGCGTTCGATGTCCGTCGGGCTGGTCGATTTGATCTGGACGTCGAGTGGGGTTGCCGTCGGCGAAGGAAGAGCCGGCGACGCAACCATAAACCCGAGCGCGAGAATGTCGTCAGCGGTTGTATTTAGTTCCACGAACCCCGCGGAACCAGTCAAGGAACCCGGAATGGTGAGTGTTGCGGAAGTCGAGCTAAGCGGATTCACCGGAATCGCTTGCCATGACCCACCTGCGACCCGGCCAAAGATCTGCTGCAACGAATTCAGATTGATTCCGAGAAGCGTTGCCGGAACTCCACCGCTGCCCGCGACGACGTAAGCCGGCGTAACGCGCGTGAGAAGCGGAGTTGCACCGCAAAGCGGGGTGAAATCCGGCGCCGGACCAGAAGCAGTTGGCGTTGCCGGAACGGGAGTCGCAACAGTCGCCCCACCCGGTGTGTTGACGGGCGGGTCGGCTTTGTTCAGGCAAATCGGCGTGGGAATTGTTGGCGCGGACGGAAGGGTCGTGGGACCATACACCGGGGCGAGAATCGGATTCGGCGTGGAAGTGTTGCCCTGCGGCGGGGCGACAGAAACGAGCAAGCCGTTCACAGGAACGGAAAGTTGCGCGCCTTTCGGGATGGTGACCGTCTTTTGCGTTCCCGCTGTCAGCGTTCCAACCGGCACGCTGGTGGATGCGGTCTGTCCGTCGAATAGCGTAACTTTCGCATTCGTCAGCGTTTCAAACGTCGCAGGCACCTGCACTTGAAGCTGCAAGTCCTGCGTAGTCTTTCCGTCGTTATCGACGTAGACGACTTGCGGACTGACAAGCGCGATGTTGAGCCGCGGATCGATGGATGCGACATGCAAACTTCCGCCGGTGGACGGCGGATCGCCGCCGCTGGGCGGAATCGCGGCGGCCGAGGTGGACAAGATCAAACCGTCATCGGTGACGGCGAGTCCATTGCCGAAGGTGCAGGAATTCGATCCACATGAGATTTTTCCGGCGTCCGTAGGATTCGACGGATCGGAAAGATTGACAAGCACGATGTCCGAGCCGGTGGCGACGACGGCAATCGAACCGCGCAAAACAATGTCGGTCGGCGCGGTGTTCAATTTGAAGAAAGACACCGGGTTCGGCTTGTACATCTGCCCCGTTGTGAACCCTCCGGACATGTCGACCAGCATCAACATCGGCGAGAACACGGCGCCCTGGGTGGAGCAGTTAATGTTGTTGTTCGCAGGCGCTATGATTCCGGAGCCGCCGAGAACGGCGATGTGCTTGTTACTCGTGGAAGACCCGCTGGTGGTCGCGAAAGTGCCAATGGCGAGAGCGTGGCCGAAACAGAAGAGCGAAGTGTTCGATTTCGAGCCGTCCGGATTCGACTTTTGCGTAACGAGCGCGCCCTGATCGAGGACGTTGTTGCTGATTTTCGGCCATGCGATCGCCGCCGGTCCCGCGGAAGTGGGATCGGCGATCACCAGCGGAACCGGCTGACCCGTCGCAACGATGAGCGGCTGCGTCGCAGCGGAGCTGCTGCCGGCATCTCCTCCGCTCAACGTGAAATTGTCGACCTTCAAATCAAACATCGTGGCCGTGCCGCCGCCGTCTATTGGCAACTGGAAGTTGTTGACGATAGTGTCCATCGCGAAGCCGTCACCTTCGGTCGAAAGCGCCTGGCCGCGCGTAGCAGCATCCGTGGCTGCGTATTCCTTTACCGCTTGGGCGAGATCGATGACCTGCAATCCCAGCCGATAGGTGCTGGCGTAGAGATACTGATCCTTCATGAACAAGCGGAGAGGAATCCCGGCTTGCGTGGCACTACTGCTGACGCTGACGCCGCCAACGAGCACAGGCTTATCAGGACCGGCGGACAAATCGTAGAGCCAGACGTTACCGGGAACGGGATTGTCCGCCGCTGTTCCTGCAGCCATGGCGAGAAGCGGTCCGCCGGATAGCGTGGCTGGCGAACTGGCTTGTCCCGCGGCGTCCAAGGCGCGTCCGATGAAGTATGCGGGAGTACCAATATTTTTCGGAGCCGATGCGTTTGAGATGTCGATGTCCCCGACGCCGCTGACGGCGGCGTTTACAAACTCACCGGCGTAGGCGCGCTTGCCAATGACCACGGGGCGGGTGATGAATTGATAGTCCGAATTCGCGCCTCCGAGCTGCGACGGACCGAACGTGGTGAAGCTGGCAGTGAACAGCGGCAGACAAAGCGGCGTAGTGTTTTGATCGGCGATTCCGGCGGAACCGTCGACGGTGGATTTGCAATCGCCGGTTTGAACATCTTTGTTCAGTGTCAGCGTGTAGGTCTGGCCGAACATCAGACTACCAACGGGCTGCAACGTGAGCGAAATTACGGCGTCGGTTGCGGTAACCGGATTCGCAACGGAGCCATCCGGCTTGATGCCGATAAGCGTAACTTTCACCGGAGTGGACGGCGAGGATTGCGGCGCAAGAATCAGCGTGTTCTGCGTGGGCGACTGCTGGTTGGCCACGATACCGGTGACCGGTTCGCTGAATACGATCTGGGGAAATACGGACGCGGAAACGTTTTGCGCGTTGTCCGCGGGAACGGTGTAGACGACGGCGGGCGCAACTCCGGTGGTGACGGTTGTGTTTCCACCGCCGGCGCCGACAACGAGAAAAGTGGAGTTCACGCTGACAGAATCGCCGCCGATGAGCGGTTTGGCGATGGCGGTGACGGTATAAACACCGGGCTGCGCGGCAACGTAGAAACCCTGAATGCGCGAATCTGCGAGGAGCGGTTCGCTGCCGCCGGTGTTGTCCTGATAGTCGCCGACAACGGCCTGCTGCACTCCGTTGACGAGGGCGCTCTGCATGACGAGTTTGGTGTCAAACGCAATGACGAGCTGCTGGCCGGTTTGCGCCACGCCCTGCAGCGCGACGCGTAGAAGATTGGAATCGAGCTTGTAGATATGGATGCCAACCTGGGGCGGAGGCGTAGGGGCCGGCGGTGCTGGAAACGTAAACGTGACGCGGCCAATGTTGCGATACTGCCGCTCGAGGCCGGCGGAGATTCCGTAGGTGGCATCGTCGACCTGAATACCGTCCACTTCCGTGGTGGTGGCGTGCAGCTTGGTGGTGCCGTCGAAGGCGGTAAGGTGTCGCGTACCGCCGCCGAATTGATGATCGAAGATGCTAAACCTGCCGCACGCCGGAGTATAGGTGGCGACAGCGCCGGGATCGGAATCGAGCGTGATGGTGACGGTGCTCGGATATTTTCCTATCGTGGCAAGCTGACCGGGAACCGACGACGGAAGAATTTGTGTGACCGTTCCGGTGATAAGGCCGGGCGAGGCAACACCGGGCTGATTCGGATCGGTCTGCGCAATATCCCACATCAAAATGAAATCCTGGAAGGGAGAAAATTGCGGAATGAAGGCGGCGGCCCCGCTGGCATCGATGGCAACGTTCACGTTGCCGTAGCTGTTGCAGTAGCCGGCAAAGGGCGGCGAAGCGGTGACGACCTGCGCGGACGCGCCGGTTCCCTGCACGAACGCGTGATCGATGGTTTCAAAATATGGCTGGCCGTTCTGGTCGGTGAGGCGGCGGTAGACGTAATAGAACGCGTTCGATGGCGCGGTGGGCGGCACCGGAAAGGCCAGCTTCACCTCTTTGCCAAAGGATGGAGAGGAAGGCGCGGAGACGTGAAGACCGGTGCCGAAATTCAAACCAGGCCAGGTGGGAAGAACCGGAAACGCAGTTTGATCGAGAACGGAAAGTTTGAACGTGGTGCCCTTGGTCAGCGCGCCTTGCGGAATGATCAGACCGGTGTTGCTTGGGCCAGCGACGGTGCCGCCGCCCGCGCCCACTGCAACCGTGCCATCCGGCGCCGTGAATTGGCTGCGTGTGACCGTGAGTGTGGTCTTGTCCGGCGTGGTGAAGGTGATGGCCATGACGTCATCGATAGAGGCCGGCATTTTTCCGGAGACCGAGCCGTCGTTGCCCGCCGTGAGCGAGAGCACCACGCCGTTGGTTTGATCGACGATGAGAATGGTAGTGCCGGGCGGCAACGAGCCGGGGGCCGCGGAGATAGCCACGTCGCCGTTTTGGTCGGGCATGCTGAAGACGAGTGAGTTGGGATCGAACGTGGGCGGCGTGATGGACTGCGTAGTGAACGTTGTGGTCGGAACGGCGATAAGGCCGCCGAGTTGATTCGCGAGGCCTGACGCGGCGAGCGTGTAAGACGTGGAAGGCTGCAACGCAGCTTGCGGGAACACGGCAAGGCGCGTGCCATTTTGCGAAAAGACAAAA
>Ga0210402_10004123_pt1 | contig 13336 bp, 10 predicted proteins | sample IncBWC7MmetaG_FD_161055 | JGI IMG/M metagenome (GOLD analysis project Ga0210402, IMG submission 161055) | Forest soil microbial communities from Barre Woods Harvard Forest LTER site, Petersham, Massachusetts, United States - Inc-BW-C-7-M | ecosystem: Environmental > Terrestrial > Soil >...
GTCCCCTCTCTCGGATTATTCCGCGGCGGCGCGGAGCGGCGGCTCGGCGAGCACTGCGGCGGCTTCCTTGGCGACGACCGTGCCTTCGAAGAAATTGGGGTTCTGGGTGCCCCAGAGGCGCACGGCGTTGGCGAAGGTGAAGTCGCGGAAGTTGGCTTCGGTGATGAGGCCGTCCTCGACCAGTTCCCGAGCCTCGCGCAGCGGGTCGCGCATGTCGACGACGTCGAAATGCCCGATATCGGAGCTGTAGATCGCGTTGAGCTGCGCCCCGAAGGGGTTGGTGCTGCTGAAGGCGCAGAAATTCATCCGGTCGTCGGCCTCGCAGCCGAAATAATAGGGCTTGGCGTAGAGCTCGATCCAATCCTCCTTGCGGGTGATCTTGCAGGCGGCGAAATCGTCGAGCTCGGCGCGCCCGCCGGTCAGGTGCGCCTCCGGGTTGGGGTAGCCGTCGCGCGCCCGCAAGGCCTCGGCCATATCGGCGTAGCCGTATTTCTCGACCAGCTCCATCAGCAATTCGCGGTCGAGCTTCGCCGGGTCCATGCGCTCCAATGCCTTGGCGTTGCGCCGCTCCCAATGCTCGATCAGATCGCCGAACAGCTGGGCGCCCCAGCCGGCGCCGCCTTCAAGAAAGGCGAAGTTGAGCTGCGGGAAGCGACGGGTCACGCCGCCGAGAAAAATCGCCTTGGCGACGGCGTGCCCGGCCGCGGCGAAATGGCCGATGTGGTTGTAGACGAAGTTGGTCGGCGACAGGCGCAAGCCCTGGCTGCTGCTGCCGCTGTGGAACGTCGGCGGAATGCCGAGCTCGACGCATTTCGCCCAGACCGGGTCGTAGTCATAGGGGCTGTCGATGCCGAGGACGTCGTACCAAACCGTGAAGCGGCGCGACTCGTCATCCTGCGCTGCCGCAGAGGGGACCGGCCGCGGCAGGTTGCTGCCGAACATCCCGACTTTCGAGCCGAGCTCTTTGGTGACGAATTCGAGCTCCTCGATTGCTTCCTCCGGTGTGTGCATCGGGATGACCGCCGCCGGCGTCATGCGGTCGCTGAAATCGCGGAAATAATCGGCCGCGACGATGTTGTAGGCGCGGATCACGGCGCGCCGGGTCTCATCGTCCTTGATGCGGGGCAGCCCCAGGCCGGCCGTCGGATAGATGACGGCGAAGTCGGTGCCGATCTCGTCGAGCCGCTCGTAGAGCAGCTTTGGCATCATCGCGGTCGCCCGGTCGAGCGTGTTCTCGCCCTGGCGGTTCCAGAAATTGGGCTGTGCGATGCGCCGCTCGGTCCGCTCGGCCGGGGTCATCTTCAGCCCCTCGCCGGCACCCCGCGGTGCCAGGAAGCCGTCGGCCGCCTTGTCGCCGCCGACCTTGCGCATCTTCTCGGCAAAGACCGGCGGAAACTCGACCCAATGGCCGTCGCCGTCGACGATCGGGTGCTCGAGCTTTGCATGGATTTGGGCCGGGCTCAGATGGCCGTTGCCGCTCATGTTTTTCTCCTCCAAAGGGGGGCCGCTTCCTCGGCGAAGAGGGTGGGCCGCACTTTGCGCCTAAGTCAAATGCAAGGTCGGCATGCCGGCGCGGCTTTCAGGTTTCGTTTGTGACTATTGCAATTTTGCATATAGCAACTATAATCAACGGCAGCTCGCAAAACCGCCGGTTCGATCCATGCTGCCGATCTCTCCCTGCTGCCTCCCTCAGACCCGCCAATCTCGTCCCTGCTCGGGGCGCCCGGCGATCCTCTCTAACCGTCTGATATGGCGCGCGTTATGGGCGTTGCGGCGCGCGGTTTTCGGGGCAGCTCGAATGTTGTCCCTGAGCTCAGGGACAGACTGCCGTGGGGGGAACCGGCTAGGCCGCGGGGTGGATCGCGGCTTCCTTGACTTCGCGGCCGACAAAGGGCTCGAACTCGGCGAAATTGGCGGCGAAGCGGCGGGTCAGCTCACGCGCGGTCTCGTCATAGGCCTGCTTGTCGGACCAGGTGCCGCGCGGGTCGAGTACCTCGCTCGGCACTCCCGGGCAGGCCTCGGGCACCAACATCCCGAAATTGGCGTCCCGGCGCATCGGGGCGCCGGCGAGCCGGCCGTCGAGGGCCGCACGCAGCAGCGCGCGGGTATGGGCGATCGGCATGCGCTTGCCGACGCCGTAGGTGCCGCCCGACCATCCGGTGTTGACGAGCCAGCATTGCGCGCCGTGCTCTTTGATGCGGGCACCCAGCATCTTGGCGTAGACCGCCGGGTGGCGGGGCATGAAGGGTGCACCAAAACAGGTCGAGAAGGTCGCTTCGGGGGCGTTGCCGAGCCCGGTTTCGGTGCCCGCGACCCGTGCCGTGTACCCCGACAGGAAGTGGTACATCGCTTGCTCGGCGCTGAGCCTGGCGAGCGGCGGCATGACCCCGAAGGCGTCCGCGGTCAGCATCACGACATTCTTCGGGTGAGGGCCCTGCCCGCGCAAATCCGCGTTGGGAATGAAATCGATCGGATAGCAGGCCCGCGTGTTCTCGGTCAGGCTGTCGTCATCGACATCGGGCATCCGCGTCGCCCGATCGGTAATCACGTTTTCGAGTACCGTCCCGAAACGGGTGATCGTCGCGTAGATCTCCGGCTCGGCCGTCGGCGACAGATTGATGACCTTGGCGTAGCAGCCGCCCTCAAAATTAAAGATGCCTTTCGGGCTCCAGCCGTGCTCGTCGTCGCCGATCAGGGTACGCGAATTGTCGGCCGACAGTGTCGTCTTGCCGGTGCCGGACAGCCCGAAGAAGATCGCGCAGTCGCCCTTCGGGCCGACATTGGCCGAGGCGTGCATCGGCAGCACGTCACGCGCCGGCAATACGAAATTGAGATAGCCGAAGACCGATTTTTTGATCTCGCCGGCGTAAGCGGTCCCGCCGATCAACACCAGCCCCTTGGCGAAATTCACGAAAATGAAGACCTCGGAGTTGATTTTGTCGAGCTCCGGGATCGCCAGAAACCTGGGGGCGTGGAGGATCGTGAAGGCCGGCTCGAACCCCTCGAGCTCGCCGACATCAGGACGGACGAACATGTTGCGCGAAAAGAGACTGTGCCAAGCGTTGTCGGTGACCACGCGCACCGGCAAGCGGTACGTCGGATCGGCTCCGGCATAGAGATCCTGGACAAAGAGATCGTGGCCCTGAAGGTAGGCGAGCATACGCTGGTGCAGACTGTCGAAGCGTTCGGGATCGACCGGCTGGTTAATCTTGCCCCACCACACGGTATCCTTGGTTCCCGGCTCCTCGACGATGTATTTGTCTCGCGGCGTGCGACCGGTAAACCGACCGGTGCGAACAGAGAAGGCGCCACCCGCCACGACCTCGCCTTCGCCGCGGCGGACCGCATGCTCGTAAAGGACCGGCATCGACTGGTTCCAATGCACGGTCCCGAGGTGGCGCATGCCCTGTCGTTCGAGCCCGAAGCGGCTCTTTGCCGCGGTCATCGGATCGCCTTTTTCATTGAACGCCTCCTCCCAGCCCCCGCCAAAGCACGCTCCCCTTGCATCGCGCCGTACCATAGACGGGCGACCGTGTCAAAGTTCCCTCAACGCATGCGCGCTATTGGCGCGCCGCCTCGGCGAGTTGGACGAGGGCTGCTCGCGCCGCTTCCGGGGTCAGGACCGGGACCGAGATCGGGGGGGCGAAATCGAGGCGTGCCGTCTCGCCATCGCACCGCAGGTCGATCCCCTCCGGATCGATGCCGGTCATTCGCCATGCCGAGCCGGTGCGGCCGAGCAGGCGGTGAGCATACCGCGCAATCGCGTCGCCATGGTCTTTGTTCATGTGTCTGAGGATCTCGGGCTCGGCCGCCGCGAGCACGCCGACATCGCCCGAGAACCGAATGTCGCCGCCCTCGATCCAATCGATCCGCCCGAACCCGGCGACGAGGTGCCCGCGCTCGACCTCCACCCGGTAGAGACGGAAGTCACCAAAGCCGGCGTAGCCCGCACTCGCCGGCTGGTGAGCGATGAAGCGCGCCAGGCAGCGGCGATCTTCCGTCGGCAGGGCGCGGCCAAGAAGGGTCAGGCGAGGCCCGGTCAGCGGATCGGGATGGCCCTCGGTTGCGTCGAGCAGCAGCGAGACCCGTGGGTCGAAGGCGATGTTGCGGCTGTGCTGGGCCAGGCCGGAGAGCAGCAGCAGCGGGCTCGCATCGAGGTCGACCGCGAGCAGCACCAGGGAAGCATAGGGGGCGCCGCCGAGGCTGGTGGCCAGAGCCGCGCGGATGCGGCTGCGCGCCAGCCCACGGGCGAGGTTTGCCGGAGTCCGGCTCGATCGCGATTCGGTCATTCGAAGAGTGCGACGCGGCTGCGCCGGAGCGTCGAGGACAAGCAGCCTCCTGCGTGGGCGTTTTGAGGATGCAAAAGCGTATAGACTGTATCAAATAAGGCAATCAAATAAGGCGGCCGGGTTTTTCTTTGCCCCCTCGGGGCCATATTTATTCGCCACAGCGCCTGCGCGACTGATCGAGGTTACTCGGGACGAGGAAGGGGGGTTACTCGAAGTGCCGAATACGATTGCTCTTGTCGACGACGACCGCAACATCCTGACCTCGGTGTCGATGGCGCTCGAGGCAGAAGGCTTCACCGTTCGCTGCTACAGTGACGGAACCGAGGCGCTCAAGGGCCTGAGCGCTCAGCCTGTCGATATCGCCGTGCTCGACATCAAGATGCCGCGCATGGACGGCATGGAGCTGCTCACTCAGCTGCGGCGGCAAAGCCACGTCCCGGTCATCTTCCTGACCTCGAAGGACGACGAGGTCGACGAGCTGCTGGGCCTGCGCATGGGTGCGGACGACTACATCAAGAAGCCGTTTTCGCAGCGGCTGCTGATCGAGAGGATCCGTGCGCTGATCCGTCGCGGCGAGCTTGCGCGCGAGCGCGACGAGCCGCAAGGCGAGCCGGTCATCGTCCGCGGACAGCTGGTTCTCGATCCGGTGCGCCACCTGTGCACCTGGAGCAGCGCGCCGGTCGAGCTCACCGTGACCGAGTTCCTGATCCTCAAATCGCTCGCCCACCGCCCAGGGCACGTCAAGAACCGCGACCAGCTGATGGATGCGGCTTACGGCGAGCACATCTATGTCGACGACCGGACAATCGACAGCCACATCAAACGGCTGCGCAAGAAGTTCAAAGCGGTCGACACAGATTTCGCGCAGATCGAAACCCTCTATGGCGTCGGTTATCGATACCGCGATCGCTGAACCCGTCTCTCGGATCGCTTATCGGCTCGGCCGCAGCCTCGCTCGGTGGCGGCAGAGCGGCGGCGGGCGTTGGCCGGTCTCGCCGCTGACCCGCCGCATCCTGGCCGTCAACGTGTTGGCGCTGGCGCTTCTCGCCGGAGGGTTCCTCTATCTCGGCAAGTACCAGGCGAGCCTCGTCGATCAGCAAATCGAAGCGTTGAAAATGCAGGGCGAGGTCTTTGCCGCGGGTCTCGGCGAGGGCGCGGTCTACGAGTCTGTCGACGAGGGAGAAATCCTGCTTCCCGATCTCGCCCGCCAGATGATGCGCCGCCTGGTCGCGCCGACGCACGCGCGAGCGCGGCTCTTCGATATCAAGGGCGACATCATCGCCGACAGCCACGTCCTGCGCGGCCCAGGCGACAGCGTTCAAGTGCTCGAATTGCCAGCCCCCGAGGCAAAGGGCTCGATCGTGCGACTTGCCGACGGCGTCTATGACTGGATCGTCGACAAGCTGCCGCGCCGTAAGCACTACCCGGTGTACCGCGAGAGCGCTTCACCGCGCGCCGAGGATTACCCCGAGGTCGCACGCGCCCTGCTCGGGGAGACCGGTTCGGCGATCCGCAGCGACCCGGCGAACGGTGGGCTCGTTCTCAGCGTCGCTATCCCCATCCAGCACTACAAGCAGGTGCTCGGCGCGGTCATGCTGTCGACGAGCAGCGGCGAGATCGAGGAGGCGGTACGCACCGTGCGCCTGGAGCTATTGCGAATCTTCGGTGTGGCGCTCTTGGTTACGGTGCTGCTATCGTTCTACCTGGCCGGCACGATCGCACGTCCGATCCGCCGCCTGGCGGCCGCAGCGGAGCGCGCGCGCGGCCGCGGCACGCGGGTCGAGATTCCGGATTTCACCCGACGGGGCGACGAGATCGGCGACCTTTCCGGCTCGTTGCGCGAGATGACCGACGCGCTGTGGCAGCGGATCAGCGCCATCGAGAGCTTCGCCGCCGATGTCGCGCACGAGATCAAGAACCCGCTGGGGTCGCTGCGCAGCGCTGTCGAGACCGCGGTGCGAATCGAGGATCCGGCAAACCAGCGGCGGCTAATGGCGATCATCCTCGATGATGTCGAGCGGCTCGATCGCCTGATTACCGACATCTCCGACGCCTCTCGCCTCGACGCCGAGCTCGGCCGCCTCGAACTTGCTCCGATCGATATCGCGGCGATGCTCGAAGCGCTCGTCGACATTCACGAGTCGACGCGGGGGAGCGGAACGCCCCGTCTGGTGCTCGAGCTTGCCGACCGTGGCCGCCGGTTTGTCGTCCCGGGCATCGAAACTCGATTGTCGCAGGTCTTTCGCAACGTCATCGCCAACGCCATCTCCTTCACCCGGCCGCACGGCGAGATCCGGCTCACAGCGCGGCACGACGGCAGGGCGGTTCTGGTTACCGTCGAAGATCAAGGACCCGGCATCCCCGAGGACAAGCTGACGGCGATATTCGACCGCTTCTATACCGAGCGCCCCGCGGGCGAGAAGTTCGGCACCCATTCCGGCCTCGGATTGTCGATCTCCAAGCAGATCGTCGAAGCGCATCGCGGCCGGATCTGGGCCGAGAACCGCAGGGACATGAGCGGCACCATCTGCGGCGCGCGCTTCTCCATCCGCCTGCCGTCGGGCGTATGACCGAGCGTACTGGGGCGATGAGGACCGGCGGTGGTCGGGAAGTTTCGTGCCCCGCAAATAGGGCCGCAGGCGCCCGCGTGCTCGTCGTGACCGGAATGTCGGGAGCCGGGCGGTCGACTGCCCTCAAGATACTAGAGGACATGGGCTATGAGGCTTTCGATAATCTACCGTTCTCGCTCGTCCCCGCGCTGATCGAGAACGCCGCGGCGGATGCGCCGGCGATCGCGGTCGGCGCCGATACCCGCACCCGCGGTTTCGCGATTGAGAGCATGCTCGACACCCTCGTCTGCGAGAGCGCCCGGCAGCTCAGGATGCTGTTTGTTGATTGTGATGACGAGCGCCTCGAACGGCGTTATACGGAAACCCGACGTCCCCATCCTCTCGCCGGCGACCGTCCGATCATGGATGGAATCCGGCTCGAGCGCAAAGCGCTCTCCCCGTTGCGCGACCGTGCTGATCTGGTGATCGACACCTCCCTCTTGACCGCCGCCGATTTGAAGCGCTTGTTGACCGGCCACTTTGCTCTCGAGCAGTCCGGACTGCGCGTCTTTGTGACCTCGTTTGCCTATCGCCGTGGCATCCCCCGCGATGCCGATTTGGTCTTCGACGTGCGCTTTCTCGACAACCCCCATTATGTTCCCGCGCTGCGGCAGCTGACCGGGCGCGATCCGGCGGTTGCCGCGCATATCGAACAGGACCCCGATTGCGAGCTCTTCTTTGCCGGGCTGTGGCGGCTGTTGGACCCGCTGCTGCCGCGCTACGAGACGGAAGGCAAGACCTATCTGACAATCGGCATCGGCTGCACCGGCGGGCGCCACCGCTCGGTCTACGTCGCCGAGCGGCTGACTGCACGGTTGCGCGCAGCCGGGCGGCGTGCCGAGGTAGCCCATCGCGATCTGCCGCCGCCCGGTGTTCTTGCGCCGGTCTTGCCCGGCATCGCGTGCTGAACGACGGCGGCCCGGCTCCACGAGAGGCACTCCGATGATCGGGATGGTTCTGGTAACCCACGGGCGCCTCGCGGCCGAATTCGCCGCCGCCCTGGAGCACGTCGTTGGCGCGCAGGCCCAAATCGCCTTTGTCTGCATCGGCCCTGAAGATGACATGGAGCAGCGCCGCCAGGATATTCTGCGCTCGGTTGCCGAGGTCGACAGCGGCGACGGTGCGGTGCTGCTGACTGACATGTTCGGGGGCACGCCTTCGAACTTGGCGATTTCGGTCATGGACCGCGGCAAAATCGAGGTCATTGCTGGCGTCAATCTGCCGATGCTGATCAAGCTTGCGAGCCTGCGCCAGACCGAGAGCCTCGAACGTGCCGTCCTCGGCGCCCAGGAGGCCGGGCGCAAATACATCAACGTCGCCTCTCAACTGCTCAGCGACGCTCGCCGATGAGCTCTGGTCCGGCAGATGATCCAACCGCCGCGCGCGCGGCACCGCCAAACGGCGCCGTGCGCGCGGTCGTGACGATCTGCAACCAGAAGGGCCTCCACGCCCGCGCCGCTGTCCGTTTCGTCAAAACCGCGGGACAATTCGACGCCGAAGTGTGGGTGCGCAAGAACGGGACCGAGGTCCCCGGCAGCGACATCATGGAGCTGCTGATGCTGGGGGCGGCCCCGGGAGCGGTGATCGAGTTGACCGCCACCGGACGCGAGGCCGAAGCGGCGGTGGCAGCGCTGGCTCGGCTGATCGAATGCAAATTCGATGAGGATTGACGAACTTTCCAGCGTCGCGGATCAGGGCGCCGCCGCCGAGCGCAGATTGAAGGGCCTGGGCGTATCGCCGGGGATCGCCATCGGACCCGCTCACATCGCCGAGGGCGGCGATCTCCCGGTCCGCGAGAGCCACCTCCCCGAGACCGAGATCGACGCCGAACGCAGTCGCTTCGCCGAGGCGGTCGCGGTCTCCTTGCGCCAGCTGCGGAAACTCAAGGCGAAAGCCTCGGGACTTCCTGCATCGGCCGCCGAAGAGATCGGCTACTTGCTCGACGCGCATCTGGCGATGTTGTCGAATTCGCGCCTCGTGCGCGGCGTCGACCAGCGCATCGCACGGACCCGGATCAACGCCGAGCGTGCGGTCGAAATCGAGATCGCCGAGATCGCCGAGAGCTTCGCCTCGATGCACGACGCGTATCTGGCGGCGCGGATCGAAGACATCCGGGTCGTCGGCAAACGGCTCATCCGCAACCTGATCAAGAAGCCCTACGTCACTTATTCGCGCTTGGGAGAAGGCGCCGTCATTCTCGCGGACGAGTTATCCCCGGCCGATACCGCGCTGATGGACCCGCAACACGTCGCCGGCTTCGCCACCGAGTTTGGCGGCGTCGAAGGCCACACCGCGATCGTGGCGCGCGCCCTCGGCTTGCCGGCGGTGCTCGCCGTCCCCGGTCTGCTCGAACACGCCGCGGCCGACGACAGGGTGGTGATCGACGGGACCGAGGGGACCGTCATCATCGGCCCGTGCCCGCAAACCATCGCCGAATACGAGGCGCGACGCGACGCCTTCGCGCGCGAATGGCGCCATTTGGCGCGGCTGCGCAAATTGCCCGCGGTGACCCGTGACGGGGTCGAGATCACGCTCGAGGCCAATCTCGAATTGCCGGTCGAGCTGCCGCAGGCCTTGGCCTGCGGTGCGATGGGCTTGGGCCTCGTCCGCTCCGAGTTCCTCTACATGAACCGCGATGATCTGCCGAGCGAAGACGAGCAATACGCCATCTTCTCGGCATTGGTGCGGGGCATGGAGGGCCGGCCGGTGACCGTGCGCACCTTCGACCTCGGCGGCGAAAAGATCGCGCGGCCGCTGAGCGAGCACATCGCCGAGCCCGCCAACCCGGCTCTCGGCCTGCGCGCGATCCGCCTCTCGCTGCAGCACCGTCGGCTCTTGGACCCGCAGCTCGCGGCGATGTTGCGGGCAGCATGCGACGGGCCGCTGCGCATCCTGTTGCCGATGATCTCGAACGCCGGAGAGATCCACCAGGTGCGCGAGGCGCTCGACCGGGTGGCCCGCCGGCTGAAACGCCGCGGCGTACGTCTCCCCCGGGCGCTGCCGCCCTTGGGTGTGATGATCGAGGTGCCGGGTGCCGCGCTTGCCGCCGACGCGCTCGCGGCCGAGGCGGATTTCTTCGCAATCGGCACCAACGACCTGATCCAATACACCTTGGCGATCGACCGCAGCGACGAGCAGGTCGCCTATCTCTACAACCCGCTGCACCCGGCGGTATTGCGGCTCATCCAGTTCGCGATCGAGGCCGCCTCGCGCCGCGGCATGCCGATCAGCGTCTGCGGCGAAATGGCGGGCGAGCCGCGCTTTGCCCCGCTGCTGCTCGGCCTCGGCCTGCGCAACCTGTCGATGAACCCGCGCAACATCCCGCGCGTCAAGCAGCGCATCCGCAGCCTCGACATGGTCGCCGCCACCCGCCGCGCGCGGGCGATCATGGACCAGTCCGACACCAGCCGCATCGCCGCCCTCCTCGACGATTTCAACACCGCCGCTCCGGTACATTGAGACGATTTCTCCCTGCCGTCAGGGACAGCTCAGGGACAAAAACCAAGCGTCGCGTAAAAGAACAAACAATATCATATACATGGGTCAAATTCTATCGCTCTGGCAGGGACACAGCAGGGGAATTGAGGGCGGCCCGGGCGGATGCTCAGCCCTCCTCATTCCGGCGCAGAAGATATTCCTCGATCATGTCTTCATGATGGCCGGTCTGCGCGGGCAACGGCCGGTCGGTAATCGACGGCTTCCCGTTGGGTTGCGAAGCCCGGTTCGTCCGCCTCGACCGAGAAGACCGGGACCGCGTCGGCAAAGCCGCGTAAGGGGCGCTTGCCCAGAGGTTCCAGCGCGAAGGCGTCGGAGACTTCGGCCGCTGCCGTCGGGTCGATCAGGATCTGGCCGTCCTCGGCCGAGGCGCACATGCGCGACGCCAAGTTCACGATGCTGCCGATCGCGGTGTAGTCGACGCGCCCCTCATACCCGATGCGGCCGACCGTGGCCGTGCCCTTCGCGAGCCCGATGCCAAAGCCGATCGTGTAGCCGCGCGCCCGCCACCCGACGATCAGCCCCTGCACCGCCGCACGCATCTCGAGCGCCATCCGCACCCCGCGCAGCGCTGGTTCGGGGCATGGCACCGGCGCGTTCAGCAGCAGCATCAGCCCGTCGGCCATAAAGCAGGTCAATGTCGCCTCATACCGCGTGATGATCGCGCCGAGCGCCTCGTAATATTCCTGCAGCAGGCCCATGACTTCCTCGGGCGCGACAGCACCCGAAAAGCCGGTGAAGCCGCGCAAGTCGCAAAAAATTACGACTACCTCCGCCCGGTGGCTGTCGAGCAGAGACGCCTCATCGCTTCCTTCGACGAGCTCGGCGACCTGCGGAGCGAGAAACCGCTTCAGCCGGGTAATTCGCTCCGAGCGCTCCTGGGACAGCGCCAATTCTCTGGCCATTTCATTGAACCGCATCGCAAGGCGCTCGAGCTCGTCGCCGGTCGAGACCGCGATTTTATGATCGAAGTTGCCGGCGCCAATGCGCTCGGCTCCTTCTTCCAAAAGCCGGATCGGTCCGACCATCCTCCGGGCCAGCAAATAGCCGAGCAGAGTTGCAAAGACGGCACCGGCGAGCAGCAGGAATCCGGTCCGCCACAGCGCCATGCGGATCGGCGCGAAGGCCTCGGAGGCGGGTTCTTCGACAAAGGCCATCCAATCCGGGCCGGCGATCGGCGCCATTGCGGCGATGACGGTGCGGCGCTCGGCGTCGGTGCCGTCCGTCGTTTCGCCGTTGCCGGCGATCGTCGCCTGTTGCAGCGCCTTGAGGCGCGCTGCGGCCGGGTCGTCGTCGCCCCGCAGCACGAGACTGATGTCGGGATGCGCCACTAGGCGGCCGGAGCGGTCGAGCACAAAGGCGCCGCCCGATTGACCGACATGGATCGCAGAGATCACGTCCCAGATCAGCTTCAGATTGATCTCGGCGATTGTGACCCCGTAGCCGGCCCGCGCGCCGGCGACGGCAATCGTCATGCGGGGCTCGGAACCTTCGTGCAAGGTCACCGGGCCGTACCAGATACGGCTCGAGCGCGCGCCGAGCACGGCGGGGTCGCTCGCACGATCAGTGCCGCTGCCGACGACATCAGGATCGAGGCGGGTAACGCGCAGCCGCTCGATACCGGCGCCGTCGACCAGCGTGACCTCGACGACGGCCGGCACCAGCCGCATCAAACGCAACGCGTCGAAGCGGTGGCGCTCGTCCATGCCTTCCTGCCAGGGCAGCTGCACGGTCCATTGCAGCTGGTCTGTGATGTCGTCGAGAAACGCCACTATCTTGGCCGCTGCCGATACCGCCTCGGCATGGAGCCGCGCACTCAGCATCGAGCGCTGATCGCGATAGCCGAACCAGGCCTCGCTCGCTCCGTTGGCGATCAGCGGGACGACGACCGCGACAAACAGCGCAACAAAATATTTGTAGAAAAGCGGGCGACGCGGACGCGGCGTGGCGGTCGAATCGCCGCTCGGGTCGGCTGGGCTCATTCGATCACGTCGTCGGCGCGCAACAGGATCGCTTCGGGGATCGTCAAGCCGATCGCCTTCGCCGTCTTCAGATTGATCGCAAACTGGAAGCGCGTCGGCAGTTCGAGCGGCAGATCGGCCGCCTTCGCGCCTTTGAGGATCCGGTCGGCGAGCCCGGCGGCGCGATCTAATATGGCACTCTCATCGGGGCCATAGGACATCAGGCCGCCGTCATGGGCGAATCGGGCGTATTCGTAGATGGCGGGAAGGCGGTGCTCGTCGGCGTATTGCATGACCCGCCCGCGGTTGAGGTTGGTCAGGATGTCGGTGACCATCAGGATGCCGTCCGGCGGCGTCTTCGTCATCTCCGAGAAGGCGGTATCAAAGTCGTCGGGCGCGTGCACGCCGAGCGGCATGATCCGCATGTTCAACCGCTTTGCTTCCACTTCTGCGGCCTGATAGCGCAGGGACATGCCGAAATCGTCGGCGTTCCACAGTACCGCGACGTCACGCGCGCTCGGCACCGCTTCCTTGAGGAGCGCCAAACGCTTGGCGGACAGCTCGGTCGCCACTTCCGAGACCCCGGTAATGTTGCCGCCCGGATGGGCTAGACTCGCAACCAGGCCGGTAGCAACCGGGTCGCCGGAGAAGGTCACCACGATCGCGGTTTCCCCTGCCCGCTGCTTCGCGGCCAACGCTGCCGGATAGCTGCTCGTGATAATGACGTCGGCGTGACTGGCAACCAATTGGTCGATGAACTCGGGCAGGCGGTCGACCTTGCCTTGCCCCGCGCGCCGCTCGAACAGAATGTTCTGGTCGGCGACGTAACCGCGCTTGGCAAAGGCGTTGACCATCGGGGGACCTAGGAGGCCTACATCGGGGGCCCCGGCGCCAACCAGCCCCACGCGATAGACCCTGCCTGCTTGCGCCAGCGCTCCGCCTTGCAGCGCCACGAGCGAGACGATCAGGACGATAATTACTC
>Ga0210402_10004124_pt1 | contig 13336 bp, 11 predicted proteins | sample IncBWC7MmetaG_FD_161055 | JGI IMG/M metagenome (GOLD analysis project Ga0210402, IMG submission 161055) | Forest soil microbial communities from Barre Woods Harvard Forest LTER site, Petersham, Massachusetts, United States - Inc-BW-C-7-M | ecosystem: Environmental > Terrestrial > Soil >...
CTTCCGATCTATGGCTTCGCCTTTCACCAGGATGTTCTGCCCCTGTTCAGACAGAATGAAATCGATCCACAACTTGGCTGCATTCGGATGCGGCGCCTTGGCGAGAATGAACATGCTCTGGGGCAGCAACACCGAGCCTTCCTCCGGCAGCAGGAATTTCAACTTCCCGCCCTTCTGATTGTATTGATAAGCGCGCGTGGGCATGCCGGAGAGCGCCATCAAGTCCTCCCCGGTGACAAGGCGGCCCGCGATCTGCTCGGAGCGGATCAAGAACGACGGCTTCATCGCCGCGATGGCCCTGAAGTAGTTCTGGTCGAGGAATTCACGCTGGCCCGCATAGGTCGCCAGATAGGCCACCGACTTGGCCACGTCGCCGATGCTGACACGGCCCGCCGGCACGGCATTGATCACGTCCTTCCAGGATTTGCCCCTAAATTTCATCCGATCGTCGCTCCACATCGGGACGAACAGATAGGCGCCGTTGAAGGCGAACATTCCTTTGCGGCCCAGCCCGCGCGCCATCACGTCCGAATAGAATTTGTACTGCGGCGAATCGTATTCCAGGGCATCCCCCGCGGCGGCTCGCTCGAACACCCAGGAAGGGGAGCCGACCGCAGCCACATCAATGGTGACGCGACCGGCATTGATTTCCTGCTCAACTCTTGTCACCAGCGGTGCGGTGGCGGATAACTGATAATGGACTTGAAACCCGTTCGGGAGTCCGTAGTGCTTCCGAAACGCTGCAGTAAGCGCGTCATTGGTTTCGGGCTGGATGACGACGTCCCAATAGGCGAGGCTACCTTCCTTCTTGGCAGCGTCGATGAGTTCGGTGAGGCGGGCCTTCTCTTCGTTCGAGACGTCCTGGAAGGCGGGAGGCTCCTGAGCCTCTGAGGACCTTGCGACAGCAAAGACCGCGACCGCTGCAAGGAAGGCCCGAAGGACGTATTTCATCGCGATCTCCCAAAATATTCGTTCGGCACTTCATTCTCTGCAAGTGCCGTTCCGGCAATCCCAATTAACCGATTATCCCCTATCGTCGTCGTCCTCGGCAACGAAAACGAGGACTTCCTCAGTGCGGATCGTCACCGTAACGGGTTCGCCTGCTCGCAAACCGCAGGGCGGCTGGATGGCGCCCAGTTCGACTCCATCGATAGCGATGAGATATTCCTCCCCTAAACCGAGGAATGACGCGGCTTGCGTCACGCCGATGAAAGTTTGCGCTGCCGGCACACCCGCGACATCGCGACGCGGCGACGTCGACGTAGCGGAGGGCTTCGCCACCGCGATGTGTTCCTTGCGGCTGCAGGCGAAAACGCTTTGACCCGGGACAATCGGCTTGTCGCCGCATTGGACGCCCCAGATTCGAAAGCCGGCCGGCAACGCGACCTCGACATGAAAGCCCCCGCGCCGGGGCAAGATATTCACGGCCCGTCCGCGGTTGATGTTGAAGCCGAGGAATTCAGCCACAAAGGGCGTCTGCGGATGCGCAAATACGTTGCGCGGATCTCCGACTGTCTCGATCCGTCCGTGATTCATTACCACAACGGTCTCGGCGAGCGAGAACGCCTCTTCCTGGTCGTGCGTGACGTAGATGGCGGTGAAACCGAGCCGTTCCTGGAGTACGGCAAGTTCCATGCGCATGCGGGCGCGCAGCCGCGCATCGAGGTTCGACATCGGTTCGTCGAACAGTATCAAGCCGGGTTCGTGCACCAGCGCGCGGGCGAGGGCGACGCGCTGCTGCTGGCCACCTGAGAGCGCAGTGGCGGGCTTATCCTTCGCGTTCGCGAGCCCGACCAAATCGAGGATCCGGCCTGTGCGCGCTGCAATCTCGGCCTTGGGAACACGCCGTACCTTGAGAGGGAAGCCGACGTTCTCAGCGACCGTCATGTGCGGCCACACCGCATAGGATTGGAATACAACGCCAAGGTCGCGCTGTTCCGGCATCAGGTTCACGCCAGACGTAAGGTCGAATACCGTTGTTCCAGCGATTTCGATCGCACCGGCGTCGGCATTCTCCAGGCCCGCAAGACAGCGCAGAATGGTGGTCTTGCCGCATCCCGACGGCCCGAGCAACGCCAGCGTGTGACCGGTCTCAACAGCAAACGACACGCCGTCGACGGCCACAAGCGCGCCGAATAGTTTGCGCAGATCCCTGACCCGTACAAACGCCACGCGTGAGCCCTCAAGCTTGTATGAGCGAAGCACGCGTCGCCCGGAACAACGAGAAGGCTATCAGTAACAACATAAGCTGGATCACGGCAAGCGCCGCCACGTAGCCAAAACTGCGCTCGCTTAGAACCACCAGCGCGACGCTGATGGTCTCGGTGCCTTGCGCATAGAGCAGGATGGTGGCGCCAAGCTCGCGAATGAAGATCACAAACAACATCAGCCAAGCTGCGACGATCGCCGGCATCAGGAGCGGCATCAGCACATATCGCATGGTCTGTAGCCAACCCGCCCCGTTCGCGCGTGCACTCTGTTCAAGCTCCGGGTTTATAGTGACCAGCATCGACGAAACCGTACGCGTCGCGAACGGGAAAAAACGTGCCACATACGCGATCAAAATGATGGTCAAGGTCGAATAGAGCGGCGTGCGTATGGCGAGGATGAGAAAGCCGAGTCCCAGAATGATGCCCGGAATCCCGAGCGGCAACGATAGGATCGCGTCGATCAGCGTGCGCCGCCTGCCGGCACTGCGATTGACGTAATAGGCCTGCAGCACGCTCATGAAAACTCCAAGCGTAGCGCCTATCACGGCAAGAAACAGGCTGTTGAGAATTGCCTGTTGGGTAAGCGAATAGTGAAACATCACGTATTCGAAATTGCGCAATGTGAGGGTGGCGTACGAGAAAGTGCCCGTCCAAATCGATGACAACGACACCATCAGGAGCGCGATTACCGGCAGCACCACAGCACAGCCGATATAAACGATCTCGAGTGCGAGGGCGCAGGCACGGCCGCCTGGGCGCAACGCGATGGTGCGCGGCCGATAGCTCTTGCCGGTCACGGTTTCGAACCGTCTGCGGTCGAGATAGCGGCGCTGAAGCACAGTGAACAGCACCGTCACCGCCATCACGAGGACGCCGAACGCAGCTGCGCGGCCGATATCCGAAGGATATTGCACAAGCTGGAAGATCTCGGTCGGCACGGTGCGGATGCCGTGCGGGGATGCGAGCGCGAGCGGAACGTCAAAGAGTCCGGCGCTGGTGACAAACACCACCAGAGCGGCGGAAAACAGGGCAGGGAAGAGCAGGGGAATCGTGACGAGGCGCATCGTCGTCCAGAAGCCCGCCCCATGGACCCGTGCGGCGTCTTCCAGCGCGGGGTCCATCTGTCGCATCGGTGCGATGACGAACAAATAGACATAAGGCGTGTAGAAGAGCGACAACACCCAGGTCGCTCCGCCGATGCCGTAGATCGGAATGAGATCGGGCGGCAATCCGAATGTGTCGGCCAGCAGTTTGCTCAAAATTCCGCTGTGGGGCGCTGCAAGATAGACCCACGAAATGGCGCCCACATAAGGCGACAAGAAGAACGGCACCAGATTGAAAACTTCGAGCCAGCGCCGACCCGGCATATCGGTGCGCGACACCACCCATGCGAGGCCAACGCCGAGCACGCAGCTGATGACTGTCGCGCCGATCCCGCAGACAATGGTGTTACCGGCCGCCTGATAGAATCGCGGATCAGCGAATAGAGCGGAGAAATTGCGCCACGACAGCGCCGGTCCGCTTTCATCCCAATACAGAACGCTCCGAACAAGCGTCGCGAGAAACGGTCCCGCGATCAGCGCTATGCCGATGACAACACCGGTTGCCGGCAAAGCGGTTTCGGCAAGTCGGCCGGAGCGGCGCGACGGAGGACTGTTAGGGGGAATAGGTCCGGAACGAACGTTTAGTTGATCAATCATCTACCCGTCATAGCTGGCCGCGGGCGCAACGTCGATTGCCATCCCGGCGGATGTTGGGCATCAAATGGACTTCGATCAACGATTCGTGCGGCAGATTGGAGACGGCCTTGATCATGTTCTTGATAGACGAATCAGTTGCCGCCGGATTTGAAATACCCCGATCGAGCAAAACCCTGGCGGGCCATCGCCAGCGCGACAGCCGGCCGCTTCAAATCACGAGGTCGCCATTGAGGAATGCTTGCGCCTCTTGAGTAGCCGGACCATTAAAAAACGACCTCGCGGACGCGCTTTCGCGCACCCGGCCGCGGACCATGAATACGACCTCGCCGGCGATGCGGCGCGCCTCCCCGAGGTCATGGGTCGCGAACACGATTTTGACGCCGGCGGCCGCAACTTGCACGATTATATCTTCGACGGCCTTGGTGGCGGCAGGATCGAGGTTCGCGGTCGGCTCGTCGAGAAACAGAATTTCCGGATCGCGGGCGAGTGCGCGGGCAAGCGCGAGGCGCCGCTGTTCGCCGCCCGACAAGCGCTGCGCCGGCCGTGCGCCAAGCGCGGCAAGTCCGGCCTGATCGAGCAGCGCCGCGATGCGATCGGCGCGATCGCGGCGCGCGGTCGCTCCGCGGCGCAGCGCGAAAGCAACGTTGGCGGCGACCGAGCGGCGCAGCATGACGGGCCGCTGGAACACGAAGGCGCGGCGGTCGCCCCCACTTGTGCGGTGCCCGCCCCGCATGATCAGTCCGGCGGTGGGCGAGAGCAGTCCCATGGCAAGGCGGAGCAGAGAGGATTTTCCCGCTCCATTGGGGCCGATCAGCACAGTGGGGGCGCCCGGCGCCAGCACCAATGATACGGATTCCAGAATGGTTACGCCCGCGGTTCGCACCGAGACATCCTCGATCGTGATCGGCAGTTCGCTTGACGGCGCCCGCATGATCTCATCCGGTGTGGAGTTCGCCGAATCGCCGCACCACGGCGGCGGCGGCATTGACCGCGACTATGAGCGCGATCAGCACGATGCCGAGGCCGATGGCGAGCGGCAGATCGCCTTTAGAGGTCTCAAGCGCGATCGCGGTCGTCATGGTGCGGGTGAAGCCGTCGATATTGCCGCCTACGATCATCACCGTACCGACCTCGGCCGCGGCGCGCCCGAAGCCGGCGAGCAGAGTGGTCATCAGGCTGAACCGGGCATCCCATAGCAATGCCGCAACCCGACCGACGGGACCGACCTGCATGGCGGTCATCTCATCGCGGTATTCAACCCACAGATCCTCGACGGTCTGGCGGGTCAATGCTGCAATGATCGGCATCACCAGCACGGCCTGGGCGAGGATCATGGCCTGCGGCGTGAACAGCAGGCCCAGAAATCCGAGTGGCCCCGATCGCGACAGCAAGAGGTACATTGCAAGCCCGACCACGACCGGCGGCAGCCCCATGAACGCGTTGAGTACGATCACCGTCATGCCGCGTCCGGGGAACCGGACCAGCGCCAAGAGCGCACCGAGCGGGAGACCGCTCGCGGCCGCAAGGAGCGTCGCAGAAACGCTGACGGTCAGCGACAGCCCGATAACCGAGTACAGCGCCGGATCGCATCCAAGAATGAGATCGAAGGCGGACACACCGTCTTGCGTGGCGTTCATTATAGGCTGTCCCGTTTCGCCCCAATCTCGTACGCTCCGGCGCCTCGATCAATTCCACATCGCACGTTTGATCTCCGTCAAAGGTCCACTAAGGCCGTCCAGTTAGTTTCGACGAAATCACCCCAAGGTGCCCGATGAGAGTCTGCGACATCATGTCCACCCGAGTAATTTCCATCGCGCCGGACGCAAATGTCCTCGAGGCGATAAGGCTGATGTTACAAAATCACATCAGCGGCCTTCCGGTCATCGACCGGTCCGGCGCCCTGGTCGGCGTGGTCACCGAGGGAGACTTCCTGCGCCGCGCCGAAACCGGCACCGAGCGTAAGCGGCCGCGTTGGCTTGAATTCCTGATGGGACCGCGGCGCCTCGCCGACGAGTATGTGCATACACATGCGCGCAGAATCCAAGAAGTGATGACCAGCACGCCAGTTACGATCACTGAGGACGCCGCACTCGACGAGGCCGTGCGGATCATGGAGCGCCGGCGGATCAAACGGCTGCCGGTGATGCGCAGCGGGCAAGTGGTCGGTATCGTGAGCCGCGCCAATTTGCTGCACGCGCTCGCCAGCCTCGGCGCAGCCGCATCCCCGCCGGCCAAAACCGACGTGGCGATCCGCGAGCAACTCCTGGCTGAATTCGACCGGCAAACCTGGGCGCCAGTGGCGCTGATCGACGTGGTGGTCAAGGATGGAGCGGTCCAATTGTGGGGCACAATCACTGAGGACGCACAGCGCGAGGCTCTCAAAGTCTGCGCCGAGAATATACCCGGCGTAAAGTCGGTTGTTAGCCATTTGACCTGGATCGAGCCGATGTCCGGCATGGTGATCAGCGAACCAGATGACACGAAGCCCGAGGTCAATGCGGCGCCGCGCTAACGTAGCTCGCTGTCTTGCTGCAAGAACCTCAAAAATCGCATACTACCTCTTCTACCTCACCCGTAAGCGGGATGAAGTAAAAAGTCCTCATCTCACCTGCAGTACCGTGTCGACCAAGGCAGGCTGGCCGACCTTTACCTTTGCAATCGCCCGTCTCAGCGCGCCTGCGATATCGCCCGGCCGCACAATCGGGCCTTCGGCGTACCAACCGCAAGATTGCGCGAGTTTGGCAAAATCGGGCTCCGGTCCGGCGATATCCTGGCCGATGTGGGCACGTTCGACCGGCGTGCCGCGATGCTCGGCGATATGGATCTGGTGTTCCCAATCGTTGTAATAGGCGCGATTGTTGTACATCACGATCAGGAACGGGATGTTGTTCTTTGCCGCCGTCCACAGGGCGCCGGCGTCGAACATCAGGTCGCCGTCTGGCTGGATATCGACCACGAGGCGGCCGGTGCCCCGGTGCGCCAACGCGACCCCAAGCGAGACTCCGATCTGCGTGCCGGTACCAAGCGCACGGCCGGCGTGGCGGTACGGCCTATCGAAATCCCACAGCTTGAGCACCCAGTCCTGCAGCGTGCAGGCGGTGAGCGCCCAATCCTCGTTTTTGATGACGTCCCACAATTCATGCGCCAGGCGCGGCAGTGAGATAGGGCTGGCGTCCCAGTCCTCTCGCGACTGTTTATCCCATCCGGCGAACAGGGCATCGTGACGAAGACCGATTTCCGCGGCGCGGCCGGCAATGCGGTCAGCAAGCCCGGCGCTGCGGCCGATCCGATCTTTACAAAGCTTCGTCAGCTCCGGAATTGCCGTGAGGGTGTCGCCGAGCACCCGCAGGCTGCAATCGGGCATGCGGGTGAAGTCCATCGACCATTTGGAAAGCCCGATATCTCCAAAGCCGAGTTCGATCATCTCGCATGTGGCTGGATAGAGAGGCTGCGTCGCCCGCTTGGTGCGATCGATGTTGTGGGTCGGCTTTTCCCAGTCGCGCGTGTCGAGAGAGAGGATGAGGTCGGCGTCGCGGAAGACGCTCTTGTCCATGCTCATATTGAGGGAGTGACGGTTCGGAAAATTAAGCCGTCCGTTGACGTCATAGACGGCGGCGCCGATCGTCTCGGCCAGCGCCACGAGATGATGAAATCCTTGCGCATGGCGGCCCACATATTCGGCGAGGAGCACCGGAAATTTTGCCGCCAGCAGCCGGTTCGCGATTTTCGCGATAGCTGCCGTGTCAGCTGCCATTGGGGCTGGCACCGTTGCGTCGGCGCGCGACGGCATCCGTATCGCCGTGGTTAGCGGCTGCTCCTGCAGCCACGCGTCGTAACACATGTAGATCGGGCCTTGCGGCTCTGTCATCATGGCCCCGTAAGCGCGCGCGAAGGAGTCCGGCACGCCCTCGATGCTGCCGGGCTGGTAGTCCCATTTCACATAGTGGCGGACCTGCTCGCCCTGGACGTTGGCGGTGTGGATCCAGTCAATGAACGGCCGGCGCCTGCTCTCGTCCATTGGTCCGGTCGCCCCGATCACAAAGATTGGCGCGCGATCCACATAGGCGTAGTAGATGCCCATGGTGGCGTGGAGGAGCCCGACCACGTCGTGGACGATCGCCACCATCGGCCTGCCGGTCGCCTTGGCGTAGCCGTGGGCGATCTGCACCGCGATCTTCTCGTGCTGACACAGCAGCATGGGCGGCTGGTTCCCACCATAGTTCACGAGTGAATCGTGCAGGCCGCGATAGCTCGCCCCCGGATTGAGCGCGATGTACGGAAATCCGAACTGCTTGATCAGGTCGACGATGACGTCAGACTGCCAGCGTCTTTCGGCGGAAGAGCCCTTCGGGTTGGTTTCGCCGCTACGTGCTCGTGCATCCGCCGCGATTTCGTTCATTTCCAGTCCTTCACGATTCACAAAGTGTGTCATCGCCCGGCTCGACCGGGCAATCCAGTACCCGCGAACAGGGCGTTTGGGGACGCGGCCGGGGTACCTCCCTGACTACAGGGGTTACGGGATGCCCCGCTTGAGGCGGGGCACGACCGCTCGTTTGGTGCGACACGGACCCGGCATTCACGACGCGTCGAACGCTTTGGCGACAAGATCGACGATATTCTTCGGGGTCTTGATGATGGCGTCGCTGTATTTCTGCACCTCGGCGCCGGGCGTCGGTTCGATATAGATGCTGCGCTTTTGCGCATCGGCCAGGAAATCCTTGTCGACCGCCACCATATCGAACGCGGCGCGAAGCGCCGCCAGCCGGTCGGCGGGAACATTTTGCGGGGCCAACAGCGCACGGCCGATGGCGGCGCCGGCCGAGACGAATTCAATCGCGGTTTTGGCGGTAGGATCGGTGACGATCTCTTGCATCAGCGGCACGTTCGGCAATTCCGGCGTACGCTTGAGGCCGGCTTGCAGCAGCGGGATGAAGGTGCCGTTGTCGATGCTGTCCTTGTCCTCGGCGCGCCACGAGTTCCACGCTTTCGAAACGAGATCGACCTCGCCACGCAAAAGCGCCAGCGTGTAGGCGGACGAGCCATCATATCCGCAAATGATGTTAAGCGGCATCTTGGCCATGACCTTGAGGGTCGCCGGATATTGAAAGCTTTGCGAAGCCCGCCCGCTACAGCCCACATTGGTCTTTCCCGTGAACAAATCCTGGGCGGAGGCGAGCTTGGAGCCTCTGTGAACCATGAAGGCGGTGTTCACCGGCGCAAACGAGCCAATGTAGCTCATCTTGGTGACGTCCCAGCGCCCCTGCGCCGGATCCATGAGCTGCACATACGCGATGGTCTCGGGAAACAGCGAGATCATCGAGCCGTCCTTGGGCCCTCTGGCGTACAGGTAGGAGGCCGCCTTGGCGCCGGCCCCGCCCGGCATGCTCTGAACGATCACGGTCGGCTTGCCGGGGATGTACTTGCCGATATGGGCGGCAGCGAGCTGCGCATAGAGGTCATAAGAGCCGCCGGGCGGATGCCCGATCAGGATGGTGAGTTCGTGGCTCTTGTAGAAATTTTCGACCGTCTGGCTCGTGGCCGGCCGGGTGAAACAAATTGTCGCGGCACAGACCAGTCCCGCCGCGACGAGGCTCCGCCGAAGGAAAGCCGTCATGGAAATCTCCTTGGGTTTTCGTTGATCGATTGCTTAATACCGATGAAGCGCGACGGCAACCTGTGCGGTCTCAACCAACCCTGGCCGCGACGCTTCGGCAATTCGACAACATTAACCAAATGCCGCTTGATCAAGGGCAAGGACAGGCGAACAATCCGCGCCGAAGCGCCGCCACCGGCGCAGAAACATCGCGAGCGAGAAGTCTCGGGAAGGAGGAAACGCAATGACGACACGCAGAGGCTTCCTAAAAGGAGTGGGCGCAGCGGGCATCGCCTTCTGCAGTTGCGGGATGCTGGACGCCGCACGTGCGCAGGAGACCGGACAGCGCCTGCCGGTCTTGGTCAAGGGCAAGCGGATCAAGACCATCGACGTTCACTCGCACTGCCTCTTTCATGACGCCGTCAACCTGATGGGCGATGAGGCCCGCAGCGTGTTCGTACCGGTCAAGGGCGCGGAAAACCAGTACATGGTCATCGCCGAGCGCCTCAAGCAGATGGACGCGATGGCGATCGACATGGAGGTGCTCTCAATCAATCCGTTCTGGTACCGCAAAGACCGCGACACCGCGGCCGCGATCGTGAAGATGCAGAACGAGAAGCTTGCGGAGCTGTGCGCCTCTCAGCCGGAACGCTTCGCTGCTTTTGCGTCGCTTGCGCTTCAGTTTCCGGATCTGGCGGTGCAGCAGCTCGACGATGCCGTGAAAAAGCTCGGCCTGCGGGGCGCCCAGATCGGCGGCAGCGTCGCGGGCGAGGATTTTTCGAACCCCAAGTTCCATCCGGTCTGGGCGAAGGCCGAAGAGCTGGGCGCTGTGCTCTTCATCCACCCGCAGAGCACGCCGGAGCTTGCCAGGCGGTTCCAGGGCAACGGCTGGCTATCGAACACCATCGGCAACCCGCTCGATACCACGATCGCGCTCCAGCATCTAATCTTCGAAGGCACATTGGACCGCTTCCCGGGCTTGAAGATTCTGGCCGCGCACGGTGGCGGATATCTCGGTTCCTACGCGCCGCGCTCCGACCATGCGTGCTTCGTCGCGCCGCCCGGGGCCTGCAATCCGGATATCAAGCTGAAGAAGCAGCCGACCGAATATCTGCGTCAGCTCTACTTCGATGCTCTTGTGTTTACCCCCGAGGCGCTGCGTCACCTCGTGGCGCAGGTCGGCGCCAGCCAGGTCGTGCTCGGCAGCGATCACCCGTTCGTGTGGGAGCAACGCCCGGTGGACCATATCTTCGCCACCGCGACGCTCTCCGACGAGGAGAGGGCCGCGATCCTCGGCGGCAACGCGGCGCAGCTGCTGGGTATCAGGGTTTAGATCGATTTCCTAAACGACAACCAAAGGAGTTCCATCCGCAAACGCAGCCTCGCGAGGGCAGGCGTGAATCAGCGGGAATAAATCATTCCTGTCGACAGTCTCTCCTGCATTCGACCCCCCCTTACCGGTCGCGAGGAGAGAGCACATGGGACGAGACCAAAGCGATGGCATCGACCGGCGCGGTGCATTGGAATGCATGATTTGGGCAGGTACCGGCGTGCTATGGACGCTAACGGGCGGCGTGCCGCGGTCATCGTCGCTATTGGGAATTTCCGAAGCCAAGGCGCAGGCCGCAAGCGGTTTCACGTTCCTGCAGATTTCCGACAGCCACATCGGTTTCAAGGCGCCGGCGAACCCCAATCCGATGGCGACGCTCGACGAGGCCATTGCCAAGATCGGCGCGTTACCGCAAAAGCCCGCCTTCATGATCCATACCGGCGATATCACGCATCTGTCCAAGCCGGAAGAATTCGACAACGCCGATCAGGCCATCACCAAGGCGCGGCTCGATACCTTCTACGTCCCGGGCGAGCACGACGTCGTCGATGCGGACCTCGGCAAGGCCTACATGGAGCGCTACGGCAAGCGGGTCCAGGCCAAGGGCACGGGCTGGTATTCGTTCGACCAAAACGGCGTGCACTTCGTCGGCCTCGTCAACGTGGCCAACCTCAAGGCAGGCGGCATGGGTACGCTCGGCGCCGAGCAACTCGCGTGGCTTACGGACGATTTGAAAGGCAAATCGGACTCGGCCCCAATCGTGCTGTTCGCCCATATCCCGCTGTGGACGATAGCGGAGAACTGGGGCTGGGGAACCGATGATGCTGCCCAGGCGCTCGGCCTGGTCAAGCGCTTCGGCTCTGTGACCGTGCTCAACGGCCATATCCACCAGATCATGCAGAAGGTGGAAGGTGCCGTGACGTTCCACACCGCCCGCTCCACCGCCTTCCCGCAACCGGCGCCCGGCACCGCGCCGTCGCCCGGCCCGATGCGGGTGCCTGACGACAAGCTGCGCACCGTCCTTGGCATCACCAGCGTCTCGGTGAAGCAGGGTACACAGCCCCTCGCAATCACGGATAGCGAACTCGTCAAGGCGTGAGCCAGGGCTCGCGTTCAAGTCTGACGGCCCTTTCCGGCACGCCGGAAAGGGAATGTCGGCGGCGCCGATGGAGCCCCAGCCGCTTCCTGCAATTAAAAAGGCTTCTCTCACATGTCCCTGATCCATGACAGCCTCCGCGCATTCGCGGTAGGCGCGGCGGTATGCTGCGTCGTCTATGGCGCTCTCGCGGCGTCCGGCGAAACCCACCTGACCATCGACAATTTCACCTTCAACCCCGACGCCGTGATGGTTTCGGTCGGCACCAAGATCGTGTGGGAGAACAATGACGATATTCCGCATTCGATCGTCGAGACAACGGGCAAATTCCACTCGGCAGCGCTGGACACGGAGGACAAATTCAGCTTCACCTTCGATAGGGCGGGGACTTTCGAATATTTCTGCGGCCTCCATCCGCACATGACGGGAAAGGTTGTGGTGGCGCCGTAAAACCGTTTAGAAACATCCCCGATTGATCAGAATCAGCACGTCGCGCGGTCATGGCGTGGTGCGTATACTGCCAGGTAGATTGCATGGGGTACTCCAGATCAGTATGGCTGCCGATCGTTGTCGCTATCCTCGCTTGGCATGCTAACTCGGCGTCCGCGGCTGAAGGATGCACGCAGCCCACTGAGCCCATCGAGACTGACCGACCGGACACCACCAATTCCAGCGTCGTGGTGCCGGTGGGCAGCCTGCAGAACGAGAACGGCATCAATGTGAGTCGGCGCGCTGGCGCCGATGTCTTTGATGGCACCAACAGCCGTTGGCGCCTCGGCATCGCGCCGTGCTTCGAGGTGCTGATCGATCTGCCAAACTATGTGGGCACCTTCCGCGGCGCCGGCCCCTCGGGCTTCGGCAACGTGACGCCGGCATTCAAATGGCAGATCAGTCCGGCGCCAGGCAAGTTCGACCTGTCCGTGACGGCCGGGGCCGGATTGCCGACCGGAGCGCTCGCCATCGCGGGGCCTGGGGTGCAGCCCTACCTGCAGTTCCCGTGGTCGGTGCAGCTGGGCAGCGGCTGGGCCATCACCGGCATGGTGACGAATTTTTTCATCCCGGAGGACCCGGTCAACAAGTATTCTAACGAATCGACTTTCGTGATCGAAAAGTCGTTCGGCGAACGCTCCTTCCTGTTCGTCGAATATGTCGGCGAATTCCCGCTCCACGGCGGAACCGGCCACCTGATCAACTCCGGCGGTGGCTATCGGATTACCGACACCCGGCAGATCGACTTCCACGTCGCATTCGGCCTCAACCGCAATTCGCCTGATTATATTTTCGGGTTGGGTTATTCGTTCCGCTGGGACGGTCTGTTCAAGTCGCGTCCGTAATCTGCAGGGCAGGCAGCGGCCCTCGTCGCGCAGCTGTCAAAAGCTTGCCTACTCGTTGCGTGGCCGGCTCCGA
>Ga0210402_10004126_pt1 | contig 13332 bp, 11 predicted proteins | sample IncBWC7MmetaG_FD_161055 | JGI IMG/M metagenome (GOLD analysis project Ga0210402, IMG submission 161055) | Forest soil microbial communities from Barre Woods Harvard Forest LTER site, Petersham, Massachusetts, United States - Inc-BW-C-7-M | ecosystem: Environmental > Terrestrial > Soil >...
ATATTCCCATAGCCCGGGCCGCATTATTTTGAAAGCGGCCATGTGCGCGTCGAGCGAAAGGTCAATGGCCTGGCGAAGGAGCGCAATCTCCGTCTGTGATTTGATCAGCCGCAAATCGGTAACATTGCCGCGGACGTCTTTCAGGCTTACCTGTGGTGCTGCCAGCTTCAGCCACTCAACCGTCTCTTTCTCGTGGGGAAAACCGCCGAGTTCTTTTTCGTAGGGAAGAATGGTGTAGAAAACAGGATAGAATTTTGCCAGCCGTTCAATCGTGGCGCGCATTTCCGAAAACGAGCGAATGTCGGTGAAGCCGGTGCGCGCCTGGATGCCCGGATCGCTCGGCGACATGCGCACGCCATTCCATTTTTCCTTGCCGGGATTCTTCGCGGGAAGAAACAAAATTTCGCGCGGCCCTTGGAAATCATCTTTTTTGGCTTTGCTGTCCGCGGGCGGAAGAAGGATCAGCCCGGCTTCCTCTTCGTTGTGCCCGGTGAGGTAATAAAAATTCTCCTCTTGGGCGAAGACATAGGCCTGGGAATCTTCCTCGCGGCCCGTGAGCCCGGTGAGAACAATCGGTCCGTCCACGGTCGAGGCAAGTTTCGCGCGGCGCTGGGCGTAAGAGGAGTTGGGCTCGCGCTCGCGCCGCTGCTGCGCGGCGGCAGCCTGCGCCAGGGAGAGCAGCGCCACAGCCAGAAGCAATAACCCTCCATGGCCTGACCGCAAAAACCGCCGGCGGGAACGCACACAACTACGGAACGGACCACTCATCCGGTCACCTCGGACCCCCAGGGCAGGAGGACAAGCCCAAGATTGTAGCGGAAGAGAGAAGAGGGAAGCAAAGTCGAGAAGCGATCAGAGAGCGGAGCTATTCGCCGACTTTTTTGATGACGTGCGTTGGGATCGGGCTCGCATCGCGGCGTGCCGGAGGGAGCTTCGGTGTGGTTTTCTTTGGTTTCTTTACTTCGCGCTTGCCTCTGTCTTTGTTTCCCATGGTGGATAGATTGCCACAGGTTGTTCGTTGTGGCTAGGAAAATGAGGAGTTGAATTGGGTGCCGCATTGCCGTCGCCCGATGACGCGCTGGCAAGTCGCGCAGAAAACCCAAGAGCGAGCCGGGCGAGCCCGGCCCCTGCAGCTAGGCCCTACAGCTAGGATTGAGGAAAGAGAAAAGCGGACACACATTATAAGAAAGACTCATAGGGTAGGCCAGCCGCGGGTTGCGTAGGATGACAGGACGCTTGGGCGATTGTTAGACTGGAACTACCAGCCCCAATACATTTAGACATTGGAGGAGAGATGAAGAGGTCGCTATCAAGCGCCATCGGACCTGTCTTGGTGTTGTTATTGGGACTAATACTGATGTCACCTGGGGCTTCGTTGGCCCAGGATCATGTGGTCTCACCGGGAGAGATTCAGAAGGATGCTGCGAGCGCATCGGCCGCACGACAGCAGCACGTGCAGCAGTTGGATGGGTTCCTGTCGTCGAAAGAGGCCCAACAGGCGCTGAAATCGGCGCATATGGACCCGCAAGAAGTAAAGACGGCCGTGCGGGAATTGGACGATGAGGACCTGGCGCGGCTTTCAGCGCGCGCGGAAAAGGCCCAGCGGGAGTTTGCGGCGGGAAACATTTCTGACCGCGACCTGTTGATCATCCTCGTGGCAGTGGCGGCGTTGATTCTGATCATCGTGGCCGTGCGTTGAGATGAAACTGCGTCGCATCCTCGGGCTGGTGCTGTTCTCGGCGGCGAGCGTGTTTTTTGCGGTTGCCGCGGAGACGCCCAGCCTGTGGATCGACGTGCCGTTCGTGGCGCAGGTGAAGAATGGTTGTGGTTCTGCCGCGATGGCGATGGTGATGGAATATTGGCAGAAAAAAACTGGACACGAAGCGGGGGATGTCGCGGATGCCGGGAAAATCCAGGCGGCATTGTATTTGCCCGCGGAAGAGGGAATTCCGGCGAGTTCGATGAAGAGGTATTTTGAGGGCGCGGGGTATCGGACATTCACATTTGTTGGCGAGTGGGGCGAACTGGCGCATCATCTGGAACGCGGGCGGCCTCTTATTGTGAGCCTGAAGGCGAGCGGTCCACATGGACCGCTGCATTATGCGGTAGTGGTAGGAATCGACTCGGCTAAAGGCTACATTTACGTGAACGATCCGGCGCAGCAAAAGATGCTGCGGCTTTCGCGAGCGGGATTCGAGTCTGAATGGAGCGCCGCCGAGCATTGGACGCTGCTTGCCGTGCCGCGAAGCATCGATTGATTTTCTTTCTGCTGCTTTTGTTTTTCCCTTTGAGCGCCTTTGCGCAGACCGGTGACCCAGCCGGAGAGAATCTTTCCGAGATAAGAAAACTATACGAATCGGGAAATTGGGACGAGGTGGTGCACGCGGTTGCGCAGTCGCCGGAAGAACCGGCTGATTTACTGCTGTACCGCGGACTGGCGTTGGCGCATTTAGAAAGGTGGGAACAGGCGAAGGCGGCGCTTGAGGCGGGGCGGGCGAAGGCGCCGGGCGACCCGCGCTTCCTGATCGAACTGGCGGGGATTACGTACCGCGAGAAGCGATTTGCGATGGCCAAAGCGGATTTGCGCCGGGCATTGGCGATGAATCCGAAAGATGAGTACGCCAATAATTTTCTGGCTTCGATTTATTTCCAGGAAGGCAACCTGGAAGCGGCACTGAAGTATTGGAACCGAGCGGGAAAACCGAAGCTGCAAGACCTGACATTTGAGCCGGCGCTGCAGCTGCGGCCGCTGGTGCTGGACCGCGCGTTTGCATTTGCGCCGGGTGGCGAATGGCAGCGAGAGCAGTATTTGACGACCGAAGCGAGGCTGCGGGCGCTGGATTTGTATCCGGGAATGTTTTTCGAGCTGAAGGCGCACGACGACGGTTCGTTTGATCTGGGATTCCACGCTGCCGAACGAAACGGCTGGGGCAGTTCGAGATGGGAAGGATTGCTTTCGCTGCTGCGCGATACGCCGTACCAGGCGGTTGATCCGGAATTTTACAACCTGGGACGCGCGGGAGTGAATTGGGTTTCGACGTATCGCTGGGACGATGAGAAGCGGCGCGTGTTTACTGAGGTTGCCGCGCCGGTGTTTGAAAATCCGGCCGTGCGCTTCCGGGTTTATTTCGATGGGCGAAACGAAAACTGGAATATTACGAACACGTTTACACCGGCGACTCCATCATTTGCGCGGCTAAATGTGGAAAAAGCCGCCGCTGGCGCGGAGATTCGTTTTATTGAAAGTGGCCGGTGGAACTGGGACGCGGGCGTGGAGTACAGCTACCGCGAATTTCGCAACGTGGTTGGGATTCCGTCTGCTGCCGCGCCTTTTTTTACCGACGTATCGTCAATCGCGCTGCGGTCGAAGGTGCAGAGGTGGCTGATCCGCTTTCCGGAACGACGATTCACGTTGAATTCCATCGGCAGCGGAGAGTTTGGGACTTTTTTCGGGGATCCGCTGGGAAGATACGGCCGACTCGAAGGGACGTTGGCTGCGCGCTGGCTGCCTAGAGCAAGCGGTGACGATTACGAAACGCAGGTCAGTTTGCACGGAGGACGCACGATCGGAGATGTGCCCTTCGACCAGTTGTTTACGCTGGGATTTGACCGCGACACTCCATTGTGGCTGCGGGGGCATCCCGGGCTGCAGGAAGGGCAGAAGGGGAACGCGCCGTTGGGCAGAAATTATGTTCTGGTGAATGCAGACACGGACAAGATTCTTTATCACAACGGAATTATCACACTGAAAGCGGGGCCGTTTCTTGATACTGGAAAAACGTACGATCAATCCGGATTTTTTGGTTCGCCGAAATGGCTGTGGGACACAGGAGTGCAGGCTAAAATTCGCGTGCTAGGCGGAGTGCAGGTTGTACTGGGATACGGAAAGGACTTACGGTCAGGAAGGAATTCGTTTTTCACCACTATGACACGGTAGGACGCCGAGCGGCGCCGCGAGGGCTCAGGTTGATTGGCGCTTGTGGAGATTTGCGGCGAGCGCCTGTACCTGGGCTCGAGTTTCGTCGAGTGTGCCGGCGCAATCGATTTTGTAAGTGGCGTGTTTGAGTTTTTCTTCGATGGGAAGCTGGGCGGCGATGCGGCGGCGAGCTTCGGTTTCGCTCATGCCCCGGGCGCGCAGGCGTTCGAGCTGCTGTTCCGGTGTGCACCAGGCGACGACAAGGCCGTCGAGTCTTGCGGCCATGCCAGCTTCGATGAGCAGCGCGGCTTCGACAAACGCGGCGGGGTGAGCGCCGCTTTTTTCCCAGTCCTTGAGTTGATCGAAAATGATCTGATCCACGCGCGGGTGAAGGATGGAATTGAGTTTCGCGAGTTTCGCTGGATCGGCGAAGACGACGGCCGCGAGTTTGTGGCGGTCTATCTGGCCGGCAGAATCGGCAAGACCTGCGCCGAACGCATTGAGAATGTCGTCGTGAGCGGTTTGGCCGGGTTCCATCAGTTTGTGGGAGATGGAATCGGCGTCGAGAACTGGGAAGCCAAGTTCGCGGAGAATTGCGGCAACCGCGCTTTTGCCGCTGGCAATGCCGCCGGTGAGGCCGAGTTTCAGCATTGAATCGCACGACTCCTTCAAAAACGCGGCCCGCCTCAAAAGGCGGGCCCTACAGCACCTGGCAATAATTCAGAAAATCTCAAGGGCGCGCGACTGCTGCGCTGGTGGAGCGGCGCAGGCGAGCTGCTTTCACCGTATTGCTCATGAGCATGGTGATCGTCATGGGGCCAACACCGCCGGGGACGGGCGACAGCGCGCCAGCGACCTGAATGGCGTCGGGGTGAACGTCGCCGACGAGGACATTGCCCTTGGCGCGGAATTTTTCGAAGCGCTCGGGGAAATTGCGCAGGAGCTGGGCAGCTTCAGTGCCATCGGTCACTTTGTTGGTGCCCACGTCGATCACGGCGGCGCCGGGTTTGATCCAATCGGGCTGAACGTAACCGGCCCTGCCGATGGCGGCGACGAGAATGTCGGCGCGGCGAATCACTTCGGGGAGATCGCGCGTTTTCGAATGGCAAATCGTGACCGTGGCGTTGGCGTGGAGCAGAAGCAGCGCCATGGGTTTGCCGACAATGTCGCTGCGGCCGAGGACGGCGGCATTTGCGCCCTCGATTGGGATTTTGTTGCGGCGAAGCATTTCCATGCAGCCGGCGGGCGTGCAGGCGACGAGCCCGGGGCGATTGCTGACCAGCATGCCCATGCTGACGGGATGGAAGCCGTCCACGTCTTTCGCGGGATCAACGGATTCGAGGACACGTTTCGAATCGATTTGCGCCGGGAGAGGAAGCTGGATAAGGATGCCGTCTACATTGTCATCGGCGTTGAGGTCGCGGACAAGTTGTAGCATGTAGTCAGTTGAAACACTCGCCAGCGGCGTGTGCATCCAGCTGGCCAAGCCGAGATGTTCGCAGGCGGCGATTTTGTTTTTGACGTACAGCTGCGAGGCGGGATTTTCGCCGACGAGAACGGCGGCGAGGCCTGGGCGGATGCCCTGCGCGTGGAGCTTGACGATTTCGGATTTCAGTTCGGAGAAGATTTCGTCGCGGATTTTCAGGCCGTCGAGAATGCGTGCAGGCATTGGGTATTCGCTTTCCTTGTGTTTCGAAGTTCAAATGATAGCACGCGAGGAGAAGCAGTGAAGTAATGAAGCAACAATGCAATGTCGCAACGAATCAGTGGGGCCAGGGCTTCAGAGGGTGCCCAGCGATATTAGAGCAGTCATGGTATGCGCTTGTGTCGGCGCAAGATTGATGGAGTGGTCGCCTACGTTACAGGTTTCGACGCAGACAAAGTGGCGCCACTCGTCGGGGCCAAGGTCGGACATGGCTTTTGCTTTTTCGGACCAGGGGTTCCAGATGACGGTGTCGCGGGAGTTTTCCTTAGCCACGAGTACGCGGCGGCGCGCCGCGGGATCTTCGATTTCAACCGTGGCAAGCGTGTTGCGGTAAATACGATCGGTTTCCGCGGAGAGAACCACGTCTCCGTGCTGGTGCCTTTCGCGCTGAGCGTCAGTTTTGTCGATGTAAGCAGCCCCGTTTATGCCGCGTAGCTTGGCGGCGGCGGCGTTGCCGACGTGAAAGTAGGAATGCAGCGCTTCCTCGAAACGGAACGTGGATGTGCCGTGGTTGGTGACGATCAGTTCGAGGCGGAGTTGCTCTCCGAACTTGGCGCAGAAGAGCAGATGATAGTCGCCGAACCAGGTTTTCCTGGTGGTATCGTCCGCGGAACTGGAGAGGGCCACGGTTACGTCGTGATCCGCGTGAGTGATGCCTTCCAGTTGCCAGGTTTTTGTGCGCACCAGTCCGTGCGCAGGAGAGTGCGGGTCTTCCGCGCGGGTGGAGAACCACGGAAAACAGACGGGTACGCCGCCGCGAATTGCTGTGCCATCCTGCCACTTCGATTTCGAACTTACATAGAGCACTTCTTCGCCTCCGGCTGGCTTCCACGAAGTGACGTGTGCGCCGTGCAGTAAATTTCACCCGAGGCTCGGGGTGAGGTGATCCGGACGCAGGGCAGCTCTGCGCGGCCATCCACGATTTTGGCGATGCCCGGAATTTCAAAGCGGCGGTTGAGATCGCTAAGGGGAGCAGGCGTTGCCATCGAAAGCCTCCTTGCTAATCAGGCCGGCAGCGGTAGAACAGCAGACGCCCAAAGTAGCATAAATTCCACCAATTTCGCGCCATCGAATACGAGATAATCGCGATTGAAACCAATTCAACGCGGTGGACTCTAATCAGGCAGAGGTGTTGGGATGCCGATATTCGGGGATGATGGCGGAAGGCGAGCGAAAGAAAAGCAGGCAAAGGCGGAGGGGCGCCTGCCTCCGGGCCAATCGCTCACGATCAAATGGCCCGTGCTGCACTATGGAAGCGTGCCGCACTTTGACGCGGCCAAATGGGATTTCAAGATCAGCGGACTGGTGGAAACACCGCTGCGCCTGACTTGGGAAGAGTTTCACGCGCTGCCGCAGGTGGAATCCACCAGCGATTTTCACTGCGTGACGCGCTGGAGCCGCCTGGATAACCGCTGGAAGGGCGTCCGATTCACGAACGTGCTGGAACGCGCGAAGGCCAAACCGGAAGCGGAATACGTGCTGGTGCTGGCCGAGGAGGGCTACACCTCAAATATCCCGCTGAAAGATTTGCTCAGGCCGGACGTTCTTTTTGCGTTTGAGCATGACGGCGAACCACTGCCAGCCGAACACGGCGGGCCGTTGCGCCTGATCGTTCCGCATCTCTATGCGTGGAAAAGCGTGAAATGGGTGCGCGGGTTCATGTTGCTGGACCACGACCGCCTGGGTTTCTGGGAGCGCAACGGGTATCACACCTATGGCGATCCCTGGAAAGAACAGCGCTATTCGGGTTCGTAGATAGATAATGATCGCGGGACGAAGCAGCAGTAAAGGCCGGGATGAACTCGGGCCCTCTTGTCTCGAACCAAACAGTTTTTACTTCGCGGCGCGGACGACCTTGCCGTTCTTCATGACGAAGTTTACTTTGCGGAGCGACTCGATCTCCTGGAGAGGATCGCCAGGCATGGCGATGATGTCCGCATAGAGTCCAGGGGCAACGGAACCGCGCTCCTTGCTGATGCGCAGCAGTTCCGCGCAATTCGTGGTCATGGCCCTCAGAATATCCACCGGTCGGACGCCTGCTGCACGCCACACGGCCAGGTAGTCGAACACCATGTCCGCTCGTGTGTGGCCGGGCATCTCCGTTACGGTGTCCGAGCCAAAGGCCATCTTAACGCCGATCTTGTTGGCGTTGCTTAGCCGTTCGATGATCTGGTCGCCAAGTTTGTTGGCGTCGGCCAGCGTTTCATTGGATGGGTTGAGCCCCGCCAGATGCGCCGCGGGGAAATCCGTGCCCACGAGGTAGGTGCCCTTTTCCTTCATGAGCCTCAGCTGAGCTTCGGTCAATGTGAATCCGTGTTCAACGGAATCTGCACCACCCCGAATTACGTTGTCGGCGGCCTTTCCACCGTAGACGTGAACGGCAAGCGCCCGCCCGGCATTGTGTGACTCATCCGCGGCCGCGCGAATCTCTTCCTCGGTATAAAAATAATCGCTATTGTCCGTGGCGAGTTTGATGACATCCGCGCCGTAATAAATGTTCTGGTGGATGGCCTTGCGAATCTCGTCAGGGCTGTCGGCGTCAATATATTCGTGCAGCCAAAAGCCGCCAACCTCTTCCGGCATGCCCTTGGATTGGCCTCCGAACGGGCCGATGATTTTGCCCGCGCACTGGAGAGTTGGTCCGTCGAACCAGCCTGCGTGAATGGCCTTCTTCAAATCGCTGCAGGCGTAATCGGCTTCGTTGCCAACTTCGCGCATGGTGGTGAATCCAGCGTTGAGCAAGACCTGGCCATTATGCAGGCCGCGAAGAGCCCGGAAGGGCGAACCCTCTTTCAGATACATGGCTTCGAACGGTGCTTTGCCGGGAATCTCCTGGAAGGTGATGTGGGTGTGGGCGTCAATCAGGCCGGGCATCAGCCATTCTTTGGAGAGATCCACAATCTGTGCGTCTTTCGGGATTGCGAGGCCTGCGCCGACGGCGGAGATTTTGCCGTTTTCGACGAGAATGATCTGGTCCTTGCTGACCGTGCCTTTGGCGGGATCGATCAGATTTCCCGCGCGGATCGCGATCGTTTGTGCAGCAGCGGGCAGTATGAAGCCAAAAAAGAGAACAATAAAGTTTCGAAGCATGTGATTTCCCCTGAACGACGGCGCGAAGTATAACACGCGAACCGATGCGGGGTGGGCGGCTTAATTCCACACTGGGCGCTGAGTCGCGGACCAAAACGAAAGTTTCAAGAACCTAGACGTCTCTTAGACGCACGCGGCGCGGGCCGAAGGCGATGAGGCGCGGTGGAATGTCCCGCACTATCGGAATCTTTGTGAACATTCGAAGCTGCCATGGCGCATTGCCGGCCTGAGCGGTATTCAATGCGCCGGCTATGACGCGTTTCTGCAAAAACGACTGAGCAGATTGCACAACCCGGGTTGGCCATTCGCGCTGGCGCTGGACCTCCGCCAGATCGGCATCGGAAACGCGGCCGGATTTCAGCCGCCCTGAAAGAACATTGGTAGCGACGACTGAGTCCTGAATAGCGTAGTTGATGCCCACGCCGCCGACGGGAGACATCACATGCGCAGCATCACCGATCAGAAGCAGTCCGGGCTTGTGCCAGAGCGGGCAGCGGCTGGATTCGACAGAGAGCAACGTGATCTGGTGCCAGTCGGTAAGAGACTCGGCGTGCGGCGCGAAGCGCGGCTCGATTTCAGCGATGCTCTTGCGGATTGCCTGCACGCCGGCACTGTGCAACTGCTGATATTGCCCTTTGCGAAAGACCAGTGCCGCCTGCCAGTAATCGTTGCGCTCGAGGAGAATGAAGATGCGGCCGCCGCCAATGCCGCCGAGCGCTCCACCGACAATTTCGGGTTCACCGGGCAACTTGGGAAGGCGAAACCACAGCACATCCATGGGTGGTGAAGTTTTGACCGGCTCAAAACCTGCCAGGCGGCGCAGCAGGGAAAAACGTCCATCAGCGCCAACCGTAAGCGGCGTGCGAATTTCATGCGCGCCATCAGGTGCCAGGTAGCGAACCCCACGGACGGCTCCATTTTCTTTCAACAGCTGAGTCACATTGGCCTGCATCACAAGCCTGAACGAAGGGTATTTAGCCGCCTCGCGCGTGATGAATTCGAGAAACCGCACCTGCGCAACAAGCAGGATGTAAGGAAATCGCGTCTTAAGCCGGCTCAGATCAAACGGCCTGAGGTCGCCGTCGGCAAACTTGATCGTCGGGCCGGAAATCTTGGTATGGGGAATTTCGTGGAGTTTATCCGCCAGCCCAATCTGGTCGAGAATTTCCAGGGTGGAGGGATGGATGGTGTCGCCGCGGAATTCGCGGTCGAAGTCCTTGTGCATTTCCAGGAGTGTCACGGGAATGCCGCGGCGAGCGAGGAGTAGCGACAACATCGCACCGGCGGGACCGCCGCCGACAATACAGCACGATGTTTCCTGAACGTCGCGGAGTTCCTCGTCCGCGGAACGGGCGGAAACAGTTGGCGTAGCCATCAAATGTTTCACCTCGGGTCGTGCATGCGCAATCTCGAGCGAGCAGGCTGGACAGCCGGACTGTGTGGGAATTTATCGGGAATTGCAAGCGTTGGCAAGAAATGGAACGTGGGCGGAAGCGCGCTCCTGTCGAGAGGCGAACTCAAATATAATCCCTCCATGCAAATCTTAAAACTGCAACGGGCGTTTTTGGGATTCGCGGTTCTCTTGAGTATCCCAGGCTGCCTTTGCGCACAAATAAAACAGGGGCAGCCGGCACAAACGCAACTGTCTAATGGGAAATTACTGGGAGAAGTGCCTGGAAATCCCCGAGCAATAAACAATTTTCCGACAGCGGCGGCCGTCTCACCCGACGGCCGATTCGCGGTGCTGCTGCACAGCGGTTATGGTGCATACACATCCGGAGAAAAGCAGTCGCTGACGGTTCTGAACCTGGAAACCAACCAGCTGCGCGATTTTCCCGATGAGCGGCTGGCCCACGATGCAAAACAGTCTTACTTCCTGGGGCTTGCCTTCGGCGTGGACGGCAAGCACTTGTACGCCTCAATTGCCTCGCTGAGCGACCCACTGGGAAAAGGGAAGGGAAATACAGGAAACGGCATCGCCGTTTATGGATTCGAAAAGGGCATCGTGAAGCCAGAACGGTTCCTTCCGTTGGCATCACGCAAACAGGTGCCGCAAGGGAAGTTGCGTCGGGCCGCGTTCAAGGATGTGACCTATCCGGCAGGATTGAGCGTGGGTATGAGCGGAGGGCAGGAGCGCATCCTGGTGGCGTGCAACGGTTCCGATGAAGCCGTTCTCCTGAACAGCACCGATGGAAAAATTGTCTGGCGATTTGATGTTTCGACCTACAAACGAATTCCGGGATCGCTGCCCTATACGACGGTGATGACGCGAGATGGGAAAAAGGGATTTGTTTCGCTGTGGAATGCTTCGACAGTCGAGGAACTCGATTTGGCGAACGGCACCGTGCGGCGAATAATTCCTTTGCAGAAGCCTTCCGCGCCGCTTGCGGGTGGTTCTCACCCTACTGCGCTGCTATTAAACTATGACGAGTCGAGACTATTTGTGGCCTTGACGAATCGCGATGCGATTGCAGCAATCCACACCGGCACGGGCAAGGTAGCCTATACGCTCTCCACGAAACTGCCCGGCCAGAAATACGGTGGCAGCGACCCGATGAGCCTGGCACTCGCCTCTGACGGGCAGCGGCTCTTCTTCGCGAATGCCATTTCCGATTCGGTAGGCGTGTTTGATCTGAGCCGTCCAACGGCCGACAGGCAACTGCCGGTGGCGGGATTTATTCCCACCGAATTTTATCCGACGGTTGTGGCCGCAACGGAAAACGATCTGCTGATTGGCACTGCAAAGGGCCGCGGCTCGGGTCCAAATCCGGTGGCGATGAAAAAGGGCGACGATGGCCAGCCGGAATATCCTTATAACCCGGCGATGACTCACGGATCGCTCGCCCGCATTCCGCAGTCTGAAATTCTGCGGAATCTGCCTGGGTGGACGGAGCAGGTCGTGGCGATGAACGCTGCACAGGGAAACGTGGATAAGGTGCCGTTCGCCACCGGCGAAAACAAAATCAAGCACGTGATTTACATCATCAAAGAAAATCGCACGTACGACCAGGTGTTTGGCGACCTGGGAGCGGGCGACGGTGATGCTTCGCTGACGATGTACGGTGAGGAAATCACACCGAACCAGCACAAATTGGCGCGCCAGTTCGGCGTGCTGGACAATTTTTACGACAGCGGCGACGTTTCCGGCGACGGCCACGTGTGGTCAAATTCGGGTTCGATTTCCGACTACGTGGAGAAAACCTGGCCCATCGGTTACCGGAGCCAAGAGCACACCTACGATTCCGAAGGCGAATTGCTGGGCGGGATCTCCCTGAAAGATGAATTGCCCGATGCCGGCGAACCAACCGGCGGGTATTTGTGGAAAAATTTCGCCAGCCACGGAATTTCCTATCGCCATTACGGCGAATACATCGTCTCGCGCTGGTGCAACGCCAAATCAGAAGGAGGGAGTTTTGAGAGCGGACCGCCGAAAGTTGCCGGAGAGAGTTGCAAGAGGGCGGTGATCAAAAAAGGCGAACCACTGGAGAAAAATGTTGGCGAGCCGCGCGGCGGGCCGAGCCCATATCCGTGGGAGATTCCGGTGCTGGCGAAAAACATTGCCTCGCAACCGGAGTTGCTTGGGCACTTTGATCCAAAGTATCCCGATTTTGAAGTGGCATACCCGGATCAATTGCGGGTAGATGAATTTCTGAATGAGTTCAACGAGTTTGCTGCGGCAAGAAAGGACGTTCAAAAGGATGCAATGCCGCAATTCATCCTGCTGCGGCTGCCGAACGACCACACGGCCGGAGGAACGAAAGGTGAGCCGAGGCCAACCGCCTCGGTTGCGGATAATGACCTTGCCGTCGGCCGGGTGGTGGATGCCATTTCGCACAGCTCTTATTGGGATGACACCGCGATCCTGATTCTGGAGGACGACGCGCAGGACGGTCCGGACCACGTGGATTCGCACCGCAGCATTGCGCTCGTAATCAGCAAGTATGCGCCGTTCGCCGAGTTGCAGGGCGGGGAAGCTATCCCTTTCGTGGATCACCATTTTTACACCACGATCAATATGGTGCGGACGATCGAAGCCCTTCTGGGCGCGCCGCCCATGAACGCCAACGATTCGCGCGCCGCCGTGATGACGCCGCTGTTCAGCGGCCCGGGCGCGCAAACCGCTTTCAGCGCCGACTACCGCAATCGCGACAATGGATTGCTGTACGAGGTGAACAAAAAAGACTGGAAGGAAGGCGCGAAACTCGATTTCAGCCGCGCCGACGCAGCCGACAACACGCTACTGAACAAGTTTTTGTGGGAAGACCGCATGGGTGCAACGCCCATCCCCACGCCACAGCATCACGTAATTCCACACCCCGATGAGAAAGGCCGCGCTGGCGAACGGCGCTCGAAGGACTGAGAGACGGCTCAAACCAAAAAGAAACGCCCCGGGGATTAGCCCCGCCGTTTCCTCTTTCCGATTACTGATAACTGACAACTGAAAACTTCCACTAGTAGATGGCGTACTGCTCCCCGTGAAGGGTGGCATCGGACCGAACGAGAATGTGCTTGTGCGCGAGCTTACCCTTCGGGGATTTCCACCTCGACATAAGTGCCGGGCGTCGCAGCATTCACAGCCGCCACTACCAGTTCCACATGGCGTCGCAGCACCGGCCATTGC
>Ga0210402_10004129_pt1 | contig 13330 bp, 17 predicted proteins | sample IncBWC7MmetaG_FD_161055 | JGI IMG/M metagenome (GOLD analysis project Ga0210402, IMG submission 161055) | Forest soil microbial communities from Barre Woods Harvard Forest LTER site, Petersham, Massachusetts, United States - Inc-BW-C-7-M | ecosystem: Environmental > Terrestrial > Soil >...
AACAATTCCTATGATTAGCCTGAGTAAGCAAAGTTCTAAAATGGGAAATGCTCTAAGAGCTCAAGCCTCAAACATTTCAACAAGTGGCCCAGGTGCCTGTCTTTACCACGCCGTATTAGCGCCAGCAGATTCGCGATCCATTTGCGAGTAACAGGAAAGAGCCGTACATCCAGCTTTCTCACCAGTGCACCTGGATGGCTACACCGAATCCAAAGCGAATCGGCGAGATTGACCTAGAATGGAGAGAATTTGAATGCGCAGGCTGTGGACCTTGTTTCCCAACTGTGGAGGGAGCCAATACCACTTTCCGTATTTGTACAAATGTTAACTTTAAAGCACATTTTCAATGTCCAGCACTGGTTGACATTGCTGAAATCCCGGACTCAACACCAATCGCCGACGCCTATTAACGCCTCCCCTTTCACAAGCGCCTGGAACTTGCCTGGAACCCTACACACTGGCACCAAACACGGTCTGTCTTGCCACAGGTTGACTCAAAGCCGCTTATCATAGGGGTGATTAGCCACTGGTTTCTAAAGTGCGGCCCTGGCTAGGCTTTTCCTTTTAAAGATGGCTCGATCGGTCATCGATTTCGATTTGGTCTACGGGCGCTCACCTCAGGACCCCGGAACATCCTGTCTGATCCGTTATGCGTGCGGATTTGAGATAAAAAAGCTCGACCCTAAATGGACATTTTAAAGTTTCAACGCCTTCCCGGTACGCTAGTCCACACACAAGGGTTCGGAGCATAAAAACTGAATTTCTGCCTGTGGATCATGATAAAGACAAGCGGCCATTGGAAGATTGGCCAAAAATCGAATCGGACATACGTGAGGATAATACCGGAGTCCTTCGCCCTCACATACTTAAAGTTAACGAGCGGAATCTTGAAGAAACCTGCTCTGAGCAGCACCAACATCTGGTATTTTCTATCATGCCTCAAAATTTTAAAGCTCTCCGCCGTGGCTGCTCCGCAGCTCCGGATGCCCTCGCCTTATCCTTGAATGTACTCAACATCGCCGCCCCCTATGCACCCATCCCAGGTGTTGGAGTGGCATTTTCGATGGCAATTGCCATTCTCAACGCCGTGCAGGTGTGTTCAATATAATTAGGGCGAGATCTGGTTTCAGACTCAGCCTGTTTGAAGGGTATGAAACAGAATAAGCAACTCTACTTCGAGCTAGCCCTGCACGTGGGACAGACGGTGAATCAACTCTACGGGGTCATGGCTGGCAAAGATACTACGAAGCTGGGAGAGCTCAGCGAGAATATTGCAGAACTCAACAAGTGAGTCTGTCTCATATTCCTCCCGACTTATTCTAAGGCAAGTATTCTTCAGAAGCCTTAATGAGATCCAAGAATATGTCAACGTTCAGTCGACCCGGAGGTTGTATAACCTATTTTGTCATACGGATGTCACCACACGTATTTCGATGATGCGCGCCCGCTTGGATCAAGCAAGAGCTCTGTTTGGAGTGGGTATCCTGTCACTTTTCATTGTCTGGACTCACTCCCAGCGATTCTCAGATGAAAGCTCTTATCAATGTACAGTTATGCGTAGAAGACATCCACACGTTGCTCGCCACTGTTGAGGATTGTAGCGCAAAGAGACATGTGCATGTTCTTCAGGCCGTCGAAAGTTGTCAGCTGCAGGAGAGGGTTGCGACTGAGGACAGTCAAATTCGTGATGACCGCCTGTTTCGAACCGTCGAGAACAGCATGGAGCGCAACCGAACACAATTCGAAGGCATAACCGAGCTTATTAGTATGGTTCGTAGCCAGCAAGGTGCAGCTACAAGTTCGACGGAGCAGAGGGACCTTTTACTCCGTCAAACAATTCAGATGATAGGAGACGAACAACTCCTTGCCATACAGCAAGTGCGGGACACATTACGGATGCAGGCGCATGTGTCGACGCCAACTAGCGCCCGCTCGGTTTATGAGTATGAAGACGGGGCAAGCTGACCACTTACTGATCACGAAATCGATTTTGATTTGTCCACAGTTTGCAATCTTCAGAACAACAGATTTTGAGTTGGGAAATGAATACCGCTGCCGTGGGAAAGTAATTAATGGGCTGTACCATGCAACCATGGCGGATCGAGCTGTTCTCATCAAACAATACGCGCCACCGAATCAGGTGAATCTCAAGGTATGGTCATACATTTGGATTCTGGATACTGAGTGACAGAAACTCGGCTTGATCATCGCATTAGAAATTTCTTCAAGAATGCGAAACTTTGAAAGGAATTATGTGGGTCCAATTTATAGCAGTATTCGATAATCACTCGACTCAAACGCAGACAGGCACAAATCACTTCCCCGGTTCCTTGGGAGCTCACGAGGCACAGATGGGAAACTCTTTCTAGTTGTGGACAATAGTAAGTGTGCAGCATGACACCAGAATTGTGTCTGCAACTAACGAGAAACATGAGTCGAGGGAAACTCAAGCATCATCGGAACACTGGATTCCTTGTTAAAAATGTCTCCGGCGGAAGGTTTCAGATTGGCATTGGAAGTTGTGAGTTCAATTACTGCATTGTAGTCGCAAAGAAGGTGTTGTGACAAGCATATGCCACACATTCAGGTGTACGGACTATCTGTCAGTTCCCAACGTTGAACAGCCGGATTTCTGTCAATGCACTAACGGTGATGAATCAGGCCGCAATAGCGTACATCGAAGGGCAAAATTTGTATTTTGACCTGCCATGGGAAATGGTCAGTTTCCCTATCTCAGGCGAGAAGATTGACAGAAGATGACACGCCCTTCAGCCATTTGATCTCCGATTATACCCAGCAAAAACTGCATGGATCGCGAGGTTGGTTAATGTCAGTTTTGGCCGTGGATGTATGCGACGTCCAGAAGTCGGCACTCCTCGAAACACCCTTCTAAGTGTGAGTCAATCATTACTGCATCCATTTGACAATTCACGGAGGAGGCGTTGCAATGTGGGGAGTTCCTACAACCAGTCATGAAGCACAGGTGTCCACCGACCGTGTATCACAATTTCGCTCCTATCATTAGGCTCTGGTCTGCCGTGATTCGTTCCCTGTCGTGGAAAAGGATCGCGCCAATCCAAGAAGAAGATTTCTCACCACTCCCAATTTATGCGGACGTACGTGACGAGCTCGCAAGTCTAACAGATAGCACGGATATTCCTACAGAGATGCTTAGCCATAGGTTCCTTGACGCCGTTCGTCACAGCGTTGGCCTCTTTGCTAGCTTCTTCCTTCGATGTCCCGGTGGTCTCGGTCCCGATGTTGGAGAGGTCGTATATTTCAATTACGCTCAAGGAAACAACATTTCCTCTCTAGTTTCTTTGGGAAAGGCTGACGGGATAGATCACTTGATACATTCGAATGACGTGATGGAGAGTTGTGATGGAGAGTGGGAGGATTACGAGCGTATTGAGCAGCCAGACGGCACCATTCGGTGACTTGTTGTCATGTAGTTTAATGGCACAGGATAAGCTACTAATGCCCTCCCCCAAGCCATACCTTTAGGGCAGTCTCCCGAGTAAATCTGTACTTGGGCTGGCACAGTACAACTGTTGATTTGTCTCTATTATCTGACGCGATCCTTCCCCTCGCCGATTCCTCGAAAGGACACGCTCCACTATACTTAGGTAAGTGTGATTTGTTGGATGGGCAGTTGAAATAATAGCCTGAAATGCCGCTTTGCGGAAGTTTGTGGAAGACGCACGAGCCGGGGCGAAGCATACCTCTACTGGACGCCCAGCAACCAGGACGACAAAGTCTTCCCAAAAACAATAAATTTCTTTACTGTTGTCGAACCAGATTTGGATAAAGAGGGAGGCTACTGGTCGTTTGACACTGGAACACCGAATCTCGCCAAGGCTTGCACCTCCCAACGTGCCGAAAACGATTCGGAAGTGGAATTAGGACAGGTTCCGTAAGTTTGTTTCACGTTCAATGGTGCTTGTTACATAACATAAATAGCATTTTGACAACTTTCTACTTCGCAGGGGCTGTCAATTTATTGAAATGATTGAGATCGAAGGGGAGGATGGACGACTCCGTGTGAACGACGGCGGTTGGAACACTGGGCAGAGAAGTTTTGAAGACGAAATCGATAGGTTCTTGCCCTCGTGGGTTTCATAGTGGTCTCGACTACAGACAAAGCTACCTAGTTTGTTTATGCGATGCCCTATAGACTACATATCTACTTGCAAAGCTACGGATAGGTTGTGTTTTGGTGTATAATCTGACTACCTTCTTCGCCGGTCTCACGTGGCCACGGTTCGTCCGGTAAAAGTTGAGCCGCCGCAAAGGCAACAATCGTCAGAAGAATCAGCACAAAGTATACGAAGTTTCCTCCGAGTAAATTCTTCTCGACTGAGATGGCAAAGAAGGATGTAGCAGACACCGGTCCAAGGGCTCTCATGATGGAAGTTGCAGTTTGAGCGAGTCCATTAACAGCGCCAAGGGAATCTTGAGTGGGTGAAGAAGCAGTAACAAACATGGAGATGCAAGCTGACGCAAGAGAAACAGTTGCTCATCCCCGAAAAAAAAAAGTCGCGTCACTCACCGAATGCCATTCCATCCAGAACAATGATTGCGAACTGAATCCCCATCACCACCCACACCATAAGCGACAAACCCTGTCGCCTGACTAACCAATTCATTATCGGAAAGGCTGCAATCGCGCCAGCAAAGCTAGCGATTGCAACACTGTAGAGTTTTCTCGTCCCAATCTTCCTGCACATCCAGGCGAAACACGTAATCTCAATAATTCCGTCCAGCAATCCAAAAATGCCAAGCGCGAGTCCAATGGTCGCAGGAGGCAGGCCTAATCCGCCTGTATCAACCGAAGTGGAGAGGATGAGCGGTTGCAGGGCTACAAATGTGATGTCGAGCAACGACAGAAGGGAGTAGTTAAGTATCGCCCTTTGCACGCGTGGTGTGACGACTGTAAAGAGAGATGGCGTTAATGATGTTTCCACTGGGCCTGGCGAAGAGAGTAAAGGCGTTTCAGGCCCAGGAGTGCCAAGACTGGATTTACTATGTCCTGGCGACCGCACTGCGTTCTCATTGTTGGTAGTGTCGCGGCTAGAGCGAGCTGTTCTACTCTAAAGAAAATAAGATTTTACTTGGCAGCGGATCGAAAGGTGTTAAAAAAAGGCCTCACCTCTTTCAGCAGAAAGAAGACGAGAAAGAAGACGAAAGCTGAATATGCAGCAGCGGCAAGACACGGCAGAAAGTAGGGGTAAGTCTGCCAAAATTTAGATCGAAAGATTCTCGGAAATCGTTCGAAAGGGTGAGAAAGGAGGCCACCAAGCAAAGGGCTGACAGGGAGATTCTAATCAGTCCTTGTCGAAAAGAAGACCCAAAATAAAGAACTCGGCCATGGTAATTCACCCGATAGTTGAGCCCCCAGCCCAGCAGATAGGCAAAAATGCAAACGCCTGTGGCATATTGGAATCGTCTGTTATCTCTCCAAGCATGCTCTTCACAACGCCTACGTTCCCGTTAAGAGCACCCGCTAGTGCTCTGCTGATGACGAGCGCCCAGAATGTCTTGGAGAAGCCGAAACAAATCATCGACAACGCAAGGCCAAAGACACCCATCAGAAGCACGGGCTTGCGCCCTACTCTGTCTGACAGGCGGCCCCATTGGAGGATTAGCAGAGACTCTGTGAAGAAAAACAGTGATTCCTGCACGATTATTTAATCAGACCATAACATATAAGCGGTGACACAGCGCTCCACGTACTATGAGCCCGACGTAGTAGCCGGTCTTGCGTGGGTCGCCGTGCGTGATTCCGAACTCGTTCAGCAGCTGTGATATGGCCTTCCGAGATTAGTAAACTACTGCAAATCTCCGGTCCCGAGTTGTTGGATGGATGTCACTTCCCTGGTTAATAAATGGGTATATCACTGTGGACGTGATAGGTTCAGCCAGGAAGAGAGCGAGAAGAACTGCAAGCTGAATCTTAGGGAGCGGCGTGATCTCAGGCTTTCGGTGACGATGACCGTCGATGGTTGAGGTCTCCTCAACAAAAATATTGGCTGAATCCATGTAAAGAGAAGATGCGGAGTAAGGTGTGGGATGCGGGACTCCACATTGTTCATGGCTGTACTATATATTCGAATGCCACATGTGGCATGTGACACGGTTTCACTATTGCTCCAGTCAATTATGTGTCAATTTGGCTATATCCGGCAATGTGCAATCAATACATCAGGAAAAATCAGATCGACTTGGATTACCGCTTCTTTTACGTCTTAATTGATGTAATAAGGTAAATAAGATCGATCAAAGAAGCATAAAAGAAGCATCAAGTTTTCCGGATGTAAAAAATACGAAGCATGACTGGAAGGCAAGTGTCTGCTTGTTGCAGTTGTGTTAGATCTCCACTGTTGGTGGGCCATAGCAAAACATTAGACCTTGCATAAATGTTCATTTTCATGGCAGGAACAAGAATTCAATACTGATTGTCTCAATAGTTAAAATTGCTGGAGATATGCTTCAGTTTTGTTCATCAATTGACTAAATGCTCTTTTTATTACTTAAAATTGACTATTTGGTAACTTTTTGTTTTTACTGAGTGTGACATGTGGGTGTAAACATGTGAGTTCATTTCACATGGGATTCCTGATGGAAATAATATGTATTAGAGTGTGTTAGCAGGTGTATATATCATTGTTTTATTTATCCAAAAACAAATCATTTTGCATTGGAAGCCTTTGAATAAATATTACTGTGTCCTACTACTCCACTTAGCTTGTCAGAGTACTGTCTCCTCTCCCATATCACCATGGTCAGGGCTTGATGCTGGTGGTCCTGCTCACAACCTTATTTATCCCTTCACACCAATTGCAACCCCAACATCAGCTCCCAACACTCCTCCCACTGCAAGGCATTCCCTGCTACCCCAACAAAACACTGCCCAGATTTCTCTAGGCTCATTTCCAGTTGGCTTTATGTCATCCATTAAATATTCTATTTCTGTCTTGCAGAACTCAACTAAATGTCAAGCTGGCTGGACCCTCTCAGCCCCTTTTTAGAGGGACTTTTTTCCTCTGCCAAATGTGAGGTCCTGACTTCAACATGAAAAGCCCAAATGTTCCAAAAAAAGTGCTCAAAGTGGGTATATAGAAAATGGAATTTAGAGTATGTAGAATTGAATGAGACCTACTTGCTTTTTGGCTGAAATAGCTGAAAACTTCTTCAACACTGTGTGGTCTGTGTAGAAATTGAGCAAAGTGGGCATTAAAGGCCATTTATAAAAGAGACAAACATGGAACATTTCTGAGCCAGCATCTCTGGACTCCAATATGTCCTCTTCATCATCATCTGAAAGCCACTCTTTGCTGTCCATATCCAATGCTATATCTGTCTCATTGTGGCATGTTAGTGTTGGAGACTCTGCAAACCAATCTTCATTGTCAACTCCTTCCAATTCATCCTCACTACTCTCTGGTGGAATAATTTCAGCAGATTCATTATCATCAGCCATAGTGGTATTGGGGTCTGCCATAACCACTGTAAAAGTTGAGTGTGGAGATTGCACTGGGGATTTAAGATTTTGAAGAAGTGTTGAAACAAGGGTGAGCAGGCATTGTTCACAGAGGCTGTTGAACTGGGCATTGAACTCTGCAAGGGGGTTGGTAGTTGTGCCATGACTCAAAGCTGTGAGACCAACTGACAGGACATCTGGAGCAGGCATTTCATCAGCATCAAGAACTCTACCTGCCTTTTTAGTGTAGACCTCATACTTGCTCAAGCTTGCCATCAAGGTTTGGATATCCTTGTTTTTGGCCAAGATTGGCATTAATTGAAGCTGTTAGTCAGTGCAGAACATCAACATAGAGTGAAACGAGTGTGAGCCAGTTCCATGAGTAGGCATTGCCATCAGCTTTGTAGATTTTCTGTTAGATTTTGAGCATTATGATTGGTATGGTTATCAGGCAAATTGAAATGAAACCTTTATCCAAAAGTTCAGGTGCTCCTGTACAAGGTCATTCTCCATGAATGTGTTGGGCTTTCCTGTAGGATTCAGCAGCCAGTTTTGTGTTATAATATGGCTGGGGTTGAGATCAGAATCAAAATACAGGATAGAGGACACATACCACAACTCCTTTGACCAAACATTGATGAGATTGTGGAGGAGATGCAGCATCTCATGAGTATATTATTTGTAAAGGCCCAGAGTTTGAGGATCACAACAACTCATCCAGAATCACCACATTTAATTGCATCAGCAAACTCCTGGGTGAGCAATGCATTGTGAAAGAAGAGAATGGCATTCTTGAAAACCATATCTCCTTTCTTAACATGCCCTGTGGATTTCTCAGGAGCCAGACCCTTGTTTTGTTTCACAGCCTTTTGTTCAGCTGCACAGTGGCACTCATCTGAAACCTGAAGCTCACAGAGTTCTTGAGCTTTATCTGCATTGGCATACAGTCTGAAGATTTGCTGAGTGTGTTTCTGCACTGTCATCCAGGAATTTACACTATCAATATATACTTCTGGTGAGTTTTTCTCTTAAACAAGTAAAAGACAATACAATATGTGTGCATAAAGTGATACCATGATGAGATCCTGACAAGTATGAAAAGGTGGCAATGAACTGAGGACAATTGGGAGGTGATCAAGTTGAATGTTGTGGAAGGTGAGACTGCCAGGACTCTGAGTGCCAGCATTTGATTTCCTGAAGTGTGATTTGGGCAAACCATGACAATCAGTGATCTTTGTGTGAAAAAGTCCTGGCATAAGCACAATGTGCCTCCATGCATTGGCACCATCCTCATGACCCAGTTGGATGTTAAGGATTGAACACTGCTGCACTATGGTCAACTGGTCTCCAGCGATGTACTTTGTATATTCCATGTCATCCTGATCTAAATGGAGCTCTTTGCTGATTGCTTCCATTACTTCAATGTTCCCAGTTGAATTTTCATCAATTTCCATGGCTGGTAACACCAATTGTTGCTGTCATTGTGACACTTACTCTGTGAGTCCACCAGGACCTGTTGGTGAAGCTCCAGTATGATTTGAAGAACTATCTGTTTGTTAACATTGGTAATGATCAGCCACTGTCTCTCAAGTCATTTGCACTATGGAACATCATATGAACACTTACCATGACATCAATTTTCTAATCCCTGACACTATGGCAGTTCCCCCTGACATCAAAATGGCTTTTGTCTACTCTGATGACATCAAAGCAGGCAGAGAATTGACAGATCATTTGAACAGTTGTAAATTGGAGTACTGTGGCTGTGGACTGGTGCACCCTTATAATGCTGCAATGTTGAAGAAGTATGTGGATGATGTTATGCAGTTATTCAAAGCTGGTGTTGTTTGTATTCTCATTTGCACTGATGCAGCAGGAATGGTGAGTACTATTTTCCATGAATTGTTAAGAGTAGATTGTCTGTGGTCTGGTTCACAAACCTCCAAAACTGGGTGCAAACCTGATCCACACCTGAGGTTCAGGTTCGAGGTGTGGCAAAAAGCCATTTTGGCCAAACCTGAACCAGAGGTTCAGAGACTTGGCATGGAAAAAAAAATTGGCTTCTTTTGCCATAATTAGCCCAAATCAGGTCCCAAACTTTAGCCAGACCTCAGGGTTCAGGTTCAGGCACAAAGTGCCTGCATCCACACCAAACCAGACCACAGACAGTCTAGTTAAGAGGGATTGATGGTAATTGATTTTTTGTTGTATTTAGGGTCCAGGGATGTGACATACCCAATATTGACATTGTTGTGCAATGGAAAGCAGCTACAAATCTCTCATCATGGGTGCAACATGCTGGCCATGAAGGTTTAGCAGTGATGCTTATTGAGAAATCCACATTTGAGACTAATCTGGCAGCTGCACCAATTCCTGAACCTGGTGAGTCTGTGGCAGCAGAAAGCCAAGTTGGTGGTAAGGGGCAAGGACAATGGGGAAGGGGTGGTTATGGTTGCAGGGGTTATGGAGGTCATGGAAGTTGAGGGATGAAGCAGGGTGGGGCATATGCTGGGTGTCATGGGCAGAAGTGAGGGATGCATAATGGGACTCATGATGGAAAGCTGCCTGTTGACAAGCTTCCAATCATCACAGATGATGCACCTGGAGAAGGATTATATGCTTTCATTCAAGCTACAACATGTTGTCAAGAGGTGCTGGTGAGGGTGTTCCATAATGCAAAACCTAGTGAGTCTTTACTCCAAACACTGATGTTGTGGTCTCACATTTGTCTTTATAGATGTACCAGCTTCTAAATGCTGTGATCCATGTAATCCTGCATTATTTGATCAGACCTAACCCAGCAAACCTGTGGCAAGATCACATCAACAAACTATCAGAAAAGTAGCTCCCATCAACCCTGTCCATAACACATTGCATGTCCAACACCATTCCACGAAGCACCAGCATTTTCTGAAAGCTATGTAGGCACCACATGCAATCCTTGATAATAACACTTGTGAACTTCTTGCCTCAGTTGGCCCAATTGAAACCAAGGAGCAGCTTGCAAATCTCATTCAGTCTGGTTGGGCATGTTGGGATCAATTTTGAGATATTCTCTTCAAGTTTATGATTAATCTCGACATTCCACTGCTACCACCTCCCATTAAAAGAGCCACCAAATAGCATGCTGCTCCCATTGAAACACATCAAAATTCCTCAATGACAACCACAAGTGACACACTGGCATGAGCTATTAAACATAGATGTACCTCATCAACTTCTTTTGTTCCCGACATTGCACCTTTATTGACATCAACATCTTGACCTTGCAGACCACTTCCAAAATGTATAATAAATGCTTCCCCACTCAGTTACTTTTCACCTTACCATGACTCTTCTGATTTCAAGCCCAATCCACCCATTGTACCTTCCCATGGTTGGCCCAACACACTGTAATAGTTATTTCTAACACTCAATTGTAACATTGTTTGTCTCTTTCATAAACAGCCTTTGATTCTCACTTTGCTTAATTTCTACAGACTACACAGCATTGAAGAAATTTTTGGCCATTTTGGCCAAAAAGTAAGTAGGTCTCATTCAATTCTAAGTACTCTAAAATCCATTTTTTGTATACCCACTTTGAGCACTTTTTTGCAACTTTTGGGCTTTTCACATTGAAATCAGGACCTCATGTTTGGTGGAGGGAAAATATCCCCTCCAAAAAGGGGCCAAGAGGGTCCAGTCCAGTTGCAATCTCACATCCATCAAATCAACCTAATATATCAATATCATGTGCTTGAGGTCATTACATAAGCCAGAGATTGCAAGCATGACTGGTTCACACAGGTAGCATGAGGTTATTTTGAGACCTGCAAAATCCAATGCAAAATCATTATTCACCACCAGTGTCATGAGTCTAGGAGGAAATGTCCAATGTTTGGTTGCCAAACATTGTATCAAACATAGTGGACCAATATTAAATTAAGTTATAATGTTTTGTCACTAAAATTTTAAGAAATATTCTGCATATCTAATCTATGTTAGATTAAGAAACATGTTGGGCAGGTATGTTTCTAGCCCAAACATGTATGCTAGAATGTTTTGCATGTAAAGATGGATTAAATATGCAGAATATTTCGTAACTTTTTGGTGACCAACCATTATAATTTAATGTTTGTTGGCCAAACATTGTTCATTGCCCAGTGATTCATTTGTCAAACAGTGACAGTTGTAACCCTCTACTGGATTAGCCTCTGTCACCAGTGTGGGCTAAGTGAGGCAAGGGCAATGGTCACAATGTGGATGAGATCATGAATGAGGCAAGGGGGTGTTAGAATGGGATTCCTGAACTGCAGGTACAGGGGAGGGAGGGGAGGTCTCACCAGCAGGCTGAATAATTTTTTTTGACCTAAGTTTTTATGACCGATTTTGGCCAAAGGAGGGCCTGTGTAATATATTAGTTAACCAGCCACAGTGTGACACATGCAATAATGTGACATAATATATAATATATAATATAGGAAATATCATGTGATCAAAGCATACCTTATTTAGAAGGAGGGGATCTGGCCTGAGCCTGAAAAAAAAGTACAAGGTATATCCAATTTTCCTGTTCCAACACCCCTTAGAATGAGGTAAAGGTGAACACTAGGTGGCAAATTGAATGAGGATGACATCATCCTGGCTTACTATGCTCTCGACATCTGGTCAACATCTGATCAAAATTCCTGCAGGGAAAATGAAGTTGAAATGAAGCTGTTTTTATTTACAGATTCCAAATCAGTCTGCCGCTGACATATTTCTAAATCTCAAATGTGGTAGTCAGTCTACTGTGACAGGTTGATGGTAATCTTTGAATGAATATTTTTGGGTAGACTCGTTGCCAGTCTCCTTTGAGGTACTATATGCAATGTTTAATCAGAGGAGGTGGACGGAATGAAGAAAGAGGAAAGTGTTGTCGTAATAGTACCAAAGGAGACTGGTAGCGCTTAGCTGTGATTGAGTACACGAGCTTTTCAAACCCCGACTAATGACCCGTTATGGTAATGCTCAATGCTCATGCCCACCTACTAGCGTGTAGTTCTTTCGTTTGTTGTGTTCTCCTCACTATGGCTAGTTCAGAACGCAAGATACATGATGAGAACCATCTGGTTATCAATTAATCCCCATCTTTCCTGTTTGTCTCCAGACTTGAAGCATAGGTGCATCGTGTCAGAGTTTTCTGCTGAAGAACTGCAGAACCTGTGGGACGAGCAAACGGCGAAGGATGCAGCCTGACAGCACTATGTTGGAGTCATGCAGCAGGAGAAACACAAAGTATTTCTACTCCTACTTCCTACATCTACTCACTTCAAAAATTGCTGCTGCTCAATACCTTGACCTACCATGTAAAGACTTAAAGGGTTCCACATCAAGAATTGAAAGAGCATGAGTTGCAAGGTCCCCCCTATTTTTACTTGCAAACTTTTGATGGCCTATGATGGATATTATTTTGCCCTCTCCACTGTATTCAAAACTTGAACCAGATGGCATTTTTTTTTAGCGTGTGATACTAGTACTATAATAAGTTAGTATTACCATAACAGATCGTTAGTCGGAGTTTGAAAAGCTCGTGTGTTCAATCACGGCTAAGTGCTTCCAGACGTTATTGTAAGTAATCCCCTTGCCCGTGGATTCTGCTATAACAGCTGGTGACGAGACTAATTTTTGGGTATGGTGTGGGCCAATAAGTCACCACTAATTTTGTACAGTGGCCAATTTGACCTGGAGAAAATTTGTATCTTGAATCTGGCCTGATTCAAATTTTTTTGGCCTATAAACATCATCAATATAATGTGAAAATAGTATAAAAGTCCATTATAAATATACTCTGCATACCTAAGAGGTATATTTATGACTTTTTTCAAGACC
>Ga0210402_10004132_pt1 | contig 13325 bp, 13 predicted proteins | sample IncBWC7MmetaG_FD_161055 | JGI IMG/M metagenome (GOLD analysis project Ga0210402, IMG submission 161055) | Forest soil microbial communities from Barre Woods Harvard Forest LTER site, Petersham, Massachusetts, United States - Inc-BW-C-7-M | ecosystem: Environmental > Terrestrial > Soil >...
CTTCCGCCTCCGCTCTCCGAGCTTCGGCGAACGAGTCGGCGGACAAGTCGCTCGTCCGGGCGACGCTTGCTCCCCGACGCGAACCAATTGTCTAAGACTCCTTCCGCCATGATGAAGTGGACACCCGCGCCCGTGATGCCAGCGATGTGACCAATCGTGAAGCCGCTATTTGTTGGGACGGCGCGGCTGAGCCTTACCTAAGCAGCGGGGCCGCTTGGAGAAAAAGCGATGCGTTCTGTTTTGGCCTTGAGCCTTCTAATCACCCTGTGTGGCTCTGTGAACGCGGCTACGGTGCATCACGCACACCGGCGGCACGCCACTGTTCGTCCCAATCAGGGCATGATCGCCTCTGACCCCGCTTCGGGTTTTGCCTACGCGCCACCTGGGCCGCCGATCCATTACCGGCCGGCACCGTACAATAGTTTCAATGAACCGTATTTTGGCGCTTCCCAGGGTTACGCGCCTGGCGAAAAGGAACGATTTCTCGGCAGTGTGTTCAGCCCGTAATCGTCGTGGCCAGCAAATCACCTCGGTGATGCCATCGAAAGACCTCGGCGCGGTCTGCCAATATCGACGCGATGGACCAGCAGCAGAAACGCCAAGCCGGCCGGACGTCGTGATCCGGTCCAAACGAAAACTGCCTAAAAGCGGCTTTCCGCGCTAAGTCCGAAGCGATACATACAATGCCTTGACTTCGGCGCTCAGCGCCCAGGCGTGTGCAGTGTTGTTTTGGGGAAATGGCTTCGATGACGATCGTTCTCGTTCACGGAAATCCTGAAACCGAGGCGATCTGGGACGATCTCGTCCCCCATCTGTGCGGTGATGCCGTTGTCCGTCTGTCTCCACCCGGATTTGGCTCCGCAATCCCTTCCGGCTTTGACTGTTCCACTGACGCCTATCGCGACTGGCTTGCCAGCGAACTCACCAAGTGGCCACAACCGATCGATCTCGTGGGGCATGACTGGGGCGGGGGACACGTCGTGCGGATCGCAATGGAGCGTCCAGGCCTGATACGATCCTGGACAAGCGATATTTTGGGGTGCTTCGACGCGGATTACGTCTGGCACGACATGGCGCGGGCCTGGCAGACGGCACACATCGGCGAGCAGGCGGTTGCACAGATGCTTAGCCTGCCTGCCGAGGCCCTGGTCCAGCGGTATGAGAGCTTGGGCATGACCTCTGCGATCGCCCAGAAAGTGGCCGCGGGTGCGACCAGGGACATGGGCCGGGCAATCCTGGCGCTGTACAGATCGGCCGCTCAGCCGGTGATGCGCGATCTGGGATTCGGGTTACCCCGGGCAACCGCCAAGCCGGGACTGGCGTTGATCGCGACGGAAGACTCCTATTGCGGCGGGGAGACGCTCGCGCGCCGTTCCGCCGAGCGCGCCGGGGCAAAGGTCGCCGTCTTGAAAGGTGCGGGTCATTGGTGGATGTGCCAGCAGCCAAAACAAGGCGCTGACGCGATCAACGCGTTCCTGGCGAACCTGAACTAGGTCGTACGGCGTTCGCCGTGGCGCCGACATGACCCTTTGATGCGGCGGCTTCGGATCACGGCCAGGTCGTGACCACGTTCCGCGCAGCGGCACGCGGGACATCATTCTGCAAATCGTTCCGGATCTCGCTTCGGCCGTCGCTCTCCAGGATACGGCGAACGAGTCGCTCATCCACGCGACGCCTGCTCCCCAGCGCGAACCAATTGTTAAGATCCCGTCCGCGCCGATTTGCACGATTGCGATTCGTTCTTGAGAACGGAATGGCGTCGGATGCAGAACAAGATGAGGGGGCAATCATGAGCGGCGCAGGGTGGAGAATCCCCCTCACCGGCATCGCATCGATCGGTGCGACAAAGCCGAAGCTTCGCTTCCGCGTCCTCGAGGGACGGCCGCCGTTTGGGCGCCTATCCTTCCCCGCTGCGCGCGAGGGATCGTCACCGCTCCGCCTCAGGAGACCATTTCGGCCGTTCGACGGGCCGCGAAGGCGGAGGCGATTGCCTCTTGAAACCGCTGCAGCCATTCTTCCGCGACACTGGCGCGTTCTTCCGCTTGTGCCAGTTGTTGCCTGAGCTGTTCAGCCACGAAATGGCTTGCCTCCAGCTGTCCCTGCAGAACGCTGATTTGTTGATCTGTTTCGAAACGTTCGGAACGGACACGCTGGGTGAGGGCGAATGCGTTCGCGCGGATCCTGTGCGATTGATCCTCGATACTCGCCATCGTCAAAGCCGCGCTGCTGATCATTTCGAGGGCCTCGTGGTAGTTGGGCGACTGCGCCTGAGCATCGCCACCATCCGGCATTGACGCGATCGGTGCGGCGAATTCGGGTGCGTTGCCTGCGGGGGTCGATCGCTCGGTTTGAACGATCTGGATGGACTGGGCGGCTGCATTCGACGGCCAGGCGGCATCAGCCTGGCTGAAGCGCTCTTCGACGACGACTAATCTTGGTTGAATCCTGGAAACCCTTTGTTCAACTGCCATTTGGTCAGTCCCGAAGGTTGCGATTGGCGCAATTTCTGGAAATCGATTTAACTCAAACAATCAGCTTAATGGTTAACAGGTTATGAATTCCCGTCCCCGGAGAAAACCGGAGAGACGAGCTCGTCCGCGTTCGCGTTGCTGCTGGTCTCGCTCCTCACGCGTGCGCATCGCGCCTCACACCAACCAGAACAGTCGCGAAGTCCGTATCTGGAAACCAGCGGCCCATCCACTTCGACCTTAAGGTTAAGCACTGCTGTCGCGCGCAATCCGCGCCTCCATCCTCTATGCGAAGTTGCAGGCCTGGAGCTCGAAGGCCTCGGAAAACGATTGCGTGGGACGGGAGCCAATTTGAGTCCTTTTCATTATTCGAAGCTCATTTCAGCAATCGTGTCGGCGGTCATGCTGGTGGGTCTGCCAGCCGTCATAACGGCGACGCAGGCGCGGGCCGAGTCCATCTGCCACCCCGAGGCGGGGGCTGCGGGCAGCCACTGGCGCCAGACGAGAACTGCAAAGAGAGGAAACTGCTCCGTCCGAGCTGGCAGGAAAGCGTCGGCCGGCGGCTCGGCTGCGTTTCAGGCAGCCCGTGCCGAGGCCGGGGACGCATCGGAGAAGCCGCAGCAGCCGGCCGCAACACACTGCGTCGCCGCCCAGGGCCTGCCGCCGCACCGTGGCGTCTGGCAACTCGGCATCGATCGCGCGACCGGTCACAAGTGCTGGCGGCTGATCGGCACCATCAAGCCGTCTGCGCGCAAAGCGTCGGGCGCCAAGTCTTCGGGCGCCAAGTCTTCGGGCGCCAAATCATCGCCCGCTCGATCCGCGTCCGCCTGGTCCCCACGGCTCACCGCCGCGAGCGCCAGTCCGGTCCCCGCGCCTGCTGCGGTTGAAACCCACCCGAGTGCGTCGTCTGAAGTCGCGACGGGCAGCGTCGCAAAGCCGTCCGAAACCCTGGAGATCGATCTCGGCCAAGCACCGGTCTCGGCCGCGGCGGGCGTGACCGGCAAGCCCGGCGAGGTCAACCAGGACGGGCTTCTGGCTTTCGACCTGCGCGACGCCTCGACAGCCGACCGGAGCTTGATCGAGAACGCTACGGCTCTGATCGCCACCGTTGCCGATCCCTTGAAGATCCCGCGCGGCACCATGCGGGAAGGTGCCGAAGCGGCAATGCCGGTCAGGAGCCGGGCTGCTACTTTCCTGATCGCGTTCGTATCCGTGCTCGCGACCATCCTGGCGCTCGATGCGCTGGTCGTTGGCCTGCTCAAGCTCCTGCGCCGCCGCCGGGAAAGGCCGCCGCGAAGCCATGATGCGCATGACGTCTGAAGTCCCCGATGGATCAGTTCTGATCTAAAGCCCGCCGCGGGCCATGAACACCGCGAGCGCGTCGCGATGCTCGGGCGCCATGGTCAGCCCGAGCTTGGTCCGCCGCCACAGCACGTCGTCGGGGAAGCGCGCCCATTCGCGTTTCATCTGATAGCGAACTTCCGCGCCCGTCAGCTCCGGCCCGAAGAACGGCGCGAGATCGTCGCGGCTTTTGGCGTCGCCCAGCACCTCCGCAAGGCGCGTGCCGTAGGCGCTGAACAAGCGCTGCGCCTCGTCCTCGGCGAGAAACCGCCAGCGCGTGCGCGCCGCATCGACCAGCTCGTCGAACTGCTCCCAGGCGAAGTCGCCGCCCGGCAGCGGCGCGGTGGCGGTCCAGCGCGGCGTCATCGGGTAGAACGGCGTGAGGGTGGCGACGGCTCGTTCGGCGCGCGCCCGCGCCGATGTGACATCGCCGCCGAACATCGTGATCAGCGGCGCCTGGCGGCGGCGGCGGTCCAGTCGCACCGAGGCGACCTCGGTCCCGTCATCGCCAACCGACCCGAATGCCATGTTGGCGCCCGCCACCGCCCTGACCACGTCGGAGGCGCCGATCTGGGCGCGGAAATAGCGGTTGGCCGCCTCGCAGAGATAGGCGATGTCGCCGGCCCGCGTCGTCACCACGGCCGGATCGCCCTTGAAGGCGTGGCCGATCGTGCCGATCAGTGTGAAGTCATGCGCGTAGGGACTGGCAAAGATCAGGCGCTGGTCGCGATTCTGGAACACATAGACGTTGTCCTGGTCGAACAGCCGGCGCACCACGATCTGGCTCGTCTGGTGGATACGCGAAACCGGCAGCGGCATGCGAAGCACCGTCTCGGCGACCTGCGCGGTCCAGGCGCCCGACGCATTGGCCAGCGCCCGCGCGGTCATGATGCGGCGATGGCCGCGGTCGATCACCGCGAGCCGCCACTCCTCGGCCCGGTCGGCACGCACGCAGCGTGCGCCGGTGAAGATATCGGCGCCGCGCTCGGCCGCATCGCGTGCGGTCACAACCGCCAGGCGGGAATCGTCGACCACGCAGTCCGAATATTCGAACGCGGTTCCGAACGGCCGCTTCAGCGCATTGCCGAGAGGATGGTGGGTCACGTCGATCGTCGTGGAAGGCGGCAGATGGGGCCGCGGCACGAGGCGGTCGTAGAGCAGCAGTCCGGCGCGCAAGAGCCACAGCGGCCGCTCGTCCGAATGGGCGGGGATCGCAAACCGCATCGGCCGCACCAGGTGGGGTGCGATACGGAGCCAGACATCGCGCTCGGTGAGCGCGGCGCGCACGCGCAACAGGCTGCGGCGCTCCAGGGCCGCCAGATCGCCGTGAATGAGCCGGGAGCTTGCCGACGACGCAGCGGAGGCGAGATCGCCCTGCTCGAACAACACCACTCGCAAGCCGCGGCCGGCGGCATCGCGCGCCAGGCTCACGCCATTGAGCCCACCGCCGATGATCGCGAGATCGTAGTCCGCCATACGCAAGACCGAGTGCAGAGAATCGAAACTCCCTACACCTAGCCGGTCTTGCGCACCGGCTCCATCACTTTGCCATCGCGCCCGATCAGGCCGGAATATTGCGTGATCGGCAGCGGCCTGCCGATGAAATAGCCCTGCACGGCATCGCAGCCCTGATCGGCGAGGAACGAGAGCTGTTCCTGGGTCTCGACACCCTCGGCCACGATCGACATGTCGAGCCCGTGGCCCAGCCCGATCACGGCGCGCACGATCGCCGCCGATTGCGGATTGCGGCCGAGGTTGAGCACGAAGTCGCGGTCGATCTTGATCTTGTCGAACGGAAACGCCTGCAGATAGCTGAGCGACGAATAGCCGCTGCCGAAATCATCCATCGAGACGCGGACGCCGAGCGCCTTCAGCCGCCTGAGCAAGGCGAGGCCGCGATCGAAATCCTCGATCAGCACGCCCTCGGTGATCTCGAGTTCCAGCCGGCCCGGCGCCAGCCCCGTCTCGAGCAGGATCGAGTGCACGAGGCCGACGAGATCGCCATGCATAAACTGCACCGGCGACAGGTTGACCGCGATCTGCAGCGGCTTTGGCCACGACGCCGCCTCCCTGCAGGCTTCGCGCAGAATCCATTCGCCCATCTCGACGATCAGGCCGCTTTCTTCCGCCAGCGGAATGAAATTGGCCGGTGCCACGAAGCCGCGCACCGGATGCAGCCAGCGCACCAGCGCCTCGAAGCCGATGATCTCGCTCTCGTCGACGGTCTGGCCGGAAATCGCCTGCGGCTGGAAATACAGCGACAATTCGCCGTTCCTGATCGCACCCGACAGATCCTGGTGCAGCACGCGGCGATCGCGGATCTGCTGGTCCATCTCCGGCTCGTAGACGCTGATCGTTCCGCGTGACTTTGCCTTGGCACGGAACAGCGCCGCGCCGGCATTGGCGAGCAGCGAGGCGGCATCCTGGCCGTTATGCGGGAACACCGCGATGCCGGTGGTCACGCCGGTGCGGACCGCGCGGGCGTCGATCTGGAACTCTTTCGCCATGGCTTCGACGAGCTGGCGGGCGAGCGCAATGCCGGCCTCGGGCTGCTTGCCGTCGATGATCAGGCCGAATTCGTCGCCCGAGAGCCGCGCCACCACCCCGCCGCGCGCCACGGTCTGGATCCGGTTCGCGACCTCGATCAGCACCTTGTCGCCGGTCGCGTGACCGAACACGTCGTTGATTTCCTTCAAGCCGTCGAGGTCGACCGACAGCACGGCGAACTCCTCGCCGCTTCCTTCGCAGGCCTCGATCATCTGCGCCAAGGCCTGCAGGAAGGCGGCACGGTTCGGAAGATCCGTGAGGCCGTCGTGATAGGCCATGTGGGCCATGCGCGATTCGGTCTGCCTTCGGTCGGTGACGTCCTCGTAGGTCTTGATCAGATATTGCGGATCGCCGCCGTCATCCAGCAGGGTGACGCGGCGGGTCAGGAACAGGCGCAGACCATCCTTGGTCGAGATCGGATGCTCTTCGGCAAGCAGGCTGCGCTTCTTTATCGCGGCCTCGTCGCGGGCGACGATCAGCCTGGCCTCGCGCGGATTGAAGATGTCGGCCGCCGTCAGCCCTGTGACCTCCTCGCGCCGCCGGTTGAGAATGACCTCGGCGCTGCGGTTGGCCAGCAGATATTTTCCGTCCGACACGCGCTCGACGATCAGCGACACCGGAACGTTGTCGACGACCAGTTCGAGGAATTTCTTGGTGGTCTCCAGTTCGCGAGAGAGCTGCTGCCGCTCGGTGATGTCCTCGAACAGGATCAGCAAAAACTCCGGCTGACCGTCGGCATTGCGCGCGACGATCCGGGTGGAGGCGACCCGGCGTTTCTCGCCGCCGCGCTCGACCTCGAATTCGTTGTGGAACAGGCCGTCATCCGACTCGAAGGCCGCGCGATCGGCCGCCTCGATCTTCCCGGCCGAGCCTTCATGAAACAGTTCGTCGGCGCGCTTGCCAACCACGAAGTCGCGGGAGAACTGCCAGAAGTTCTCGTAGGCGCGGTTGGCAAAAATGTAGCTGCCATCCTCGATGCTCTTGGCGGCGACGCAGACCGGGACATTGTCCAGCAGCGATTCGAGGAACTGCTTGGTCGAGGCCAGCTGCTGCGACAGCTTGCGCTGCGCCGTGCAATCCTCGTGGATGCCGATGCCGCCGCCATTCGGCGTCCGGAAGAATTTCTGCATCACCGACTGGCCGTTCGGCAGTTCGAGAATGAACCCCTCCGGCCGGAAGGCCAGCCGCTTGAGCTCCGCGGCCGTGACGTTGATCTGCCCGCGCTGGCGGCCGAGTTCGATCCACTCCCTGCCCGTCATCTCGTCAGTGACGTCGGCACGGTTCAGCCCATAGATCTCATAGAAACGATCGTTGCAGAAGACGACCCGGTCCTGCGCATCCGTCATCATCACGCCCTGGCTGAGATTGTTCAGCGCAGAACTGATGAAGGCGTCCCTGCGCAGCCTGGCGCGCCTGGCGCGGCGCACGGCCGAATGCGCCGAGAGCACGACGGCAAGCAGGAAGGAACAGACGACGACGGCGCCGATCAGCGTTTCCCAGAACACGCCGGGATCGAACGCGCCGACATGGCTCAGCGGCAGAAATTGATCAGACATGCCCCACGCGGCCTCGAACGGCGCGACCATGGCCGCCAAGCACGTTACGGCGAGCGCAAGAACCGAAATTCTGCCGCCCGCCTGCGCAAACTCGCCAACCATCACTCACCCGCGTATTTCCGAGGCCGACTGTCTGGCTTCGTGGGTTTGAATCGAGTAAACGCCTGCTCGAGCGGCGTCGAAATACCACTTTGGCCACGGCAAATGCCCCGATATGACTAATGCTTCCTTAAAGGCGACCGCGCACGGCAACGGCTTTCGCGGGGTTTTTCAAGGTCATCGCAACCGGCGCGCGACTTGATCGGGATCTGAACGTCAATGGAAAGAACCGAGTGCGTTGTCGTAGGCGCGGGCGTGATCGGGCTCGCCATCGCGCGGCGGCTGGCGCTGGCGGGGCGCGAGGTGATCGTGCTGGAGGCGGCGGAGGGCATCGGCACCGTCACCTCATCGCGCAACAGCGAGGTGATCCACGCCGGCATCTATTATCGCGCAGCCAGCCTGATGGCGCAGATGTGCGTCGCCGGAAAACATGCGCTGTACCGCTATTGCAACGAGCACGGCATCCCGCATCGCAACTGCGGCAAGCTGATCGTCTCAACCAGCGCGAAGGAGACCGAGAAGCTGCAATCGATCAAGGCCCATGCCGAAGCCAATGGCGTCGACGACATGCAGGTGCTGTCCGGCGAGGCCGCGCGCAACCTCGAGCCGGCGCTGAACTGCGACGCCGCGCTGCTCTCGCCTTCAACGGGAATAATCGACAGCCACGCCTATATGCTGGCGTTGCGCGGCGAGGCCGAGGATGCCGGCGCGGCGTTCGCATTCCACACGCCGCTGTTGCGCGCCACCGCGAAGGACGGCGAGATCGTGATCGAGACCGGCGGCGATGCGCCGATGACATTGGCGTGCGGCCTGCTCGTCAACGCCGCCGGACTTGATGCGCCCAATGTCGCGCGCAACATCGCTGGCCTGCCGGAGGCGCTGATCCCAAAGCCGTATCTCGCCAAGGGCAATTACTTCAGCTGCAGCGCCAAGGCACCGTTCTCGCGGCTGATCTATCCGGTGCCCGAGCCCGGTGGCCTCGGCGTGCATCTCACCCTCGATATGGCCGGACAGGCGCGCTTCGGCCCCGATGTCGAATGGGTCGACCGGATCGATTACGCCGTCGACCCGAAACGGGCGGAGCGGTTTTATCCGGCGATCCGGCGCTACTGGCCTGATCTGCCCGACGGCGCGCTGATGCCGAGCTATTCCGGCATGCGGCCGAAAATCGTGCCGCCCGAAATCGCCTCGCAGGATTTCGTGATCCAGGGGCGGGAGGATCACGGCGTCGATGGAGTGATCAATCTGTTCGGAATCGAATCGCCGGGACTGACATCATCGCTGGCGATCGCCGATCATGTCGGCGCGCTCGCGTCCTCGATTTGAAGCGCGCGCCACCGATTTGAAGTAGAAGCGCAGGCCTCGGAAAAGAAAACGCGCGGCACGAGCGCCCTGTGCCACGCGTTTCAAAAATACGCTCCCTTGAATGAGCGGATCAGCTCACCCAGAGACATTTCGACTTGAAGGGATGTGACTTACAGACTCAGTGCAATGTCTCTTCGGCGGCGTGCTTCAACCGCTCGATCTGGTCCTTCACCATCAATTTCCGGCGCTTCAACTCGGCTATTTGCAGGTCGTCCGTTGACAGGTGTACGAGGGCTTCGTGCAACTCATTTTCAAGAAGCTTGTGTTTTCGTTCCAGCTCAACGAGATGCGCCTGTATCGCCATTCGAAACCTCCTCGGCAGGGTTTGACATCGGATCGATGCAGGGGTCCACCTCGGATTCGATCCGGACTGAGAAGTCTACACCACTTCACGAGTCTGTCGATGGGAATTGAAAATCCCGTCGATAGATTTGAGGTTGCATGTGTAATGAAGCGTGAGCAAGGAACTGCCGAGCTGTCTGTGCCCGACCTACGCGAATCTACGGAGCCTCTCCCTTTCAAATCAAAGCTTTGACTGTTGAATACCGCGCTGGACGCTTGCGGGCTCGCGCGTGAGGGAACAATATTTCGCCTGGGCTTTCCACTTCGGTTTGCAGTATCGTCCTGTTTTTCAGCTGACATGCACCATGACTGACGATGACGAGCGCATGCTGCAGGCCGAATTGGCCAGGCTGCAGCAGGAGCACCGCGATCTCGACGCGGCGATCGATGCACTGCATCAATCGCCGGCACCAGATCTGCTGCGGCTGCAACGCTTGAAGAAGCGCAAGCTGCAGTTGCGTGACCGCATCGCCTTCATCGAGGACCAGATTACCCCTGACATCATCGCCTGAGGGGACGGACAAGCGCCTGGCGGAAAGTCCTTGACTCGACAAGAACAAAATGTGAACATCTGCTCGCAGCCTCTCCCCGTACGCGCGCCTTGAGGATATCGCGATGCCTGAACCGACCTCATCGACCGATAACAGCCATTACGAACAGGCCTGCGACCAGGCCATTGCGATGTGCGACGGCAATTTGCGGTCGACAATCAAGGCGCTGATCATGGCGAACGAGTACCTGGAACTCGAGCTTCTTGAATTGCGCGAGGCGATTTCAACCGGCTGCATGCCGAAGCAACGATCAAGCCCGAGCAGTCAAGTGGCCTGAAAGGAGGAGGCGATGGCCGATATCACCTACTACGTCGCCATTCCGTTTCTGCAGGACGACAACGGATCGCCGGTCGCGGGAACGGCGGAAGAGTGTCAGAGCTCGACCACGGCGCTGCGGCGCGCCGAGATGTTGTCGCGCGCCCCCGGCCATATCGGCGCGATCGCCTTCAGCCGCACCGGCGACCCGATGATGGGCGAATTCGGCGACGCCAAGCTGCTGCGGACATTCGGCCATGTGCCGAGCGACCTGAACGAGCTGTAGAACACACGTTTTGTTTTGACGCGTTTTCTTCGCGCGAACCGGTGCCCACTTCGCTTGAAAACGAGAGGCTATGGCGCGGCCTCGCGCCGGCGCTGCGCTTTGCGCAGATACATCGCGCTGTCGGCGGCTTCGAGCGCCCTGCCGATCTCGGCATGCGTATCCAGCATTGCAATGCCTGCCGAGGCGCCCGCGGTGACCGTGCGGCCGCGAAACACGAAGCTGAGCCGGTCGATCTCATGTTCCATGAGGGCCGCCTTCGCCCTCGCGTCGGTCTCGCTCAGGTTCCACAAGAGGATCGCGAACTCGTCGCCGCCGAGCCGCGCGACCACGTCGGAGGACCGGACCTGGGTGGTCAGGACGGCAGCGACAGCCTTGAGCACTTCGTCGCCGGCCGCGTGTCCAAAATTGTCGTTGACGGGTTTCAGGCCGTCGACATCCAGGACGATCAGCGCGGCGGTGGCGGGATAGCGCTTGATGTAGGCGATGGCGCGGGCGAGATCGCGCTCGAAACCACGGCGGTTGCGGATGCCGAGCAGGAAGTCGGTTTCGGCTGTCGCCTGCAACTCGCCGATCAGCGCCAGCGCGCGCGACAGTTCGGCCTTCAGGCGCCGGATCGTCTGCCTGGCGGCGTCCTGGCTCGCCCGAACACGAAGTGGGTGTTGCCCTACCTGCCGCGATCCCCGCCCGCGCCATCCGCTCTTGCCCGCGCCGGACTTCTTTTTCATGGGCATCCCTGCTCCAGCCTGCGGATGAAGCCTTGCCGGGTTTCACCAAGACAGGATAGTCCAATACGGCTCCCGAGCCGCGGCTTGCAGACCCCCATCCGAGACCTATAATCCGGTCTATGTTTCTGGATTCCCGAGAAGATTTTATCCAATGACCGCCTCTGTCGCCATCATCATGGGAAGCCAGTCGGATTGGGATACCATGCGTCACGCAGCCGAGACACTGGCCGCGCTGGGAGTGCCCTGCGAAAGACGCATCGTCTCGGCCCACCGGACGCCCGAGCGGCTCTATGCCTTCGCGAAGGGCGCCAAGACCGCGGGTTTCAAGATCATCATTGCCGGCGCCGGCGGGGCTGCGCATCTGCCCGGCATGGCCGCGTCGCTCACCGAACTGCCGGTTTTTGGCGTGCCGGTTGAATCCAAGGCGCTCTCAGGCGTCGATTCGCTCTATTCCATCGTGCAGATGCCCGCCGGTGTGCCGGTCGGCACGCTGGCGATCGGCAAGTCGGGCGCGATCAATGCGGCCCTGCTTGCGGCCAGCGTGCTCGCGCTGAACGATCCGGCGCTGGCCACGCGACTGGCCGCCTGGCGCAAACAGAAGTCCGACGCCGTCGCCGAACGCCCGGAGGAAGGGGCGTGACCACACAAGCTCCGGTGACGCTGAAGGCCGGCGACAGCATCGGCATCCTCGGCGGCGGACAATTGGGCCGGATGCTGGCCCTGGCCGCGGCACGGCTCGGCTTCCGCTGTCAGATCTTCTCACCCGATCCGGATTCGCCGGCCTTCGACGTCGTGCAGGCCTCCACCTGCGCCGAATATGCCGATGTCGAAGCGCTGGAACTGTTCGCCGGTGACGTCGACGTCATCACCTACGAGTTCGAAAATGTGCCGGCCGCCGCTGCCGCGGTACTCGCGGCCCGCCGCCCGGTGCTGCCCGGCCGAACCGTTCTCGAAACCACGCAGGATCGCCTCGCCGAGAAGGATTTTGTCAGGAACCTGGGTATCGGGACCGCGACCTATGCCGATGTCACCTCGGTGGCAGCCCTGCAGTCCGCAATCGCGCGGATCGGCCGGCCGGCGGTGCTGAAGACCCGCCGCTTTGGTTATGACGGCAAGGGCCAGACGATCATTCGCGACGGCGACGATCTCGACCGCGTCTGGGACGAGCTTGGCACCAGGGCCGCGATCCTCGAAGCCTTCGTGCCGTACGAGCGCGAGGTCTCGGTGATCGCCGCGCGTTCGGCCAGCGGCCAGGTCGAGTGCTTCGACGTCACCGAAAACGAACACCGCGACCACATCCTGAAGATCTCGCGCGCGCCGGCCGATATCTCCGATGCGCTTGCCGCACAGGCGCGCGCGATCGCCGAGACAATCGCCAGCGCGCTGGATTATGTCGGCGTGCTCGCGGTCGAGATGTTTGTGGTGCAGGGGGCCGGCGGACCGACCCTGCTGGTCAACGAGATCGCGCCGAGGGTGCACAATTCCGGCCACTGGACGTTGGAAGCCTGTGCCGTCAGCCAGTTCGAGCAGCACATCCGCGCGGTCGCCGGCTGGCCACTCGCAAAGCCCATTCGTCGCGGCCGCATCGAGATGATCAACTTGATCGGCGCCGAGGTCGAGGACTATCGCAAGTGGCTCGCAGAGCCCGGTGTTGCCGTGCACCTCTACGGCAAGATCGGCGTGCGGCCAGGGCGAAAAATGGGGCACGTGACGCGGGTGTTTGGGCAGAATTGAACGCCGTAGGCGACTTCCTGGACTTTTGCGACCGGTTCTGCTAAAGCCGCGCCCAC
>Ga0210402_10004133_pt1 | contig 13320 bp, 13 predicted proteins | sample IncBWC7MmetaG_FD_161055 | JGI IMG/M metagenome (GOLD analysis project Ga0210402, IMG submission 161055) | Forest soil microbial communities from Barre Woods Harvard Forest LTER site, Petersham, Massachusetts, United States - Inc-BW-C-7-M | ecosystem: Environmental > Terrestrial > Soil >...
GGCGGTATCGCCTCCATTCCTACCGCGCCGGAGGCGATACGCAACGCCGATACCCATTATCCCTACCGGCCGGACAGTCATTTTTACTACCTGTGCGGTTTCCCGGAGCCCGAAGCGGCCGTCGTTATTATTGCCGGCGCGGCGGAAAGCGATTCGAAGCAGATCCTTTTTTGCCGCGACAAGAACCCGGAGCGCGAAATCTGGGACGGCTTTCGCTACGGTCCCGACGCCGCGCGCGAAATCTTCGGATTTGACGAGACCTATCCGATTACCCAGCTTAGCGCCAAGCTCGCCGACTGGACCTGCGACCAGCGTGCGATTTATACACCGCTCGGACTCTATCCCGCGTGGGACGACGCGACCGCGGCGACGCTGAACGAAGTACGTGGCCGGGTCCGCACTGGCATCGCGGCGCCGGAGACGGTCATCGACGTGCGCGCTCCGCTCGCGGCAATGCGGCTGTACAAGGATGAGCGCGAGCTGGAGCTCCTCCGCCGCGCGGCACTTATTTCGAGCGGCGCGCACCGCCGTGCGATGCGCGAGACGCGTCCGGGCTGGTACGAATATCAGGTCGAGGCCGAGCTGATGCACGAGTTTTTGCGCTCCGGCGCGCAGGCGGTCGCGTATCCCTCGATAGTCGCGTCAGGACCCAATGCGTGCGTCCTGCACTATCGCGACAACAATCGCCAAACGCTGGCGAGCGACCTGCTCCTGATCGACGCCGGCTGCGAGGTCGACGGCTATGCGTCGGACATCACGCGCACGTTTCCGGTAAGCGGGAAGTTCAGCGGCGAGCAAAAAGCGATTTATGAGCTCGTGCTCGCAACGCAGCTCGCGTGCATCGACGCCGTTCAGCCGGGTCGGATGTTTCACGACTACCACGAGGTGGCCGAGCGCGTGCTCGCGCAGGGCTTGATCGACCTCAAGCTGTGCGAGGGGACCCTCGAGGGCGTGCTCGAGTCCGGCGCGTACAAGCAGTTCTATATGCATCGCGCCGGGCATTGGCTTGGGCTCGACGTGCACGATGTCGGCTTGTACCGGATTGACGGGCAATCGCGCCGTCTCGAGTCCGGCATGGTTCTCACGGTCGAGCCAGGCTGTTATATCCGCCCGGCCGACAAGGTGCCCGAGGAATTCTGGGACATAGGCGTGCGGATCGAGGACGATGTTCTGGTGACCGTCGCGGGCAACGAAAATCTGACCGGCTCGACGCCGAAGACCGTCGCCGACGTCGAAGCCGCTTGCGCGCGCTGACCCGGCGGTTGCGACGACGCCGACCCAAGTCCTATGTTGCACGATCTGGTCATCGTCGGCGCGGGTCCTGTCGGCACAACGCTTGCGCTGGCGCTGTCTGACAGTGATCTCGACGTCGTCACGCTCGATGCCCGTCCTGCCGGCAGCATTTCACGAAGCGACCGCTCGCTTGCGTTATCTCACGGGGCCAGGCTTGTCTTCGAGCGGCTCGGTGTGTGGAGCGAAGTCGCAGCGACGCCGGGCGCCGTAACACCTATCACGGACATCGATATTTCGCAGCGCGGCGGGTTTGGACGCGCGCGCCTTCATGCCCGCGATCAAGGTGTCGATGCGCTCGGCTATGTCGTCAGCTATCGCGCACTGCAGCATGCCCTGGACTCAGCACTGGGGCGTGCCAGCATGTCGGTCGAGCATGGCGTCGGTGTGACGCGCGTCAGCGCGACAGGCGGGTCCGCTCATGTCGTCGGCGAGCGCGACGGCGCGGCGGTCGAATGGAGCGCACGTCTGGCCGCGGTCGCCGATGGTGGTGGTGACGTCGTGGACTACATCGCGCGACGTAAGTACGACTACCGACAAGTTGCGCTGGTGGCGAAGGTCTGGTCCAGTGAGCCGCACGGCGGACTCGCGTTCGAGCGCTTTACCGACGAAGGTCCGATGGCGCTCCTACCCGAAGAGGATCATTACGGCTTGGTGTGGACGACAAGTCCGGAAAGTGCGAGCGCGCTGGTCGCGCTACCGGACCAAACGTTCCTGGCTGCACTTACGCAGCGTTTCGGGCCATGCGCCGGGCCATGGATTCGCGTTGCCGATCGACGCACGTTCCCGCTGACGCTTGAATTTGCGCGACGCGTCGTCGGCGAGCGCACCGTTCTCTTGGGTAACGCGGCACAAGCATTGCATCCGGTCGCGGGTCAGGGCTTCAATCTCGGCGTTCGCGACGCGTATGAACTGGCGCAAGAGTTGCTTGCGGCCTCGATGGCTGCTGACCGCGATCATTTTGGTGCGCATTCGTTTCTCGCGGCGTATTCGCGGCGCCGTGCGGCCGACCGTTGGGCCGGCATCGCATTCACGCACGGTGTGCTCGGGATTTTTGGAGCGGACGTTTCATTGCTGCGCTGGCCGCGCGGGTTGGCGCTTACTCTTCTCGACGCGTTGCCGCCGGTCAAACGAATGTTCACGCGCGCGATGTTGTACGGCGTGCACTGAAAATTTGATCGAGATCAATCGAGCCGACGAACGCGCTGACTCTTGCGCCGCAAACTCGGTATAATCCGCTCCCTTCCGTCGCAGTTTCCGCGAAAGATTTGAAGCAGTGCACATCGGCTCGTATCACATAGAGAGCAATCTTGTCGTCGCGCCTATGGCCGGTGTGACGGACCGGCCATTCCGGCAGTTGTGCAAACGGCTTGGGGCCGGCCTCGCCATTTCGGAGATGGTCGCGTCCAATCCAAAGCTCCGGGATACCGGCAAGTCGCAGCGGCGGATGAATCACGACGGCGAGGTCGAGCCTATCGTCGTGCAGATCGCCGGCGCCGACCCCGCGCAGATGGCCGATTCGGCGCGCTACAACGTCGATCGAGGCGCGCAGGTCATCGACATCAACATGGGCTGTCCGGCAAAGAAGGTCTGCAACGTCGCTGCCGGCTCCGCCTTGCTGCAGAACGAATCGCTGGTCGGCGCCATCGTCGAGCGCGTGGTTGCGGCGGTCGACGTGCCGGTGACGCTGAAGATCCGCACCGGGTGGGATCGGCAGCATCGAAACGCAGTACGGATTGCGCACATTGCCGAAAACGCGGGCATCGCGGCGCTGTCGATTCACGGCCGTACGCGGGAGTGCGGCTTCGTCGGTGCCGTCGAGTACGACACCATTCGAGCAGTGAAGCAGGCAGTCCGCGTGCCGGTAACGGCAAACGGCGATGTCGACTCACCTGAAATGGCGCGCGAGGTCCTGGAGCACACGGGTGCGGACGCGGTCATGATCGGACGTGCCGCCCAGGGCCGTCCGTGGATCTTCCGCGAGATCCGTCATTTTCTCGACTATGGCGAAAATCTTCCGTCGCCGCGTGTCGCCGAGGTTCGTCAGCTTATTCTCGATCATCTCGCCGACCACCACGCCTTTCACGGCGAAGAGAGCGGCGTGCGCATCGCGCGCAAGCATCTGGGCTGGTATACCGCGGATCTGGAAGGTGGCGTTGCTTTTCGGCATGAGATCAACGCGATCGACGACGCATCGGCACAAATCGCGGCGGTCAATCGCTTTTTCGATGAGCTGAGCACACGCGGCGATCGGCTCACCTATATGTTCAATGAGGCGCCAACAGAGCGCGCGCGGCGGATTCTGCCGCGAAACTTCGGGACGCAGGAGGCGCAGGCAGCATGAAGAAGACTGTACGTATCAACGGTGGCAGCGAGATCTGCCGCAGCGTCGAAAAGTCACTCGATGAATACTTTCGGCGATTGGATGGCGAGCAGCCCCACGGCATTTACAACATGGTCATCACCAATGTCGAGCGCTCACTGCTGGCGATGGTCATGCACCGTGCCAGCGGCAACCAGACGCAGGCGGCGGACATGCTGGGCATGAACCGGAACACGCTTCGCTCCAAGCTTTCGAAGTACAAGATCAGTTAAACTTCGGTCTAGGCGTCGCTAAGCGCGAGCGACGTCACGTTGGAGCTTCGCTCGCGCACCCGCCGAGTGCCGCTCGTCGCGCGCGTTTCCGTGAGCGCATTTTGATGAATCCTTCCCGATGACCGCTCCCATCGCCCAGGCGCTATTGTCGGTCTCCGATAAGACAGGGCTCGTGGATTTCGCGCACGGCCTGGACGCGATGGGGATCAAGCTGATTTCCACCGGAGGCACCGCGAAGGCGCTAATGGATGCCGGGCTGCCGGTCACCGAAGTCGCCGACTACACGGGATTCCCGGAGATGCTCGACGGCCGCGTCAAGACCTTGCACCCAAAAGTCCATGGAGCGATTCTCGCTCGCCGCGATTCCCTCGAGCACATGGCCGCGCTCACCAAGCACGCGATTCCCACGATCGATCTGGTCGTGGTCAATCTCTACCCGTTTCGGCAGACCGTCGCCAGGCCGGGCTGCTCGCTCGACGATGCCATCGAGAATATCGACATCGGCGGACCGGCCCTGGTCCGCGCCGCGGCGAAGAACCACGCGCATGTCGGCATAGTCGTCGATCCGGCCGATTATCGGGCGTTGCTCGACGAACTCTCCGCCAACGGCAGGCAGCTCGGAAGCGCGACGCGCTTCCGGCTTGCGCAAAAGGCGTTTTCGCATACAGCCGCCTATGACGGCGCGATCAGCAACTACCTGACGGCGCGCGACGAGACCAGCGCGCCGCAGTTGTTTCCGGAGCACTTCAATTGGCAAGGCACCAAGGTGCAAGACCTGCGCTACGGCGAGAACCCGCACCAGCAGGCGGCCTTCTATCGTGACGAAGCACCGGCGCCCGGGACCATCGCGACCTACCGGCAGCTCCAGGGCAAGGAGCTTTCGTTCAACAACATCGGCGACAGCGACGCGGCGTGGGAATGCGTCAATGGCTTCTCCGAGCCCGCGTGCGTCATTGTCAAACACGCCAATCCCTGCGGCGCCGCGATTGCACAAACGCCCCTCGAGGCGTATCGGCAGGCACTCGCCACCGATCCCACGTCGGCGTTCGGAGGCATTATTGCCTTCAATCGCGAAATCGATGCTGCGACGGTCGAGCTGGTCAGCGAGCAATTTCTCGAGGTCCTGATCGCCCCGGGCTATTCCGACGATGCGCTGGAATGCATCGCAAAGAAAGTCAATGTCCGTGTGCTGACGGTTCGGGGCGCGGGGACCGAAGCGGGAAATGCGTGGGATATGAAACGCGTCGGCGGCGGCATGCTGCTGCAAACCGCCGACCGGCGCAGCATCAACCCGGGCGACCTGTCGGTGGTTTCGCGCAAGGCGCCCACACCCTCGCAGCTTGCCGATTTGCTGTTCGTCTGGCGCGTGGCCAAGTTCGTCAAGTCCAATGCCATCGTCTATGGCGGTGGCGGAAGGACGCTCGGCATCGGCGCCGGCCAGATGAGCCGAGTCGATTCGACACGCATCGCCGCGATCAAGGCGCAATCCGCAGGGCTATCGCTGGCCGGATCGGTGGTTGCTTCCGACGCGTTCTTCCCGTTTCGTGACGGCCTCGATGTCGTCGCGGACAACGGCGCGGTCGCGGTCATTCAGCCCGGCGGCAGCGTGCGCGATGCCGAAGTCATCGCCGCGGCCGACGAGCGCGGTCTGGCGATGGTGTTTACCGGCGTTCGGCACTTTCGCCACTAGGCAGGAGCCGCCGCCCTAGTGTGCTTTCCTGAAGCATTGTCTTCGTCGCGCAGGGCGCGAGCTAAGGCGTGAGCTGACGCGATGAATATTCTGGTCATCGGCGGCGGCGGGCGCGAACATGCATTGGCGTGGAAGATCGCGCAATCGAGCCGGGTTGCGAAAGTCTTCGTCGCGCCCGGCAACGCCGGCACCGCGCGCGAGCGCGAGCTCAGCAATGTCGCGTTGACCTCGATCGCTGATCTGGTCGCGTTTGCAGTCGCCTCGCGCATCGGCTTGACGGTCGTGGGCCCGGAAGCGCCGCTAGCCGACGGCGTCGTGGACGCGTTCCGGCGCGCGGGACTGAAGATCTTCGGCCCCACCCAGGCGGCGGCGCAACTCGAGAGCTCCAAGGATTTCGCCAAGGCCTTCATGGCCCGACACCGCATTCCCACCGCCGAGTATAAGAGCTTCGCCGACGCCGCCGAAGCGCATGCCTACATCGACGATCGAGGAGCACCGATCGTCGTCAAAGCCGACGGGCTCGCCGCGGGCAAGGGCGTGGTCGTGGCCATGAGCGCCGGCGAGGCGCACACGGCGATCGACGCCATGCTCGCAGACAGGCAGCCGGCGCCGCATCAGCATGGAGCGCCTGCGGCGCGTGATGCAGCACCGGCGCGGGTAGTCATCGAAGCGTTCCTGACCGGCGAGGAAGCGAGCTTCATCGTCATGGCCGATGGCTCGCACGTTCTGCCGCTCGCCTCGTCGCAGGATCACAAGCGGCTCCTGGACGGCGATGCGGGGCCCAACACCGGCGGCATGGGTGCCTACTCGCCTGCGCCGGTGGTGACGCCCGCGGTTCACGCGCGCATCATGCGCGAGATTATCGTGCCCGCCGTCGACGGCATGGCCGCGGAGGGGATTTCATACAGCGGATTTCTCTACGCCGGGGTGATGATCGACGAGGAAGGCAATCCGCTCACGCTCGAGTTCAACTGCCGGCTGGGAGACCCGGAGGCGCAGCCGATTCTGATGCGGCTCAAGACCGATCTGGTCGAGCTGTTGGAACATGCGGTCGAAGGTAGGCTCGATCGAATCGACGCCGACTGGGATCGCCGCGCCGCGTTGGGTGTCGTGCTGGCAGCGGCGGGCTACCCCGATGCGCCGCGCAAGGGCGCCGCGATTTCGGGCCTTGATGCGGCTTGCGACGACTGCAAGGTTTTCCACGCCGCGACCGTGCAGGACGGTGAGCGCATCGTGACTGCGGGTGGACGCGTTCTGTGCGTCACTGCGCTGGGTGAAACCTTGCGACAGGCGCAGCGCACCGCGTACGCCGGAGTGAGTGGCATACACTTCGACGGTATGCAGTATCGCAGCGATATCGGCCATCGCGCGCTCGGCGCGCGCAAGGCCTGACTCGCGGCACCTGCCTGGAAGCGAAGCGCCGCGAAATATCATGAACCTCCTGCAAGACCTGCCGCGCGCGCACCGTTACTTCACCGAACTGCAATCGAGCATCGTCCGCCGGCTCGAAGCCCTGGACGGCGCGGCTTTTCGTCGCGACGAATGGCAACGACCGGAAGGCGGCAGCGGCACGAGCTGCATCCTCGAAGAGGGCAACGTGTTCGAGCGCGGCGGCGTCAACTTTTCCCATGTCAGGGGAGAACGGCTCCCCTCGTCGGCGAGCGCCGCGCGCCCGCAGCTCGCCGGGCGCTCGTTCGAGGTGATGGGAGTGTCGCTGGTGCTGCACCCGCGAAGTCCCCATGTTCCCACCGTCCATATGAACCTGCGACTCTTCGCCGCGCTCCCGCGCGAGCCCGAATCGCAGCCGGTCTGGTGGTTCGGCGGCGGCATGGATCTCACGCCCTATTACGGCTTCGAGGAGGACGCGATTCACTTTCACCGAACCTGTCGCGCGTCGCTGGCGCCATTCGGCGATGGCTACCATCCCCGGTTCAAGGCCTGGTGTGACGATTATTTTTTTCTCAAGCACCGCGGCGAGCCGCGCGGCATCGGCGGCATTTTTTTCGACGATTTGAGCGAGCGTGAATTCGAACATTGCTTCGCGCTGACGCGAAGCGTCGGCGACCATTTCCTCGCCGCGTACGAGCCGATCCTGCAGCGGCGCAAGGACCTGCCGTACACCGAGCGCGAGCGTGACTTCCAGGCCTACCGTCGCGGGCGCTATGTCGAGTTCAACCTGGTTTACGATCGCGGTACGCTCTTCGGCCTTCAATCCAATGGCCGAACCGAAGCCATCCTCATGTCGCTGCCGCCGATCGTGCGCTGGCGCTATGACTGGCGCCCTGATTCCGGCAGTGCCGAGGAAAGGCTCTACGCCGAGTTTCTTACCGCGCGCGACTGGCTGGCATGAGCGCCAAAACCCCGGACGACGGCCAGAAGCGAAGCGGCGACGAGCATCTGGTCGAGACGCGCATCGCCTCGGAAGACGTGTTCGAGGGCAAGTTGCTGCATGTCAAGCGCGACACCGTCCGCCTCCCGGATGGAAAAACGGCCACGCGCGAGTACATCGCTCATCCTGGCGCGGTGATGATCATTCCGCGGTTGCCGGATGGAAAGCTGCTTCTGGAACGGCAGTTCAGGTACCCGCTGGCGCGCATTTTCATCGAGTTTCCCGCCGGAAAGATCGATCCGGGCGAGGACCCCGCCACGACCGCGGCGCGTGAATTGCTCGAGGAGACCGGCTACACCGCGGAGCGCTGGTCGCACATCGGCACCTTGCACCCGCTGATTACGTATTCGACCGAGCGCATCGAAATCTACACGGCCGATGCGCTGACGTTTATCGGCGCGAAACCCGATGCAGGCGAGTTCATCGAAATCTTCAGCGCCACGCTCGAGGAAGCGCTGGCGTGGATCGATCGCGGCGAAGTCACCGACGTCAAGACCATGCTCGGCTTGCTGCTGCTCGCGCGCCGGGCTGCGGCGGCTTAAGCGATGAGTGCGGCGGGCGCCAGCGCGGGCGAGACCACGCTGCGCCTGCTCATCCGCGGCCGCGTGCAGGGCGTCGGCTTTCGCTACGCCTTCGCCGATGAGGCGCGTTCGCGCAAGCTTCGCGGCTGGGTGCGAAACCGGCGCGACGGCTCCGTCGAGGCGATCGTCGCCGGTCCCGCCGCCGAGGTCGATGCCATCGTCGCCTGGTCGCGTCGCGGCCCTGCGGCGGCGCAAGTCACTGCACTCGAGACTAGCGCCATCGAAGGCGATTTTGCGAGCTTCGAGGTCGCGCCCACCGTTTAAGTGCCACCCGCGTCGACTGCGAAAATATCCTTCCACGCGGCGTAGCTTGCCGCGGACAGCAGGGGGAACACCGCGATCAGTCCGACACCGAACAGCAACAGACCCAGCGCGACCAGCACCACGGCGATCGCTGCGAAAACGAGCAGCGGCGCGAGGTTGAGCGCGAACGCACGCACGCTGGTCGCGAATGCGTGGACGAAAGACGCGCCCGACAGCAGCACCGCAAAGGGCACGAAGGCGACGGGCAGCGAGATCAGCGCACCGGTAATGACGGTGCCGATCAACGCCACCGAGGACAGGTCACTGCTTTCGGAGTCCGGAGCGAGTAGATTGGCGTCGGCGAAATAATAGGCAGCCAGCGCTTCGGCGGCAAAGACGGCCAGCGCGGCGACGACGATTGCCGCCACCGCGCCGGGACGGGCGCCGAAGGCGGTGAGGGTGTATCGAAGCGACAGCGGCTGCCCCCGATCCAGCGCGGCTGCACCGATCAACATCCCGCATTCGACCAGCGGGACGATGACCTTGGACGCGGCGATGCCGATGCCGGGCACAAGTTGCAGACCGAAATCCGAGGCGAGGGTGATGAATCCGAGGGCGCACCAGGTAAAGGGCGCGAGCTTGAACAGCCGCATCGCCTCTTCGTACCACGCGAATGCGCGCCGCACGCCTACGGCACGGGGCGCGGCGACGACGATAGAGGGAAAAGGCAGGTCCACGTGATGCCGTAGCGCGGCCGCGTCAGGTGGTGCTCTCGCCGAGATACGCCGCGCGGACCTTCGGGTCGGAAAGAAGCTCTTTCGCGTCGCCGGACAGGGTGACCTCGCCGCTTTCCATGACGTAGCCGCGATCGCTGACTTCGAGCGCGAGCTTCGCGTTCTGCTCGATCAAAAGGATCGTGACCCCTTCGCTGGCGATCGCAAGCACGGTTTCGAACACTTTTTGCACCATCAGCGGTGCCAGGCCCATCGACGGCTCGTCGAGCAGAAGGAGCTTGGGCCGCGACATCATCGCGCGACCCATTGCCAGCATCTGCTGCTCGCCGCCGGAGAGCGTTCCCGCGGTTTGAGTGCGGCGTTCCTTCAGCCGGGGAAACAGCCCGTACACGCGCTCGACGTCCGCCCGCACCGCCGCGCGATCGTTGCGCGTGTAGGCGCCCATGGCCAGATTCTCCTCGATGGAGAGCGCCCCGAAGACGCCGCGCCCCTCGGGAACCATCGACAGGCCGCGGCGCACGAGCACGAATGCGGGCTTGCCGGTGATGTCCTGGCCGTCATAGTGGATCGATCCGCGCTTGATGGGCTGCAGGCCGGTGATGCCCTTCAGAGTCGTTGTCTTGCCCGCGCCGTTGGCGCCGATGAGGCAGACAAGCTCGCGCTCCCTGACCACGAGATCGATGCCCTTGACGGCCTGGATGCCGCCATAGGCGACCTGCAGACCCTTGAGCTCGAGGAGCGCGGTCTCGCCCACGGGGGTCACGCCCTTCGCAGCTTCAGGGTCACTTCGCCGCCGAGGTAAGCGGCGACGACTTTCGGGTCCGATTGAACCTCCGCGGCCGAGCCTTCGGCGATCTTCTTGCCGTAGTCGAGCACCAGCACGCGGTCACAAATGCTCATCACCAGCTTCATGTCGTGCTCGATCAATAGAATCGTGGTTCCGTCGCGGCGAATGTCGTCGAGGAGCGCTTTCAGCGCCTTGGTTTCGGTCGCGTTCATTCCGGCCGCGGGCTCGTCCAGGGCGAGAAGCTTGGGTTCGGTGGCCAGCGCGCGCGCGATTTCCAGGCGCCGCTGATCGCCGTAGGCGAGGTGCTTGGCGAGATGATTGGCGCGGTTAGCGACGCCAACGTAGTCGAGGAGCTCGTAGGATCGCGACTCGATGCCCGCCTCTTCCGCCAGCGTTCGCCGGTCGCGAAAGATCGCGCCGAATACGCCGGCGCGGGTACGAATGTGGCGCCCGATCATGACGTTTTCCAGTGCCGAGAGATTCTGGAAAAGGCGAATGTTCTGAAACGTGCGCGCGATGCCGCGCTCCGCGACTTCGTTCGGTTTCAGCCGATCGAGTGGCGCGCCGTCGAAAGTGAAATTTCCACTGTCGGGTGAATAGATGCCTGTCAGCACGTTGAACAGGGAAGTCTTGCCCGCGCCGTTCGGCCCGATCAAACCGTAGATCTCGCCGCGGTTGATGCTGAAGCTGACGTCGGTCAGCGCCTGAACGCCGCCGAAGCGTTTGCCGATGGAACTCGCCGCGAGCAGTACCGATGGATTCACGCTCACGCGGCGCCGCCTTTTACCTCGAGCTCGCGTTTGCGTACCGCGGAAGGCCAGAGGCCCGCCGGACGATAAAGCATGATTGCCACCAGCGCGACGCCGAAGACCAGCAGCCGGATCGTTTCGGCGTCGAGGATCACTCTGCCGAAGAGCGCGTTCTGCAGCGGCTCCATCGTGTAGCGCAATACCTCCGGCAGCAGCGTCAGCAGTATCGCGCCAAGAATGACGCCCGGAATATTGCCCATGCCGCCCAGCACTACCATCGCCAGCACGATGATGGATTCGAACAAGCCGAAGCTTTCCGGGCTCACGAACTGCTGCGTCGCCGAAAAGACCGCGCCGGCGATGCCGCCGAACGACGCGCCCATGGCGAACGCCAGCAGCTTCACGTTGCGGGTGTTGATGCCCATCGCCTTGGCGGCGATCTCGTCTTCGCGGATCGCTTCCCACGCGCGGCCGAGGCGCGAATTCTGAAGCCGGAGATTGACGACGATGACGCCGATGGTGATCAGCAGCAGGAGGTAGTAGTACTTCTGCGGTCCGGAAAACGCTATGCCAAGAACGACTTCCGGCCTCGCGAAGGAGAAGCTGCCGAGGCGAAACGGATCGATCAGGTTGACGCCCTGCGGGCCGTTGGTGATGTTCAAAGGTGCATTGAGGTTGTTCAGGAAGATGCGGATGATCTCGCCGAAACCGAGCGTTACGATGGCAAGGTAGTCGCCGCGGAGCTTGAGCGTCGGTGCGCCGAGCAGCACGCCGAAAGCGCAGGCGATTCCCGCGCTCAGGGGCAGAATGACCCAGAATGGAAGATGAATGCCGAAGTGCGGAGACGCCAACAGCGCATAGATGTACGCGCCGACGGCATAGAAGGCGATGTATCCGAGGTCGAGCAGGCCCGCGAAACCCACGACGATGTTCAATCCCAGCGCGAGCATGATGTAGAGCATCGCGAAGTTGAGAATGCGAACCCAGGCCTGGCCGGCGATGGCGGCGACGAAAGGCAGCAGCGCCAGGGCAATGGCGAGCAGAGCGACGCCGGCCCAGACCTTGGGCGGAATCGATTTCGCGCGCGGCCGATTCATGCGCGGTCCGCCACGCGCTCGCCGAGCAAGCCCGACGGCCGGAAGATGAGCACCAGGATCAGCACGAAAAACGCGAACACGTCCTGGTAGTTGCTGCCGAACAGGCTCAATTGGCCATCGCTCGCGGCGCATTTCTCCTGCAGGGTGTCGCTCAGAAACGGAAGACCGCAGATGTTCGACACGTCGCCGATATAGCCCGCCCCGAGCGCCTCGATGATCCCGAGCAGGATGCCTCCGAGCATCGCCCCGGCGAGATTACCGATGCCGCCGAGCACCGCCGCGGTGAAAGCCTTGAGCCCGAGCAGGAAGCCCATGTAATAGTGAGCGATGCCGTAATAGGTCATCACCATCAGGCCGGCGACCGCGGCGAGCGCGGCGCCGATCACGAACGCCGCGGAAATGACGACGTTGATGTCGATGCCCATGAGCCCCGCGACCTGTGGATTTTGCGCGGTGGCGCGCATGGCCATCCCCAAGCGCGTGCGCTGGACGATAAAGACGAGTCCGGCCATGAGCAGCGCCGCGAGCAGCACGATCAGCATCTGCAAATCGGTCATCGACGCGCCGAGGATGTTGTGAGGCGTAGGCTCGATGAGCGTCGGGAAGGTCAGATAGTTGCGCCCCCAGATCATCAGTGCCAGGTTCTGCAGAATGATGGACATCCCGATGGCGGTGATCAGCGGCGCGAGCCGCGGTGCCTTGCGCAGCGGACGGTAAGCGATTTTCTCCATACCGTAGGCAAGGGTCATGCATACCATCACGGCAACGACGAGGCCGGCGAGGATGACGAGGACCGGTGGCAGCGGCAGGTGCGCGCCGAGGAGCGCCGTGATCACCGAAAGCGAGACCATCGCGCCGATCATCACCACTTCGCCGTGGGCAAAATTGATCAACCCGATGATGCCGTAGACCATGGTGTAGCCCAGCGCGACCAGAGCGTAGACGCTCCCCAGCGTCAGGCCGTTGATGATCTGCTGCAGAAAAGTGTCCATGGCGCCTCCGGGTGGCGCGACGGCGCCTCGGCGAATTCTCCACTGCACTCAAGCGCACGGCAATCCCCGCGCTCGATTTACGACCGCAGTTCAAAAAAACGGCGCCCTTTTTGGGCGCCGTTTCAGGGAACTTCAGTGAACGATAGCCAGGCCTACTGGCCCTTGTTGTCCTT
>Ga0210402_10004134_pt1 | contig 13318 bp, 7 predicted proteins | sample IncBWC7MmetaG_FD_161055 | JGI IMG/M metagenome (GOLD analysis project Ga0210402, IMG submission 161055) | Forest soil microbial communities from Barre Woods Harvard Forest LTER site, Petersham, Massachusetts, United States - Inc-BW-C-7-M | ecosystem: Environmental > Terrestrial > Soil >...
CCCGGATGATCCTTAAGCGCCAGGCAACTACCCGGTTCTGTTCATTTTTTGTCATGATGCTCTCTCCAGATGGGACGAGAGCCAGAATGTCACCTTAGATCTGGGACTTCACAAGCCACGCGGGATCCGTGCATGCGCTCATTGGCTGTGCGCTTCGAGCGACTTGCACGGCTCGTCAAACGTTTCGCGCTTTTTTAGTATCGCCGGTGGCGTCTGGTTGGTTTCCCTATAAAACTTGGCTAGATCCGCACTGTTGTTCAATATTACCGTCGCGATATCAACGATGTCTTGAGCCTGGTGCTCACGCAGACCCCAGTTTGTCGCCAAGAGCCAGGCCCGATCGCGACAGGCTTTGTCCGGAATCATTTCGAAATCCACGGAGACCACGTAGAACTTCAAGTGCGCCGTGGGCGCGGGAAAGGTTGCCTGCGCCTCAGCCTTGCAGGACAAGAAGGGCGAAGCAGCGTCGCAGCCGCCAAGCGCACCCGAGCGCTTTGCCGGCGATTCTCCTGGCATGTCGTTGGCGGTCGCCTCGAGCTCCGCAATCAAGTAATCTTGGTCGGCGAGCGTGGATGAGTCGAGTTGCGTATCGACCATGCGCAATGCGGTTGTGATTTCGCCCGGCGGCGCCTTACGCTTGTCGATACCCTTCGGGTTGCGCGTACGGGCATTCACGACGATATACAGGATTCGTTGAATGCGTTGATACCCGGCGGGACGATTAGGGCCGCTCAACCGCAAATACAGGCTCGGGACCCGGGCTGGATCATCTTCGATGGCAAGCGTCGAACGGATTCCGAGATTATCGGTCACGCCTCCATCCAAAAGATGTACATACTTATCGCCGTTTCCAGTCTCGGGTGACTGCAGATAATCCTGGGCCAGTCGAGCGACGCGAAGTTCGTTCAACTGGATGGAGCGCGGCGCGCCAGCATGAGGGGCTTCGAACAATTGATAATGTTCTACCCACTGCGGCGGCCCATCTGAGCGCCAAGATGCACTGTGCTGTGCTTCGCACCCGGAATAGTTTTCAAGGCCAAGCGGGGAGAATGCCAGCGGAAAGTTGCCTGATGCGGCGACCGCGTCGGCAAGTCGATACTTTCCGAGATCCGAGCAAAGAAAATCAAACCGACCCTGAGTGAAGGGAAAGATCGCCTCGTGACCCAGATCCGTGGCGTTGAGAATCACGTAGGGTTGATGGGGATCGCTTTTGTAGCGCTGCAATACAGCCTGGTAGGTCACCCTGCCAAATAGATGCTCGGCAAAGAAGTCCGAGAGGACATCGTTGCGCTCGTAAGAGGTGAACGTGTAGCGCGCCAAAGTCCAGGGATTGAGTCCCTTCCAGGTCAAATTCGTAGTCCAGTCGCGGTTCAGAAAATCCCACAGCTGCGCGTTGTCACCCGTGGTTGCAAGTCCCGATTTGCCTTTGAGGGCATACCAGCCGGCGGTGACCGAACCCCCAGAAACCGAGGAGATGATATCGATTTGATCCAGCAGGCTTCCGGACGCTGGTTGACCATTGCTATCGGGTGCGTCCAGTTTATCGAGCATCGTGAGTGTGCCAAATGCCAGTGCCGCGGCGCGCGCACCGCCGCCCGATAACGTCACGATCACCAGCGTTTCCTTGTCCGCCTTTGGAGAAAACCGGTAACTCGACTCGCCCCTGCCGTTATATTCACAGCTCGCACCGGCGGCGTGGTCTTTTCCACCGCAAAGGCTTGCATTGGTGACGTGCGCGCAGGCACTCATGATCAGCGCAAGGCATGATACGTACAGTGACGCTCGATCCTGCCCTGGCATGTGCGTTACCTCGGCGGTCTGTTGTAATTAAAGGTAGCAGTCGATCCAAATCGTCCCTGATAGGAAACGTCCACCTCCGTCCGCCGCAGGCAATGGTTGCGGGTCCGCTGCGGGGATGGGTTTTTTGTTCACTTCAATCTCGATCTGGTCGCTGCGAACCAGTGAAGCGATCGAACCCAACGTTGAAAGCAAGGGAATTCGTGGAACCTCGGTGCCCATGCTCGGATCGACAAGGTTTTCCTTTCCATAGACACCTTCCTGCGTGGAACACATGGCCGCAAATTTCCGACCTCCCTTGCCCATCATGCCAACGACACTTTTGGGAGTCGCGTTGCCGCTGCCGTGATGGCCGACTTTGTAAAAATCCAGGCTGGTCAGGATCTTTTGCGCACTGTCGGCCATGGTCCCGCTGACCGTTTTATCGGGTGTGTCGGTACCCAAGATCCAGTGTTCCCAGTTGCCGGCCTGTGCATCACCGACGAACAACAAATTCTTGCCCTTGAAGCTGAACAGGACCACCAGACTTTGATTGTTGAGAAACGAATTTAGCTTGGAAGCGGCAACGAGCGCCGCATCCGGCTGCGCCTGATCCAAGGCAGCCTCCATTCTGCGGCGCGCCGCATTGGTCTGTTTTGCGGAGGGCGTGCCGTGGCCGATTCGGTCGCCCCACCACTCCTGAAATGCTTCCGGCCCATAGAATCGATCGACATTGACATCCCAGATTCGTCCGAACGGAGCATCGGACTCGGACTCGGATTTGGTGTCTGAGGACTGAGTCAAGTATTGGTCGACTCCTTTCTGCAAATCCATGAGCTGCATGAGTTGAACGTCGGCGATGGGTGGCGGCCCCAGAATCTTTGCCGTAATTCCAGCCTGCAGAAATGCTGGCGGCAATACGGGCTCTTGGCCGCCCTGGTAGTAGTGGGGTTGCAGCCCGGGAAATCCGGATTTGAGTAGATTCAAGGCATTGGCGTTCGAGCCGCCACCGCCCACTCCGGTCGCGTTTCCCACATAATTGCTCGCTGACGCTTGGTCCTTATTGGCGGTCACGCCCAACGCGTTGAAGCGGCTCTGCAATCGGGCGGCCGCGCTCGTGAGTGCCGTCTGCGCTTTGACGGCGAGCGCGTACTGGGACTCCCATATCGACATCCATATGGCCTGGACGGTAAGCGCCTTGAACGTGGCGGCACAGCGCGCAAACCCGGCAATATGGTCTGCATGTCGATGTGTCACCACAATGAGCGCTACTTTTCCTTTCGTTGTCTGTGCCATATCGGCCACCGCGGCATCGATGCTGCCGAGGTCCCCGGTTTGGCTGGTACCTTTGAACACACCGCAATCAATGATGATGTGAACCGGATCGGCTGCATCGGTCAGAAAGCTGACCAAAAAGAAATCTCCGAATCCCACTCGGTACATGCGCACCCGAATGCCAACCTCGTTGCCCAAAGGCGTCCATGCAGATTTGCCGGCCGCAGGCAGCGGCGCGCTTGAAGCGCTTCCCTTCGGTGTGGGGCTGCTCGCGGCAACCGTTGGTTTGCGCGCCGCGCGCCCGACGGACTCGATGCCCTTCTTGGCCTTCTTTACTTTGGTGGCCATGGTCTAGCTCTCACCATGAATGAAGGCCAAATTTACGCGCAAGCTGTGCGGGTCAGCCTTTGGATTTAATCCCTGCTCAGCAAAGTAGGCACGCTGCCGGTCTGCGCGGCGTCGCCCCTCTGGTCCAAACAAAGGTTTGCGAATGGCGTATCTCAAGAATTTAATTCCTGCATTGCCGCTGCCCCGCGTGCCATGGGTGGAGACAATTAGGGTGGTCCCGCCTCGCACCGGGTAGGGACTGGATTTGGACGCCTTCTGGACGACTTCGACCACCAAGTCCCACCGCACACTGCCGTTTCGATCGGTTCTGTACATGGGATGAAAGGAAGGAATGGCGTAGTCAGTTCGCCGCGCAAGACCCACGCGCTGCCGATTGGCGTCGATAAACGCGACCAAGGCTTTGACTGTCTGCTGAGTCTCTACTTTATCAAAGCCCAAAGGGCCACCAGTTGGAATACCATCCACTTCGACAGAGTCTGGCTCCACTGGCCACACCAGTCCGTCCATGGAGAAGAATGCCGCATCATCAGGCAGGATTTCTCGGCGGCGAAACGACTGCATCCAGGCATCGCAGATATTATCCGTATCCTCAGGATCGTAGTCCGTCTGCGCGGTCATGACGGCGCGCAGAAAATCGCCGAATGTCACATCCACCGGCGGAAGGTAGTCGATTGCCCGCACGCAGATGCGGAAGAACTCTGAGGCCGTTGTGGTGGCTTCATCGCACAGCGCATCGGCCAATGGCGAGGTCAAATCGTCGCGCTCAATCCCGCCCGCAGATCGGTAGATTCTAAAGGTCTTCGCCGCGCGATTCATATAGACCTGAAAGAAAGCATCAAATACCGCGGCCACCAGTATGGAGCCTCGTTCATGGCAGTCCATTGGCTCCTGAAGATCCCGCATCGACTTTGGCTGGCCAATCGCCGAGCGCAAACCGAACCGGGATCCGGTGGCCTCGCCAAATTGCGCGGCAAGCTCGATGAGAGGATTGGGTTCCTCTCCGCTGCTGAGTCCCGATTGGGACGCGAGATCTGCCAGCGAATCTCCCTTCAGCGCTGGTGTGTACAGGCGCCCGCCGGTGCGCGCGATGGCGTCGAGCAGAACTTCGCGATGCGAGAAATGCCGAAACAGCGCCGCAAGATCGGCAAATGCCTCATGAAACGCCGCCACGTCGGGATTGGTCTGCTCCATGAAGCAGCCGCGAATGCCATCGAGGATGGCATGGGTCATTTCGTGGACGATGACATCGTGCGATAGGCAGGCAAAAATCGGTTGTCCAGGGATGCTTAAGCCGACGGCAGTGCCGGCGGCGCGAAAATAGCCAAATAATATGCCGTGTGCCTCCGGGCTGTAGAACGCATTGGCTTGGTGGATCGCGTGGGGATAAAGATTCAAACTGAGGATGTCATCGGGGAGCCATCCTTTGGGAGCGTTGAGACTGCGTTCTGCCCGCCGCCAGTGAATTCGTCGCCCGAGGGCGAGTTCGAACTGTTCGATGGTGTCGCTCGCAACCGCATACACCATTTGCTGGTGGAAGCGCGGATCGGTTTCCGAGGGCGGCAGGCCATTCGATATCAGAATGCCAGGCTCGTCCAAATCAACCGGTCGGTAATATTTCTTTCGCGAGTCGTCATAGTCGATTACCGCAACGCGATTGTGGGCAGTGGTTGCATCGACAGGGCCAGGCTTCACCGGGCGATAGCGAACATCCAATTGCATTTCGTTGCCGAAATGTCTGCCGCGGCTCGGGTCGAAGGCGTAAACGCGCAGCGGCCGGCGGCCCGGGCTCGACTTGAAATCACGGCGAGACTTCATAGAATTCCTGTCCTTGAAATTCAAATGCAGATAGGTACGAAAAGCGCGGTGACGAATTCAGGCGAAAAACAGCCAATACCGCGGCGACGGGTCATGAGGAATTGAAACTTCCATGTAAGACTAGATCGCCGGATGCGATTTTTACGCCGATTCGGTTGACCGGGCAACAGTTTCTTTATAGTGGTGCAATTGCGGATCCGCCAGTCTGAGATGGAACGCTGCAGGGGGTTACCCCTCAATGATCTGTGGCGGCGGGTTCCGTTGCGCATGGGATCCCCCTCTGAAGCGTCGTGGTGTCCGTCACAGCGGGGGTTGCATTATCGCGCAGAAACCCAACAAGGTTCCTCGGCTTATAGTGACAATCGGCAAATCCCATTCGATCAATTGCTGATTGGTGGATAGCTTCGCCGTCCGATTGATGCTGCCCGATGGGCCGAGTGTACCGGCCAAATAGGCGATACATCAGCGTCATTGAGTTCCTTAGAACAGAATTGAAGCAGGGCAGGAATGGACCCAGGTATTTGTCATCCAGGGTCAGACCCAATCGCCGGGCCTGCTCAACCATCCAATGCAATGCCTCGTTCGCGAGGCCGTCTGGCGAGCAGCCACCACCGACGTTTGTATGGACGCCGGCGAACCATGCCTGCTTCAGGGACCCATTCCACTCGTCCGGACGAGACCATATATTCGGTTCAAAGGGCCGACGGCGCTCATCGATTGCGAGCGCCTGTACGGCATTTAGAACGTGAGAATTTAACTCGACGTCGTGGTACTGATATCGCTTGCGATTAAAGATCTGGCCGATGAAGCCGGGCGCGCCAAGCGCGCCGACTGTGTCCCATACACCGATAAAGGTTATCGGGGGACACGGCCTTGCGTTCCGCAAATTTTTATATGCGGCAGCCCATTGCGGCGAACCTTCCGGAGTGCTGCTCTCATAGCAGCGGTACAGTTCTGGAACGCAGAAATCATCACCCTTTGTGACGAGTCCGACTTTATTCATGAAGCCAACGAGCGAACGTACCGTAAACGCGCCCCGGCTAAAGCCAAAAAGATAAATCTCATCATCGGGTACATAGTTGTAGGCGATGAATCTATAGATATCCCGGATGTTGCGCTCGATGCCTTGACCAAAAGCGCCGCCGGTAAGCCAATCGAGCCCCCGCTGCGTGCCGACGCCATCGTGATAGTAAACGACCTGATCGATGCCGTCCGGGGACCGAGGGTTTACGGCGCGCGCGATCTTGGTAACGTTGGTTGCATGCCGCTTACCGGTAGCCTTGTCGATTTGATCGCGCACATTCCAAGTACCGTCTGCGCAGATGACGAGGCGTTTCATGGGGCGCTACAATTCGCGCGACAACCGGTCACGAGCCGATATGCAGATATTGCAAACCGACGGTTGCGCCGTAGGTGATAGCAGGTACCAGAACCGCGCGCACCAACGGTTGCTGTGAATAAGGTGCGAAGGCGCCTTCGGACAGCGAACTTACTCGCGCTAATAGCCCGTCGAGCTGGGTAACCTGCGTTGACTTCGGGTCGGGCGTTCCTTGCGCGAAGATGCGGGCGTCCTCGAGCCGGAGGAGCACGTCGCTCCGCCAGGCCTCGGCGACGCGCCGCAACATGACCGCGGCACTGACGACAAAACCGGCGCTGATGAGGAGCGCGATAGGATTGCTCGCGAAACCCAGCTCGCCGTACTCCACCGTCAACGCTGCCACCGCCATGGCGGCGAGTATGAGGGAGGGGTACCAGATCAGATTCGCAACCCGGCCGGTTCGTCGCGCGATCAACCGTAAGTCGAGCCACATCGCGGTCCAAGATTGGCACAGGCCCAATTGCCGTGCGTGATTTTTTAGCATCGGCTGCGGCCACCGGGGCCTGTCTTGCGCCAAGGCGAGGACGAAGGAGCGGGTCAGGAGCAGCGCATCCGCGACCCAGAAAATCAGAAACTGTATTGCCAGAAGATTGACCAGGGAGATCAAGTTTTCGATCGCGCGTTCGAGGTCGTGAAAATCGACGACAGCAAAACCGTTCACCAGCGAAACGCCCAGGTTGAACTCGAGAAACATCAGTGCGTATTCGAGGATCAAGAGCACGCAGGACGAAACCAGGGTCGCGATCGCGACGCGCACGAAGCGCGCCGACCAACGGCCGCGGTATAAGTACTGCCCGATCAGCGCTTCCAGTTCGGAGAGATCATCGAGTGGACTCTGCGGCGCCTTCTCGTTAGCGGACTCAGGCGCAACGAGAGGATCTTTCTTGTTGCCGGACAGTCGCCGGAAGGGAAACCACAGCCGCTCCTTCCAGCGGCGGTGTTTATCCGAGATTTGTAGCCATTGGCGGTATTTCTCGGCCATGGTCGCACCATCCGCAGGGAAACCGAATTCCCTGAGCATCGTGGTGGCGTTGGTGCCTAGCTTTCGCTGTCCGCGAATGACGAGCGTGAGGACCAGCAGAATCGACAATCCCTCAACGATGCTGGCGGTCCAGTGGTTGGCGCCGCTGAAGATGGGAGTGGGCACGCGCTTCCCGCCGTTGGTGAGCGCGGTGATGAGGGCGCTCCACGCGGCGATCGCCACACAGGCGGTGGCCGCCAGCGACACAACTGCAATTAGCAAGCGTTTACGCTGCGCCGCGGCGAGCGGCGAGGTCAGTGACTTTTGCGCTACGAGCGCCGTCATCCACGTAGTGCCCATCGCGGTGCCTGTCATGAACAGGGTCATGAGCACGACGATCACCGCCAGCGTCAAATAGGTGACAAACGATCCCGTGCTCCACAACGGAAATTGTCGCCACTCGGCGATCGAACGGCAAGTGCCGGCATCACCGCATTCGACCTTGGCATTCTTGTAGGGGCTGAGATCGAAAGCCTGGGCGCGCCCGATCTCGAACACATGCGGTCGCCGCGTCCAGGTGAGGTCGATCTTTTCCTCTGCGGTCTTGGTTTTAGTCCCGTTCGATGGCGCCTCCTCGTCCACAAATCGGCGCACCGCAAGCATGGTGCTGTAGTAAGTGGCCGTCTGATAGCTGTCTCTGAACGGCGGGATGGTCCCTTGCAGTGTCGAGCGCAGCGAAAGCCCCAATCCCGAGCCGATAATCAGTTCATGGCTCCATTGAAGATTTTGCGCGTCGATCCATCGAGCGTCGAGGTCGGTGGTGAAGAAAATCGTGCGGGGGAACGCGCTGCGCAGCGCCTGCAGCACGAGGAGCTTGTCGTAGATGTCGCTGCCGACGATGCCAATCGCTTTAATCCGATGACCGCACCGCATATCGCTCACTTCGGCTTGATCAATCAAGGCGGTATTCCTGGCCTCCCGCCTGCAAGTCTGATCATCCTGCGCCGCGGCAAGAGCCGCTGCCAGCCGGCGCAAATAATCAAGCTGTCCCGTGCCGGTGGCCGATTCCTGTGCGGTGGGCAGCGGCGCCGCCGCGGTGCCTGTGCCGGACTTGGCATTGGATGAACCTTGTGCGGAATCGCCGCTGTCCGGCGTTGGCGGAATCAGGCCGTCGAGTCCTCTCAGATACGTGAAGCACAGAGGCTGGCTCGTGTCGCCGTCGGCATCCTCGTCGCTGAACTTGGTCACGGTGAAGCGGTCGGCGATCAGTGGGGTTCCCTGGCAGCCATTGAAATACCGGCTCATCATCCGCGCGTACAGCGTATCGCGTTCGGCAACCAAGGCGATTTCGCCAACCTTGCTCACGCCGCGATACTTGAGTTCCCTGAAGATCGCGCGTACGACTGTGAAATCGCTCGCCACGGTTCGGTACAAGTTGACGCGCGCGCAGCGATCGTGGAAATGATCCGCGTGGGGATCCCTCTCGGTGTCCGGATAACGCCGCTTGACCGCGTCGCTCACGATCAGCCAATTAAGGGCCGTAGCCCTTGGTGAGTAGATGGAAATGTCCCGTGGCGTGGCGAGAAATTGGCATTCGTTGTGGGCGCTTTCGTCCAGTTCCGTGCTCATTGCCTTGAGGCCATCCGAGCCTGCGGGACCGAGGATGACCGCGGAGACGGCGGTCACTGGCGCGCTTCCGGCGATCGAATTGACGAGGGCGGAGAAGCGCGCCAGGGGCTTATCCTGAAATCCATCCTGATCGAGCCACAACAGTAATATGCGAGGCCGCGGCGCAGCGTCGACCGCCGATTCCTCGTGCAGCCATTCGTAGGCGGCGATGCTGTGGGCATGAACCGCGCCTGCCGGGAACTCGGGCAATGTGATGAAGCCAATGTGCTCGCTATCCTCGGGAACGAATTTCTCCTGGAACAAACCCGCGAGCACCGCGTAGCGGGTACGGCGCCGGGTCTCGATATCGTCGGCATAGGGCGCACCGGGCACCATGGCGCCTAAGACGAGCACGCGGGTTTTCGGATCCTTGAGCCGATCCAGCGAGAGTCGATCAATCTCATGCGGATCTTCAGCGGACGGCGTCGCCGACGTGCTCTTTGCCGCTCCCTTGATGCGCCGCGCGGTGGCGACTGCAGTAAACGGATCTTCCCACTGGCGCGCTTCCACGTCCTGATCCTGCGACGCTGCGTGGCGATAGGCCGGTGCACTCGCGCCGGCAGGTCTCACGTCTTGAAACGGATGTTGAGTAGCCGCGAGCGCTCCGACCAAGCCCACGATGAGAACCACCCAGACGGTGGGCGGAAGCCCGGGCGTGCTCGGTGACTGATCGCTCATTGGGCAGCCACGATCACGGCATCGTCCAGGGTGCGAAAGCATTGGCCGAACGCTGCAGGATGGGCGTGAGTTCGGGGAAGTGGCGCAACAGCACCGTGGTCATGTTGTTGTTGTCGATCCAGTCCATGCCGGCCTGAGTGTATACCGCGGGCGTATAGTCCTCCGTGAAGTAGCGGTCGCTCTTGAGCCGGCGCGACGCCATCAATATGAACACACGGAAGGCCGTGTCGCTGAAGCCGAATCCTTCCGGCGGCTTTTCGGCGTACATGCCGACCATCAAGTCCACTTTGTCCGGGTGCCCGTACACCTCACGCAAGGTGCGCACCAGATCCGGGTCGTCGCTCATCTGCTCGAATGAGGTCACGCGGGGCTTGTGAAACAGCTCGCGAAAGCGGTTGTAGCGCGGCACACCGCGTTCGCGGTCGCGCAGGATGTCGATTGCGGCCAGGTCGATCATTTCCTCCAACTTCGGGCCGGTGCGCCGGCGCATCTGGCGCATCCAATTCGGGATGTTGCGCAGGGTGACGGCTCCCGGATTGCTGACGCCGAAGCTGTAGAGGAGGTCTATGAACGCGGCGTCGCGCAACGCATTGGTCATCGCGTTCGGGCCGACGATGAGGTCGGGGTCGTTCACATCATCGGAGACGAATTTCAGGACGCGACCTGGCTCTCCGTCTTTGGCGAAGCGGACTTGGATGTTGTCCGGCAGCAGCGGATGCAGGCGATACACCGCGACGAATTCTTCCGTCAGGCAGTAGTCTGCGCCGCACTGGTTGGTCGCGGAGCCGGGAATGCCACTGACCGCTTCGCTGGTGCTGATGCGGCCGAGATATTTCTTCACGTTCTCGCCCGCCAGGCCCCACCAATTGGCGTTCATGCCGATTTGCAGGGCAGGATGCGTGAGGATCGCCGTGGTCCAGTCGACGGTGTGGATCTTGGCCACCAGGGCATTGTTGACGAGGCGTGCGACGCGGAATATCTCATCGTCCTTGTCCGGATCATCCCGCCACTCCGGAAACGCGTGCAGCAGGTGATCGCAGATGGCGTTGTGTTCCAGCGTGAAGAGGTTGTGCAGCAGGCTCAAGCCCAGCCACCAATTTGAGGTGTTGCCGGTGATTTCGACCCCGTTCGCATCGAGCGGGATGCGCTTGGTTTTCGGATCGATGTTGAGTTTGCCGTCCTTGTGGGCGCGGATTTTGGCCCCGGCCTGTGGGTTGTCGCCGTAGATTTGCGAGCTGTCCCACCAGTGGACCTGGGAGTTGGCGTACGTGGTAGGTCCCGCGTCGTCATTGGGCTTGCGGGTGGGGTCGGGGCGCGTGCGGCGCACCAACATTTTGCCGCCGGGCCACGAATCGTCCGGAGGAATGGGCACGTTGAACGGGTCGTCGTCGATCGGGCGCGGCGTGCCGTGGTTGAACCAGTTATGCGTCTGGAATTGAATCCATGCCGCCGCCAGCAGATTGAGGATGGTCGCCGGTTTGAATTCGTCGCTGCCATCGGCGTTTTTATGCCGCCCCAGCAGCCGATTGCTCACCAGCCGCGGACTCGGGTCGAGAATGTCGCCGTCGCGGGTGGGCTGGACCTCGCTCAAGGGAATGTTGCGGCCGAAGCGCGCCCCCGGATTGCTCAAGGTGAAGTCCGCACCGTCGATCGGGTCGTTCGGGTTGAAGCTGGCATTGCCCATCGTCGGCTTGGACAGGTCGTTGTACTGACCGTCCTCTTCGCGCTCGCACAAATAGCGCGGATCGTAAGCGACCGTGGCCCTCAAGCCGTTGGGTTCCGTGACCGCGATGTCCGAGGTGTTGTGCAGGTTCTTCGCGCGCAGCACATCGCGCAGCGCGCCAAGATTCATGACCGCCAGGAAGGTCGGCAATTTATCCCAGGTCACGAATAGATTGAGGAATTCGAAGAACTTGATGTAGAGGACGGCAGTCAGCGATTTCGGATCCGTTTCGCGAATGAGCATCCGCAGCACGAGACACCCCGGCACCGCCAGCGCCATGAAGATGCCAAGCAGGTGGGCGACGATTCCGGCCTTCGACGCTAGTACCGTAGCGCCGAAGAACATCGTGAATGCCAATATGTGCACGGCGCCGCGCTGCACTCGTACCAGCTTGATATTGTCAGAGACCACCCACGCCAGCAGAACGTCCAATCCCCACCACGCGGTGAAGAAAAAATCCGGACGGGGCTGTTCGACGAGGCATTCAGGATGGTTCGGCGGTGCGACCTGGCTGTTGAATACAACGTGCCAATCTCCGCCGCAGGTGCCGAACACCGCCCAGTAGACATGAACCAGAAAAGACAAATAGGCGAAAGTCCAAAACGCCCGCCAGTAGCTGTTCGGCGCATCGCTGCGCGAAAAAATATGAAAGCACAGTGCCGGCGTCACCAGGGCGACGGCGGCCAAGATCGTAAATACCGTTCGATAGTAGTCGACGCTGTGAGCGCTCGCCGCCGGTCCGCGCGTATCGAGCCACGCTTTGAGCTCGGCTCCGCCGTGAGCAAGCACCATCAGGACGAGAAACAACAGGCCGACGAACAGGTATCTCGCCCGCGCCACCGTCGGAGTTTCCGGGAATGTGCGCATCATTGATGATCCTCCTTGGGCGGCCGCCGCTCACGGAGCGTGCCAGCGCCGCTGATGCTCTTGCTGTGTCTCGGTGTAGCCGCTCTTGAACAGCGTGTCGTAATAATTCAGATCGAGGTGATGCGCCTGCAGCCAGACGCCCGGCGCGTAAATCGCGTCGCAGTGCGCGGGGAAGCGGCCGTGCCGCTCGTAGATGTAGGTGCAGATGTCCTTGGCGCAGGCGATGACGTCGTCCGTGTAATGCGGCACTTCCTGAAGATATTTCTCGCCGCGGTCGCCCTGGAAAATTCGGCGAAAATAGGCGTCGTCGCTGTAGGTCCCGCCGGCTTGATACTTGGAATCGACGACCGCTTGCACGGCATCCGCCATGGAGGGGTAGTAGGGCGGACACATGCATTCAATGTACGGCGGCAGACCGATCGGCTGGGTTCGCACTTTGGGAAGAAATGTCCCCCAGCGGAATAGATCGAGCAAGCGAAACGGCGGTGTCCTGGTGGCGAACCCCAGCGCCGCCAATAGGTTCGGGGTCGCAACGGCGGAATGGATCCAGCCGCCCAAGCCCATGGCCTGCAGCATCAGGATCAAGTTCTGCAGCAGAAGTTCCGCCTCGATCTGGGTCCGCATCGTGCCGAGGATGCCGAGCGGCAGCTTGATGTCCTTGTTGAGAAACCCGCTCTTGATCCATTTGCCCACCCCCGCCGGCAGATAGAAATTACGATCATCGAGCAGGGCCGGGCGGTGGCCGTCGGGTTCGGTCAGTAGGTACATCAGCGCGTTGATGTACTGGCGCGTCATGTCCACGACCGGGTAGAGGATGGTGGAGCCGGGC
>Ga0210402_10004136_pt1 | contig 13304 bp, 10 predicted proteins | sample IncBWC7MmetaG_FD_161055 | JGI IMG/M metagenome (GOLD analysis project Ga0210402, IMG submission 161055) | Forest soil microbial communities from Barre Woods Harvard Forest LTER site, Petersham, Massachusetts, United States - Inc-BW-C-7-M | ecosystem: Environmental > Terrestrial > Soil >...
CTGGCTGGGCGGATGGATGCGTCCGTTCCCGAACCTGCTGCAGGGGCCGGCGTGGGACTTTATGTTCTCGCTCTTTCCCGGTCTCACGTTTCTCGGCCTGGCGGCGATTGCCGCGGTCGGCGTGGCGCGTATGCCGTCGCATTCGTTTTTCAAAATTCAGCGGATCGGGCTCGCCGCGTTCGCCGCGGTGCTCGGCTTCATCGCGCTGCTGCTGCTCGTGATTGCGGTTGCAGGCCACTCCGCGGACGCGAGCGTGGCGGCTAGTCCCGCGGCGAGGTTCCGCGAAGGCATCGACTACGTATATTGGTTTGTGTTCAAGGTCGCCGTCTTCATGTATCTGTTCATCTGGTATCGCGCCACCTGGCCGCGTTACCGCTTCGACCAGTTGATGAAGATCGGATGGAAAGTGATGCTGCCGATCTCGCTCGTCGTGCTGATCGCGACGGCCATTGTGGGGGTGCTCGTTTCATGAACCCCGCGCTCGACTCAGGGCTGAATTCGGCGGTGAATGCGGGCATGGCCCCGGTTGCGACGCCGTGGTTCTTTTACGGGCTGGCGGGACTGGCCGTGGTTAGCGGACTGCTCGTCATCACCCGGCGGAACGCAGTGCATTCCGCGCTGGCGCTGATCGTGACCCTGCTCGCGGTGACGGGCCTCTATTTGATGTTGTATGCCCCATTCGTTGCTGCGGTGCAGATCTTTGTCTACGCGGGCGGAATTATGCTGTTGTTCCTGTTCGTGATCATGCTGGTGAACATCGAACGCTCGTCCAAGGACCGGCAGTTCAATCGCATGTGGCCGGTAGGATTGGCGGCTGCCTGCGTCTTGCTGGCGTTGTTCGTGTCCGCGTTCGTGAAGGGCAAGGCGCTGTTTCCGGATCGCATGATATCGCTGCCGGAGTCGTCGAACACGCAGCAGATCGCCGGGATGCTCTACGGAGAAGCCGGCAAGATGGGTGAATATACTTTCGCCTTCGAGATCGCTTCGTTGCTGTTGCTGGTAGCGATTCTGGGGGCGGTAATTATGACGAAGAAGAAGGTCTAGTCGTTGGTCGTCAGTCGCTCGGCATGCCGAAATCGAGCGACGAATCGCGAACGACTAGCGACGAACAACGAACGACGTTTTTATGATTCCGATCACTACATTTCACTATCTGGTCGTCGCGGCGGCGCTGTTCGTATTGGGAGTGATTGGCGTGCTCACACGCCGCAACGTGGTGATTGTGCTGATGTCGATCGAGCTGATTCTGAACGCGGTGAACCTGAACCTGGTGGCATTCTCGCGCATGTGGGGAAATCTGCATGGGCAGGTATTCTCGATCTTTGTGACGGTAGACGCCGCCGCCGAAGCCGCTGTCGGCCTTGGCATTTTGATCGCCTTCTTCCGCAATAAGGAGACGATCAATGTGGATGAAATTGATTTGTTGAAATGGTAGAAGGGCAGCAATTGGCTGTTAGCGCTTGGCACTTAGCCGGGCCCGGTTCCTGGAATCGGGAAAACTGGTTAAGGGCCAAGAGCTAAATGCCAAGTCCGAAGTGCTAAATGCGATGTCTTTTCTTGACCACATCTGGCTGATTCCGCTCTTCCCGGCCTTCGGGGCGGTGATGATGTTTTTTTTCGGGCGGCGACTGCAGAAGGCCACGGTGGACGCGGTTTCGGTCGGCGTGGTCGTCCTTGCGTTTCTGTTCGCTTGCCTTACGGTCATCGAGTACACGCACTTCGCCCATGGCACGGGACGGCCGTTCGAAAAAATTGTTTACACCTGGCTGGGCAGCGGCGACGGGCATCTGAACTTCATGAAGCGCGACGGGACGCCCGCCTCGTTCAACGCCGACGCCGGGTTCCTTCTCGACCCGCTCTCTTCCATCTGGCTGCTCTTCGTGACCGGCGTGGGCATGCTGATTCACATCTACTCCACCGGATACATGGCGCACGAAAGCGGTTATTACCGCTTCTTCGGATACATGAACCTGTTCATGTTTTCGATGCTTACACTCATCCTCGCAAATAACTACATGCTTTTGTTTGTGGGATGGGAAGGGGTTGGCTTGTGCTCGTATCTGCTCATTGGTTTTTACTTCCATCGCCACTCCGCTTCGACTGCCGCTAACAAGGCGTTTATTGTGAACCGGATCGGCGATGCCGGATTCATTCTGGGCGCGCTCACGCTCTCCTGGTATCTGGGCTCGTTCCGCTTCATGGACATCAACACGCTGGCGCGCAGTGGAAACTTCGCGATCGGCGATCCGGTGCTGACCACCGCCGCCCTGCTGTTGTTTGTCGGAGCCTGCGGCAAGTCGGCGCAGCTCCCTCTTTATGTTTGGCTGCCCGATGCCATGGAAGGTCCCACGCCGGTTTCGGCGCTGATCCATGCTGCGACCATGGTGACGGCGGGCGTGTACATGGTGGCGCGTTCGAATGCGGTGTTCGTGCTGGCTCCGACCGCGATGAAAACCGTCGCCATCATCGGCGCGCTCACCGCGGTGTTTGCCGCGTCCATCGGGCTGGTGCAGAACGATATCAAGCGCGTGCTTGCCTATTCCACCATCTCGCAACTGGGGTACATGTTCCTGGCGCTCGGCGTGGGCGCGTTTGCGGCGGGCGTTTTCCACGTGTTCACACACGCGTTCTTCAAGGCGCTGCTCTTCCTCGGCTCGGGTTCGGTGATCCATGCCTTGAGCGGCGAGCAGGACATGCGCAACATGGGCGATCTGCGAAGGCGAATCCCGACGACCTATGGGACGATGTTGATCGCGACGCTTGCGATCGCCGGAATTTTTCCGTTCGCTGGTTTCTTTTCGAAGGACGAAATTTTGTGGCAGACGTGGGCTTCGGAGGGCGGAGCGTATCGCATCCTGTGGTTTGTTGGTTATGCCACCGCGTTGATGACGGCGTTCTATATGTTCCGGCTGATGTATCTGACGTTCTATAGCCCGTCGCGGATGAGCCACGCGGTCGAGCACCACGTGCACGAGTCGCCGAAGTCGATGACCGTACCGCTCGTAATCCTGGCTATCTGCTCGATGGGCGCGGGGTGGTTGAGCTGGCCGCACAGCTTGGGCGGATCGGCGCACTTTGAGAAATTTGTGGAGCCGGTGTTCGCGCGCGAAGCAGTCGTTTTAGCCGAGGAAGGGAAGTCGGCGCAGTTGGCGGCGGGCGAGAAAGAATCCGAGCACACGGATAAGACTGAGTATGTGCTGATGTTCTTATCGCTGGCGGCGGCCGGTGTAGGTTGGGGAATGGCGCGGCGGTCCTATAGGAGCGCTGGTAAAGATTACGTCGAGCCCATTGCCGCGAAAGCTCCGCCGCTCTACACGGTGCTATATAACAAATGGTTTGTCGACGAGGCCTACGACTACGCTTTCACCGGACGCCGTAAGATTGGCTCCATCCGCCTGGGCGCCATGGGTGCGGGCGAAGCGGCGTCATGGTTCGATTCGAAGATTATCGACGGAGCCGTCAATGACGTTGGGTGGGTCACCCGCGCTGTCGCTACGCTTTCGACTTGGTGGGATAAGTGGATCATCGACGGAGTGGGCGTGAACGGTCCGGCCATTCTGGCGCGGATGATCTCTTATCCAGCGCGCCTGTTCGAATGGGGACTGGTGCAGTGGTACGCGCTGGTCATGGTCGCGGGACTGCTTGGATTTGGCGTGTATTGCGTGTGGAAATGAAATGCCGCTCTTCCGGATTGGCTCTTAGCGGTTCGCTATAAGCCAAAGGCCAAGAGCAAACAGCTAAGACCTCTTATGCAGAGTCACATTCTGTCGATCATCCTCTTCACGCCGCTTGTGGGCGGGATCGTTCTCCTGTTCGTCCCTAAGGAGAACAAAGATGCAATTCGCTGGATCGCGAACCTCTTCGCGCTCGGCGGGTTCCTGATCTCGCTGCCGCTGGTGCCCATGTTCTGGGCACAGCGTTTCGAGCCCGGCTTCAAGTTCCTCGAGGGCACAGCGAACAACTGGATCCCCTCGATTGGCGCGGGTTACAACCTCGGCATTGACGGCATCTCGTTTCTGCTGATCATGCTGACCACGCTGCTCGGATGGATCTCGATTCTTTCTTCGTGGACCGCTATCGAGATACGGGTGAAGGAATATTACGTCTGGTTCCTGGTCTTGCAGACGGGGATGCTCGGCGTCTTCATGGCGCTCGATTTTTTCCTTTTCTTCGTTTTCTGGGAAGCGATGCTGGTGCCGATGTATCTGCTGATCGGAATCTGGGGCGGTCCGCGCAAACTTTATGCGGCGATCAAGTTCTTTCTCTACACGCTGTTTGGCTCTGTGCTGATGCTGCTTGGCATCCTGTTCCTCTACTTCGACCATCACAAGGTTACTGGCGTTTTCACATTCAGCATTCCAGAGCTTTATAAGACAGCGCCACTGATTCCATTCCATTCCGCCATCTGGCTCTTCGTCGCTTTCTTTATCGGATTTGCGATCAAGGTTCCGATGTTTCCGTTCCATACGTGGCTGCCGGATGCACACGTGGAGGCGCCTACTGCCGGATCCGTCATTCTGGCGGGCGTTTTGCTCAAGATGGGAACGTATGGATTCGTGCGCTTCTCGCTGCCTTTCTTTCCCGCGGTTGTGTCGCATCCCAAAGTGCAGAGCTGGATGATCGGGATCTCGCTGGTTGGAATCATCTATGGCGCTCTGGTTTCTCTGATGCAGAAAGACATGAAAAAACTGGTGGCGTACTCGTCCGTCAGCCACCTGGGTTTCTGCACACTGGGAATTTTCGCGCTGAATTCGATGGGCCTCGGGGGATCGGTGCTGCAGCAGATCAATCATGGCATCTCGACCGGCGCGCTGTTCCTGATTGTCGGCATCTTGTATGAAAGGCGGCACACGCGTGAGATCGCGGAGTATGGCGGCATCTCGAATGTGATGCCGGTTTACGCGACCATCACCATGATCATGTTTCTCTCTTCGATGGGATTGCCGCTGCTGAATGGATTTGTCGGCGAGTTCACGATTCTGCAGGGAGCATTTACCGCGAACTGGAGGTGGGCGGCTTGGGCGGCTCCGGGCGTGGTTCTGGCGGCGGCTTATTTGCTCTGGCTCTATCAGCGGGTCTTCTTCGGTACCGTGACCAATCCCAAGAATGAAAAGCTGCACGATCTGACGCCGCGCGAAATTCTTACGTTTGTGCCACTGATCATCATGGCGCTATGGATCGGCCTGTATCCGAAACCGTTTTTCCAGATCCTCGAACAGCCGGTGAATCAGATTGTGCAGACGATTCATGACAACTCCAATGCGAACGCGCAGGTCGCTCCCGCACCATCGTCCCGATCGAAAGCGGGTAACTAAGTGCCAGGCCTCTCACCAACGGAATACCGGTTGATGTTGCCGATGGTGGAACTTACCATCTTCGCGCTCGGCATTCTGCTGATCGACCTGATGGTTCCGCGGGAATGGAAGTGGATCAACGCCGCGGGCGCCTTTGTGGGTGTGCTGTTTGCGGCTTTCTGCGTGTGGCGGCTTCAGTCGGCGCTGCCGAGGGGCGCGATCGGTTTCTATAACTCGCTATTGGTGGATCGCTTCGCCATCTATTTCTGGTATCTGTTTTTGGCGGGAGCGGCCATCGCCATCCTGATGTCGGTGCGCTATCTCGACGTGGAGGATGAACACCACGGCGAATATTATGCGCTGTTGCTGCTTTCCGTGGTGGGCATGATGTGCATGGCGGCGGGAATCGACATCGTGCTGATCTTCATCGGGCTCGAGCTGATGGCGATTTCCACTTACGTGCTGGTTGGTTTCCTGCGGCGCGACCGGCGCTCGAACGAAGCGGCCTTGAAGTATATGCTGCTCGGCGCATTTTCATCGGGCATTTTTGCCTATGGCCTTTCGCTGTTCTACGGACTTTCCGGGGGCACCAACCTGCGGGACATTGCGCGCGCAGTCTCGGTGCCGCAGAATCTGCACAATCCAGTGGTGGTGATCGCGCTGCTGACGACCATGACCGGATTGCTGTTCAAGATTGCCGCCGTTCCATTTCATCAGTGGGCGCCGGATGCTTACGAAGGCGCGCCCACCAGCATTACCGGCTTCATGTCAGTGGCGGTGAAGGCCGCGGCTTGGGCGATGCTGCTGCGTATTCTGGTGTTTGGGTTGTGGCCGCTGCGTTCGGTTTACATTCCCGTGATTGTGGTGGTCGCCATCGCTACCATGACCGGCGCCAATTTCGCGGCGCTCACGCAGACGAATACGAAGCGCCTGCTCGCCTACTCCTCGATTGCGCACGTCGGCTATATGCTGCTGGCGCTTGTCGCCATGGGAACTTCGCAGCCCGGCAGTCCGGGCTTTTCCGACGGCTTTAAGGGAATCCTGATCTACCTGCTCGTCTATACGTTCATGAATCTGGGGGCGTTCGCGGTGATCACGTCGTTGCGCCAGCGCAATGTGGTTGGCGACGAGATCGACGACATGGCTGGACTCTACCGGCGTGCTCCGGTCGAAGCCGTGCTGATGCTGCTTTTCCTGCTTTCACTCGCCGGCATTCCGCCCGCCGCCGGATTCCTCGGCAAGTACTACATCTTCCTGAGCCTGATCGAAAGCGGACACTACGGACTGGCCTCGCTCGGCGTCCTCTACTCGCTCTTCGGACTTTATTACTATCTGAAGATTGCGAACGCGATGCTGATGCGTGCGCCGATGGAGACGGAACGCCTGCCGGTGAGCCTCGGAATGCGCTGCGCGGTGGGCGTGACGGCGCTCGGGACCATTGTGATCGGAGTTTATCCGGAGCCGTTTATTCGCGGCGTCAACTGGTCGCTGGGGATTGCGCAATCGCCGCATGTGGCGGCGATGGTGAAGTGAGGCGATTCGCTATTGGCCCCTCGCTCTGGCAGCTTGGTTTAGAATCCCTCCGCATGCCCGAGAAACCCAGCCTTGAGTCCGACGCGTCGCCACGTCCGACGAAGAAAGATCCTCTCGTCTCGCTCGCTCGCTATTCCGAGGTGGGGTTTATTATTCCCGCGGCGGTCCTGCTGGGCTTTTTTTTAGGCAAGCTGGCCGATTACTGGCTGCATACGAAGTGGCTCTATCTGGTTGGATTGCTGTTTGGTGCGGTGGTTGGATTCTGGCAGATGATCCGCATGGCCGTGGGCGCTTTCAAAAAAGATGAATGAGCATGAGCATCTCGACCGGTCTGCGGAACCTTCACGGGCTCGGACTCTTGATGAACGCAGAATCGAGGAACTCACAATCAAGGAACTCGCAATCTATGAGCGCATTATTCCTCGCGTGCTGCGCAACCTGCTGGTGGTAAGCGTTCTGCTGGTCGGGCCGGCGTTCTGGTTTTACGGCTGGGCGGGATCCATTGGGTTTGCCTTCGGGGCGGCGGTTTCCTATGTTAATCTCCGCTCGCTGACGCGCGGCGTCGAAAGCCTTGGCGATCGCATCGTCAATCGAAACAGCCGGGAGAAAGGTGGCTTGATCATCCTGCGCTTCGTGGTGCGCTACGGATTGGTGGGAGCCGCTGCCTATGCTATATTCAAAAGTTCTCCCACGGCTTTTCGCGGTTTTCTGTGGGGCTTGTGCGTGCCCGTCGGAGCCCTGATGGCGGAGGCGGCATGGGAAGGGTACACGGCCTTCCGCCGCGAGTCGTAGGAAGCAGTCCGCGGGTTCGGATCGAGCAGCGGACCGCAGGTCCTGCGCTCCGCTCAGGATGACAAATCCTGAATCGTTCTGAAATGGTGATAGCGAAAGGCAGCAATCGAACTCTGACGAATGGAACAACTGGCTTTTACCGCGCTTCTAAATCGTCTGTTCGGCCGGCCGGTGCTGGCTTTGCTCGAGGCGCTTCATGTTCATCCCAAGCATCCGGCGACTCCGATCTCGAACAGCTTTTCGATGGAACTGCTGGTGGTCCTGCTGCTGACGATATTTTTTATTGCCGTGCGTACGCGGCTTTCGGTGGAGCGTCCGGGCGGACTGCAGCACACGATGGAGGGGATCCACGGATTCGTCGTCAATATGGCCGATGAGGTGATCGGGCATCATTCCCAGAAGTACGTGCCCTACCTGGTCACGCTCGGCATGTTTGTCCTATGCTGCAATCTGATCGGTCTGGTGCCAGGACTCGTATCACCGACCGCGGTGCCGATTGTGCCGCTCGGGTGCGCGCTCCTCACTTGGTGCTACTACCATTATCAGGGAGTGCGGACGAACGGTCCGCTCGGCTATTTGAAACATTTCATCGGGCCGCAGGATAAGGACATGCCTTGGGCCATGCGTTTCTTTTTGCCTTTCCTGTTGTTTCCAATTGAGGTGTTCAGTCACACCGCCCGGATCATGTCGCTGACCATCCGTCTTTTTGCCAACATGTTTGCCGGGGAGATGGTCACGCTGGTGTTCTTTTCGCTCATCCCGCTCGGCATCCCCGTCGTATTCGAGGGACTGCACATCGGAGTGTCGTTCATTCAGACGTACATTTTCGTGCTGCTGGCCTGCCTGTACCTGGGTGAGGCCACGGGACAGGAACACTAAAGCAGGTCTCCGGTTTCAGGAAATTCAACGGCATACTCAGCGGGTGCGATTTTACTGGGACGTGCGGGAGACGCGGCAAGCCGCGTGTCTACGACTATTTTTGTAACGGTGGCATGGGGCGCTCCCGAGCCGGCACCCGGTTTTGCTGAGAGCTGAGACCTGACTCTACGTTTTTCGTTCGCCGTCCCAGTTGGAGGAGCGGTTGTCGGGGACTTTCTGCAGAGCCTCGACCAGGACGCGGCGGAGGCGGTAGCGGCTGTCGAGGTCCATACTGACGAACTCGAAGCCGATTTCATTGACGCGGGCGCGGCGCAGCAGAACCTCACCGCGGATTTTTTTCACGCCCAGAGAGATTTCGACGTGCGCTTCGGAGCCGACCCGGAGATTGTCGCTGCGCGTGCCCATGCCGCCGCCGAGACTCATCTCACGCATGACGATGTTCGACTTTCCCCAGGAACTGGAAAGCGTGGCGGAGAGAGTGCGCGGCAAGATGATGCGCTCATAGCGGCGCTGCCGGACCCAGGGACATCCGGGGCCCGAATCAAGCGGAGCGATGGCAAGTTCGCCGGCCTCGAGGCCGCTTTCGGCGAGAGCCTGGGTGCCGTAGCGGGGATCAATCTTGGAGAGCGCTTGAATGGCGGCGATTCTCAATTCACGATGCTGGCTGTAGCCGAAGAGTTTCTTGTCCTCGACGATGGTGCGCAGAACCGGGACAGCCTCAATCTCGCGCAAACGGCCGAGTGACTCGATGGCTTTCAGTTGCACGAACGCGGGACGGTTGTGAGCTTCACCGGCGGTGGCGAGCGCAATCAGGCTGGAACTGGCGTTGCGATCCTGGCTCATGCCGATCTCGTCGATGGCCTCGGGCAGGATGAGGACATCGAGCAGTTCAAGCAATTCGAGCAGGGTGCGTCCGCGGTCGGGTGCGGCGCCGTAGGCGATCTGGCGAACGATGACGTCCTGGTAGAAACGGTTGAACTCGCCCATGCGGGAGGGCAGCAACTCCAGCAGCGTGGTCACGGCAAGGCGGCTCAACAGACCAACGGTGGAAGCAGCCTGGCGGGGCTGGCCGGTGCGGAGGATGTCGCGCAGATCGTCGATGGCGGGTTGTCCGAGTTCACCGACGAGTTCGACAATGCGATCGCATTCGACGCGCTTCTGCGCGCGGAAGAAACGGTCGGCAAGGTGTTCGACGGAGTTTCTGGGAAGCTGCTGCAGGACGTTGATGAGATCCTCGGGCACCTGATCGGCGTTGATGGCTTCCTCGATCATCTCCGGCAGGCGATTTTCGATGCCGACGCGGGAGCGGAGATCCTGCACCAGAGCGGGCCGTCGCTGGGCTACTCTTTCGAGCGAGTAGCAGAGTTCGGCGACGGCTTTGTACTTTCTGCGCGTGCAGGCCTCCTGTCCGAAGCGCGCGAAGGCGGCGCTCAGCAGGCTCTGGATATCGGAATCGTTTTCCTTACCCAGTTTCTCGCCGAGCATGGCGAGGGCATTGGGCATGACTTCCTCGGGCGCGGTGGCATAGAGATCGCCGAGTTGAGACAGGCCGATGGCGGTCTTGCGTCGGGGATCGGCATCCTTGGCGTCGAGGCCCGTGCAGTAGTTCGAGAGAATTTTGGCGGCGATCTCGTTGTCGTCGCGCTCAAAAAGCATTTCGACGAACTGCCGAATATTGCGGGGCGGGACGCAGGCGGCTTCGCTCGAGAGCAGAACGCTTTTCTTGCCCGCTTCCGGAATCTCAGCCCAGAACATGCGGTCGAGAATGTCGGCGTGGGAATCGACGAGGATGCCCGCCTTCGACATTTTATCTTCCTGAACGCGCAGGATCTGGCGGAGCGTGTCCATCTGCCGGCTCATATGCTCCATCATGTCGTGGACGGCGTTGACCTTGACTTCGCCGCGCGAATAACGGTCGAGGGCGAATTTAATCGCCATGCTTTCAGCGGCCTTCATCAGAAGCGGCGTGTCATTGCTGTCGCTCGGGTTGTTCCGAGAAGCCTGCGTGGCCAGGCTTTCGAGCAACTGCGCGAGATTGATTTTGGCGCCCTCGGGCGCCTTGCCCAGTTCAACCTTGAGATTTTCCGCGGAAGCGTTGGGATCCTGCATCGCCTGGCCAAAATGCGTGAGCAGGCGAATGGTCTGGATGACTTCCTCTTCCTGTAGGGGAACGACGCCGCCGGTCCAAGCTCCGCCCGAGGTTCCGCCCGAGGATGCGCCTGAGCCCGCGGCCACGCCGCCAGGAATGGCGATGTTCGGAACGCTGCCGAGTGGCGCGCCGCCCGGTGCGCCTACGCCGTTGTTGCTCGCTCCCTGAGCGGCGGCAATCAACTGCAGAAGTTTTTGAGGATCGTTGAGCCACTGCTTGAATTCGGGACCGAGGGCCTGGGCTGCGAGTTGGGCGGCAATGGAATATTCGCCGGTCGCGGGATCGGCGGCGACGAACTTCACTTCATTGATGCGGATCGAGGAGTCCTTGTTATCGCCAAGGGTTTCCTTGATCTGCTTGGCGAAGTCCTGCGCTTTGGAGCCGCCCATGGAAAAGGCGCGGACCAGGCGGGTAAAGTCGTCGAGCGTGACCTTGTTGGAAAACAGGATGCTGGAGAGCCCCGCGGCGGTCAGCAACTGGGCGAAGCTGCGCTCGGCCTGTCCGGCTTCGAGCGGGATGCCATCAAGAAGAAGTTTGTTGTCGGAGACGCCGAGCAGAAAACCGGTGTCGCCGCTCTTGGGCAGGGCCTGTCGGAGTTCGCTCCAGGCAGTTTGGAACTGACCCTCGGTGCGTTTGTGGTTCGTTCCATACAGCCGGGTGTATTTGATCAAAATGTTGAGGCTGTGTAGGAAAGACCGAGCGGACGCGCTGCGGCCGGTATCGGTTTGCGCGGTGTTAGCGATAGCAGCCTCCTGCCGGTATATCGAGCGTTGGCAACAAGACTAAGCGGGAAAGGGACCGAATGCACGATTACGGAGGTAATTGAACCGAACGGGAGGAGTGGGTGCGGGCCCTCACACGGAGGGACAGGTCCTTATGGGATGCGGGCGCGCTACACTGGTGGCGCGGGAGTCGCGGCAAGCTGCGTCTCTTCGGGAAAAACGAATTCTGATGAAGATCGGCGTGCTTTTTTTTGGAGTATTGAAGGACCTGATAGGACGATCCGGCGAGACTGTTGATCTGCCGGAAGGGGCGCGGGTGCGGGAAGTGCTCTTCTATTACGCGCGAGAGGCTCCGCGCTTTGAAGCGATGGTACCGTCGCTGGCGATATCGGTGAATCAGGAATATTCGGGAGCGGACCGGGCGCTCTCGGACGGCGATGAAGTCGGGCTGTTGCCACCCGTGAGCGGCGGGTCGGCAGAAGGCGACGGCGAAAACCGGAGCGAAGACTGCGGCGAAATCCGGATCGTCCATGAGCGGATTGATACCGAGGCCGTAATTGGGCGATTGAAGCGCCCAGCCGACGGCGCGGCGGTGATTTTCGATGGGGTGGTGCGCGACAACACGGGGGGGCGGCGCACGCTCTATCTGGACTATGAAGCCTATGAAGCGATGGCGCTCAAGCAGATGGACTCTCTGGCGGTGGAGGCGCGGTCGCGTTCTGCGGTACGGGGAGTGTCGATCGTCCACCGCCTGGGGCGGCTGGAGATTGGGGAGACGAGCGTACTGATCGTGGTGGCTGCGGCGCACCGGGGCGCGGCGTTTGAGGCCTGCCGGTGGATCATTGACACCCTCAAGAAGACGGTGCCGATCTGGAAGAAAGAATATTTTGCCGATGGAGCGGTGTGGGCAGATGGCGAGCCGTTTCCCGAAGAAATTCGATCGCCCGGAGGCACAGCGGGGAAGCAGCCTGCATCCAAATGACTGATCTCCAATGAAGCGAATCCCAAATGTGCTGCAAGCCTCGAGCTACAAGCTGCCAGCAAACGGTGTCAGGGTCAGGTCGTGGTTCGTAGCTCGTGGCTCGCAGCGCACGGCCCCCCTGATCGTGTGCATCTTGATCGCCTGCGCCGGCGGCCGGTCGATGGCACAGGAACCGGAAACCACGCTCAAAGTCGACGTCAAGCTGGTAAACGTGTTCGTGACGGTGACGGATGCGCGCGGCGCTCCGGTGACGACCCTGCAGAAAGAAAATTTTCTCCTGAAGGAAGACGGCAAAGAACAGAAGATCGCAATCTTCAGCCGGGAATCGGCGCTGCCGTTGTCGATTGTGCTGGCGGTGGATACGAGCCTGAGCACAAGAAAAGATCTGCCGCTGGAGTTGATTTCGGCGCGCAAGTTTGCGCACACAATTTTACGGCCCGAGGATGGACTGGCGTTGTACAAGTTCAGCGAGGAAGTGAGCGAGTTGGTGCCGTTCACGTCCGATTTGAAAAAGATCGATGCTGGAATCGACCGGGTGCGCAACGGTTCGGCGACCGCGCTTTATGACGCGGTTTTTCTGGGATCGCAGGCCCTGAGCCGGAGGCAGGGAAGAAAAGTGATGGTCGTGATCACCGACGGCGGAGACACGGTGAGCCAGGTGGATTACAAAGAAGCGCTGCGCGCGGCGCAAGAGTCGGAAGCGATTATTTACAGCATCATCATCGTGCCCATCGAAGCGAGCGCGGGACGAGATACAGGCGGCGAGCACGCGCTGATTCAGATCTCAGCGGACACGGGCGGGAAGTATTACTATGCAACGTCCCTGCCGCAACTGGACGACGCGTTCCAGAAAATCAGCGACGAACTGCGGACGCAGTATCTGTTGGCGTACTATCCGTCCGAGCGCTATTCGGATTCGGAATTCCGTCAACTGCGGGTAGATCTGGCGAACG
>Ga0210402_10004138_pt1 | contig 13302 bp, 17 predicted proteins | sample IncBWC7MmetaG_FD_161055 | JGI IMG/M metagenome (GOLD analysis project Ga0210402, IMG submission 161055) | Forest soil microbial communities from Barre Woods Harvard Forest LTER site, Petersham, Massachusetts, United States - Inc-BW-C-7-M | ecosystem: Environmental > Terrestrial > Soil >...
CGGCATATTTGCAGGAACCATAAGTGAGGACCGGGGGGCAAGTTGAACGGACGAATTCATCACGACGACACTCCAGAAGGCCGCCTAGCCGCAGTCGCGAGGTCGCTGTGCCTCCAGATGGAAGAGAAATTCAACCGCCAGCCGGACTACGCGGATTTTCGCGATGCACTTCGCCCCTTCATCCTGCGCGAATTGCTCAACGCGAGAATCGACGAGGTTCGCACGACTTCGGGCGTCGTGCTGACGGAACGCGTGAAACAACTCGCAAAGGAGCTCCGGTCGATCAAGTACCCGGATGAATTCAACCTATGAGCATCGACACTCTCTACCATTTGCTCTACTTCGCGTTCGGTGCAGGCGGAGCCTACGCCCTCCTCAAGCAAAACAGGAAGGACGTCGACGGCGTCGGCCGCAAGGTGAATAACGAGATTTCGAAGTCCTCGGTCCGCCATCAGAACATCACCATCGCGCTCATGCTGATGGCGAGCGACGAGCAAAAGGACAAAATCGCGGACTTGATGAAAGAAACGCACGAGGAGCCAGACCTATGAACTTCCCGCTGTCACCTGAAATCATCTCCGCGATCCTGGGGCCGTACGGTCCCATCGACAACGTCCGCACGAACTGGCCGCTCGTGGAGGCGGCTCTCGACAGCCGCGGCGACTATTCTCCGCTCGCCGCCGTCGCCGCGATCTCAACCATCGCGGTCGAGACCGGCACATTCTGTCCGATCAAGGAGCGCGGCGGTCCGACTTATCTCACGAACCTGTACGAGAACAGGAAGGATCTCGGGAACACGAATCCAGGCGACGGCGCGAAGTTCCGCGGACGTGGATTCATTCAGATCACCGGCCGGTGGGACTACGAACATTTCGGTTCGGAAATCGGCCAGGACCTCGAGGGCAATCCCGACCTGGCGCTGGACCCGTCCGTCGCGGCGGACGTCCTCGCGCTCTACTTCAACGAGCGCCACATCGCGCACTACGCGGACCAGCAGAATTGGGAGATGGTGCGACGCAGAGTGAATGGCGGTCTCACCGGATGGCCACGCTTTATCGACGCCGTCACGAAGCTCATCACCGCTCTCAACAATCCCCCGCCAGAGGCGGGAACTTCACCGGAGGTTTCATGAACATCAACACTGCAGAGCAATCGCTCGCGAAATACCACCTGCTCCACGTTGTCATCGGCGCGATCATCGCCGCGGTCCTGCTCGCCATCCCGAAGGTAGTCGGCGTGTTGCTCACCGTGTTTCTCTTGGCGATGTTTCTCCCGGCGGTGATCCTTCCCGAGTTCACGCAGAGCAAGTGGTTTGACCGCTTCGCGGTCCTCGTGGGAGCGCTCGCCGTTGGAGTGCTGTTCTACTACCTTCACAAGCTCTGAGGTGCTCGCATGGAATGGCTCCGAGTCTTCGCGCAGAAGGTCCTCTCGATCACACAGGGGAAGACCACGGCGTTTTTCATCGCGTTCTTTGTGGCAGGGCACGTCATGGCGCTGCTCGGCAAGCTGACGCCGACCTACGTCGGATTCATGGGAACGCTCGGGGGTCTCGTGCTCGGGCACTCGATTAAAGAGGACGTTGTGGCTGCGCGGACGGTTCCCCCGGCGACGCCGCCGGTACCGCCGATGCTAGGAGGTCAAATCTAATGTGGGCATGGCTCGCGATCCCGTGGGTTCGCAAAATTGGTGAAGTGGTGTTGCTCCTGGCTGCGCTCGGAGCCGTCGTGCATTGGATTTATCACGCCGGCCACACGGCCGGACTCCAGGAGGAAGCCGGGAAACAGACGGAAGCGAATCATGCTCAGTTCGAGCAGATCCGCACACAATTCCAGCAGCAGCTCGACGCCGGCAGGATCCGCGAGGAGCAGCTCTCAATGATGGCGACCAAGTTCGCGGACATCGCGGCGTCGGCCGCCGCGCGTGTCCAGACGGCGCAGACGCAGTCCGCCGTCGATTCGAGCAAGGTGCAGGCTCTTCCCGACGCCGCCGTCAAAGCCGATCTCGAGGTCAAGCTCGGCGGTCCGCTCGAAAATCCCGCAGTGCTCCGCAAGGCCGACGGGATCATCACGGACTATCCCCACAAGGTGGAAGAGGCGAAAGCGGAGGCGGACCAGGTCGCCGCTACGAAATCGAGCCTCGAGACCGCCAAAGCGCAAACAGCGAACACGGAGCAAGAGCGCGATGCGGCGGTCTCGGCGTTTAATCGGGTCCTTCCGCTCTATACGCAGGCATACAACGCCGCGATCCAGGGGCATCGCCACTGGTACTGCCTGTGGCTATGCAAGCCGAAGCGGACGCTGGAGCTCCCGGCGCCGGCGTCTCTGCTACCTGCGAAAAAGTAACGCAGCGTTGTAGCCAGTGTCAGGCTAGAATATCGCTCAACTACCAGGTCGGTTTTCCGGGAACTAAACCGCAGGAAACCAGGAATGAGAATCGATGGCATCCAAAATTCGCAGTCGAATCATGACCACAGCGATGGAGTGTTTCTCTGAGCATGGATTCCACGGTTGTGCGACGAAGGAGATTGCGACCAGAGCCGACGTCACCGAGGGTTCGCTCTTCCGTCTCTTTGCGTCGAAGGATAAGCTGTTCGAGGAGGCGGTCGACAATTCCCTCGCCGCGTTGCTTCCCCGGAAAGAGTTTCAGGAGCGCCTTGCTCATCCTGATTTTCGCGCCGCGATCCTCGCCGCGTCCTCCGCGATGTTCTCGAAAATATCCCCGCAGGCTCTTCGCCTCACGACGTTCGCACTGCTCGAGGGAAAGGGCGGCTCGAGGGAAAAGTGCGCGCCACACGTCGAGGCTCGCATCTCCGCCGTCGCATCGAGGATTCGGCTGGCGCAGAAGTCGGGGAAGGTCCGTAGGGACGTGAATCCGAAGGATGCGGCGCGGATGCTACTCCTCAGCCTCTTTCATCTGCGTCACCTTTCGATCCTGCTCAAGGCGAACGGAGACAAACGGGCTGTGGAAAAGATTGTGGAAATCTGGCTGCGCGGAGTCCAAAAGTAATCCTTTCGGCACATTCCCCCCAAAATCTAAGCAACGCCATCGTAGTAATCACTTCGATAACGAAGCGGACACCCTCTTGACATGCCCGTGATCGTTAGCTAAAGTTCACGACGCGCTACTTCCCAAGAAGAAAGAACCCGGCCAAAGTGAACTCTAATATCGTTGATGCAATTATAGAAATAGGAAATCAGAGACGTCAGATTCTAGTCCGAATGAAAGAAGCGGTCCGCACGAAAGACCTGGAGACGGTGTTGCAGTGTGCGGAGCAGCTCGTGGGTCTCAACGACCTCGAACCCTCAAAGGTGGAACGTGAAGAAAAAAGTCATTGAACTTATTCGCGTTTCGACCGAAGGGCAAGCCGCCGACGACCGCGCGAGCATCCCCGCGCAGCGTGCGATCAACCGGCGCACTGCCGAAGCCTACGGTCTGGAAATCGTGAAGACCACCGAACTCGTGAACGTCTCCGGCGCCGCGGTATTGCGAACGCCGGAAATGCAGACGCTCCTGAAACTCATCGAGAGTCCCGACGTCGCCGGCGTGGTGGTCCGCGAATTCTCCCGCGTCATGCGTCCCGACAACTTCGGAGACTTCGTGCTCTTCCAGGTGTTCCAAGACACCGGGACCGTGCTCTATCTCCCCGACGGTCCGCTAGACCTCAACAGCAAAACTGGCAAGCTGGTAGCGGGTCTCCGCGCGATTATCGCCGGAAACGAACTCTCGGAAATTCGCGAGCGCGTCTGGAGCGCGAAGGAAGAGAAGCGTCGATCCGGGAAACTCGCGCAGAGTTCCGTCGTCCTCCCTTTCGGCATCGGCTATGAAGAACAGCGCGGCTTCTTTTACGAGCCGGAGGCTGAACGCGTTCGCGAGGCCTTTCATCGATTCCTGTCCGGCGAGCACAGCTATGTGAAGCTCGCCGAAATGGTAGGGGTCACGCCGCGCGGGATGCATCTCATCATGCGGAATCCGATCTGGACCGGGTGGAGGGTCATCGACAAAAAGCGAGACTCGTCCGCGTCCTCTCGCCGCGTCTCCGCCGACGGACGCCAGGGCGACCGGCCAAAGGTCAAGCGATCCCCGGACGAAATCATCCGTGTGCAGGTCATCGCGGAGCCGCTGATTTCGGAGGTCGAGTTCCGAACGGTGCAGCAGGTCATGGACACGAAGACGCGGTTGCACTGGCGCTCTCATCCCGAGACTCGGCACTCGTTCACCTATAACGGGTTTCTGATTTGCTCGGAATGCAAATCGTTGGTTTACGGGAAGTTCAGCCGCCGGCACTATTACATCTGCAAGACTCGAACTCTTCCGGCGAGCAGCGGTCCGCGATGCGTCTCGGCCACGATGCAGCGCGACCGGCTCGAGTCACATCTCGACGGCATTTTCGGTGTTCAATTGACAAGTAGAGATTTCCTCAACCGGCTTGTTTCCGAACTAGAGAAAAAGTATGATTCGACTGCGATCCGGTGTAGGATTGCACGCCTGGAGAATGAAGTCGGGCGGCTCCGCCAGAAACGCGAGCGGGTCCTCGACACATTTTTTGAAGGAGTTCTCACTCGTGCGGAGCGGGACGTTCGGCTCGCTTCGCTCGACAAGCAAATGAAAACCGCGGAAGAAAACCTGATGCGTGAGACACCGATGCCGAAGCTCTCGGCTCGGGAAATGGCATCGGCATTCTCGCCGCTCTTCGATTGGCCAATGCTGGAGCGAGAGAGTAAGCGGAAGATCCTCGCGGCGACCGTGCCTGAAATCCACGTAAGCAACTACGTGGTTTCCGGCATCGCCGTGGCGATCCCCGGAAGCAGCAGCGACGACGAAACCCGCACGGGCACGGGTTCATCGCCGCAGCCAACATGAAGCGCGAAGGAAACGTCACGGAAATGGCCGCCCTCGCAATGGTCACGCTGCCGTCTTCCAGCGGCTGCCGCATCACTTCCAGCACATTCCGCTGAAACTCCGGCAGCTCATCCAGAAAAAGCACGCCATTGTGCCCCAGTGACACCTCGCCCGGCCGCGGCACTGCGCCTCCTCCAATCAGCCCGGCGTCGCTGATCGTATGGTGCGGCGACCGGAACGGCCGCGTTCCCAGCAGCCCCGTCGCATTTTCAAGAATGCCGGCCACACTGTGAATCCGCGTCGTCTCGATGGCCTCGTCAAGCGACATGGAAGGCAGAATCGTCGGAATCCGTTTGGCCAGCATCGTCTTCCCCGCGCCCGGCGGCCCGAGAAAAAGAATGTTGTGGCCGCCCGCGCACGCAACTTCCAGCGCGCGTTTCGCGGCTTGCTGCCCGTGAACGTCCCTCAAATCCACGCTGTATTGCGCGGAATCCCTCAGCATCTGCTGGGCGTCCACACGGACACACTGGAACGACTCGGGTGAATTGATCAGGTCCACCGCCTGCGGCAGCGATTTCAGCGCATAGACCTCAATGCCATCGACAACCGCCGCCTCCCGCGCGTTTGTTTCGGGCACCGCAACAGCCTTGATGCCATTGTCGCGCGCGGCGATGGCCGCGGAAAGCGCGCCCCGGATTGGGCGCACGCTGCCATCCAGCGAAAGTTCTCCAAGAAACATCATCCGGTCCAGCGCCTTGCCGAAGAACTGCCCCTGGCACCCCGCCAGCCCCAGCGCCATCGGCAGGTCAAACGCGGAGCCTTCTTTGCGCAGGTCGGCCGGCGCAAGGTTGATGGTCACTCCCTGTCCGTACGGAAAGTCAATTCCGCAATTCTTCAGCGCCGATTGCACTCGCTGACGGCTCTCTTTCACCGCATTGTCCGGCAATCCCACCACATTGAAATCCTGGATTCGGCCCACACCAACATCCACTTCTACTAATACCAGGTGTGCATCAATCCCATAAACCGAAGCGCTAAGGGTTTTGAAGAGCATAGGGGAAGGAGGATCGACCCGAGAGGAGGATATATTAGTTTGCTACTATACGCCAGCGATAAGAGAGCCACCGCGGTTGCGAGTCGTGCTGGCCCGTCACCGGAACGCCAGCGAGCAAGCGTTCTGTTTTTGCACAACCTGCTCCACGCTTTCTTTACTCCCTGGCCTTCCAAACGTATAGTGGATGCACAGCTTGCAACTCATCTCTTTTCCTGTGAGGTTGGCCGATGACAGGCATAGTCATTCTCGTCGTCCTCGTCTTGCTGGTGCTCTTCGGCATCGGCATGTACAACAGCCTGGTGCGCCTGAAGGTCCAGTGCGATAACGCCTGGGCGGACATAGACGTGCAACTCAAGCGCCGCTACGACCTGATCCCAAACCTCGTGGAAACCGTCAAGGGCTACGCCGGCCACGAAAAGGGCACGCTCGAAGCCGTAATCAACGCGCGCAATCGCGCCATGAGCGCCACCGGCCCCGCCGACAAGGCCCAGGCCGAAAACATGCTCTCCGGCGCCCTGAAAAGCCTCTTCGCTCTTTCCGAAGCCTATCCCCAACTGCGCGCTATCGAGAGCTTCACTTCCCTCCAGAATTCCCTCACTCAAATTGAAGACACCGTCCAGAACGCCCGCCGCTATTACAACGCCGTGGTCCGCGATCTGAACACGAAAATCCTCCAATTCCCCACCAACATCTTCGCCGGGATGCTCGGCTTCAAACAGCGCGAATTCTTCGAAGTCACCTCGGCAGCGGAGCGCGAAGCCCCCAAGGTCAGCTTCAGTACGCCCGGCGCGCCAACAGCCTAATTTTCCTTACTCGCACACCCCATGATCGTGCGCCCCACATTCACCCGCCGGCTCTCCCTGCTCATGGGCGTTTTTTCGTTATTACTGGCGCTAGCCGCGCCGGCCTCCGCAAAAGAACGCCACCTCAAAAAGTTCTACTCCGAGATCGCGGTCCTTCCCAACGGCTCCGTTGACGTCACCGAAAACATCACCTTCCAATTCGTCGGCGGTCCCTGGCACGGCATCAACCGGTATATCCCCGTCGAATACTCCGGCCCCCGCGGCTTGAACTACACGCTTTTCCTCGACGTCAAAGGCGTCACCGACGACACCGGCGTCAAGCTACGCTATGAAACCAGCCATGAGCGCCAGTACCTAAACCTCAAAATCTATATTCCAAACGCCGACGACAGCACCCACACCATTTCCATCAACTACACCGTTTCCGACGCTCTCAAATTCTTCGACGATCACGACGAATTCTACTGGAACGTCACCGGCGACGAGTGGAGCATTCCCATTGAATCCGCGGGCGCCCACATCGTCTTCCCCGAAGGGGCCTCCAATCTCCGTGCCAAAGCCTTCACCGGAGCCTACCGCTCAACCGGCCGCGACGCCGTCATCGAGATCTCCGGCTCCGGCGTGGATGTGCAAACCCGCGCCCCCTTGCCGATGCATGAAGGCCTCACGGTCGCCGTCGCCTTCGACAAAGGCGTCGTCCGCGAACCCACCACCCTTTCCCGTTTGTCCCTCTACCTGCGCAGCAACTGGCCGCTGTTTATCCCGATCGTCGCCTTCTTCGTAATGTTTTGGTGGTGGTGGACCCGCGGCCGCGATCCGCGCCTCCGCCCCATCGCCGCGCAATATCAGCCGCCCGACAATCTGACCCCCGGCGAAGTGGGCACGCTAATCGACAATTCCGTGGACATGCGCGACATCACCGCCTCCATCGTCGACCTCGCCGTCCGCGGCTATCTCGTCATCGAGGAAAAACAGAAAGATCAGCTCCTCGGCCTCACTCACACAAAGGATTACGTCTTCCATCTCAAAAAATCGCGTGCCGAGTGGAATTCCCTGAAGCCCCACGAGCAGGAACTTCTCGACGGAATCTTCAGCGCCGGAAACGCCGGTGACGCCGTTCCTCTCGATGCTCTGCACAACACCTTCTACGCGAATATTCCCGGCATCAGGAATCAGATCTTCGCTTCTCTCATGGGCAACTCTTACTACACGCACCGCCCCGACACCGTGCGCGCCGCCTACGTCGGCTTTGGCGTTGTCATGGGCGTCATTCTGATTGGTGGCGGTGTCTGGCTTTCCAATCATTCCGGCATGGCCCCGCTTCCCTTCATCGTAGCCGGACTCCTCACCGGCGCGATCGTCTGCGGCTTCGGCTGGTTCATGCCCGCGCGCACTCAGGCCGGCGCACGCGCCCTCGAAGGCGTCCTGGGTTTCGAAGATTTCCTCGCTCACGTCGAGTCCGACCGCTTCAACCGCACGATCAAAACACCGGAAATGTTCGAAAAGTTTCTGCCCTTCGCCATGGCCCTCGGCGTAGAAAAAAACTGGAGCAAGGCCTTTCAGGGAATCTACACCCAGCCGCCGCAATGGTATCAGGGCAGCTACGGCCCGGGCTTTTATCCCTACATGTTCGCCACTGACCTGAATTCCATGTCTTCGATGGCGGGCGACGTCATGACCTCCGCGCCCCGCAGCGCCGAAGGCTCCGCCTTCGGCGGTGACGGCGGCGGTGGTGGCGGGTCCGAGGGTGGCGGCTTCGGCGGCGGTGGCGGCGACGCCTTCTAGCCGGCACTTCTCACAAATAAACGCCAAATTTTTGAACCCGAGATAAATGTTAACGTTGTCATCCTGAGCCTATCCGATAAGGATAGGCGAAGGACCTCAACGTCAAAAAACTAGCATTAACCGTAGATTTACGAGCCCCGGGACGCGAGCAACTCCTTACAATTGCGGCTTCATCGCCACGCCATACGATTCCAGCACGTCTTGCAGCCGCACCACTCCCACCAGTTGATGAATATTCGCCCGGCTCACCACCGGCAATACATCCACGCGAAACGCTCCCATGCGGTCTAGAACATCGTCGAACGAATGATCGGCATGCACGTGCGGAAACTCTCCCGCCTTTAACGACGTGCTCACAGGCGCGTCCAGATTCCCCCTACTCGCCGCGCTCTCCAACTGCTCTCGCGTCAGCAGTCCGAGCACTCCCCGCGAATCCGAAACAATCCAGGTGCGCAGCGGCGCCTCCCGCGCCAGCTCCACCGCCCGCTGCACCGTTTCTCCCGCGCTCAAAACTTGCCCGGCCGGCTGCAAAATCTGATTCACCTGCCGCCGGGCTTGCTGCCTGCTCCCGAACTTTGGCAGGTGAATTCCGTCCTGCTCCGCAAGCACTTCGTAGATCGGCTCTTTCTGCAGCCGCGAGGCAATGAAATAGCTCACCAGGTTCGAAATCATCAGCGGCACAATCACCGCGTAATCCCGCGTAATTTCAAAAATCATCACCACCGACGTCATCGGCGCGCGAATGATTCCCGCAAACGCCGTCCCCATCCCCACCAGCGCGTAAGCCCCCGGCGCAGCCACATGGCCCGGGAAAAAATGTTGCGCTACGCTTCCGATTGCTCCGCCCAGCATCGCTCCCAGAAACAGACTCGGCCCGAAAATCCCTCCGGCATTCCCCGAAGCGTAGCTAACCACAGTCGCCACCAACTTCAACACCAGCAGTGTCAGCATCAATTTCAATGTCAGGCTGTCGTTCAGCGCATCGCCCACATACTGATAGCCCACGCCCATCACCGCGGGCACAAACCAGCCCATCACTCCCACAACCAGCCCGCCCGCCACCGGTTGAAACCAAACTGTCTTCGCCGACTGCCGTTTGAACCAGACTCGCATTCGCAGCAGCAATTGCGTGAACGCCGCGGAAACCACGCCCCCCGCAATTCCAAGAATTCCGTACGCAATCAGCTCCCACGAACTCACCAGCTGATACTGCGGCACCTGAAACAGCGGCTCGTTGCCCAGCAACAACCGCAAAACGCCCCAGCTCGTAGCGGAAGCAAGCACCACAGATCCAAGCACCGGCGCGTGCAAATCCCCGACAACTTCCTCCATCGCAAACAGCACCGCCGCCAGCGGCGTATTAAACGCCGCCGCCACCGCAGCCGCGGCCCCAATCGGCAGCAGCGACTTCACTCTCTCCGGCCGCAGCCCCAGCGCCCGCCCCAGCACCGAAGCAATCCCGGCCCCGACCTGGACCGCAGGCCCTTCCCGGCCCAGCGGGATTCCACTGGCAAGCGTCACCGAAGTGCAGAAAAACTTTCCCAGCACCGTCGAAAAACTGATGAACCCCCCGCGCGCGTAAAGCGCCGCCTTGGTCTGCGGTACTCCGCTGCCCCGCGCATCCGGAAAATATTTGTACAGCAGGTAACCCATCACCAGCGAACCGGCGACGGGAACCAGAAATCTCCGCCACGCCGCCGCATCCGGCGGATAAAGCCGGGCGCCAAAGCGTCCGGTGATCTCGATGAACGCCACAACGATCAGTCCAACCAGAGCGCCAATCAGCAGCGTAAGCACAAGGAACACCTGCTCCTCGCGGTCGGTCACAAACGATTTCCATGAGGCAAGGGGAATGTTCCACCAGCTTGCATGGCGCGGCAGCCGGCCCGGCTTCAGCGGCGTTCCCGTTGAATTTTCTTCCTGGGTCAAGGAATCATCCTCTGCGGCGCAACGAACTGGATTTCGCCGTGTCTATTTCCGCTTTTTCTTTTGCGCAACGATCGGCCGCGACTCCAGCAGCTTCCCGATAGACTCAACCAGAGCGTGGCCATGGGATCTCAATTCCACAATCCGCTGGGCCACCACTTTCTCAAGTAACTTCTCGCCCCGCGGCTGCAGCGACACCAGCACCTGTCGCCGGTCTTCCCTGCCCCGCGTTCGCTTCACAAAGCCGTGCGCTTCCATGCGGTCGATCAGCTCAACAGTGCTGTGGTGGCGCAGGGCAAGGCGCTCTGCGATTGTCAGGATACTGGCTTCCTGCCCCGGCTCAAGTCCCCGGAGGGCCAACAGCAAAAGGTATTGCTGCGGCTCAAGCCCCGCCAGGCGCGCAGTCGCGTCGCCCTCCTGCAGGAAGCGCCGGATAAGGTATCGAAGCTGCGACAGCGCGTGGTATTCCCCGTCGGTAATCCGTGCGGCCATAACTGAAGTCTATCGTATCACGATACATCTCGCCAGCCGCGTCCAACCCGGTATGCAATCCGCCACCTGCGCCCCAAACTTTCGTTTTTTCGCGGCTTAGGATTCCTCTCCCACTCACACACACCACTAACTTGTCATCCTGAGGGACGGGTCGTTTGCGTCCCGAAGGACCTCAACGTATCCCGCAAGCACAACTCAATGTTTGAGATTCACACCGGACTACACGCTGGCTGGGGTGGACTCTCCCTTCACAGGCTTTTCCGAAACGCCTTCTGCGTCTTGCAATGCTCGTACCCGTTCCGCAAATAAAACCCGTGCGCCCGCTCCCGCAACACATTTGACCTCACCGACATGCTCCTGCACCGCCTCCCGCGAGCCCACCTCTCCGCCGTCGCCAGCAACACCGCCCCCGCGCCCTGGCTACGCTCCGTTTCATCTACAACCAACCCATTCACCTCCGCCCGGCGCTCCACCTCCAGCAGTGGCGTAGTGCTGACGTGAATCCACCCAACCAATCCGCCTTCCCGCGACTCAGCAACGAAACATGCCCCATCCTTATCTTTAAGCACGTTTCTGAGACGCGCCTTCATCTCCTTCGCGGACGTCGGATACCCAAGCTGCCCGGAAAGCTCCGCAATCCTCGTAGCATCGGTGGAACGCACGCGTCGGACGTCAGCATTATTCTGCGGCGGCGCCATTCTTTCGCTCCTTCCCGCGCAGCCGTACCTGCACGGCTTCGCTTTGCAATTCGCGCAAGGCGTCCGCTGCGATCCACCGGGCCGCGCGCGATTCTTTTTTCAGGATCCGCCGCGCCGTGGCAATGGCCGCGCGATTCAATCTCGGGTTGCGCTTTCCTATGTTCCGAAGCGCCCAATTGACAGCCTTCTTCACGAAATTCCGCTCGTCGTCGGCTTCGCGTCCAATCACCTTCAAAAAACTGAGATACTTGGCATCCCGCGCGGATTTGTCTCGATATGCAAGATACGCTGCTAACGCGAATCCGCCGCGCTTCTGAAACTCATCCTTGCGCTTTGCCCACTCAAACGCTTTCGCCCAAGCGGGCCGAGCGAATACGAACAGGTGGCAGCACGTTCCGTCACAACTGTCCCAATTGTCAAAATCACGCACCCACAACTCCATCTGCGAAGCCGTAACCTGGCCTGGCTCGCTGATCAACCCCGCCAGAATCTTCGCATCCTGAATCCCGGTAGACCACAGCGCCAGCCCCAGGGCGTGGTTCTTCCCAATCTTCCTGGCTAAAGCGTCGAGTTTTGGTTTGGAAACACCAAAGACCTTGGCGGCGCGGATTCCATAGCGCGCCATTCCTTCCACGTTGCGCCTGCTGCCGAGCCGCCGCAGCTCACCCACGACGCGTCCGACGCTCCAGTCCGCCCCCGTAGTCCGCGCCGCCGGCTCGCTAAAACGTTTTGTCCGAATCGATGAGAATCGTGACCGGGCCTTCATTGACCAGCTCCACGGACATCATGGCCTGAAAAATCCCGTTGCCCACGAAAATACCCAGCCTGCGAAGCGCTTCCGAAAACTCTTCGTAAAGCGTCTTTGCCAACTCCGGCGGCGCAGCCGCAATATAACTCGGCCGCCTCTGCCCGCGTGCATCCCCGTAAAGCGTGAATTGCGAAACCACCAGCGCGCTTCCCTTCACGTCCAACAGCGACCGGTTCATCTTCCCCTGCTCGTCCTCGAATATCCGCAGGTTCGCCACCTTCTCCGCCATCGCCGCCGCCACCTGCGAAGTATCTTCCTTCCCCACTCCAAGCAGGATCATCAGCCCTGGGCCAATCTCTCCCGTGACTCGCCCTTTCACCGTCACTTTCGCGCGGCTAACTCGCTGCACCACCGCTCGCATGGCCTCTTCTTCTCTTTCTTAACTTCGTTACATCATTGCTTCTTCACTTCGTTTCTTCCTTCTTCACCGGCTTCCGCGGCAGCAAATCCGGCAACTCCGCCACGTTGTATGCAAACACCGCCAGCACCTGCGCGCCTTCCGTCAAGTCGTCCCAGCGCACGTGGTCCAGCACATCCGCCTGCGAGTGGTGCATCTTGTCGTAGTCCGCCACTTCCTGAACGCACCAGAACCCCGGCACGCCGGCCGTGTCGAACGGCACGTGGTCCGATCCGCCCTCACTGCGCAGCGACGGCTCCATAATTCCCAACGGCTCCGCCATCGGATACAGCACGCGGTCAATGGTCTCGCGCACGTTGTAATTCCCCATCAATCCGATCGTCAGCACTTTCCCCGTTCCAGTGTCGTGCACAAGCACTCCCGATATCTTCGCCAGTTCGTCCTTGTGTGCCTGCACGTACGCCTTAGAGCCATTCAAGCCCTGCTCTTCGCCGGTGAACAGCACAAAGCGAATCGTTCGCTTAGGCTTTACTCCCAGC
>Ga0210402_10004139_pt1 | contig 13302 bp, 12 predicted proteins | sample IncBWC7MmetaG_FD_161055 | JGI IMG/M metagenome (GOLD analysis project Ga0210402, IMG submission 161055) | Forest soil microbial communities from Barre Woods Harvard Forest LTER site, Petersham, Massachusetts, United States - Inc-BW-C-7-M | ecosystem: Environmental > Terrestrial > Soil >...
ACGTTGCTGCCGTTGGCGTTTTCGGGCACGCGGGCAATCAAGCGATTGCTGCTTGCAAGAGAGACCGCCGCCTCAGCTTCGCCAAAGCGGACCATCGGACGGCCGCCGTGCCGCGTGGTAAACCCGCTGCCGAAAATCGCGATCTCGCCCCCAGGGATTGCGGCGGCGGGCGCAATACGCTCAATGTGCGGGATGCCGTTTTTTTCTGGCGTGGAACCAAAACCTAATTTCATTGCCGTTGCCCAAGCATCATAGCCAATGAAAGTGTAACGCGAGACGCAAGCAAATGGCAGCGTAGACCCCGGCCATCCAGTCGTCCGCCATAACGCCCCAGCCGCCGGGCAGCTTTTCGAGGCGCCGGCAGGGGAAGGGTTTGGCAATGTCGAAAAGGCGGAAGAGGAGAAAACCGGCAAGGAGGAATTTCCAATTGAGGATGCTCATGCCGGTGTAAATCGCAAAGGTCACAGCCTCTTCCGGGTGCAAAAATAGCATTGGCGAGATCGGAGCGAGAGCCATGATCAAGGCCAAATGCACACCAGAAACTTCGTCGATCACCACATACTGCGGGTCATTTGTGCCCGCATATTCGGCTACGTGTTGGCTGGTCCGCACACCGAGCACTGCCAGAACCAGCCATACCGCAATGGACGGAATCAATAGCACAAGGACACCCAGAGCCCCGGAATGTAGAGGAAGGTCTACTCCGACTCCCGCCTTTGTGCTCCATGTAAGTAGAAAGAACCAAGTCAAAGGATGGGCCACGACGGCGATTAGCAAACCTACCGCGGAGCCCCAGGTGCCGGGACCGGGTTTCAGGTAGCCGGTGCCGAGAACCGTGGCGATGGCGAAGGCAAAGCGCGGCTTGGCGGCTGGGGAGGGAGTCGCGGCCGGATCAGTGGATGGTGTCATCATTGTTGTGTCCGTCTTCCGGCAACTCGCGGCCATCGGCCTCGAGGATTTCCTCTTCGTCGAAGATGGGGTCGGACACGACGTACTTCTCCGCGGCCCACGCGCCAAGGTCCATCAACCGGCAACGCTCGGAGCAGAACGGAAAGTCCGCGTCCGTGGCGGAGTCAGTGGGCTTTTTGCAAATCGGGCAATAGTGCTTCATTGTGAAGAAAATGTTTTACCATCCGGAGGGAATCAGGACAAGCGCAGAGAAAATGGGGGAGAGATTTTAGTTCAAATCTTTAAGATCGCCCGCCTCAGACTCTTCGGCTACGCTCAGGGCAAGCGGCGGCCCGCTACATAGGCAAGAGGGGGGGCGAGGCCCTCCCCAACAAGCGGGTGCGGGCCCACTTGAAAGTGGCCGCTACTAGACGCCTTGGGTTAGCCGAGTACACGCAGGGCGGCGCCGGTTGCGATTCTGGTTAGTTTTTCCGGTGCGGTATTCGGTTCGCTTGACGCTATCGGGCGGACTGCCTTTCGCGATTGGATTCCGATGACGCGGCCGATCAGGTCGTAGGCGTCCGTTCTTGTGATCTCCACATTCACTACGTCGCCCGAGGATGCGACCTTGCCGCTGGGCAATTCGATGTCGGTCAAGTAAAGCTTTCCATCTATATCCGGGGCCATTGATTCCAGGCGGGCTTCCCAGACGAGTGGATTGTCTTTCGAAGGGCCTTCGACCAACGCCGTTTCCGTGCGGCCTTTCCGCTTGCGCAGGTTTTCGCGGGAAATTTTCTTCTGCAGGGCCATCAGGCGGTTGCGGCGGTCGTTGATGGTTTCGGCGTCCACCTTTCCGTCGAGGGGAAAGCTGCCGGCGTTGTCCACGTCGGAATATTCGAACACGCCCATCCAGTCGAGCTTCGCGGCAGCGACAAAATCGTAAAGCTCCTGGAAATCGGCCTCGGTTTCGCCGGGGAAGCCGACGATGAAGCTGGTGCGGAGGGCGACGCCGGGAATCGTGGCGCGCATCCGTTCGAGAAGTTTCAGGAACGCGTCGCCGTGCCAGCCGCGCTTCATGCGCGCCAGCACGTTGCGGCTGGCATGCTGCAGCGGCATATCAATATATTTCGCAAGCCGTTCATGGGCGGCAAGAGTTTCGAGCATCTTTTGTGTGACGCGATTTGGGTAGGCGTACAGGAAGCGCACCCACAGCAGGTCCTCTACACGTGCGAGCCGATCGAGGAGCTGCGCGAGGCCGTCGCGCAGGTCGAGGTCTTCGCCATAGGACGTTGTGTCCTGGCCAATCAGAGTGACTTCGCGGGCGCCTGAGGCGGCGAGGTTTTCCGCTTCGCGCACCACCGATTCAAATCTGCGGCTGCGGAATTTACCGCGCAGCTGCGGAATGATGCAGAAGGTGCAGGGGTGATCGCAGCCTTCGGCGATCTTGATATAAGCCTGATGCTTCGGCGTGGTGATGATGCGGGGCGTCAGATCGTGATAGAGAAACGCGGGTGGTTGCGCGGGCAGAACTTTTAAATCGCCCTCGACGGCTTCGATGATGCGCTCGACTTCACCGGTGCCGACGACGGCATCCACCTCTGGAATCTGTTCGAGGATCTGGTCGCGATACCGTTCCACCAGGCAGCCGGCGACGATGAGTTTTTTGGCCGCGCCGAATTTCTTGTGCTCCGCCATCTCGAGGATCGCGTCGACGGATTCTTTTTGGGCAGGCTCGATGAAGCTGCAGGTGTTGACCACCAGGATTTCGGCTTCATCGGCGCGCGGGGTCAGTTCGTAGCCTCCGCGCGCGAGAATGCCCATCATTACCTCGCTATCCACGAGGTTTTTAGGGCATCCGAGCGAGACAAAACCGACTTTACGCATACAGTGAGAATGGCGCCTTTACGCCAATCCTTTCATTTTAGCATGGGCAGTTGGCTGGCACTGCATCTGGCGTTTTAGCTCTCCCGGAGGCTCGCCCCGGACCCTTCGGCTACGCTCAGGGCAAGCGGCCGCCGTTACAAAGGCAAGAGGGAGGGGCGAGCCCCTCCCCTACAAAAGAGTGCCGGGCCACTTGAAAGTGGCCGCTACGAGGTGGAGCGGATTTGTTCGAGGAGGGCACGCAGGCGGAAGGCGTCGCAGACTGCTCCGCCGAAGCGGGCTTCTGCGTAGAGAGAGGTGAATTCGCCAACGGCCGAACGGAGGCTTGGCTGCAAGGTTAGTGTAGCCGCGAATTCTCCCGGCGTTTGCGTTTCGGCACGGGTGTAGCCGCGTTTTTCTAGGATTCGCAACATCTCCGAGTACAGGCGGGAGGCGAGTTGCGGATTATTTCTTAGCGCCTTGGGCTGCCGCATCTGCAGCGCCAGTGCCAGCCAGCGGATGCCGGAGCGAATCCAGTCGAAGCGGAGGACAACCAGCAGGAACACCAGCGCCACGGGGAAAACGAGACTGAGATACGAGTGGCGGCGCTGCCACTCCGTGAGGCCGCTCATTCCACGCTCTTGCGTGCGCCGGAACCACTGCCGGAGGGAGTCGGAATAATCCATCGAGTTTTGCCGGACGTTTTTCGCCATCGCCAACTGGTGCGCAAAGTCGTAGTTGATCACCCACTCGTTCCAGGTCAACTGCATCCAGTCCAGGTAGAGATTGAGGCGCGAAAAAATGCCGTCATCCGAGGCGTTGGACGGAGGCGTGGGGTCGAAGGTGACCCAGCCGCTGCCCGGAAAATAAGCTTCCACCCAACTGTGCGCGTCGCTTGCGCGGACGATGTAATCTCCGGCGAGGTCGTTGAATTCGCCCGGCAGGAAGCCATTCACTTCGCGCGAAGGAATCCCCAGAGTCCGGAGCATCACCGCCATCGCCGAGGCGAAATACTCACAATGACCGGCTTTGGTTACGAAAAGAAATTGCGCCAGCGGATCCGCGCCGGGTTTTCCGGCAAGGTTCAGCGTGTAGCCGAAATTCCGGCGGAGGTAGCTTTCGAGCACGACCGATTTGTCGTACGGGTTGTCGGCCGTTACGGTGATTTTCTGGGCCAACTGGCGGATCCGGGGATCCAACTTTTCCGGCAGTTGCAGATAGAGCTCTTGGATGTCTTCAGGATAATCCGTGCCCGCTTTTCGCGCTTTCAGGGGCCGCACCTCCGGGAGCAGGGAAAACCCTTCATAACGTACCTGCGAATAGTTGCGGGCCGGGTTGTACACGGCTCCCGCGGAATCGGTTCCCAACGCGCTGCGGCGAGCGGTTCGATAGTAGGTGCCGGCGTCATTCGAAAAATTTCCGCGCAATTCGATCACCTGCGCGGGGGCAAATAGAGCATCGCTTGCAAGCGGTTGCAGCAGAACAACGAACCGTAATTGCACGGCGACTGGTACTTTCAGGTCCGATCGGGAACCGAGCGGGATCCAGCCGTCCTGTCTGGCGTCGCGCAGTTCGTGGTGCTTTTCCTGCAAGTACCAGCGCCTGCCGTCAAACGTCGAAAGAGCAATTCCGCGCCAGCGGAGTAGTGGATAGTTCACCGGTGTGCCGGTTTGCACCCGCATTACCACCGAGTTGTCTTGTTTGATTTCGCCGATGCGCCCGAGTTCAACGTTGTCGGTGAATCCGGTCATTAAGGAAGGCTGAAAGCCGGTGCGGGCGAAATAGCCGGCACTGAATCGAGGGAAGAGGAAAAACAGCATGGAGCCGAAGAATACAGCGCCTCCGGCGACGCTTAGCGCGGCGAGGGACATGGCACGGTAGAACTTGCGTTCGAGTGAGTTATCAGCGTGCAAGAGGGGAAAGACCGCGCCGATCGCACCGCGGCGGATTTCCAGGGCCAAAAAGGTGGCTACTCCGAACAAAAGATAAACGACGAACAGAAAAAAGAAATTGGTGTCCACCGTAAAAACGGCGGAAGCGAGAATAGCCGCGAAGGAAAGCATCGCCAGGAAGATGGCGTCGCGATCCGCTACCGCACTGTACAGCCGCAACACGGTGACAAACAGAAGGAAATGCACCGCCGCTAACAAGGCCGCGTAGAGACCGCTGTTGGACGTGCCACTGGCCAGATTGCGCGAAACGAAAAGCGCGTCGATCGGGAAGAGGAAAACGTAGGCAATGACCAACCGGGTTGCCGTGGTCTGTTTGAGCTCGGGGCCATGGCCACGCCACCAGCGGAAACCTTTGGAGAGAATCGCCAGCGGAGCTACGAGAGTGGTGAAAAGGTCGAGTTTTCCCGTGCTTACCAGTGTGAGCGTGGCCGTCAACACTAGAAAAAACACGGCCGCGCGGAAGAATTGCTCCGCGGGAAGTGGCTGCGCCGGGGTGGTGACGGAGAAGGCCATCGGTTGAATCTTCAGGATAGCATCTGCGAGGAGGTGCGCAATTTCACGGGCGCGTAAGGATAAAGAGAAGTTTCTACTGCAGTGCGCCGGCGGCATGAGCCACTTTGCGGGTTAGATTGGAAATGGCAACCGTCGATAGGTCTTCCAAGGGGAAGCCTTTTGATGCGGGAACTCTGGGGAGTTTTTCCACTTCTGCACGGAACGGGAAAATCGTAATCGAGCGATAGGTCACCGCGTGACGCACTTTTTTGAGGGGACGCAGTTCCGCTCGAAGTTCTCGGCCGCTTAACAACGACTCTTCTGCGAATTTCTTGAGTAGGGCGGCCGCCTGCTCCTGCTGTGCGGCAATTGTAGGGAAATGCCACATTCGCGAAACCAGCGTGGGAACGTCATCGGCCGGCGCAGACTTTCTGGCGGACTTCGGTGGGGCAAGCAGCAACGTGTTTCCGAGCGAATCCACCAGAACCAGCGATGCCAGCATGATTTCCACCTTCGGACGTTTGATGCGCTTTGCGGGAATCACACCGGCGAGTCCTTTTTTGCGTGCTTCGCAGAACTCGTTGACCGGGCAGAGGAGGCACTGCGGCGAGCGCGGGGTGCAGAGGGTTGCTCCTAATTCCATCATTGCCTGATTCCAGTTACCCGGGGATTGCTCGTCGAGCAAATGGTTGGCGGATTTCTGCAGTTTCTGCCACATTCCGTTCGCTCGCAGATCGCCGCGAATTGCATGCAGCCTGGCGAGTACTCGCGCGACATTTCCGTCGAGCACAGCAAGTTTCTTCTGGTGGGCGATGCTGAGGATTGCTGCGGCCGTGTACGCGCCGATCCCAGGTAGCGCAAGCGCGTCCGCCGGCTCGCTGGGAAACGCGCCGTTGTGCTTCGCTACTATTGCTTGAGCGGCTTTTTGCAGATTACGGGCCCTCGAATAGTAGCCAAGTCCTGACCATAGGCGGAGCACTTCTTCCTGCGGGGCGCAGGCGAGAGCTTCAACGGTGGGAAATCGCTGCAGGAATCGCTCGTAATAGGGAATGGCGGCCGCGACGCGTGTTTGTTGCAGCATGATTTCGGAAAGCCAGATGCGGTAGGGATCGAGGGTTCGCCTCCAGGGCATGTCGCGTTGGAATTGTGCGAACCAAGCTAGAAGGTTTTTCCGGAAACGAGAGAGGGGCGCGCCAGTCAGCATGTTGGTTAAGTTTCGCACAGGATTCGCGGAATTGTTGGGGCGGCCTGGATGACGCATTTAAAAGAAGGACTGGCCACTTGAAGGTGGCCGCTACGGGAGGATGTTCAGGCTGAGAGATCGCTGGCGAAGACGATGTAGGAGGTGTTCCACAATTCGGCGGGGATAGAGCCGCGGGGCTGCGAGGTGACGATAATTTTGAAGGAGTTGGGGTCCGCTGCGAGTTGATTCAGGAGCTCGGGCCGCGATTCCGGAGCGATTGGCTGCACCAATGCCAGGTGGCGCAGAATCGCGAAAATATTTTCGGGCGCCGGAGCCGGCGGCGTGGACGCGTCGGCGCTGCGAAATTCCAGCAGGGCGTTTCGTTCGTGAAAATTCCAAGCCAGGGCTGCGCAGAATGTTACCGCTCGTTCAAAACATTCCTTCTCGCCTGTTGGAGACGAAGCGGCCGCTGCGGCGCTTTGCGGATCAAACACCAGCAACACGCGGCAGTCGTCTTCACGGGCGAACTCGCGAACCATCAGGGCGCCAAATCGCGCCGAAGCTTTCCAGTGAACGTGGCGCGCGCTGTCGTTCGGCAGATATCCACGCAACGCATAAAGATCCTGGCCGCGGCCCTTGGCGTTGCTTTCCATGGCTCCTTGCAGGCCGGGTAGAACTTCCAGAAATTCCGATGACGCGGCGACCGCGGGATAGACAAGCGCCTCCGCGGCCAGATCCATGCGCCGGGCTTTCTGGAGGAATCCAAATGGGAAGCGCGTGACGATTTTGAACGCTTCCTGGCGGCAAACGCCGCGTTGGGGAAAGAGCAGGGGAACGGTCTGCTTCACCGCTTGTTGTCGCGGCAGGTAGGGGAAGTACACCGGCGTTTCGAGCATTGCCGCGGCGGGCTGATTTTTCGTTTTGGCTGCTTCGACTCGCAGAGCAAATGACGGCAAGGTCAATTTCTCATTGCGCAGTTCGACGGAGGCGCGCACGGATTGCCCGGCGAAAATATGCTCTGGGAGATGCAGCTTCAATTCCACACCGGCCAGCGTGATGGACGACAGGATGCCGGACATGAGGATGCTGGCAATCAGGCTGGCCAGAATCAGGAACAATAGATTGTTGCCGGTGTTGATCGCGGCGAGGGCTACCAGCACGATGCCCAGAATGTAGATCCATCCATCGCGTGTGATGCGGTACTCCATGCGATAGCCGATCCACCGAAGCGGAGTGCGTTTTGCAAGCGTCGGCACCAGGGTAACGGAAACCCATCCGGCGACGACCAGTGCCATGAGCGCCGAAGCGCTCGCCAAAAAGAGATTGCCCAGTTGCGCCGCCGCGCCGGAATAGAGCGCCAGGATCAACGCAATCGTCAGTGCGGCCATGGAAAGGAAAAACGCGCGGACGGCTGGGCGGTCGGATTTTGCGAGGAGTGCGTTAACGGTAGCGGTCAGAGAAGACATTGCTATAATTTTCTAGAAAAGCAATCAGCGATTGCGGTTACCACCTTAAAGCGGGACGCGAACGGACTCCACGATTTCGCGCAGAACGTTTTCCGTGGTTTCCGATTTCTTTTGCAGCGATGCGTGCCGCGCGCTGGCCACGACACGGTGCGAAAAGACGGCCACGGCCAGTTGCTTGAAATCGTCGGGCAGGCAGAAGTCGCGGCCTTCCAGAAATGCGCGTGCTTGGGCCGCGCGTTGCAGCATCAGGGTGCCGCGCGGGCTCACGCCCAGCGCCAGTTGGTCGGATTTGCGTGTGCGGTTCACAATTTCCAGTGCGTAGTCGTGCAGGCTCGAATCTACTTTTATGCGGGTCACCGCCTGCTGCATGGTCATCACGGCGGCGACGTCGGCAACTGGTTCCAGCGTTTCAATGGGGTCGTCGGTCGCGCGGTTGCGCAAAATTTCTTTTTCGGTTTCGTGCGAGGGATAGCCCATCTTGATGCGCATCAGAAAGCGGTCGAGTTGCGATTCGGGCAATGGGTAAGTGCCGTGGTGTTCCACCGGATTCTGGGTTGCGATCACGAGAAAGGGCTGAGGCAGGGTAAGCGTGCGTCCATCCACGGTCACCTGGGCTTCGTTCATTGCTTCGAGCAGAGCGGATTGGGTGCGAGGCGTGGTGCGGTTGATTTCATCCGCCAGCACAACGTTTGCGAAAATCGGCCCCTGACGAAACTCGAATTCGCGCGATTCGGGATTGTAGACGCTGACGCCGAGGACGTCGCTGGGCAGCAGGTCAGAGGTGAACTGGATGCGCTGAAAGGTGCAGTGAAAGGATTTCGCCAGAGCCTGGGCTAGTGTGGTTTTCCCGGTGCCGGGAACGTCTTCAATCAGCAGGTGGCCGCGCGCCAGCAGCGTGATCAGGGAAAGCTGGATGACGTCTTCCTTCCCGAAAATCGCGCGGGCGATGGAGCGTTGAAGTTGTGAGACCACGTGAGAGGTGGCGGTCGGCATCGGTTGAAAACCCCAGGTGTTCCTGCTTAAATAGATGAACGTTGTTGCTGAAGCGTCTCGGCCGATTGCAAGAATGTTTCCCCTGCAAAGGGTACCCGTTAATAGACGGGCGATTAGCTCAGCGGTTAGAGCGCTCGCCTCACACGCGAGAGGTCAAAGGTTCAAATCCTTTATCGCCCACCATTCCTCGCTCCCGAATAGTTTAATGGAAATTATTGATGACAACCTTTTTCCGTACGATTGAGTTTCTAAGCTTGAGCCTGTGGCTGGGAGCGGATGCGTTCCTAAGTTTTGTGGTGGCGCCGGGGGCGTTTGCGATTTTGGGGAATCGGGATGCAGCGGGAATGATGGTGGGATTTTCGCTGGCGCGGCTTCATTTTGCGGGAATTATTCTGGGGCTGGTCTTTTTGGTTGCCCGGCTGGCGCGGACTCGCAATTTTGGCAGTTTCACGAGTGCCCCCGCACTTAGTGTCGTATTGATGGTGCTGCTTACGGCGGCGTCGCAATTTTCTGTGAGCGACCGCATGGAAGCGTTGAAAAAAGAAATGGTGTCGGTGCAGAACACGCCGGAGACGGATCCGCGGCGCGTGGAATTCAATCGCCTGCACCACCGCTCGGTCGCGTTTGAAGGAGCTGTGCTGCTGTTGGGCCTTGCCGGCACGTTCCTGCTGGTGCGCGAGTCCGCAAAACCCTGAAAATATTCGCTGCCTGAAGGAGAAACCGGCAGCTATCGCTGCTTGCGCTTGCGGCGTTTGCGGTTCGCTTCCACCTGGCGGTCTTTCTTCTTTCTGACGGGTTTCGGGCGAATCTTGTTTGTTACCTTGTAGCCGGCGCGTTCGAAGGCGCGCCACATATACCAGCTTGCGACCGTGCGATAGGGCCGCCAGCGCTCGCCGAATTCGAGCAACTCCTTGGGCTTGGGCATGTGCTTTTTGCCGTAGGCGACGGACCAGCCCTTTTTCACGCCCAGGTCGTGGATGGGCAGCACGTCCGGGCGTCCCAGGCGGAAGATCAGAAACATTTCAACGGTCCAGGCTCCGATGCCGCGAACGGAGACGAGGCGTTCGACCAGTTCGCCATCGGAGAGTTTGAGCGCTTCTTCGTGCGTCGGGACGATCCCGTCGAGTGCTTTTTGCGCGAGGTCTTTCATGGCCAGAACTTTTGCGCCGGACAATCCGGCTTTCCGCAAATTTTTTCGGGGGAACTTCAGCATTTGCTGAGGCGACGGCGGGCGGCCATCGGTGCCCAACGCCTTGATGCGGCCAAAAATTGTTGCCGCGGCTTTGCCAGAAATGGATTGATAGACAATCGATTCCAGCAGCACCTCGTAGGGCGATTGGGCATCGGCAACGTCAATCTGGAAGGGAGCGACCTCCGCGATCAAGGCGCGCAAAGTTTCGTCGCGTTCGGAAAGGTGGCGGACGGCGTCGGGTAGTTCAAAAGCAAGGTTATTTGGTGGAGTGTTGATGGTCATAGCCGACGAAAAAACATAGCACGACGACTCCCCTTTGGTAAGCGGCTCCTGTGGACTCAGCGGCGCCTTGGCCGCAAACCTGCCTCTGCGGAAATATAGATGTGTATCTCCGGCCTTCGATTGTGTCCAGAAGCATGCTGGGAGGTCGCCAAACCTTTTATGGCATGGCAGTGCTACGGCCCCCGCGTCCGAACGACCTATTTTTCGTTATCCGGCGGGGCGCTTTTTCCTGCAAGAATTGCACGATGTCAATGTGTTCGTTTTGGCCGCCCACATGAGCGCGGTGTCGCCTCGATTATCCTTCGCCTGGATGTTCGCGCCTTTTTCCTCCAGCAGCTTGACGACATCTATGTTGCCAGCGATGGTCGCCCAGATTAGCGCCGTGTTGCCGCTGACATCCTTCACTTCGATCTTGACGCTCTTGTCCAACAGCAGCTTCACCGCATCAGGGTAGTCCGACTGAGCTGCGCGGATCAGCGCTGTTCCGGCGGCGTAATCCGCGGCTTCGATCTTTGCTCCCTTCTCCAGCAACAGCCTCGCGACGTCACCATGGCCATGCTCGGCAGCCCCTACTAATGCTGTTTGACCACTGCTATCCCCGGCTTCCGTTTCGGAACCTCTCTCGAGCAACAACTTCACAACATCATTTCTCCCCGTGCTGGATGCTTCGATCAGAGCCGTTCTGCCCGCGCTGGTTTTGGCTTTAATGTCGGCGCCTTTGTCCAGCAGCAGCTTAGCGTCACCATTTAAGACTGCGCAAATACTCGCGCTTCGCCAATGATATTTCGGGCCATGATGGCTACAACAATGCGACTTGATTGATGATTGCTTCAACGTGCACCACCATCCTCACCTTCGACACTTCTGCGGACCGCCACGACCAATCCGGGCAATGTGCTAAAATTTGTAGTTTATGCAAACAGGAATTATCGGACTGCCGCAGGTCGGAAAAACCACGCTCTTCCGAATCCTCACAAAAGCGCATGTTGAAGCCAAAGGTGGGCAGACGGCCCACGTTGGCGTGGCCAAGGTGCCGGAGCCGCGCTTGCTGGAGTTGGCCAAGCTGTACAACCCGAAAAAGGTCACCTACGCCACTGTGCAATATGTGGATTTGCCGGGGGTGCAGAAAGAGCGAATGCGCGAAAGCCTGGCCACGCTTCGCGATGTGGATGCTATTGCTCACGTCATCCGTGTGTTTGACGACCCCAGTGTTCCGCATTCGGAGGGGGGCATCGATCCGCTGCGCGACGCGACAAATCTGGACCTTGAGCTGATTCTCTCGGACCACGACCAGATTTCGAAGCGGCTGGAGCGGGTTGAAAAGGACCTGAAGAAAAAGAAGGATCCGCTGCTGGAACTGGAGAAAAACGTTCTGGAAAAGTGCAAGGTGCATCTGGAAGCGGAAAAACCTCTGCGCGAACTCGAACTGACGGCCGAAGAGCGGCGACCGATCGGTGGATTTCTTTTTCTCTCGCAACGCCCGATGCTTTATGTGCTGAATCTTGGCGATGAGGAGGCTGCCGACATGGACAAGGCGGTTGAGAAGCATAAACTCGCCGCGCTGCAGGGTAGACCGAATACCGCCGTTGTGGCAGTTTGCGGGCGGCTGGAAGCAGAACTGGCCGAGATGGAAGAGAAGGAAGCGGCGGAACTGCTTGCTTCTTACGGATTGAAGGAGCCGGGGCTGAACCGGCTGATCCGTGCCACGTATGATTTGATGGGGCTTATCCAATATTTTACCGCCGGCGAACCCGAAGTGCGTGCGTGGACGATCCGCAAAGGCTCGAACGCCGTTAAAGCCGCGGGCGAAATTCACAGCGACATCGAAAAAGGTTTTATTCGCGCGGAAGTGGTCCGCTGCGCCGACCTGACTGCGGCGGGAAGCATTGCCGCCGCCAAGGAAAAGGCTCAGGTACGCCTCGAAGGGAAAGAGTATATTGTGCAAGAAGGGGATGTTATCCTCTTCCGCCACAGTGGATGAAGCGGTTTTTAGTTCTTAGTTATCAGTTCCAAGTTTCGCAAAGGCCAGTTAGCTCCACGCTATTCATGGCGGATCGATCGCCGCAGTTGGTAATTTTTCTCTGAACCTAAAAAACTGAGAACTAATAACTGACGACCGCTTATGATCCACGAACTTTCCTTTCGCGTCGCGCTTGCCGCTCTGCTCGGCCTCATCGCTGCGGGTGGCAATTTGCTTGGCGGGTATTTCGTGGTTTATCGGGAGTGGCCGCGGCGGTACCTACAATATTTTCTGGCGCTCGGCGCGGGGTACATGCTTTCGGTGGCGTTTCTGGAAGTTATACCGGAATCGGTTCACCTGGGCGGCGAGCGCGCGCTCATTTACGTCCTGGTTGGATTCTTCTTGGTTCATCTTTTCGAACATACGATTGCGCCGCACTTTCATTTTGGCGAAGAAACGCACACCGAGGAGATGCAACACGGCCATGCGCAGAGCGCGATTTTTCTCGGGCTTGCGATTCACACTTTTTTTGACGGCGTGGCGATCGCGTCCGGCTTCCTTGTCTCCACCTGGCTGGGCGTCCTGCTCTTCGTCGCTGTCTTTCTGCATAAATTGCCGGAGGGATTCACAGTCGCTTCGGTGGTGATGGCCAAGAGTCAGAGCAAGCGGAATGCGGTTCGTGCCGCAGGCCTACTCGGTGCAGCGACACTTGCCGGAGTCCTCCTCACCAGCCAACTTCAGGCCCAGCTGAAATACGCACTGCCGCTTTCCGGCGGGGTGACGCTTTACGTCGCCGCCACCGATCTGCTTCCCGAAGTGAATAAGGAGCCCAACTGGCGGATGGCGTTACTGGTTTTTGTGGGTGTCGCCACTATGCTGATTCTAAAGCTCTTATTCAGTCTCTAAGTTCTCCCAGTACCCGTACCTTGCCTTCGCCGCCGCTTTCCTTGCAACTGCAACTTTTTGAGAACAAAAGTGTTTGGTAGAGTGTGGCGGCTATGGTCAGGACCGACGTCCAACTGATGTTGGATGTG
>Ga0210402_10004140_pt1 | contig 13301 bp, 25 predicted proteins | sample IncBWC7MmetaG_FD_161055 | JGI IMG/M metagenome (GOLD analysis project Ga0210402, IMG submission 161055) | Forest soil microbial communities from Barre Woods Harvard Forest LTER site, Petersham, Massachusetts, United States - Inc-BW-C-7-M | ecosystem: Environmental > Terrestrial > Soil >...
GGCCAGCTGGGTCGGGCCTCGGCCGACGACGCGGTGTTCCTTCTTGAGCCGCTTCATCTTGGCGATCTCGAACACGTCGCGCCGCGTTTTGACGTCGTGGCACTTGAGGCACAGCAATTTGCCGTCGTCGGCGGACAGCGCGGGCCGGTTGTCGTTGCCGGGCTGCACGCCTTCGGGGACGCAATGGTCGATCTCGTAGTCGGCCCGCGTCGGGCATTCGGCGCCGCACTGCTCGCACCACCTCCGGCCGGTCATGTCGGTCGCGCGGCGCTCGATGGCGCGCTTGCTGGCGGCCGAGAACGCGATGCGGATCACTTCGCTCTCCTCGCCCGGCGCGTCTCAACGCCCTTGGCGGACGAGCGGTCCTGCTGGCGCTCATAGCCATCCAAAACCAGAAAAATCGCCTCGCGCACCCGCGTCGGCAGATAGGACAACCAGATCACAATCGGCGCTCCAAGCTCCTCCGGCGAGCCGCCGGGGCCGGGATCGGCGTCGACCAACCGCCGGAGCCGCTCAGTCCACGTCTCTTTCACGCCGCCCCCCTGAGTTGCTCAGGCGTGACGCCGATCATCTCGGCGATCACCTCCATGATCGCGGTCTTGCTGCGCTCGAACTCGGCCTTGTCCATCCGATCATGGCCGTGCATGTGCTGGCTCTTCGCCTTGCGCACGATGACCAGGGGGCCGCGCACGAACACCACAGCGAACTCATCCTCGCCCCTGGCGTAGGCGGCCATGCGCAGGGCGGCGGCCTTCGATCCCGCGTCGATCACTACCTCGGTGTAGAAGCCCGCCTGGATCAGCGCCCGCTTCCTGAGGTGTTCCGGCGTCGGGTAGAGATCGGCGAGGCCTTCGGGCAGATTGGCCCAGGCCTCGCCGATCCAGGCGAACTGCTGCTGGTGGGAGATCCAGCTCCGCTCGCTCGCCTGTTCCAACAAGTACCGGCGGCCGACGACAAACTCCTTGTCGGCGGCCTTCGGCCGCATCGGGATCATCGCTTCGCCGTTCCAGACAAAGGCCATCATGGGCTTCAGCCGGAGTTGCTAGGTTTTGGCTGGTTGTTTTGGGCGAACATCACGCCGCCATCACGTAGCGGCGCGAGAGCTTGTCGACCTTCTGCTCCAGCTCCCGGATGAACTGTTTGATCTCGCTTTCCAGTTCGCCGATGCGCGTGGCGTCACGGGCGACGCGCCGGGTCCAGAGCTGCATCGCGGCCGGAAAGTCGGGATTGAACGAAACGAAGTCGCACCACTTACGCCCGGTGCAGGCCATCTGCCATTGCATCTGCACCATGTGATCGTTGCTGATCGTCTCGGTGAGCAGCGTGTCGAGATGCTCTGCGGGCAATGGGCATTTGAACTCGACTAAGCCGATCAAGCCCGCCAAGCCATCCGGCGAGGCATGCGCGCCTTTGATTAACGGATGCGGAACGAGGCCGACTTCCTCGATCTCGACGCCCTTGATGATCGAATAGGTCATGCGCGCGTCAGGTTCGCGCGCGGTCCCCTGGACCATGGCGAAGGTCTTGTAGATCTCGACCGGCACGCCGGTCAGGCGCTCAAGGACCTTGGCCGCCATCAGGCTGTCGCGATCCGCGCTGTAGCCGCCCGACTTGATGCGGCGCACGACGCGCGGGGCGTCCGACGCGCCTATCGATCCGCACCTCAGGAGCTTCCAGGCGTCGCTGCCCTGTATGAGATTACCGACGCGCGCCCCGACGAACGGGGCATAGCGCGCTTGGTCAGTTCCCTGCTGAAGCATTCTTGCGCCCCTTCTCTGCCTTGGCGAGGTCGAGGACCTGCTTCGCCCGCGTGTATTGATCGACGTTCATGTCGATCACGCTCTCGACGCCGACGAGCTTGAGCAGCGTGGCTTGGCTACGGCCCGTGTCGTCGATGAGCTTCTGCAGCTCATTGGCCTGCTCGATGCTGATCTTGGGCGAGGCCCCGCCCGTGCGCCCGTCGTCGTCGATCCCAGCGGCGAGGCCGATGGCCGCGCGCAGCGAATAGCGTTGCAGGTAGGTCAGGACCGTCCCCAACGCCTGCACCCACGACATGCCGGTGTTGCCTGTGTCGACCTTGCTCTCAAGCCTGACGCGGTCGCTGTAGCCGTCGGAATGGCTGACGATGCAGGTGACCTTGGCCATGTCGCCCTGCTGCTCGACGGCGAAGCGGTAGGCGAGGCCGTGCGCGGCGAACACTGGGTCGACGACCTTGGCGACGTCGGCGAAGCTCTCGTACTTGTACTTGGTGCGCCCGCCGCCTTCCTTCTTCGACGGGTAGTCGACATCGCGGGTCTTGAGGACCGGCTGCAGCTCGCCCTTGGCGACGCTCATCGCGAGGTTGAAGGCGCGCTCGGCGGCGCGGTCCTCTTCCTGGCGCCGCGCGGTGAGCAGCCGGTCGAACACTTCGACATTGAGAGCGGGATTGGTGGCGAGCCGCTCGATCATGACGAGCAGGCCGCCGCCCCCGGTGGCCGAAGAGGGGGGTCCTGGGTCCGGGGACGGCGCAGCGACCGACTGGTAAGGGACCCCGGCCGCTGGCTGATTATCGCTCATCTTGAGGCTCCCGGAAAGCCCGAAGGTTGTCCCCGCGCCATCTGGCCGTCAACGTTTAACATGACTTTCTTCCACAAGTATTCGCACCGTCTGTTAGACGTTTAACAAGATGTTAGACGTTTAACACCTATCTGTTAGACGTTTTACCGCTCGCATGGAGATATACAAGTTGGCCCACGGCCATGCATTACGCTGAGGTTACCTTGTGGATGACGCAAATAGTGGCTTGACGAAAGAAAAGACCAAGCGCCATCTTGTGGCATGCGCAAACCGCACAAACGCCCGCCGGAACAGCCGCCGCTCATCGAGCTGATGCGCCTGCGTCGGACGCTCTACCCCAGCACGAGGCAGAAGGACTTCGCTGCGAAGCTCGGCATTACCCGGCTGCACATGACCGCGATTGAGATGGGCCGTCGCAGGCCATCGCTCGATCTGGCCTTGCGCTGGCTCAGGCTGCTTGCGCCGATGGCGCGGCTCGACATGTTCGGCGAGCTGCCGGTGGTCGAGGAACACCTCCGCGCGCTGAAGAAGCTCCAGGAAGTCTCGCCAGACATCTTCAAAGCAGCCTGAGGGGCATGCGATGGCGCGGAAACGTAAGATCTTTGCGCCATCCGAGGATGACATCACCGCCGCCGTCGTCGATCACTGGAAGCTCCTCGGCGTTCCCGGCTCCCTGGTCGCCTCGATCCCCAACAAGCGCGCCTTCGGCCAGCCCGGCCTGAAGCGCGGCCTCGCCGATCTCCTCGTCCTCGCGCCTGAGCTTCCCGTCGGCTTCATGGAACTCAAGCGCGACTGGGACAGTCCGATCAGCGACGACCAGCTCGACTTCGGCAAACTGTGCATGCGGCTCGGCGTCGCCTACACGGTCGCCGTCGGCCGCGACGAGCCGATCCGCATGCTTGAGGCCTGGGGCGCCGTGCGGAGGGCCGCAGCATGAGCGACACACGCGACAGCGACCGCGTCACCTTCAACGGCGACGGCAAGTACGACTTCCAGCTCAATCGCGCGCTAGTCGATGAACACCGCCTCGCCCACCTGCTGCTCGACGGCAAGGTTGAACACAAGTGCGAGCGCCACCAGCCGTGGGACTTCGGCAACATTTGCATCGAGACGGCCTGGAATGGCCGCCCGTCGGGCGTCATGGCCACCGAGGCGAGCGTTTGGGCGCATGAGTTGAGGCACCGCGACGAGACTATCGCGACCCTGCTCTTTCCGGTCCCGGTGTTGCGGCGGCTCGCGCGCTATTTCGAGAACGATCCGGTCGCCCACAACCGCTTTCGTGGCGGCGGCGACGGAGGCCTCTCCGAGGGCGTGCTGTTGCCTATCGGCCCGCTGCGCCACTGGGGCCGGATCGCCCAAGAGATGGAGATGACGGACTTCATGCGGGAGACGCTGAGATGATCGGCGTGGCTCTGCTTGGAGAGGCAAGGCCGGGACATGGCTGGGCCCGGCAACGCACAGCGCGGCCATGCGCGGCCAAGCTGGCTTGAGGAAGGACTGAAATGAACCTGGGCGGGGCGTTTGGCCGACCCCCGCCCAGGCCCAGGTTGGTTGAGGGTTTCTAGGACCTCTCCCCAGCCTTTAACAGAGATTTACAACACTTGGAACACGCCAGTTTTCCAAGTGCAGGGTAGCCCTGCGCCGATGCTGCCGTGGTCGTGCGCGCGGATGAAGTAGTTCCTTACCTTGAACCAGTGTTCCTTTTCTCGAATGCCCTCTTCCTGAAATATAGAGCACTATACCGTAGCAAATTAGGGTGTGAAAACGTGAAGTTGCAACGCCTCGACAAGGTCCTGCGGCGGCTGATGTTGGATCAGATCGAGGAGGCCGCGTGCATCGCCGAGGATTGCGCCCGGCTCGTCGCCGACGCGGCGTGCCGGATCGACATGCAGACACTGGCGGTGCGGCTCATTCAGCTCAGGCTGTGCTGCATCGCGATGACCCGAAGTTACGACGACGTGGTGAAGCTCATGGAGAGGAGCGATGGTCAAGGAATGGCCGGAGAAGAACCCGCGCACGACCGTCGTGCGGATCTCCGATCCAGCGATGCAGTGGCATGAGCTGGATCTTCGCGACCTGCTGGCGACTTGTCGGCGTGAGCTGAGTTTTCGCGAGCGCGTCTATCCGCGCATGATCGCCAGCGGCAAACTTAGCGAGACGAAGGCTGCAAAGGAGATCGAGGGCATGCGCTCGGTCGTCGATTTTATGCAGCATTGCCTTTTTCGCTCGCTTACCCGCCGCTCCGGTTAGCCTTGTCCCCATGTTGGCTAAGGGCTAACTTCTTAATGTCTGCGCTTTGGGCGTGGACTAGGCGTGGCACGGCGAAGGCTTGGCAAGGCACGGCCATGCTGGGCACGGCAAGGCAACGCTCGGCACAGCGTCGCTGGCCAGGAGGCGGCCGGTCCATCAGGGATCGGCCGCCTTTACTTGGCGCGGGCGTCGCGCGCCTTTTCGCGCTGGGCTGGGGTCATGTTCCCACGCTTGATCCCCTGCTTGGTCGCCTGCAGCGTTCCCTTCTTGAGGTTGCCCGCCTTCTGCATCGCCGAGACGCCGACGGCGTAGGGATTGGCGACGCCCTTCGCCTTGAGCTGACTGACGACGCGGTCGAGGATCTTCGGCATCGGCTCCCTCTTATCGTTGGAGACGTGGGCCGCCGCTGCCCCGCCAGATGTTGCCCTTCTGCAGCGGACCCATGGTCCACGGCGCTTTGCTGGTCGTGTCGTAGTTCGGGACGACGTTGCCGTTGGCGTCGATGTCCCAGTCGTCGCCCGGTGGGGCGGTGCGGGCGAGCGGGCCGCTGACCGTCTGGGCGGCGGGCGCGGGCAGGTTGGCCGGGTTCACGCCTCGCGGAGCGCCAGGCGCTCCCCCGCCGCCGAACAGGCCAGCGAGATTGAGCGCGGTCATCTGTGGCCCGCGATTGCGCGCGGTGGGGTCCGTGTTTTGGCCCTGATCGAGTTGGACGAAGCGGGGATTGGCGCTGGCGCCTGCTCCGGTCGCGCCGCCGCTCGCCAGGGGGCCAGGGGTAGGCGCTGGCGGCTGCGCCGTGGTCGCGGGCCCGTTGGGGGCCGCTGTGGCCGGGGTGCGCATGGGCGGCCCGTTCCAGGGCAGCGGCGTGTTGCCGCTGTTGAACCAGGGCGTGGGGTTTTGCGTGGGGCCCGGCGTCTGTGGCGTCGGCTGCAGCGAGGCGACGGTCTGAGGCACGGGCACGTCGCCAGGGCCCGCCTGGGGCGGGGCGCCGTTCGCCTGCGCGGCGGCGGCGGCCTTCAGCGCAGCGATCTGCGGATTGTCGCCCGCCTGGGCCGCTTGAGGGCCGAGCATCTGCTGCAGGTACTGGAGCCAGGAGACGCCGTTGCCAGCGCCCATCGGCGCCGCTCCAGGCCCTCCGGTGGGTCCAGGGCCGCCCTGGCGAGCCCAGTAGGGCAGACTATCGGTCAGATCGGTCACCGCCATTGTTGGCCTCCGCTGGTTGCAGGGGTGGGAGTTGAACCCACGACCTTCAGGTTATGAGCCTGACGAGCTACCATGCTGCTCTACCCTGCTATTCTCAAGCCACCGCGATGGCGTTGGATGTCGCCGAGGTCGACCCGGCCGGGTTGGTCGCGGTCACCCGGCAACTGACGTTCGTGCCGCTGTCGGCCGCCTGCAGGACATAGGTCGCCGCCGTCGCGCCCGCGATGTTCGCGCCGCCGCGCAGCCACTGGTAGGCGTAGGATGTCGGAACATAGGTCCAGTTGCCCTGCGTGCAGGAGAGCGTGTTGCCGACCGCGCCGGTGCCGGTGACAGCGGGCGCGGTGGTGTTGACCGGCGGGATCTCGTTGGCCAGCCCGGCGGTGATCGCGTTCGACATTTGCGTGTTGGTGAGGTTGCCGCCCTTGCCCGCGTTGACCACCAGCAAGATGTCGTTGGTGAAATGCGAGTTCGCTGGATTGCCCGGCTGCAATCCGGCGGGCGCGGTCGAGATCGTGGTGTCGTGGGTAGTGGCGTCGCTGCTCAACGCGCTGGCGATGGCGTTCAGTTCCGCCACGCGGTTGGGGTAGAACTGGTGGATCTTGGTGTTGAGCAGCACTTGACCCGCGAAGTCGGAGACCTGGAAGGTCATCGCCGTCACTCCCGCTTGGTGGGCGGGACGACGCCGGGCACCTGCTTGTTGACGCGCTCCTCGGCGGGGCGGGTGTCTGTGGCCTCGGAATAGGCCTTTTGGCCGTGCTGCTCGATCCAGGCCGAGCGGGCGCGCTGCTCGTCGGCGATGCTCATGCCGTCGGCATAGGCGCCTTCGGGCGGCTTTTCGGCGCGCGGATCGATGGCCGCCTTGGGGGTGAAGGCGGGCCGCTCCTTGGCGTGCGCCTCGACCTTGGCGGCCTGCGGGTCTGCGGCGGGCTTAGGAGGTGGAGCTTGAGGCTTGGGCTGCGGCTGCGGCGGCGGTGGAGGGGCTTGCGGCGGCTTCGGCTGCGGGGTCGGTTGCGTCGGCATGGTCAGCTCCTGTGGGTTGGGGCTGACTGTTTCCTTTAGCACCCGGCGCGTCGGGCCGAAAGTCTGGGCCTGCGGGCTTGGCGTTGAGGATCGCGTCGAGCTTCCAGCTCGCCTCGTCGAGGACGCTGGTCAGCGCCAGCCATCGTTTGCCATGGCGGCTTGCGGCTTTGCGCCTGATCGTCTCCAAGAGCGCCTCAGGCTCATCCAGCTCGATCAGCATATCGACCGTCTTGTCGTTCAATTCCATCATGCCTCTCCTTTGTCGGGCAGCGCCAATATGGGCGTGGGCTTGAACACCTGCATGACCCATCGCTTGTGTCCTGCCTCGGCCTCGTCCCAGGTGCAATAACGCTCGCAATCGACGGACGATCCGTTGACGAACACCATCGTCTCGAACAGCACCGGCGGCCCGTGGCGCGAATGGTTGTGGTCGAGGCCGAGGAACACGGTCGACACGCGCACGTCGCCCTGGATGCTCTCGGCGACGTGCCGGTCGGCCGTCTCGAACCAGCGCGCCCAGCGCAAGAGCCAGGGGCATGGCACGATGGTGTGGCCGACGAGGATGTACTTGTCGCTCACTGCGTCCTTCGTTTGATCTGGGGCTCGACGCTGATCTTGTAGTTGATGTCGACCAGCGTCCTGACGCCGACGATGTGCATCTCAAGCGCCTGTTCGCGGAAGCTCTTCGTCCCCTCAGGATCGCCCCGGATCACATGCCCGGCGAGGTACATGGCCAGGAGATCGGCGAGGACCGCGCCCTGCACGCTCTGGTCCTTGCCAGCGAGCAGCGGGCGGATCTTTTGCACCAGCGCCATGGCCTCGTCGGCCGCTTGCTTGGCGTCCTCACGCATCGATGCAAACTCTGGCGCCGCGAGCATCAGCGGCTTGCCGCATTTGAGGCAGCGGATGCTGCCATATGGGCCTTTGGCGCCGCAGGCGGCGCAGATCGCTTCGGGCATCAGTCCGACTGCCACAGTTGATGGCTGCGCTTGAACGCAAACAGGCCCACCTTCTTGCCGGTGCGCTTCGCGACCCGTTGAGCGACCGGCTTCAGGTACTCGACCGCCTTGGGCGAGCCGGTGACCAAAGGCGTCGAGCCCAGGCCGGGCAGGATCTCGGCGACGACGCCATGGCGGCCTTTGTCGTCAATCGACATGAAGGCGTACAAGAACTCGATCTCAGTCTCGTTGCCGGGATCGTGGATCAGGGGCTCGCTCACGTCCCCGGCCACCAGCTCGTCGGGCTTCACGCCCAGCGCCTTCGCCAGCATCTCCAACTGTTCTGGGCTGGGAACAAGCGAGCCGTGGATCCACATCGAAATGCGGTCGCGGCCTCGCGCAACATCCTTGCCTTCAGAGTTGACGTGGCGGTTCCAAATTTTCGCTGCGAGCGCGGACTGTGTCAGCTCGCGCTGCTCCATGAGCTGCTTGAGCCGGGCGGCGAAGGCTACGTTTGCTGCGTTTCGTTCGGTCATCATCTCTCCTCCAGTGCAGCGACGCGCGCCTGGATAAGCCCAAAGTTAGCCCGCTGGCAACGTTTAACAGGCTGTTAGATCTTCACAGCGCGCACGGTTTTGCTATCGTGCAAAACTATGCCCAGACGCCGCGCCGACGCCGACAGCCGCCGCTTTTTCGATGAGTTCGACAAGGTCCGCGTGTCGCGCTTTCGCGCCATGGGCGTGATCGATCCGGCCAAGCGCGAGGCCCTGATCCCGTTCCCCAACGGTAAAACCAAGCTCATCGGCGTCGGCCATGTGCGCTTCCCGAATGGCGGCGGCTATTCGTATTTCGTCTGCCCGAAATGCGCCAAGCTCGCAGGCACGCTGTACCTGATCGACGACGCGCCACGATGCCACCAATGCTGCGACGCCATGAACATCAAACACCGCACGCAATATGGCTTCGGCAGGACTGAGCGCAGGCGAGCCGCCGATCAGCACCTCGACGGGACCATCGCCAAGCTCGAAACCCGCGAGCCGCTCAGATTGCACACGCCTGCGAGCTGGGAAGGCAAAGCCAAGCTCGTCTACCGCAGCCGTCGCCTGATCAAACGCATGCGCCGCCGCATGATCGCGCTCCGGCTCAATCAACTTGCCAGCCAGCAGCAAAAGACCAATGATGAGGGCCTCAGGCTCACCAGGGCCTACAAGCCACGCAGCGACGCGCTGACGGCCATCCCTGAGCTGAGACAGGTCTGGCGAGCCAACTCACACGAACGCCTCCAGCAAGCCCTCGACAAAGCCCAGATCGCAATCCTCAAAGCATTGGATAGCAATGACCCTCTCCAACGCCTCGCCGCCGCACGCCTCATGCTCAACACAAAACAAGCCAGAGAACGCGGTTTTACATAGTGGTGCATATAGCAGAGCTACGCACTGGGGTCAGGCGCCCTCTCGATCTCACACGTAACCTGTTGACTTCGTTGAGGTTTTCGTTTTGCATCACACCATGTTGGCCCCAAGTATTCAGCGCCAAAATGCTTCTAACTTCGGCCAACCCGAAGATTGAGCATGTTCGGCTCGACGCAGGCTTGACCAGATCAGGCCTGCGTGTCATCGTCGCGGCTGTGGATCGTATCGATGCAACCTCACGCAACCGCAACACAACCGCGTCATCCATGCGAGCTATGCATGTGGAACAGATCACAGCGTAATCCCGCACCGTGCGGGAATACAACCCAATGATATCAGTGTGTTAGCGCACACAGCGGATTTCAAAACAAAATCTTCTGCACATTCAATTGGTTACGTACGTCGATCATAGATCGTTGCAACATAGTCGCGTGACGCAACCAGACCAAAGGGTGGTCACCCTCCTTTCTGGTAAACCGAAAAGACCCCCCTATAGCACCCATCGTTGGGGGGGCCCCCGGAGGGGGGAACCCATCCTACCACTCCCCCCGATCCCAGACTACACCCCCGCCCTGTACTGATTTGGCACAATAAATGGCACGTTAAACCTAAACTTGGCACAACAAAGGGGGTAATTACTGTGCCAGTTTCAGTGCCAGCGGAGGGAATTACCGTGCCAGAGGAGAAGGGTGGTCGATTGGAACGGCAGCGTGAGTTGGGGCCGCCTGGGATGGCTCGGCGGTATGGTGAGGGGGCGTCGGAGCGGCTGGAGCGCGCCAGGGCGGTTTTGAGGGAGGCTGTGGCTGAGGGGCGTCTGACGCAGCCTAAGCCCAATCAGTTGCTGGTTCCTGGGCCGTCGCTGCCGGAGATGATGCCGGAGGCCTTTAAGGAGGCGGCTGTAGCGTCCGAAGTGAAGGGGCGTGGGCGGCCGAAGGTTGAGGGCGAGCGGCCTTGGGAGGCTGCTGGGATGTCGCGTCGGACGTGGTACCGGCGGCAGGCTGAGGAGGAGGGCAAGGGGGGCGGCGATGACCGAGGCTGAGGAATGGCGCGCTCTGCGTCAGCGGTACGAGGCGTTCATGGCCACTGATCTGGGCAAGCTCTATCGCGCTTACGACCATGCCTTGATTGAGTATTGGCGTCGCGACGCCGACGACAGCGTCTCCGATAGGCGGTTGAAGGAGCTTGATGAGATTTGCCGTGAGACGACCAACGCCTTCGTCGCCAAGTTGATGGAGATCGCGGGGGTCTAGGCTACTTCTTCGGGGGGTGACGGAGGCCTTCCTTGACGAGCAGGCGGATGGTTTCGGCGCGGGATGGGATGCGATTGGCCCATCGATGGTCGTCGATTTGCTGCAGCAGTTTGGGGGGTATGGGGATGATGATGCGGGGGTGGGGCTCCTTGGGTTTGCGGGGCATCGGCCGATTGTGCCTTGGGGCCAACGCGCGGTAAATATGCGTTGGGCATAGCCGACATACGGGCCTAGACTGTGTTGGCTCACGCGAAGTTGTTAGACGTTTAACAGAATACTTGGCCCGTCTGGAGTGTCCGCTCACTACCTGAACGGCTTGGTGAAGAGGGGGCTTCGATGGACGCGCGGCGTCTGAACGATGTGATTGTTGGATGTTTACGGCGCGGTCGGCGCGAGGACCGGCGGATCTTTCATGCTGAGATTGCACGGTTTTTGGGCGTGCAACCGATCACGTTGCGTCGGTGGCTGTCGGGTGAGCGGCCTGTGCCGCGCACAGTCGAGATCATCTTCGAGATCCTGCACAATTGGCCGGAAATTAGAGCGCAGGCTGTGGATAACGTGATCGCCAAGCGCGACAAGGGCTTAGAGGTCGAAAAGCAACATTGAGGTATTCGCGTAGGGGTTTTTACCCAGGCGCTAGAACGGTTCAAGTCGGCTCCTCCACAGATTTGGGGGTTTACGCCTAAGGTTGTTAGACGTTTTACTTGGCCAGCAGGCCAACTTGTTAGACGTTTAACAGTATAGCGGCCTAAAGGGAGAAGAACGGTGGGAAAGGGCGCCGCTTGCAGGCATCACGATCAGGGCGAGCGCCAGTCAGACGACGGCCCCCACGACGACAACGCCCCCTTCGACGAGAAGGAATATCGCAAGGCCTACATGCGCGTGTACATGCGCAAGCGACGGGAGCGGGAACGGCAGGAGAAGGCCGCAAAAACGCCGAAGGATTAACCGGCTTGTAAGGGAGCCCGAAAATGATCGACGATCCCGCCTTCAAGGTCCTGATGGCCAACGCCGAGGCGATGAAGCGCGGCGCCCTGCCGCTGTGGACGATCTACGAACGGCCCCTCGATCATCCCGACGGCTTCCTCGCGCGGAGGTTCGAGAGCAGCGCCAAAGACGGCGCGGTCGCGACCATGGACACGGTGAAGGGCGAGCTTGAGGAGATCCGCCAGATCTTCTGGAAGGCGGGCCTGATGAAGCTTTCCCGCAGCCCCGGCGACGAACCCCAGATCGTGGAGACTTGGGTATGACCGCCGAGGAAACCGAAATCTTCGTCCCCGCGATGACCGTGGTCGAGATCGACGCCAACGACATCGCCAAGATCATCGCCACGTGCGGCGCCCCGGAGACGCTGGCCATCAAGGCCGCCAACCTGATCATCGATTACCTGCTCAAAGTCCACCGCAACGCGACGAGCAAGCAATGACCGAACCCCGCGCCCGCGCCGCAGACGACAAGCAGAGCCTCGACGACCTCAAGGATGTCGAGCGGGCGGTGACCGAGGCCCGCCAAGCCCTCATCCGCGCCATGGTCGGCCAGGGCCCGCGCGAACGCGAGACGTTCGTTTTCCACGTCGGCGTCGCGCGCGGCCGATTGTCGCGCGTCGAAAGCCGCATCTACGGCCAGGACCCGCCGCCAATCGAACGCGAGGACGCGCCATGAGCGTCGCCTGGGCGCTTTTGTCGCCCCATCAGCAGGAGGCGGCCAAGGCGGCCGCCCGCCTGATCGAGGAGGCCGACCTGCAGTTCATGATGATGCTGTTCAGCGCGGGCGGCGTCCGCGCGGTGGTCGGCAACATCGAGCCGACCGATGCGGTAAGATTGATCGAGGGCGCGCTGCTGGCGGCCAAGAACACCGAGAGCTACACCGAGATCGCCACCGACCGGATGAATTGAAAAGGAGTAAGCCATGTCGTTGATCGGAACCGCCATCGGCGCCCTGGCGCCGCTCCTGCCCCCGGCCCTGCTTCACCCTAAGGGTGATAGAAAGCCCTACGTCTCGGACGATCCCATGATCGCCTTCAACGTGAGGCTGGAGACGGAAGTCTCCCGCCTCAAGCGCGAGAACGACCGCCTGACCCGCTCGACCGCCCGCCTCGTCGACCACATCGAGACGCTGGAGCGCGAGATCCTGATCGAACAGCACATCTCAAGCCACTGGAAGGCCGAGGCCGAACGCCAAGCCCGCCAGTCCCGCGAGGCGCGCGAGCAGGGCGAATTATTGCGCGCCACCCCTGAGCTTGACGCCCAATACCGGGCGCAACAGCAGCTCGCCTCGCAGCAGATGCAGGCGCAGGCCCAGGCGCAGCAGGCCCAGGCGCAGCAGGCCCAGGCGCAGCAGGCCTTCTACCAGCAGCAGAACCTCGCCAACCAACAGGCGGGGCTCGCCCAGTACGCGGGCCTGCAGGGCGCGTTCGAAGGCTTCTGCAATTGCGTGCCCTCGCGCGCCCAGGTGTGGGGCGCGGAGCAGCGCGACTTCCCCGGCGAACGCATCGCCCGCCATCGACCCTGAGGAGAACGATGATGCACAAGCAACCCGCCAAGGGCGGCAAGTCCGCCCCGACGACCAAGTTCGAACGCGGCTTCACCGCCCAGGCGCCCGGCAAGCCCGAAGAGCGCCCGCCCGCCCTCAAGGGCCGCGTCTACAATGAGTTCCGCCCCGACGTGGCGCGCGGC
>Ga0210402_10004141_pt1 | contig 13301 bp, 11 predicted proteins | sample IncBWC7MmetaG_FD_161055 | JGI IMG/M metagenome (GOLD analysis project Ga0210402, IMG submission 161055) | Forest soil microbial communities from Barre Woods Harvard Forest LTER site, Petersham, Massachusetts, United States - Inc-BW-C-7-M | ecosystem: Environmental > Terrestrial > Soil >...
ACCTGGCTGACATTCCGCTCGACATCGATCCGGAGACGTTCTCCGTCGAGATCAAGGGGGCGGTCGACCGTCCGATGAAGTTGTCGCTTGCCGACATCATGAAGCTGCCCGCAACCGAGATCGTCCCGGTCAACCAATGTTCGGGAAATAGCCGCGGCTTCATGACACCGAGAGTCGCGGGCGGCCAGCTCGGCAACGGCGCGATGGGCAATGCGCGCTGGAAGGGCGTGCCGCTCAGGACCGTGCTCGACGAGGCCGGCGTACAGACCAATGCCAAACAGGTCGTGCTCGGCGGTCTGGACGGACCGGTCTTCGACAAGACGCCGGATTTTGCAAAGGCGCTCGACATCGATCACGCAAGGGACGGCGAAGTGATGCTGGCCTATGCGATGAACGGGCAGGACCTGCCCGTCCTCAACGGCCATCCGCTTCGCCTCGTCGTGCCCGGCTATTACGGCACCTACTGGGTCAAGCACATGAACGAGATTACCGTCATCGACGGCGTGTTCGACGGATTCTGGATGAAGACGGCGTATCGCATTCCGGACAACGACTGCAACTGCGTGGAGCCCGGCACGGTGCCGAAAGCGACCATCCCGATCAATCGTTTCACGGTGCGATCCTTCATCACCAATTTGCAGGACAGTGCCACGGTGAAAGCCGCCACAGAGATCACGCTGAAGGGGATTGCCTTCGACGGCGGCAAGGGCATCAAGGAGGTTGCCGTATCTATCGACGACGGCCGGACCTGGACACCGGCCAGGCTCGGCGAGGATCTCGGCAACTATTCGTTCCGCGAATGGAGGCTAGCGGTCAAGCTTGCCGCGGGCGTCCATCAGCTCAAATCACGCGCGACCAGCAATGGCGGCGAGACGCAGCCGCTCGAAGCGCGCTGGAATCCGGCTGGATATCTGCGCAATGTCGTCGAAACCGTCCACGTAACAGCGAGCTAGCGGGAGGCTGCCATGACGCGAACGCGCTCACTCGCCATCGGTGCTACGCTGGTAATTGCCGTTTCGAGTGCCGGACTGGTCATCGCCAAGCCGATGTCTTATCGGCTTCCCGACGAGACCGCGACGTTCAAACCGGCCGACGAGGTCGATGCCGTTCGGAACAATTGCTCCGCATGCCACTCCAGCGACTACATCGAAACGCAGCCGCGCGCTCAGACGTCGAAGCGGGACTTCTGGCAGGCTGAGGTCACCAAAATGATCAAGGTCTACGGCGCACCGATCGACGAGAGTGACGTCGGCAAGATCGTCGATTACCTCACGGTCAATTATTGATCGGCCGGATCTCTTCATGACCTACGCCGCCGTCTGCGCTCCCTCGCAACTAGCGGCGGCTTAATCTTCTCTTCAACTATTTAAGGCCGGAGCTGATCCCGAGCCGGTGCAGTAGATTGGCGTCGCGGTCGCGCTGCGGGTTCTTGGTGGTCAAGAGCACGTCGCCGATGAAGATCGAATTGGCGCCGGCAAGAAAGCAGAGTGCCTGCAGTTCATCGGACATGTATTGCCGGCCGGCGGAGAGGCGCACCACGCTTTTCGGCATCATGATCCGCGCGACCGCAATCAGCCGCACCAGCGCGATCGGATCGGGACGTTCGGCGGTGTCGTTCACCGGAACGCCCTTCACCTCATTCCAGAGATTGATCGGCACGCTCTCGGGGTGGCTCGGCAGGTTGGCGAGCAGCACCAGCATGCCGAGCCGGTCCTCGACGCGTTCGCCCATGCCGACAATACCGCCACAGCAGACCTTGACCCCGGCCTCACGCACATGCGCCAAGGTGTCGATCCGATCCTGCAGTGTGCGCGTCGTGATGATCCGCCCGTAGAATTCCGGAGAGGTATCGACGTTGTGATTGTAGAAATCGAGCCCGGCATCGCGCAGTCGAGTCGCCTGCTTCTGCGTCAGCATGCCGAGCGTCGCGCAGGTTTCCATGCCGAGATCTTTGACGGCGCTCACCATCGCGCAGACCCGGTCGAGATCGCGGTCCTTCGGACTGCGCCAGGCCGCGGCCATGCAGAAGCGGGTCGCGCCGGCTTCCTTGGCTCGCCGAGCGGCCGTGACTACGTCCGCCTGCTCCATGATGCGCGTAGCCTGCAACCCTGATTCGTAGTGCGCGCTTTGCGAGCAGTAGCCGCAATCCTCCGGACATCCCCCGGTTTTGATGCTGAGCAGGCTCGCGGTCTCGACATGGTTGGGATCGCAGTTTGCGCGGTGAATGCTCTGGGCGCGGAACATCAGGTCAGCGAACGGCAGGGCGTAGAGCGCTTCGGCTTCGGCACGATCCCAGTCGTGCCGGGCGAGCGGCATAGTGCCGCTGCTGCTATTTTCCGGTCCCAAAGCTTGAGTCATTCGATTGCTCTCCACCCAAAATCATCATAGATAATGCCCGCCTTTATCTATGATCTACGCCATCGATCGATCGTAGACATAATGACGCCGGGGCGCATCGGTTTTTGTAGTAGATAATCTATGATCGACGAGAAGGAGAACGCGACGACGGCGAAGCGTATCGCCGAGCTGATCGCCGACCGCATTATCAGCGGCGCGCTTCAACCTAATGCACCGCTGCGACAGGATCATGTTGCGCGGGAGTTCAATTCGAGCCATGTCCCGGTCCGCGAGGCGTTCCGGCAACTGGAAGCGCAATATCTCGTCGTCGCCGTGCCGCGTCGCGGCGTGCGAGTCGCGCCGCTCGACATCAACTCGGTGAAGGAAATTGCCGAGATGCGCGCGGCACTCGAAGTGGTCGCCTTGCGAAACGCGGCACCGAAGCTGACGCCGGCCAATTTCGCGCGCATCGAACTGGCGTTGATCGAAGGCGACAATGCCGAGACCATCGAGGATTTCGAGGCCGCCAACCGCGCGTTCCATCATGCGCTGGTGGCGTCCTGCGCGATGCCGCGCCTGCTCGCAAGCCTCGACGGATTGCAACTCGCCAATTCGCGGCTGGTGTTCGCGACCGCCCATAGTGCCGGCTGGAAACCGCGGTCCAACCAGGATCACCGGTTGATCCTGCAGGCGCTGCGCGCGCGCAACATCGAGCAGGCTTGCAACCTGCTCGCGCGCCATATTCAGACCATCGAGCGTCTCACCCTTCCCGCCGCGTGAAGGCGCCGTCGTGCGGCGCTTCGCCGCGCATCGACGCCGCTTTCCTATTGCTTGACCACCGACAGAAAGACGCTGGGATCGAAATATTGCGACGCGGGCAGCGGGTTTTCGATCTTGGCGACGCGGGTGTAGAAATCCGTCACCTGCTGCAGCCACTCGGTAATCGTACCATTGCTGTAGAGCCGCCGCCAAACCGCGGTGGGAAACACGCGCATGGCGCCGAATTGCTCCCGGATGTCGCGTTCGGGCACCTGCGGATAATAGCTGGTGCGCAAAATCCCCAGGGACTCGTTGGTCCGGGCGATGAGCATGTCATTGCCCTCGATCCATGCGCGGATGACGCGGGCAAGAACCGGCTTGTTCGCTGCGAAATAGGCGTTCGAGGCGGCCCAGCCACCGACCACGGCCGCACTCGGATAGAACACGCCGGCATCGAGGATCTTCTTTGCCTGCGGCACCTTTTCACGCACGGCGATATTGAATGGCACCCAAAGCACGACGGCGGGAACATTGCCGGTGATGAACGCGTTCACCGCCTCAGGCATTGGCATGCCAGCGAGATCGATATCGGCGCCCGTCATCTTGTTTTCCCGCAGCGCGTTGTCCAGGAACACATGCGCCGTAGTGCCGGGCGTGGTCGCGACGCGCTTGCCGCGCAGGTCGGCGAACTCCTGGACACCCATGTCCTCGCGGACCCAGAGCTGAGCGGTTGCGAACTCGATCGAATTGACTAGGAACATCTTGCCCTGGCCGCGCGCCGGAAAGTTCGAAATCACGGCGCCCGTCGCCAACATGTCGATGTTGCCGCCCGACATCGCCTGAAACAGCTCGATGCCGGTCTTGAATTCCTTGAACTGCATGTCGAGGCCGTTTCGGGCCCATGCGCCGAGGTGGTTGGCCAGCCAGATCTGCCCATCGACTGCGAGCGTATGCAGATAGCCGACACGCACCTTTGCCTTGCCCTGCGCCAGCGCGGGCATTGCAATCACCGATGCACCGAGCGCCGAGCACGCTCCCGCCACGAATTTGCGCCGGTCCATCACACCACCCCCGCCCTCAGATCCCCTGCCCTCAAATCATTGTTCTTGTTGTCGCGTGGAGGATCACCGCACGGAAGCACCACCGTCGATCTCTTCGTGATGGAGCGTACGCGCCCGCATGGCGTCGCCGGTGGCGAACCAAAGCAACCGAAGATTGGCCGGCTCGAAGCATAGCCAATGCGATGTAACCTTAAGGTGTCCCCGGCATGGAACAACTCCAGCCTCGCGACATATTTAAGGCAGACACACACGCGAATAAAAAAGCCTTGAACCTGACAAGCCGCTGAACCAGAGTTCGGCCCGCCAAAAGCGGCGTTCCGCGCTCGCCAATTACCGCCATTTCAAAAGAGGCGCGGTTGGGGAAACAGCAGCATGATCACGCAAGATATCAAACAGCCCTTTCGGCACTTCGGACGCCGTTTCGCCACGCAAGCGGCTGTTTCAGCTTGTGCCCGTTCGATCGGAATCGTGATGATCATGATATTGCTGGACGGCGCCCCGATCTTGCCAGTCGGCGCGTTGGCCCAAGCTCAGAGCCGCTCCCAAGTGCGCTCCGATGCGCGCTCCGATGTCCGCTCCGAAGTCCGCTCGCAAGTCCAAGCCCACTCCCAAACCCAAACTCAAGCCGCGACATCCGAGCCGAAGCACGCGCCGCGTCTTGAAGAGCAATGGAAGGAGAAGCTGAACGCCAACACGGTTGCCATCATCGCAGGAAGCCCGGAGGAGACCTATCTCGACATCACCCATGATCTTGCGGTGGTTCTCAACGACGAGAACCTGCGCATTCTTCCTGTTGTCGGGCTCGGAGGCGCGCAGAACATCCGCGACGTGCTGTATCTGAAGGGCGTCGATATCGGGATCACGTCGTCCCAGATGCTGCGCTATTTCGCCTCGACGGGTGAGCTCTCCGGCGCGCTGGACCAGCGGCTGGATTACATTACCCGGCTATATCCGGAAGAAATGCATGTGCTGGCGAGCCGCGACGTCAAGACGCTCGACGACCTCAAGGACAAGAAGGTGAACTTCTCGGAAGCCGGATCGAGCACGCAGATCACCGCACGCGACGTGTTCGGGCTGTTGTCCGTCTCCGTACAGGAGGTCAACATGAGCCAGGCTGATGCGATCGCGGCGATCAAGAAGGGCGACATCGCGGCGACCGTCGTCATTTCCGGCAAGCCCGCCGGCGTTCTCTCCCGCATTCCCGCCAGCGACAATCTCCATTTGGTGGAAATTCCCTTCAACCGGACGCTCGAGAACATCTATATCCAGGGACAGCTCGAACAGGCGCTCTACCCCAATCTGATCGACACCGGTCAGTCCGTTCAAACGGTTGCCGTTGATTCCGTCCTCATCACCAACAACTGGCAGCCGGCAAGCGATCGGTACCGCCGTGTGACAAAGTTCGTGGAGGCGTTGTTCTCGCGCTTTGGCGAATTGCAGAAGCCGCCGCGGCATCCGAAATGGCAGGAGGTCGACCTCGCCAAGGAGCTGCCGGGCTGGCAGCGCTTTCCGGCGGCGCAGGATTGGCTGCAGCAGGCCAAGTTCGAGGAATTCCGGACCAAGTATCAGGCCGGCAATGCCGCACCCGCAACTCCGGCCGAGAAGCAGCGACTGTTCAAGGAATTCCTTGAATGGTCGCAGAACGAATCCAGGAAGCAGCGCTGACACCCGTGAATTCGTCCAGGCCCGTCCTTGCCGGCTTTGATCGCGTTTCGCTCGTTTTCGATACGCCTGGCGGCCCGCTGAAAGTGGTCGATGACGTCACCTTCGATATTTACGGCGGAGATTTTGTTTCCGTGATCGGTCCCTCCGGCTGCGGAAAGACCACCATGATGAACATGCTGGCCGGATTCCAAAAGCCGACATCGGGGGCGGTGCTGTTCGAGGACAAACCGATCGTCGGGCCCGGGCCGGAGCGCGGCGTGATCTTCCAGGAATATGGCGTTTTCCCGTGGCTCACGGTGAGAGGCAACATCGCCTTCGGCCTCGAACTCGCCGCCAACCGCGTGTCTGCCAAGGAGCGCGACGACATCTGCGATCACTATCTTGACCTGATGGGACTTGCCGAGTTCGCAAATTCGTACCCGAAACACCTCTCTGGAGGCATGCGGCAGCGCCTTGCCATCGCGCGCGCCTATGCCGTCAAGCCGAAATTCCTGCTGATGGACGAGCCGTTCGGCGCTCTCGACGCACAAACACGATCGAACATGCAAAATCTGCTGCTTCGGGTGCTCGCGGCGGAAGGAAAGACCGTCATGCTGATCACTCATTCGGTCGACGAAGCGATCTACCTGTCCTCGCGCATTGTCGTCGTGACGGCGCGCCCCGCGCGCATCAAGCAGATCATCGACGTCAAATTCGCCTATCCGCGCAGTGAAGCGATCCAGGAGCTTCCGGAGTTCGTCGAGTTGCGCAAGACCATTCGCGAACTGGTGATGAGCGAATATCAGGCTCAACAGGCGCAAGTGGAGGCAGCTTCCTTTTCCAAGTAGTCAGGCCGTTGGTGTGATCTCGGAACTCGATTCTGACCGCGATCATTTGCCACACTGGCAAGCCTCAGTTGAGCCCGCATCAGTTGCATTCATTTACCATGCTCTCCAAGCTCAACTACCCGCTCGATTTGTAGCATCCTTTCGAGACAACCTCACACTTTAGACTAAAAGTGAGATCACGTTTCCGCCGCCTGACACGGCTTGGCCACCGTGTCGATTCGGCGAAATTCAGACGGGGACACTCTGATGAAGTTGGCGCGAGCACATTGGCCGATCCCTCGCAATGCAAGCGCCGCAGCCGTCGCGACCGGCAATGCCGCATTCGCGCCTGTCAAATTCGTTTCCGATGCAGCGGATTTTCGGTTCCGAGAGCTTGCGCCAAGCGAGTGCGCGCGGCCTCGCGCAGGAACCCTGCATCCCAAACGTGCGCTGTCCCGCTAACAGGGCATCCGATGAATAGGGATTTAGCGTGAGTGAATCGAAGCAGAGTCTCAGTCCGAATGATCCAGCCTACTACGCCCCTCCAAGAGTACGCGAAAAGGCGAACGACGCGGCCTCCGCCGGCAAGGAACGCGGCAAGGAACGGCAGGCCGTCTCCCTGCCGCGCGGGCAGGACGATCTGCTGGCGCGGTTTCGGAACGCCAAAGGCGGCAATACGAGTGGCAAGAGCAGCAACAGCCTGACAAATCCCCCTTCGGACGCCTTCGCCGAAGCCGTTGCCAGGACGCTGCGCGCGCAGATCAGAACCAGCAACGCGCCATCCGCCCTGCGGCAGCGATCTCACCTTGGCTTTGCGGCTGCGTTGGGCGCCGCCGTTGCCTGCGCCGCCCTCGTCGCGCTGGCCTGTGTCATGTTCCTGTCTCCATCGAAGGATGCATCTGACGGCGGCGCCTGGCCGGCGCTGCGGCCATCGCAGTCGGCGGAATCAAATCCGCCTTCGACACCTCTGCAGAGAGTCTCGACCCTTGTCGTTCGCAATCATGGCGGCCTGGTCAACGAGCCGCTACAGCTTGGCGTCAGCGTCGATGCGCCAGACCCCGCCGCCACCGTCACCATCAAGGGAATGCTGCCTGGGGCACGGTTGACAGCTGGTGTGCCGCTGAGCTTCACCGAATGGCGTGTGCCGGTTGCGGAAATTTCGAGCGCAATGGTGATTCCGCCGGCCGATTTCGTCGGCGAGTTGAACCTGTTCGCCGAGCTGCACAACGCGGACGGAGCGGCGCAGGTCAGCAGTGCCATGCAACTGGTCTGGACGGCCGCAGCACCGGCGACGGCGCTCGCGACATCCAGCGCGACACCACCATCCGCGGCACCTTCATCCGCGATACCTGCTCCGCAGCCGCTGCCGCCGGCGATGCCGCAACCATCGCTGCAGGCGCCACCGCTCCCCCAGGCACAACCGTTGCCGCAGCAGCAGACGATTGCCGCCCTGCCGGCAACGCCCGCCCCGGCAGCAGCCGCGCCGCAGCCTCGCGCCGATACAGTCCGTGAACTCAGTCCCAACGAGATCGCGGCCCTGGTCAGGCGGGCGCAGGAGCTGCTGGCCACGGGCGACGTCAAGGCGGCTCGCGCCTTGCTGCTTCGCGCCACCGAAGCTCACGACCCGCGCGCGGCGCTGGCGCTGGCGAAGACCTTTGATCCGATCGTGTCGCGGCAATCGACCACGATCGACGCAGGGCCTGATCTGAATCAGGCGCGCACCTGGTATCAACGAGCCAGGGAATGGGGCGCACCCGAGGCGCAGCGTCAGCTCGACGCGCTTGCGAGCTATCGCTGATCAAGCAAGAGTGCTTTCGGCCCGATGGGTGCGGAGCGGCATTCCCGAAAAGATCTTGCTCTATCAATGATTTATGGCGCGATGAGGATTCGGCATAATCCCATCGCGCCCTGGACATCTTAGCCTTGTATGGTCGATGCTCGACGGCAGGTGCGATAGCACTGTCGTGTGGGAAACCGATGCATTCGAGCATGATCTCGCGGCTGCCCAAATGGCCCCTGATCCTGGTGGTCGTCGCATTGGTCGCATTTGCGACTGTTGCTGCCAGCCCTCTTCGGGAGCCGGTTCTGCGCGCCGCCGGGTGGGCGCTGGTCGCAAATGACCCAGTCACCTCCGCCGACATCATCGTCGTATCGCTCGATTCCGACGGCGCCGGGGCACTCGAAACGGCGGACCTCGTGCATAGCGGCGTCTCCAAGCGAGCAGCGGTTTTTTTGGACCCCCCAAGTGAAGAAGACGACGAGTTCATCCGCCGGGGACTCCCTTACGAGAGTGATGCGGCAAAGCAGATTCGCGAACTGAAGTCGCTTGGCGTGACGGACATCGTGCGAATCTCCGAAGTCGATGGAACCGAAGAGGAAGTCAAGGCGCTGCCGCCATGGTGCGACGAGCATCGGCTCCAAACCATCGTGTTTGTGGCCCATACGGATCACACGCGGCGACTGCGGAGGGTGCTCGACCGGATCATGAAGGGCCATGCGACACGCGTCTTGGTCAAACCCGCGCGCTACACAAACTTCGACCCCGACCGATGGTGGGAGACGCGCGGCGGCATCCGGACGGAAATCGTCGAGCTCCAGAAACTCCTGTTCGAGATCGTGCTGCACCCAATGCTATTTTGACACCGCGCCTTCTTGACGCCTGGAGCCTCCTGACGCGATCAGGGCTGCGCCCTTCTCGCCGATCATCAGGCTGGTGGCGTTGGTGTTGGCGGAGGTGATCTGCGGCATCACCGAGGCATCGACCACACGCAGCCTGTCCACGCCGCGCACGCGCAGCTGCGGATCGAGCACGGATGTCTCGTCGCTGCCCATGCGGCAGGTCCCGCTGCAGTGAAACACTGTTCCGCCGGTGGTTCGGGCGAACTCCCACAACGCCTCCGGCGAGTCGGCGGCATCGCCGGGTGCCATCTCGATGTCCCAGAGATCGCGAAACGATGTCTGGCGGAAGATGTCGCGCAGGATCTGCATGCCGCCGACGATGGTCTTGCGGTCGATCTCCTCAGTGAAATAGTTGGGCTCGATCCGCGGCTGGTCGAATGGATCTGCCGAGCGGATGGCGAGCCGTCCGCGAGATGCGGCATGGCACTGCCAGACCGAAGCCGTGAATCCGGAATAGCGATGCAGCGGATCGCCGGGCTTGTCGACCGACAGCGGCATCACATTGAACTGAACATCCGGACGGCCACCAACGGCATGTTCGGTGCAGGCCGCACCGCCGACCTGCCCCGCCCCGACCGTCAGCGGCCCGCGGCCCGCGAACAGCCACTCGGCGCTCATTCTTGCAATTGCGACGGGGTTTCGGACCTGATCGTTGAGCGAGATCGGCCGCTTGAGCCGGACAATGATGCGTGCCTGATAATGATCCTGCAGATTGCGCCCGACCTCGGGCGCGTCCGCGACGACGGAAATCCCGCGTTCGCGCAGCAGATCGGCCGGTCCGACTCCGGAAAGCTGCAACAGCTGCGGCGACTGCAGCGCGCCGGCTGAAAGGATCACCTCACGATCGGCGGCCGCGCTGGAGAATTGTCCGTCCTTCACCCACTCCACGCCAGTGGCAACACAGGCCCTGAACATCACGCGGCTCACCTGCGCCCCGGCGATGACGGTGAGGTTCGTCCGATGCGCGATCGGACGAAGAAAAGCGGAGGCCGCGCTCGTGCGCCAATGCCGCCCGATGCCGAGCTGATAGCTGCCGACGCCGAACGTCGTCGCGCCGTTGAAATCCTGATTGCGCGGCAACCCGTATTCGGCCGCCGCGTCCACCCAGGCCGTGGAAGCGGGATTGTTGTTGCGAAGATCGGACACTTCGAACTCGCCGAGGCCGCCGTGATACTGGCTCTCGCCGCCCCGGTAACGCTCGTAGCGCCGGAAATAAGGCAGCACGTCGCGATAGCTCCAGCCGTTCGCGCCCAGACGCTCCCAATCATCGAAGTCCTCGTGCTGACCGCGAATGAAAATCAGCCCGTTGATCGACGACGAGCCGCCGATCACGCGGCCTCGCGGCCACACTATGGCACGGCCGCCCGTGATCTCGTTCGGCTCGGTGACAAACAGGCGCGAGAACCGGGGATTGTAGATCGTCCGGTAATAGCCGACCGGAAGCTTGAGCCAGAAATTGCGGTCCGATCCTCCCGCCTCCAGCAGCAGGACCCGGCAGGCCGGATCGGCGGACAGGCGGTTCGCCACCACGCAGCCGGCCGATCCTGCGCCAACAATGATGTAGTCATAACCCGCAGTCGTCATGCAATGTCCTTAACGGGTCAACGCGCGCGATCGAGAACCGTCGGCAAAGCGAGTTCCGTGACCTCGACATGCGACATTTCGTCAGGGTGGGCGAACGCAGGCGATGCCGTGCTTGCCGCAGGACATCGTTTACTGCATCGCTATTTGCAGCGGTCGGTTTAGACATCGGACATCCTGAAACTGTTTCACGCGATTACCTTGCGCGATTTCCTGCTCGATCTCCTTGCTCGATCTGCTTGCGCGATGTCCTGGAGATCTCGCTCAAGCGAAAAGCGGTGCGCAGCGAGTGATGATGACAGCGAATATGAGGGTTGCATCGTGCTGGAGGTTGGCGTTGACGTTGAGCGAACCGTTGAATGGTCATTTCATCTATAATATGACCCTGCTTCAGATCAACGCGTGCGGCGGATAAGCGGACATGAAAGGGCGCGGCAGCGTCGCAAGGCAGATATCGCTCGGCCTAGCTCCATGGGTCGCCGCAATCGCGCTGTGGTATGGCGTGCGCCTCAGCGGATACGTCAATGTGTCCTTGATCCCTGCGCCTCATCAGGTTGCCGCGAAGTTCGTCGAGCTGCTGCTGCATGAGGGCCTGCTGTACGACATCTTCGCCTCGACCCGGCGGGTCTTCTTCGGTGTCGCCTTGGGCATTTTCGCCGCCGTGCCCATCGGCTTTCTGCTCGGCTGGTATCGTCCGGCGCGGACGCTCGCCGATCCCATGATCAACTTCTTTCGCGCGCTGCCGCCAATCGCACTCATTCCGCTCGTGATCGTCTATTTCGGGGTCGACGAGGTCGCCAAGCTCGTCATCCTGTTCTATGCCGCATTCTTCTCCGGCGTGATCGTGATGTATGAAGGCGTTTCGCAGATCACGCCGCTCTACATTCGCGTGGCGCAGACGCTCGGTGCGAGCGAAGTGGAGATCTTCCGCAAGGTCATCATTCCCTTGACCGTGCCGCACATCCTCACCGCGTTGCGGGTGTCGCTGGGCGTTGCCTGGGCAACCCTGGTCGCATCCGAGTTGATCGCCGCGCAGCGCGGGCTGGGAGCGATGATCCAGAACGCAGCGACATATTTTCTGCTCGACGTGATCTATGTCGGCATCATCTGCATCGGCTGCGTTGCCCTGCTAATGGACACGATCCTGAGGCGGGTCAGCGCAAGGCTGCTGGTGTGGCAGGAAAGGGCCGTCGCCTAGAGCAAGATCCGGGAGAGATCATGCTCAAATAATAATAACCCATGAAGGAAGCACATCATGCATCGACGACAATTTCTGACGACCACGATGGGGCTGGCGCTCGGCGGATCGGCGGCGCCCGCGCTCGCGCAAGCCACGACAAAGATCCGCGTCGGTTATCTGCACACGCTTGCGGTCGATGGGCAGATCTGGACCGGCATCGACCGCGGCTCATTCGACAAGCAGGGACTCGAGCTGGAGCTGCGCCAGTTCAATACCGGCCTCGAACTTTTCCAGGCGCTGATCGGCGGCAGCCTGGATGTGCTCGCCACCGGCGCCGTGCTTTCGAATTTCCCCGCGCGCGGTCAGGGCAAGGTCTTCCTGATCAACGATATCGAGGTCGCGACCGCGCAGCTCTGGGTGCATTCCGACCAGGGCATCAAGTCGTTTGCCGACCTCAAGGGCAAGCGGATTGCGACGACGACGGGAACGACGGCGCATGTTTTCCTCGATCGCGCCCTGCGCGCCAATTCGGTCGATCCCAAGGAGGTCGAACTCCTCAATCAGACCATGCCGGCGGCGGTGACATCGTTCATTTCGGGCGCGGTGCCCGCAGTCGCGCTCTGGGTACCGTTCAATGTCACGGTGCGCGACAAGGTGCAGGATGCCGTGAAGCTCGCCGACGCCTCGGCCTACTATCCCCAGGCCGCGATCATCGGCGGCTGGGCCGCCGCCAACAGTTATTATGACGCGAACAAGGAAACCCTCGTCAAGCTGATCAAGGGCTGGAGCGAGGCGAATGACTACGTCATCGCGAACAGCGCCGAGGCGCTGGAAGCGTTGCAGAAGGCCCACTACAGCCAGACGCCGCTCGCCGACATCCAGGAACAGTTCAAGGCCCAGAAGATGTTCACGTCGCGGGAGTGGAAAAAGCTCTACTCGGATGGAACGGTCACGAACTGGCTGCAGCAGTCGACCGATTTCTTCATGGCCAATGCCGGAATCACGGACTTCACGCCGGCAAGCAAATATTTCGACCCGAGCCTCTACCTCAGCACGATCGCATGACGCGACCGGACGGTGTTTTCCTGGAGCATGATCCGGAAAAGCTCGCCTTCGGGCTCCGATCCAATGGGCGGCAGCTGTTTTCCCTTGAGCCTGACAAACGCGAAAACGCGTTTGCGCGGAGATCATGCTCAAACAAAAAGCGAGAAGCGCGCGCCCTGATGCTCAGTC
>Ga0210402_10004143_pt1 | contig 13297 bp, 16 predicted proteins | sample IncBWC7MmetaG_FD_161055 | JGI IMG/M metagenome (GOLD analysis project Ga0210402, IMG submission 161055) | Forest soil microbial communities from Barre Woods Harvard Forest LTER site, Petersham, Massachusetts, United States - Inc-BW-C-7-M | ecosystem: Environmental > Terrestrial > Soil >...
ACCGATGGACGAATACGACGGCAACGCGCGGTGGGTCGCGTAGTAATCCTGCAGGGCAGCCAGGTAGGAACGATCGTTCGACATATCGGATACAATAGCGAACGATCGTTCGTTCGTCAAGCGGCTCCATGCTTCCGTGATCGGCTGAGTATTTCATCTATGTTCCCCGACCCCGTCGCCTTCGTGGACCTGGAAACCACTGGGATGACCGCAAGCGGTGACCGGGTCACCGAAGTCGGCATCGTTCGGGTCGACAGCGGCCGCGCCACCGAATGGAGCAGCCTGGTCAATCCGGAATGCAGTATCCCTTCCGCCATTCAGGCGCTCACCGGAATCACCAATGCGATGGTCGCCAACGCACCGAGGTTTGCCGACATCGCCAGCCAGGTCGCAGCAAGGATCGCGGGCTGCGTTTTCGTCGCCCACAATGCGCGCTTCGACTACGGTTTTCTGAAGCACGAATTCGGGCGGCTGGGCCAGGTATTTACCGCCAAGGTGTTGTGCACGGTCAAGCTTTCGCGGCGCTTGTTCACCGAGTTCGCGCGGCACAACCTTGACAGTCTGATCGAGCGCCATCGCCTGCCTTCGCTTGACCGCCATCGCGCGCTGGGCGATGCTCGGATTCTGTGGGCCTTCGTGCAGGCGCTCTATCGTGAACGGCCCGCGGACGAAATCGACGCCGCGGTCGGCAGAATTCTGCGGGCGCCGAGCCTGCCGCCGCACCTTCCCGCCGGAGCGCTGGATGCGATACCGGAGTCGCCGGGAGTCTATCGGTTCTTCGGGCTCAACCCGATGCCTCTCTATGTCGGCAAGAGCACCAATCTCCGCGAGCGCATCGCATCGCACTTTTCGTCGGACTACCGCAGCGCCAACGACCTGCGTCTTTCGTCGGAGCTTGTTCGGATCGAATTCGAGGAAACCGCAGGCGAGCTCGGCGCCTTGTTGCACGAGTCACAGCTCGTCAAGTCCTTGTTCCCCACCTACAACCAGCGTTTGCGGCGGCGTACCGACCTGATCGCGCTAGGCGTCATGACCGAGCCATCGGCGCCGGATTACATCCACGCCGACGTCATCGAACCGCGGGATATGGACGGCCTGTACGGTCCTTTCAGCTCTCGCCGCGCCGCTCGCGAGAAGCTGCGCGATCTCGCCGACGAGGCCTCATTGTGCTGGCGTCTGCTCGGTCTCGAGCGCCGCACCGGTCCTTGCTTCGCGCGTCAGATCAAAAAGTGTGCAGGCGCCTGCGTCGGCGCCGAGACGCCCGAGGCTCACCACGAGCGCTTTCGCCAAGCGCTCGCGCCTTACGCGCTGCGGCGGTGGCCGTATGACGGGATTATCTCCGTCCGGGAAACCAGTCTCACCGGCGAGCGCACCGATGTCCACCTGTTCAGTGACTGGTGCTGGCTTGGAACGGTGGGTGACGAAGGCTCGCTGCACGCCTTGCTCGAAGCACCGCCGCGGACCGCTTTCGATCTCGATATCTACCGCATTCTCTGCAAGCGACTTCCAAGGCTTCAGGTGCACACGTTCCCGCGCCATCCATCGCTGGCGCACTAACGCCACCAGATTCAGAAAATGGGCTAAGCTGCCCGGCGCCACACATGACGTTCAATCCTATGCCGCGAATCGATACGTCCAAGCCTTCGAAGCCCAGACTGCCGTGGGTCGTCGGCCTGACCGCGCCGCAAAGGCTGTCCTTCACGCTGCTTGTCGGCGCGATCTCGTTCGCCGTCACACAGCCTTGGCTGATGTTGCATACGCGGCTGCTTATTGGCTGGAACGCGGGCGCGCTGACCTATCTCACCTTCTGCTGGCTCGCGGTCGCCCGCGCCGATGCGCATATGACGCGGGTGCGCGCTCAACGCTACGATCAGACCGCCTACGTCATTTTCCTCTTAGTTGTGGTCGCATCGAGCGCCAGCATCGTCGCCATTGGCTTCCTTGTCGGCGATGCCAAGCAGCTCCCATTCGCGGAACGCGCCGCCCGTCTCTCGCTATCGATTTGCGCCCTCCTGCTTTCTTGGTTGCTTATCCACACCCTTTTCGCGTTCCACTATGCCCGCTGCTACTACTGGCGCGATCCGCCGTCGACGGAACATATTCGTGGCTTGCGCTTTCCGGGGGAAGCGGAGCCCGATTACCTCGACTTCGTGTATTACTCCTTCGTGGTGGGCATGACGTCTCAGGTTTCGGACGTCGCCGTCGTCAGTCGCCACATGCGCCGGATCACCTTGATCCATGGCGTTCTTTCGTTCGTATTCAACATCGCTATCCTGGCCATGAGCATCAATATCATTGGCGGCGTGATCTAGGCCGTCGCTGGTCGGCTCCGGGCGCTGTGGGCCGGCGGCAGCCCCAGTCTCAACCTCGAGTCCATCACACTTGCCGGAACCGCGCTTGTACCAAACAGAGCTTGGGGCGGGCGGTCTCGACGGTTTAGCGAGGCCCTTGCGCCTATGCTTATATCTGGCAGTTTCTGAAAAGAATTGTTACAGTTGACATGCACGGTGAAGGCTCGACGCCTCCCGGCAGCCCTTCTCCAGAACGGGGCGCTGGCACCGATCGCTTTTCCCCAGCTAACGAGTTCCAATGCTCTCAAGCGCGCGACAGTGGTGGACCTTGCTTGCACGCGACGCCGACGCGACGCAGCGTCAGCGTGCGCGTTCGCCAGGTCTCGCCGCGAGCTTCGACTTGGAGCGAGAGGGCTCGCCGCCGGTAGTTCTCATCATTGCCGGCACCCGACCGGAGTGCATCAAGCTGGCGCCGCTCGTGCGCCGCCTGGCCGGTCACGATCGGTTACGAATCGTTCTGGTCAACAGCGGCCAGCACTGCCTTGCGGTCAGGCGGACCTTCGCCGAATTCGATATTCGTTGCAACATCGAGCTCGGCGAGCTCCCGCGGTTCGATTGCCTGGGAGCTTCGCACGACCACTTGAGGGTCGAACTGCGGGCCGTCCTGGATCGCATCAAGCCGGCGATGCTTGTCGTGCAAGGCGATACGCTGACCGCGTACAGCGGCGCACGGGCGGCGCACGACACCTCGACGATGCTCGCGCATATAGAGGCGGGGCTGCGTACCGAGACTGTTTCCGATCCATTTCCCGAGGAATGGTTTCGGCGGCGGATCGCTCGCTACGCGAGCATCCATTTCGCCCCCAGCGCGTCGGCAATGCGCAACTTGCTTGCCGAGGGAATCGACAAGGCAACCGTTCATCAGGTAGGCAACACCGGTATCGACAGCCTGCGAACGCTGCTGGCCGAAATGCGACCCGCGCCGCAGGTTACGCGGGCTCACGAGACGGTCCTGGTCACGCTGCATCGGCGCGAGAACCATGACCGCAACGCCGGCATCGTCTGCGACGGATTGATCGCGCTCACTCTGGCGCGACCGGACCTGCGGGTGCTCTTCCCAATCCATCCCAACCCGCGCGTTTCGGCAACCGTACGCCGACGCCTCGAGGTCTATCCGGCATTCGACCTCGTCGCGCCCATGAGCTATCGCGACTTCGTTCTCAATGCCGCTACAGCAGCCTTGATCATCAGCGATTCCGGCGGTGTCCAGGAGGAAGCGCCGCACCTTGGCACGCACCTTCTTGTTCCGCGCTCCAACACCGAGCGGCCCGAAGGGATCGAGACCGGGTGGGTGCAACTCGTTCGCGTGGATCGCACCGCAATCCTCGAGGCGGCGCTCGAAAAGCTCGCGGCGCCAGCCATGCGGCCGGTGCCTTTCGATGAGCATGCCCCCTTCGGGGACGGCAATGCTGCGGACAAGATCGTGCAGGTTGTCGAGCAGACCTTGCTGCAGCGGGCATACGCATGAGCTCGCAGTTCGCGATAGCGGCGCTGCAATCGCATGCGATACCGTCACGAATCGCCGGCGTTGGCGGACATTCGCGCGCTGCACTGACCTCGTTGCTGCTGGGAGACCACGCTCAGGTCGCCTCCGGGACACACGCCGGGGCGGCAGCCGGCTGGGTCGATCGCGAAGGACAGGCGTCGTACGTCTATCCGGAGATCACCGGTTACTATCTGCAGTGGCTCGCGTGGCATGCGGCGTGTCATGGCGTGAACAAGGAAACGCGTCGGCGCGCGGCCGCCGCGCAACGCTGGCTTTTGGCGTGGGCATTTGGTGCGGAAACGCCCGAGACCCGCATCTACCTCGAACCGGCGGCGCCGGACTGGCGCAACTCAGCGCTGTTTTTTTTCGATGTGGCGATGGTGCTGCGCGGCCTTGCGGGTGCGGCGCGGCTCGGGCTCATCGAAACCGATCCGAGGCTGGTTGAGCGGATATCCGAACTCCTTTGGAGGCTGGTCGCAGCCGACGGCATGTTCGATGCATGCGTCGCAACCCGCGTCGACGCAACGCTCCCGGACCGGTGGTCAACCCGTCGCGGTCCCTTCTTGTCCAAGGCTGCCGGTGGCGTGCTGATCGCAGCGGCGCAATTTTCCTCGCTGCCGAGAGCGCTCGCGAAAGCGGCGGATGCGAGCTTCGCGGCCGCGCTGGAGTCAATGTCGGCCGAATCCCAAAACGAGACGCATGCATTACTCTACGGTATCGAAGGCGCGTTGAGCCTGCCCCATCATCCGGCCGCCGTTGCCGCCATGCCACACATGGTCCGACAGCTGCGCGACTTGCTCCAACGCTCTGCGCAACTCGGGCATATGCCCGAATTGCTGGCGGGCACGGGGCGCGTGCGGCTAGACATCGTTGCACAGGCGATTCGCGCCGCGGCATTCTTACTGCCTCAGTGGTCAACTGAGTTGCCAACTGAGAATGTGGATCAAATGGCACAGGTGCTTGTGCACTACATCGACCCAGACCTGGGGATACCTTTTTCGCCCAACGCGCCGCCGCACCAATACAACGTCTGGACCGCGATGTTCGCGGAGCAGGCGCTCTTCGCCGCCGAATGCGGTCCAGGCGACGCGCGTCTGGCCGATCTCCGGCTCTGCCTGGTTTAACCGTTGCCGATCTGCTTTAAAACTTCCCCTCAGTCGAGCCAGCCATGAGCTCGGTTCGAAACGAAAAACGGTTTGCGTGGGGCGCGGGGATCCGCCAGCGCCTGCGCCTGGCGCCGCTCTTCCTTTCCCTCTCGATTGCCGACCGGGTCGGCCGTGCATTGCGCACGCGCACCGTCCGGCTCGCGCTTCCCGAGTGGCGCGCGGGTATTTCTATCATCATTCCGGAACGCGATTCGCCGCAGCTTCTGCTCAAGGCCTTGGCTTCCCTTTACAAGGCGTTGGATGCAGTCGACGAGCCTCGTCAGGTCGTGGTCGTCGCCAACGGCGCTGCGCCCGAAGTTTATGATGAAATCGTCGCCAAGTACCCGGAGGTGGAATGGGTGCACCATCGTAACCCGCTCGGATTCAGCGCCGCGATTCACAAGGGGCTGCGCCACGCTCGGTACGACTGGACGTTCCTGATGAACAACGACATGACGCTGGACCGGTCGGCGCTTCGCGCGGTTTGCGCATTGCGTTCCGCGGAGGTGTTTGCGATCGCCTGTCAGATCCACCAGCAAAGCGCGTCCGGGCGCCGCGAGGAAACGGGTTTCACGGATTGGTATGTCAACGCAGCCGGGGTTCAGGTATTCCACGCGGATCCCGGCGGAGAAGACAAGGTTCGCAGGCATTTGTGCGCGAGCGCAGGCGCCGGGCTGTTTCGTACTGCCCCTTTGCGTGAATACGCGCGCGATAGCCGATGTTACGACCCGTTTTACTGGGAAGATGTTGAATGGGGCGTCCGGGCGCAACAGGATGGATTGAGCGTCCTGTTCTGTCCCGGATCTCACGCATGGCATCAGCATCGTGCCACGTCATCGCGCTTCTATCCGGCGCCTGAAATCGAACGCATCGTGGAACGCAACCGTATCTTGTTCGATGCCAGAAACGCCATCACCGACCACGGCGCGGGTTGGCTCATGGCGCGGGTCTGTGATCTTTCCTATGACTCGCAGCGAGGCTTGGCGCGGCTGCCGCTGGCGGCAAACGTGCTGCGGCATCGCTGGCGAGCGAGGCGCGCTCGCAGGCCGGCGTCGCCCCCGCCCCTTTCGAACCCGTATCGGTCCGTCACCGAGCTCGTTCCGTCATACAGCTACAGGCTGGGAGGAGACGTCCGCACCGCGGCGGAAGCGACCGCCCGGAGTGTGCCTCGATCACGGCCGCGCGTGTTGCTCGTCACTCCGTTCTGTGTTTTTCCACCGCGACACGGCGGTGCACGCCGCATCGACGGGCTGTTGCGCGAATTGCGACGCGACTTCGACATTGTGTTGGTTACCGACGAAGCGGCGCTTTACGACGCGCGCAGCTTCGCCTATTTCGACGGCCTGCACGCCGTTCATTTTGTGCAGAGGCCCATGGAAACAAACCGCGGCGGCGCCGCCGACCTCGGTCAGCGGCTTCGTGCCCATTGCCATCCGTCTCTCGTCGACGCGGTCCAGGCTGCGTTGCGGCGCTATCGGCCGGATCTCGTACAAATCGAATATGTCGAGCTGGCTTCCTTAAGCCGGCTGCGGCTTCCGTCGCAGCGGTGGATTCTCGGTTTGCACGACGCTTTTGCGGCGACGGACTTCAACGACCGCGCCGAGGGAGATCGGCTCGAACAGAGTGTCGTGCAGAGCTACGACGCGGTCACCGTGTGCAGCGCGGAGGACCAGGCGATGATCTCGCATCCGCGTGTGGTCACTGTCCGGAACGGCTCGGCGGCGGCGTCCACCGCGTATACCCCTTCGATGTCGTTTCAGCTGCTTTTTCTCGGGCCCTTTCGGTATGTGCAGAATCTTCAAGGCATTCGCCAATTCCTATCCCAGGCGTACCCTGCGATCAAAGCCGCGGAGCCCGCGGCTCGTCTGCTGATTTTAGGCGGTGAGCAGGCTCCCGCGCGCATCGCCGGCGACGCCGTTTTTGCCCAAAGCGGCGTTACCGTCCTGGAGCATCGAGAGGATGTGGCCGCGCTGCTGTCAGCGAGCGTTCTGACTCTGAACCCGCTGACCGGCATCCGCGGTTCGTCGATCAAGGTCATCGAATCGCTGGCCGCGGGACGCGCCTGCGTCAGCACCGAGGACGGCGCGCGAGGATTCATCGATGCTGGCTTTGAGGGGCTGCTGACTACCTCCAACGTTTCCGACATGGCGGGCGTAGTGATCGAACTGCTGCGAGACCCGAAACGACGGCACCGGATAGAGGTTCCCGAGGCGGCGCGCCTTGCGGACTACCAATGGAGCCGAAGCGCCGAGCGCCAGAGTGCGCTCTACCGGACGCTGCTGGAACTCGATGGCAAGTGAAACGCGTTTGTCCGACACCACCTACGACCGCATTGCGCAATGGTACGACGTCGACATGGCGGGCAGCATGCGATTCGACGACGTCGCTTTCTACGCCGATCTTTGTCAGCGTGAAGGCGGGAGAGTGCTAGAGCTTGGGTGCGGCAATGGCCGGGTGCTTCTGGAGCTCGTCTCCCGGAACATCGACGCCGTCGGTGTCGACACCTCGCGCAAGATGCTTCAGCAGCTCCAGCGCAAAGCGCAGGCGCGCGGACTCGAGCCAAGCGCATGCCGGATGGACGCACGCAGGCTCGCATTCGCGCGCAGCTTCGATATCGTTCTCAGCCCGTATTCGCTGGTGACCTATATGGCCGCGCCGGACGACTTGGAACGCATGATGAGCGAGGTGCGGCAAGTGCTGCGCGCGGATGGCCTGCTGGTGCTCGACGCATTCATCCCGCGCGACACCGTGACCGGCGACGATTACCGACTCGACTATCGCCGCCCGTTCGGCAACGAGGTGCTGGCGCGTTACAAGCGGGTCGCGCGAGTAGCACCCCGAATTAACAGAATCGAGCGCCGGTACGAAGTCGTTTCGACCGCTGGCGAAGTGCTGGAAGCGCTCGAAACGAGCGAGGATATCCGGGTCTTTTCGCCCGAAGAGCTAACCGAGGCACTGTCGCGTTCCGGGTTTTCGCAACAGCAATTCTGGTGGGATTACGGTGAGGCATCGCGCGACGCGGATCCGCAATTCTTCACTGTCGCCGCGCGACCGGCACCTGACGTTTGACCCGGTACGTCCCGTTGCACCTGCCGCAGCTCGGCGCGGGCGCGCCTGCACCGATCGCGGTTAGCGCTTCACATACAGATCGGGGAGCTGCTTCCGCAACTCGCCGATCTTGGGCAGGTCGTTGATCACGATGTACATGTTCTCGGGATGCTGCGCCAGGTAGTTCTGGTGGTAAGCCTCCGCGGGATAAAACGCGTCGAGCGGAGCGACCTCGGTAACAATCGGCCGCGAGAACGCCTTGGCTTCCTGCAACTGTGCGATATAGGCCTTCGCCACCCGTTGCTGTTCCGGATCGGTGTAAAAAATCGCGGAGCGATACTGCGTTCCGACGTCGGGGCCCTGGCGGTTGAGCTGCGTTGGATCGTGGGCGACAGAAAAGAATACCCGCAGCAACTGACCATAGGAGATCTGCGAAGGATCGTAGACCACCTGCACCGCCTCGGCATGTCCGGTCGCCCCGGTGCTGACGAGCTCGTAGTGCGCCGTTTTGGACGCCCCGCCGGAATAGCCCGACGTCGCGCCGGTCACTCCCTTGACGTGCTTGAAAACCGCGTCCACTCCCCAGAAGCACCCGCCGGCGAACACTGCGGTTGCCTGGCCCTTCGCCGCGGCCTTGGGCACATCCGTCGCCGGGTCCGGAAGCGGAGCCGCGAATACCGCGCCCCAGAAAAACGACGCGACGAGGCCGATGGCACCGGCGGCCAGAACCGACTTCCTGCTATGGATACGAAGCACGCTAACCTCCTTCGATAAAAATGGTGCGCCGCCTTCGGCTCACAAAAAGCCATGAGCCGGGCTGCCAGCACAATTGATCAGTATCTCGCACCGATGAGTCGTTCCAGGCGCCTCGGAGCTTACGCACCGAGCGGCTCGGACCGACCGTAGACCGGTTCTCTCGCAGCGGCTCTTCGTGTCCAGGTGTGCCGAAGCGCGTGTGTCTTGGACCCAGTGGACGCTACACGGTTCCGGCGGCGCGCTGTGACGGGAGCTCGGTACGGATCCGCGTTCCCTTGTTATATATGGACTCGCACAAGACGGACGCGCCGACAGGGCCAAGCTCGAGCTCAGCGATTGCGTATTTCGCGGACGGTCCACACAAGAAAAACACTCGCGATCGCCCCCCATATCAGGGCCATAAGTGTGGATTCGGTATAGAACTCCCACATGACGGCATTGATGCTCGACAATATGACTACTGCGATCCTCAGTAGATCATTGCCCATTCGGACGCTCCGAGGGTTCGCTCATTTTGGGACACCTTGCGCTGGCGCAGAGGAAGATCTCGACTCCACTCGTCGGCCGAAAACCTGGAACCAGTCGCCAAGGATTGCGGCAGTATTTCACTGAGCGATAATTGACTGTACCGTGCATCATAATCAATTTTAGCTGCAATCGCTCGATCTAGCGCTATCGACCACTGATCAGCATGCATCCAGCGGGCTCACCACCCCACGGCCGCCACGATTGAGCACGTGGGTATAGATCATCGTCGTGCTGACGTCGGTGTGCCCGCGCAATTCTTGCACGGTTCGAATATCGTAGCCCGACTCCAGCAAATGGGTCGCGAAGGAGTGGCGCAACGTGTGCGGAGTCGCGGGCTTCGTGAGACCTGCATCGCGCACCGCCTGCCGCATCGCGCGCTGGAATGCCTGATCGGAGAGGTGATGGCGACGAACGACGCCGGTGCGCGGATCACGCGAGCGCTCGGCCGCTGGAAAAACATACTGCCATGTCCATTCTCTGTCTGCCTGCGGGTATTTGTGGGCGAGCGCGTACGGTAGCCAGACGGCACCGAACCCAGCCGCAAGATCGCGCCGATGCAGCTTATTTGCGTGCTCGAGCTGTTCTCGCAGCGACGATTCAATCGCCCGCGGCAAGACGGTTACACGGTCCTTATGACCCTTGCCGTCCCGGATCAAGATCTCGCGTCGGACAAAGTCCACGTCCTTGACGCGGAGCCGCATGCCTTCCATGACGCGCATACCCGTGCCGTAGAGAAGGCGCCCGATGAGAGCATGGATGTCATGTAGATGCTCGAGTGTCCGGGTAGTCTCATCGCGCGTCAACACGACCGGGAGTCGCTTCGGCGCTTTCGCCTTGTCGATCCGCTCGAGCCACGGCAGCTCGATACCGAGAACCTCCTTGTACAGAAAAAGGAGCGCGCTCTTCGCCTGGTTCTGCGTCGACGCGGCGACCGCGCGAGCGACCGCGAGGTCGGTCAGAAATGATTCGACCTCTGTCGCCCCAAATCGGCGGGATGGCGCTTGCCGTGGAACCAGATGAAGCGTTTAATCCAGTCGACGTACGCGTGCTCGGTCCGGATGCTGTAGTGTTTAAGTCGAATCTTGTCTCGGACGCGGGTGAGAAGTCGAGGGGAACATGGGAGCGTTGTCGCAATGTGCTCGGAAGTCATTTTAGGCCCTGTTTTTGAAGACAAGGGTATTGATTCTGGGACGGTTTATATCGGCCGAACATACGTCCGATGGATGATCGATGCTTTATTTTCCGTCATGATTAGGCTGGCTACATCTCGTTAGGCCTCAAAACGACTGCAGTGTGGAATCCACCATGCACAGGAGACCACTACTCGTGTGGTTTCTCTACGTGTTCCACTGGCTACTTCTAGCCTGTGGTCTTTGCTACGCACTCGTCGCCTTTGGGGTAATCTCACTTGGTGCCGACCTGGACGCTGGGATTGTACGAAGGCCTTTGAAGGACCATCTCATTACTGTGGCCTGGATAGGTGGCAGCTACCTTGCCGCGCACTATTTGTTCTTTCGTAGACGTGGCGCGCTCTTGCTCTATGCGTTAAGCGCTGGCGTCTACCTCGGCCCAAATCTTGCTCGCTACCTCCACGCATGTTGGGACAATCGCTGTCCTGGTTCCGAATATCTGGTAAGTGTCGGCTACACGTTCATTTTCTTCGTGGTCGTCTGGCTTCTTTTCCTCATCGCGCAGCGTTCATGGTCGTTGAAACAGGTCACCGCGTGAGCTTGCGAGGTGGCATGGGGCCTAACCCGTCGCTCAACTCGGACGCACACCGGCGGTCTTTCGCCCACCGGTGCGCGCCGGGTAGCTTTTTTCGTTAGGCGTCACTTACCGGAGGCATTGATGCGCGCCAATCAGAAACGTTGGCTCTACTACGTACTTGTGGCGATCGCGATTGCCGGTAGTCTGGTCTCGCTTTTTGCATTGTTTGAGCTCGGCTCGCCCCGGTGGACTATTTCCGTCAACATGCTTTCAGTTGTTTGCATTCTCCTCGCGATGAAAATGCATGGCCGCAACACTACGGGCCGTGATGGATGAGTCACCGGTGGCGAAGTCAGTTTCATTGCGCGGCGTCGTGGCTAAGACCTCCGTGCCGCCTAACCCGTCGCTCAACACGGACGCCCGCCGGCGGGCATTCAGCCCGCCGGCGGTCGCCGGTTAGCTAGTTCGTTAGGCCTCACGAATAGCGCATGCAACACCAACTCGTCCTTCAGTTTCGCGGTAGCACGCTCGAAGACCTTGACGCAATCGTGGCACTCGAAGAGCGGCTGACCATTCACCTGGCAGGTGTCGCGAAAGTGGACGGGCACGACATTGGCTCCGACGAAGCGAATATTTTCATCATCACCTCCGATCCAATCGGTACGTTTGGCGCGATCCGGCCAGTTCTCGATCACGCCAACTTGTTGACAGGCGCAACAGTGGCGTATCGTCCTAGCAGCGGCAATGACTACTCGGTTCTGTGGCCTGCGCAATCCGACGAAGTGTTCCGTGTCGCGTAGCGCTACGCCAGTGCGGCCTAACCCGGCGGTCAACACGGACGCCCACCGGCGGCGCTTCGCGCCTTGGTGGTCGCCGGTTACCTTGGTTCGTTAGGCATCGCAGATTCGCCTTTCAGATGCCAAGGCTTACGCCAGCTATCATAGTCGTGTGTCTGTCCATTGCCGCGGCCGGTGGATGTACCGCGCGTTTATGGCCGGGTGGTGGCGTCGTCCGCAACTCCGAAACGCAAGCGCCGATCGCCGATGCAGGCGTAACGCTCGTGTGCATGTACTACTGGAATATTCATAACTCCAAAGTTCGAAAGGAAGTCACAGTCACGACGAATTGGGATGGTCAGTATCGCTTCTCGTTCGAAGACGTTTCGGGATGCAATTGGGGGCAACTAAGAGCCCAAAAGAACGGCTACGCGCTTACATCCGGCGCGTACGGCATCGAGGTGATCGATGTCCTCGAGAACAGCGAAATCAAGCAAGACATTCTTATGACGCCTCTTGCGGACGCCAATATGCGGCGATTGCGGATCATTAATTCACCTTCGACATTCACCTCTTCCAAGTTTGAGTTCATGGAAATCTATAATCGCTTTCTACGATCCAAAGACATCGTGCAGACTCAGCCCGAGCGCGACTACGTAGCACAAAGCTATTGCTCTAGACTCGAGGGATTGTGGGCGGGTCTGCCCGCTGCAGAACGGGCTTCGGTCGCCGCCCAATACCCGCCGAGAGGCACCACGGAATACAACATTCAACGGGAAATAAGTGGCTATTGCACGCGCATTTGACCGAGATGCCTAACCATGCGCTCAACGCGGACGCCCACCGGCGGGCATTCAGCCCGCCGGCGGTCGCCAGTTAGCTAGTACGTTAGGCGTCGGATGGAGATCCGTGGAATCAACGCATCGGAGGTCGAGCCAGTGCGGCGTTTGTTAATCGCGAATGGGTTTGGCGGTGAACGGCTCGCCAACTTGGAGCGATTTCGCGAACTCATCGCCAGATCCCAGCGTGTCTTTGTGGCGGTCGAGACTGTAGAGGTCATTGGCTTCGCCCGAGCAATATGTGATGACATGTCGAACGGTTATCTGTCGATGCTGGTTGTCGCGGAGCATCATCGGAGAATGGGTATTGGAACGGCGCTGGTCAAGGCCGTGATCGGAGAAGACCGCAGAATCGGATGGGTGCTGCGCGCGGGGCGCCCTGGCTTAACATCGTTCTACGAAAAGTTGGGATTTGTGAAATCGACTGTAGCGATGGAGCGTCCAGGTGCAAGATAAGCTGACGCCTAACCCGTCGCTCAACCGGACGCCCGCCGGCGGGCTTGCGCCCGCGCGTCGGTCGCCGGTTAGCTGATGCGTTAGGGGGTAAGTATCAGCAAATAGTGGACACTCGAGTCTCAGCAAATGGTGGACACTCTGATAGCCTCGGTTACTTTTATCGAGGGGCTCGTCGTGTCTAAAAAAACTCACTCGAACAGCGGCG
>Ga0210402_10004144_pt1 | contig 13293 bp, 8 predicted proteins | sample IncBWC7MmetaG_FD_161055 | JGI IMG/M metagenome (GOLD analysis project Ga0210402, IMG submission 161055) | Forest soil microbial communities from Barre Woods Harvard Forest LTER site, Petersham, Massachusetts, United States - Inc-BW-C-7-M | ecosystem: Environmental > Terrestrial > Soil >...
ATGCCCCCGAGACACGGATTTGCGATGTTGGAATTCAGCACGAGATGCGCCCTCGGGAAGTCTTCACCGATTGCTCTATCTATGATGGGCGCAAACCCGAAGATGCCATCGCCGGGCAAACTGTGCGGCAGCGATGTGTCAGGCGGTCCGGAGTTGCAACCGTTGTCGTAGGAAGGTTCGTTATTGTCTAGCAAGACCCAGTATTGACGTTCAGAAAATGAGGCCAGATTCACTGAGGCTGGATTGCTAGTGCTATACGTTGCTGGAAAGCGCGGGCAATCGCTGAAGAGGCACGGGGTGAGCGTAAGCGGATCTGTACCGGTTCCTTCGTACAACGAGTCGTAGTTGGTTCGGACCTTCGGATTGGTGAACCCTTCGTCCCAGAATCCGTAAATCGGTAATGTCCCGGATTGCTGGAAGACCCGAATTTCCCTCCATGCGACCCAGGAGGGACCGAAGACAGTAGTGATCGAGATGTAGCGTCCTGACAGATTAATCGGGACTGACAACCACTGATTATCTGTCGTATAACCCCTGACGCTATACGCGCTGGTCCATGAAGCCAGATCGTTGCTGAGCGAAACCTGGTGTTCCGTCATGCCGGCCGGAGATTGATCCGTGAGCAGCTCGACGTGCGACAACGCATGCACCTCGCCCAGGTCGACAATGATGGAAGCAGATGGAAAGTGCCCTGAATTCCACGCCGTTCCCAAGTCGTTGTCGATCGCATTCGCGGCGCGTTCGGCGCAGCATGAACTATCGGCGATGACTGCAACCGGCACAACGAGGCTCTCGGCGAAGATTGTGTGTGCGTGGCACGCGGCAAAGACAAGAGTCACAAAAGCCAGGCGTTCAAGATTCGTCTTTAGTTCTGTTCTCCATGTGGCGTGTACGCTCATTTTGAATCTCCTAGCAAACAAATCGTTCTTAGTAGAATCTGGTACGAACCTGTCGGCGTGATAGAGAAGCGGCCGCTCTTCTTCTTGCCTTCACGATAATTGGAGGCGAATGACGAGTCGCCACTCGGTTGGGTGAGAAAATGCTCGTGTTGCCGCGTTGGATACGTCCTGCTGAGGACGCAAAGGAGCCGCGGTCGGGGTAATGCAGGGTTACGCCAAGGGGCGCACACCGCTGCGGTCTTGGCCCGAATCCCTATGTTGCGTACGGACGCCGCACATCCATCTGACGAGGATGTGCGGCCTTGCTGACATGCAGCCATTCACCGGTACCGAAAATTCCCGGGAAGAAGTTGTCAATCATCGCGGCGCGATCTAAGTCGCGGCACAGCTTCGAAGTTGCGGTGGCCTTCCGCACACGAGCTTCTCAGAGCGACTACGCGATGGTCGATTCGTCCGTCAAAGCAGCGTCGCGCGCGGGTCTGACACTGGCTGCATGGGCTTTTTCGTAGCGTTCAACGTCGACACTGGTAACGCGGGTGCAGGCACCAAGTCGGCAGCCCCATTCATCGCGCTGTTCGCCGCGAGCGCGATTGCGGAAACGCTCGCCACCCGCTTCAGTCTTACCAAGAACTTCTCAGGGAGGATCGTCATGTCGCCCTTGTTTCATGCAATCGGGGCACGCACTGCCTGGTACATAGCCCGTCATGTTGACGATCAGACGGGGGCCGGGCGCAGTTGCGTCCGAGGAAGCACCGTTGGCTCTAGTGCGCGTGTGCAACCCGAGTTGTCACTGTTCGGTAGTCGGATGCTTTGTCTACGCGCGCAGCATCCGGCTCACTTGCTACGAACGCCCGATCACTCTGACCCGCAATCAAAGGTGTGTTTATAGCCGCGATCGCCGCCTGTTGCGTCGGATCGAGTTGACTCCACGCCCACGACGAGAACAAAGCGAACGTCGATGCCGAAATCGCCGCTGAGATCAAGAACGCAACCGTACGAACGAGCGTCTTTTCTGACTTGTTCATTAGATGCTCCTTTGCTACGCTAGACCGATGGCCATGGCTGGATCAGGACTGCCAGCCCTTGGTGGGGAAAGAGAAGCGTGTACTCCTTTACCCTAATGTCACGTTAGCGGTAGCGGCAGAGTGGATCGCCACCCGGCTGGGTGAGAATCGCCATCAGGCTACTTAGGATTAAGAACATGCCACGCGTCCGCGACATCTCGTTCATCCGAAAGTTGTGCGGCCTCGGGTTACCGGCACAGACGGTGGCGCAGTGCCTGCTTCCGGAACTTCGCAAACTCATTCCGTCACACTCTGCCGGAGTATTCTGGGTCGATCAGGATGGAGAGATGACGAGTCTCTACGCTGAACGCATGCTCCCACCGGACGCGATGGCCGCGTATTACGAACGGCACTACTCGGTCAAAGCAGAGAGCTTTTCGGATGTGTTCCGACGACGGGCGCAGAGCGCCGATCCGATTTCGTATCACTCGTTCAGCCAAGCTGAGCAGAAAACGGACTACTTCCGCGACGTTATGCGGAGGCTGGATGCGTACCACATCCTCTACGGCGTATTGAAGGATGGTGCTCGCCCATTCGCTCAAATTAGTTTTTACAGAGGGCTTGCAGACAAGCCATTCGATAAGGAGAGCGCGGATACGCTTCGATCGCTACTTCGGTATCTTGCAACCGGACTTGATGTAAGTTATTTACCGTCACATTCCGAGGACGTAGCCGCGGTGGTTGAGGAAGATCTAGGTATTGTCAGTTTGACCGGCACCATGATCAACGCACCCGAGACATGGCATCGGTTGCTGCGGCTTGCGGCGCTTGCCGAAGTGTCTCCGCGCCATGCACTGAAGGAGTACGAAGCTATTGAACTATTCGTGCAACGTGTCTGCGAAGAGCTTCTGTCGCCGAAAAGTCGCGTGGCGCCACCACGCGAGCTGATCCACGTGACCGCGTGGGGCCGCTTCGTGATCCGCGGGTTCCGCCTGACCGATCCGAAGCGCCTACAGGAGGATCAAGTTGGCCTTCTTATTCGTCGAGAGGAGCCACGCTCACTCTCGCTCGTACGCGGAACCGGGATGGCAGCGCTATCGCCGCAGCAGTGCGAGGTGGCGCTTTTGATCGTTGCGGGTAAGAGTAACCGGGAAATCGCCGATGACTTGGGATTAAGTTTCAATACCGCGAGTTCGCACGTGAAACAAGTGTATGCACGGTTGGAAGTCAATGAACGATCCGCCGTTGCGCGGAAACTTCTGCACTTGGCTCAATCGGCAGTGGCGCACTAGCGACGGCGTCATAGAAGTCAAGCCACAGGCGGTTACGACGCGATCCGGTCAACGCATCAAGCGCCAAATACGGTGCGTTTGTTGTCCGCTGATTCACCTGTTCGTGTCGAATCGCCCGTCGCTGCGGGCGGACAATTCCCTGAAGCGGACTCCAATGCCATCGTGTTATTTACCTCGCGGCCGGGTCGGCCTTGCTTAACTTCGCTCGCAATGGATAGACGTTCTTCATAACGGCGCACGAGGTCCTGCCGGCCGATGCTATCGCGCCGGAGCAATCTCGATAACGACGAGCGGCCCCTGTCCGTCGTGAGGTGCGCCAACATCCGAGAACTTCAGCAGTTCGCAGTCTGGCAATTTGCAATAGAGATCTTTTATCTGGTCAGCGCTCAGCGGATCACCGACTTTGTGCATGGCCCTGACAAGTGCCCGCGCTGCCTGGGGCGCTGCAACACTTGTCCCCGACATCCGCGTATATGATCCACTGACAGTTCCGGCAACGCGGATGCCTGGCGCCCCGAATCCCTCGTCGGTACAGGCATAGAGGAACGGATCCTCTTCGGAACTACCTTGTCCCGAATAGTTGGATAGCGTAGCAGGCGCGGCTTGTGGCGCCGGCCTCCTCACGTTGGTATAGCCTCCGGTGGGGTACAAATGATCTCCACCCGCGACGCTTGTGAGCGTGTCGAAGATGGTGACATAGTTGTTCGAAGGAGTTGGCTTCAAATCGTTGTCACCCGCCATATCGTCGCTGCGGTCGAAATGGGCATATTGTTGAGGATGGATGTCGAGCAGATCGTCTCGCTCAATCCATACGCGGACGCTTCTTGGGGCATTCTTGTCACCGTTGACGACCGCGATTTCCCATTTGCCCGGTGGTGACCATACGCCGTGGGCGGTCGTTTCCGCGCTTGCCAGAACGAGCAATACCATCGTTCCTTGGGTCCCTTGAACGGCGCTCTGCGGAAACACCAGCGCGGCCGCGAGATCCTTAGCGCTCGCCCCCGGCTGAAAATCGGAAGCTGGCCAGAGCGCAATCTTGCCAACGGTGACGGTTCGCTCGACACCATTTGGCGCGGTTACGGTGATCTCAATGGCGTCTGCCTTATCGACCCAGATCTCCGCGTAGGTCTCGAACGGCTTCACTGGGGGAACGATCATGCTGAACGTTACACGCCCTTGTGCCTTAATCGACCGGGTCGCGTGGCAACGAGCGCTGCGAGAATTTCCCGCCGCCAACACGATCCCGAGGTCGCCGCGGAGACAGGAGGCTTCCTCCAGCGCGCGGGTCAGCATACCGCTACCGTTGTGCGGCCCCGCCAGCGCACCATAACTAAGGGTTACGACGATCTTGCGATCGTCGGAGACCTTACCGTCGATCTCAATGCGTCTGGCCGCGTCGAATATGTAGTAAAGGCCTTCCAGCACATGTGTAGCGAGCCAGCGCCCGTTGGCGACGGTCGATTCAGCCACGGGAAACTGGACAAATACGATCGGCGAGTCAGCCGTGTCGGATCCACAACTCCCGACCGGCCTGCGCCGGGGCGGCAACTTCCCGGCGAAAAGGTCCATGACCGCCGTCCCGTGCGTGCGTGCCGTATCAAGGCCGTGCTGTTGCGTGCCAAACGTGTCGAGGTAGCAGGCAACTTCGTCGACTTCGTCCCCAAGCCAGTGCGACGCGATGGAGGCGTCAAAATCACTGTTGGTGAATTCCCTTCCATAGGGAACGCTTCCGTTTGTACTCTCGGTTGTTAATTTGAGGGGCGTCTGATCCCAGAGCGCTACCACCCTCGTCTTCGGTTGTCCTTCGACCCGAAACTGCTCATGAGCGAACGCGCATCCGTCGTCCATGAGTCCGCAAACGACGTCGCAGTCTGCCTCGTAGCTCGCAGGGAGCGGGCGCGCAGCTCCTGTGTTGCTGGAGGGCTCTTGCTGCTCGGCAGTGACTGGAAAGCCGAGCTGGACCCGCTTGACTGCCCAGTGCTCGATGAGGTCACGCAGGGGAGGGATAAAGTCGGGGGTTGGTATCGATATTCGTACGGTAACGAAGCACCCGTGCCTTTGTCCGTTGAGCGGCTGGCAGAAGAGCCCAGGGATGTTCAAATCGTGAATGGTATCGGGATCGTAGGGTTGCTTGAGCTCGACCAGGAAGCACAATACCTTCAACTCCTTTTCACCTGTCTGGAATTGCCGGTAGCCGGTAAGGTCAGACCAAACCAGATAGGGGTCAATGGGAAAACGCTTCATCAAGTCCTCCCATTCAGCGGGCGTCAGCGCGATCATGGAACGTCCTTTCGGTGAAGATCGTCGTCGATCAACGAATATCGCATCGGTCGCGTCATGCAACGCTGCGCCGGATCAGACCCATTCCTTCTGGGCCTGGACCCACAGCCAGTTCAACAACGACTCGCCATCTTTCACGACCGTCCATGTTTTCTGGGGGCCGGATTTCGTTCCGTTGTTCCTCCAGAAGAACGGCACACTGTTCGTCCATCCATCTAGCGCATCGTGGCGGTCGAAATCACGAGTCCATGTTTTTATGGGGTTTCCGTCCCTATCACGCTGGCCGTCGAACACGCGTGGAGTCCAGCCCTGGCAACTATCCGGATTGCCACACCGATATGCGAGATACGTGGCGAGGGTCTCGCCGAGCATGCGGCCTGCCGTGCTGTCGATAGGAAAATGCACGCCGGCGACCGTGCGATTGACGGCGATGCGCATCGCCAGTCGCTGCAGCTGCTGCTCCAGCTTCGGCTCATTCTCGACGCCGCCCGGCGTGATGGGTGGCGGGTCTTGTTGGCTCACAAGTTGCAACATTCGCGCGGTCAGGAACGCCTCGGTCGCATGGCCGCTGGGAAACGCGCCAAACCGGCGAGGGTTAATGACCGGCTGCACGCTTGGCGAATAATTCTCAGGACGGGGTGCGCCAAGCGTGTGCTTGCAGGGCTGGGTGATTGCGGACGCAAAGGCATACCCTAGCGCGAGTAGTTCGAGCGTATAGGGCGTCGTGGTCGGATTGAGGTCCATGATTGCCGCCCAAAACTGAACCGGAATGCCTATTTCCGTCACCACTTCTTGCAAACGTTCCGAACGCAGCGCTGCATAGTCGACGACCATTTGCACTTGCCCTTCGAAAAGCGACGGGAGCGGACGAATAATCGTGACGACGGGAATTTCTTTGCCGGTCTTTTCCGCGTCCGCGGCCCAATGGTTCACTGTATAGCTCGCTTCATCCCTGTTCGCCGAAATCTGAAGCGGGCCCATCAGCTCGGTCATGAAGTTGATCGACCGAATGTCCAGGCTCCACTGCGCAAGCCTGTCCGCACTCCCAAGATCAGGTAAGCCCGCAGAGGCCCGGCGGGGACTCCATTCGATTCTCTCGCTCGCGTGGTGCAACGCTTCGCGCGTTTTGACCAACGCGACCGCCGTCGCGGGGTCGACGCCTGGTAGCAACGTTGACGCAGGGCTTCTTCCCCCCTTTATGTAGCCCGGAAACAGTCCGGAGGCGCTATAGCCTTCCTGTCCTTCCTGTCCTTCTTGCCCTTCAAGTCCGGATGAGTAGCCCATGTTGGTTCCTTTCATCGCTGGAGTGAGTTTCGAGCGTCAGTGGTGCCCCGGCCTCGCGGCCGGCATGCCTGCCTTCAAGAGCGCGGCTGCAAAAGCTTCGTTGTAGGGCGATCGGCTTCCGGTACGAAAGTCCTGAATCGATGATCTTGGTTCGATGATGAGCAACTTCGAAACGGTCTCGCGCGCTTCATCCCACCGATCCTGCATGGCCAGGGCGATTGCCAGCGTACGATAGCTCGAGGCGTGCATCATGTTTGCGGTCAGCGCGCGACGGGCAAGGATGATTCCTCGATCGTATTGTCCACTCGCCGTTGCAGCGCTGGCCGACAGCGATTCATAGTAAGCGCGTAGCGGATCCAGAGGCGATAGCGCGAGTGCGCGATCCGTCGCGTCAAGAGCCGCGTGAGTCTCTCCCTGAAGCCCATGGATCGTTCCCTTGAAGAGCCACGCGAGCGGCTCATTGGGGTTGATACAAAGCGCTTGGTCAAAATAACCCTGCGCGGCGTCTAGATCGTGCTTAACGCTACGGCATACCGAACCCAACATCGTCAAGGCAAGGGAAGATTCCGGATCGAGATCGAGCGCACGATTTGCGAAAGCCAGAGCCTTCGTGCCATCGTCCATTGAGTTAAGGCTCCATCCCTGCACAATGCGGAGCATATGCCAGCGCGACAACCAAGCGAGCGGGGCGGGATGGCGAGGAGCCCGCTCCTGCAATGCCTCGAGTATCTCCCTCGCTCGGTGGAAAATCGCCTCTGAGAAACGATGCATAGAAGAAATCGCCGACAGATAGAGGGTATGACTGGCGAGCGACGGCAGCGCTTTCGCATGAGACCCCTGCAGCTCCTTCTGGAAAAGCGCATCGGCAACCGATTTGGAGGCTCGCAAAACCAAGTCGCTGTCCGGAGAGAGCACTTCCTGTACGCTGCCGCTCATCGGCTCCGCCCAAAGCACCTCCATCGAAGGCGCATGGACGAGCTCGGGCAGAAAATGCAAGTTCTCTTCTCCGCCATAAAAACGGCCCGAAAGGACATAGTCCGCGCCAAGCTTTTGCGCGGCGGTTTCGGTGGATAGCGAGCGCCCGCGAAGGGCGTGGCACGAAAGGCGCGAGATGACGGTGATACCTGTCGATCGTGACATCGCTACGATCAACTGATCGCTGATCACGTCTCCAACGTTGAGCGACCGGTCTTTACTTTGGTAACGCTCGAAAGGGAGGATTGCAAGGCGCGGCGTGAGAGGCAACGTGGTAGTCTCCAGAGTGGACGCCGTGCTTTGGCCCTCAGCTTGCAACCGGAACAGACGAAGCGGTTCCGCAACGTGCTTCACGTAGCACAGCCCGAGATCTTCGAGCGAGCCATCCAGATCCTGAGTAAGCTGATCGCGGGCCGTGGGTGAGACCAGCGTCTCGCCCGGCCGCGCTAAAGCGGCAATGCGGGCCGTGACGTTAACGCCGTGTCCATAAAGCGACGACTCGTCGCTCAATATGTCGGCCGAATGGAAGCCTATGCGAAGAAAGAGCTTACCCGCGGCCGGGACCCCTTCGCTGTGCTTTGCCGCGAGAGCGTGCAGCTCGAACGAGCAACGCGCAGCACTGACGGCATCGGGAAACGCCATCATCAGGCCATCGCCCGTGCGCTGAATAACCCGCCCTCCTTGCCGGGGAACGATGGCGCTTGCACCAGAGATGAGAAGCCGTCGAATCCGTTCGACCGCGCCTCGTTCGTCCTGCTGGATCAAGCGAACAGACTCGACCACGTCGGCGAACATGACCGTTGCCGTTGTAGCGCGCAGACCTAGCTGGTCCAACTCACTCACGGAGAAGGCGGGTAGCCGATGTTCGAAGGATTTCGCGAAGTATAGCGTCCAGATAGAAGTCTCGATACCTGCCCCGAACCACTCTTTTTCCCGGCGTGCGAACACAGGTCGGAAGGCGCAATCCGATTGCCAGACTGCGTGAGATGGAGACGGTCCAGGAAGTATTTCCCAGGAGCGAGCTGTTGATTGCATACCGGCGAATAATAGGCGCGCCACGCCCCCAAATCCTCACGTGTCCGGGTGAGTTTTCGCCAACTGTTGAGAAATGGCGCATCCATACCACTGAACTTGACAGGAGCAACGGCGTGCGAATGCTCATCAAACAGTCGCGAGGGCGCCGAAGCCGGCAGCTCCGCGTGGTGAGCTTCCTGCAGGGCGTTGCTCTTGTCGTCGCAGGGTGCTCGACGGTGTCAACTCCGTCAGCCCGGACGGAGAGTGGCCGGTTTAACCCGAGCTGTCCTTCCACTGCTCGCCGAGCACGGTTGTTATTGTCCGCCGGGAGCGAGTATTGTGCGGCGTTCGCGACTTAGCCATGCAAGCGCAAGCCTTGGCCTCACAGTTGCGGGAAGGATTCTGACGCTGCGACCTTCGGGTTATCTTCCCGAACGTCAAAGACAAACGGCGTGCCAAATGACAAGCGGTTGAATTGTTTGGTTGCGGGGACAGGATTTGAACCTATGACCAGATCGCCAGGCTCGACGCGATACCGTGCTCCGAGCAGGCAGGGCGTTTAGTTGAGTTCGTAGCGGCCGCACATCGCTTGTCGACCAGGCTGGCTACAGAACAGAAGGCTGGGGGTTATGTCGCTGACTTTGCCTTTCGACCGGACGCTGGAGGCGGAATATAACCTGACACGCGGCACTGCCAGGCGTTAATTCTCTTGCCGCCCTCGAAGCGGGTCAAATTGCACGTGATGACTTGGCCAGTAGCTGCCAAGCCGGCAAGCCGCTGGCGCACCGTTGCAAGCGGCACGCCCATTTCCTTGGCGATCTCCAAATCGAGCCGCTGCCCGTATTTCTTCAAACACTGGAGGGTTTCGATCATGGCCCACACCCTTTCATAAATGGCTGATGTTTGCTTGCGAAACGTGTCGAAACAGCGCCTTCCGCTACTCCGGCGCTACCCCGACCAAAACAAAACGGCCTGCCGGGAGGCAAGCCGTTGATTGATTTGGTTGCGAGGACAGGATTTGAACCTGTGACCTTCGGGTTATGAGATGGAACCGGTCTATATTAGTTGATGTTAGATCAATAACTCGCAACGCTTGCCAATCTCGAAACCAGTCTCATCCAGTCACGGTTACGGCACAGTCAATGTGGGTGAGTCACAGTTTGATGCAGCTCAGTTTTTTTGAGGTGATCGTATCGACCTAAGTCGACACGAGTGACCTGCCGATGAACAGTCCGTTGCCCAGTTCCATTTCATCGCTTGTTCACGACGTTCGCGCGCCTTGCAAGCTGGTTGAAGAACAGCCCCTTCTCCTCTATTAGCCCTCTGGGTCATCACGCTTGAGGTAGCCGGTGATCACTGCACGCAGCTCGCGAGGCTCCAATGGCTTACGGACGAGCCCCCGGACTCCGGCAGATGAAAGCTCCGCAGGGTCAACAGCTTCTGCGTAACCGGTATACAGGACAACTGGCGGCGCCGCTGGCATGCGGCTGATTGCTTCTGCAACTTGAAGGCCGCTCATCCGCGGCATCGTCTGATCCGTGATGACGAGGTCATACCCTTGGGCGTCGAGTTGGAGCATCGACAGGGCCGCTTCGGGTTCACTTGCGACGCTCACATCGAGCCCCCAGGAATCCAGTAGCTCACGCATGAACTCCGCCACGGACGGCTCGTCGTCGACGACGAGAACTCGTCCACGCAGCTTGGCTGCAGCCGCGCGTGGCGTGGGCGGCCTACCTGCGTCTCCGCGCAGGGACGTTGTCTCAGGTCCTTCCATGGGAGGCAGCAGTATTCGGAAAGCGGTGCCTCGGCCGGGGAGCGTGTCCACGATAACGTGCCCGCCGTGTTCGTGCACGATGCCATGGACGACTGCCAGCCCCATCCCGCTGCCCTTGCCTACCGCCTTCGTCGAGTAGAAGGGCTCGAAAATACGCTTCAGTACATCGGGCGGTATACCGGGTCCGGTGTCGCATACGGCGAGCTCCACGAAGTCGCCGGCAACGCGTTTCAAGCAACTTGCGCAAACGAGGTTGGTCGTAGTCATGGGCCGCACGGCGACATTGACCGTCCCCACGCCATTCAACGCATCCCGGGCGTTGATGCAAAGATTGAGGAGCACCTGCTCGATCTGAACGGTATCCGCGAGCACGTTCGGTACTTCGTCGATTGTCATCTGAAGTTCCAGCGTCGAGGGCATGGCTGATCGAATGAAGTCGTGTGCTTCCGCGACGAGTGCGGGAAGCGCGATGGCACTTCGGTCCCCGCGGCGGCCCCGGGCGAAGGTAAGCAGCTGCTGGATCAGGTCCCGCGCGCGTAGACCCGATGCTTGCGCCTGTTCGAGATAGCGTTTGAGCTTTACGTTCCCGGCGACTTCTTGGTGTTCGGCTGCCAGTACCAAGTACCCAAGAATTCCGGTGAGAATGTTGTTGAAGTCGTGCGCGATCCCCCCGGCCAGATGCCCTATCGCCTCCATCTTCTGTGCTTGCCGCAGCTGCTCCTCCAGACGAGCGCGCTCGGCCTCGGCAGCCATGCGTACCGTGATATCCCTGGCGACGGTGAGCGCGTGGGTCGCACCGCGATAGCGAACGGGGATCGTCCGCACCTCGATAGAGAATCGCTCCCCGTTCCTGCGATCGGCTGTCGTCTCAATCTGACACGACTCGCCCGCGAGGGTCCGACGTATGAGCGCGTGTAGTCCGTCCGCGTATTCGGGGAGTAGCCCCGAAGGAAAAGACTTTCCGATCACCTCCTCGCGCGAATGACCGTACATCTCGAAGTAGGCGGGGTTCGCATCGATCATGCGGAGATCGGGACCCCATAGATTGATGGCGTCCACCGACACGTTGAAGATCGCCCGGTACTGTTCCTCGCTCGCCGTCTCGTCTTCGACGAATTCGAGCATCCCTTTCTCGTTGGCGGCACGTCGTTTCGCTTCGAGTTGGCGAAGTTCCGTTCGCCGGATCTTTCCCGAGATCGTCTTCGGGATGTCGGCGAATTCGAGTCGACGGATGCGCTCGTAGGGGGCCAGCCGTTGGCGTAGGTGGGCGAAGATGTCGGCGGCGAGCTCGGGCGTCGCGGTGTAGCCCGACCTGAGGGCTACAAAGCACTTCGGTACCGCGAGACGCAGGGGATCGGGGCTGGGCACGACCGCGGCCTCTCCGATCGCCGGATGTTCGATGGCTACCGACTCCAATTTGAACGGCGAGATCCGATAGTCCGACGATTTGAATACATCGTCTGCGCGGCCGATGTACCAGAGGTAGCCCTCGCTGTCGCGCCGGGCGACGTCGCCGGTGCAGTAGAAGCTGTTCGCTGCCGGCGCAATCGCCTCCGCGGCGTCGCCCGAGTAGCCATCCATCAAACCCACCGGACGGGGATCAAGACGGATCGAGACCTCGCCTTCGTCTGCAGGACTGCCGTCGGCGTCGAGCAGCACTACGTCGTAGCCCGGGAGTGGGCGCCCCATCGAACCTGCCTTCACCAGTTGCCCAAGGCAATTTCCGACCACGGCGGTCGTTTCGGTCTGGCCGAAGCCGTCCCGAACCGTGATTCCCCAAGCCGCCTGCACGCGGTCGATGATCTCCGGATTCAGCGGTTCACCGGCACCGATCAGTTCGCGGATGGCGAGCCGGCCGCGAAACGCGGCGAGATCCTCCTGGATCAACATACGCCAGACGGTCGGCGGCGCACAGAGCGTCGTGACACGACAGCGTTCGAGCACGGCCAGCATCGCCTTCGCATCGAAACGCGCGTAGTTGTAGATGAAGACGCACGCCGCGGCGTTCCAGGGCGCGAAGAAGCAGCTCCACGCGTGTTTCGCCCACCCCGGGGACGAGATATTGAGATGGATGTCGCCTGGACCAAGGCCGATCCAGTACATCGTCGAGAGGTGTCCTACCGGGTAGCTTTGGTGCGTGTGCAGCACGAGCTTGGGCTGGGCCGTGGTGCCCGAGGTGAAGTACAGGAACAGGGGATCCTTCGCGCGGGTTCGGACGTCGGGCGTGAAGTTGACGGAGAAGCGGCGGGATTGGGCGAAGTCCAGCCAGCCGGGGGTTGGTTCGCCGACGCCAATACGCGTGAAATCACCTCCCAGGGCATCGACTTTGGGGGCATTTACCGAGCCTGTGACAACGTGTCTAACGCCGCCGCGCGTGATGCGATCCCGCAGATCGTCACGCGCGAGAAGGCTGGTGGTCGGGATCAGGACTACACCAAGCTTGATTGCCGCGAGCATGACCTCCCATAACGCCGCCTCGTTGCCGAGCATGAGCAGCAGGCGGTCACCACGCTGCACGCCCTGCGCACGCAGCCAGTTCGCGACCTGGTTGGAACGAGCGGCAAGCGCCGCGAACGACAGTCGACACTCTTCACCCGATTCCTCGACGATCCACAGTGCCGTGTTCTCGTTGCCGACAGCCATGGGGTCGAAGTAATCGAGGGCCCAATTGAAGTGGGGCATGCGCGGCCATACGAAGCCTTCGCGTGCAACTTCGTAGTCTGCGCGGTGAGCAAGAAGAAAATCGCGCGATTCGAGGAACGAGGCTGTGG
>Ga0210402_10004145_pt1 | contig 13288 bp, 13 predicted proteins | sample IncBWC7MmetaG_FD_161055 | JGI IMG/M metagenome (GOLD analysis project Ga0210402, IMG submission 161055) | Forest soil microbial communities from Barre Woods Harvard Forest LTER site, Petersham, Massachusetts, United States - Inc-BW-C-7-M | ecosystem: Environmental > Terrestrial > Soil >...
GGCGTACTTGGTCATGAAGCGGGCATCGCCGTCCTTGAGCAACGCGCGCAGCAGTCGAGAACGTGCGCTGACCGCACTTTCGCCTGCGGGCGAATAGACGTAGCAAGAGGCGAAGGCAAGGCGGCCGATCATAGCCCGTAATCGTGATTTCGCGTGCGTTTCGCGGACTCGGCAGGCGCCGCCTCCGGCTGCACCTGTAGCTGCGCCTGGCGATAGCGGCGCCAGTCTTCGATGGATTGCTTTTGAATCTCTTCGGGACTTTCTGGCTCCGCCACGGGCGGTGTAGTCTGTGCCGCGCGCTCCAGCCGTGCACCGACCCTCGCCTGATGCTCGGCGCGAATGCGTTCTGCGACTACGCTGTGATACCCGTGGCGCTCCATTTCGTATGCCGCGCGCGGAATTTGCGGACCGGGTTCGCGATCGATTCCCTGCGCTCGCAGTGTACGATGGTCGATGCGGGAGGAAACCTGGGCCTGCTCCAGCGCGGTGTTGGCAGCGATAGCCCAGCGTTCACGTACGTGCAGCAGCTCGGCGACTGCAGGCCCCATTCCGGTCTCGCGGCGCTTGGCATCGCTCCACTCGAGCGTGGTTTTCGCGCCCAAGCCTGCGAGCGTCACTTCACGGGTGGTCGCGAGCAAGTGCGCGTGAAAATTGCGCGGATCGCTGCCCGGATAGTCCCGCGGCGCGTGAATTGCGACATCGACCGCAAATCCGTAGCGCTCGACCAGCTCTCGGGAAAATCCGGACACGAGTCCAATGCGGGCAGCCGCCGATAGTTCGATCGGCAACGCCACCAAATACTCGCGCGCGACCCGCGCGTCTTTCCGGTTCTCGGCGCCTTCCGCGGCATTCCATAGGTTGGCGCGCTCCCTCGCCCACACCATGTCGTCCGCCGCAAATCGACTCGGCAACAGGATTTCCTTGTGCAGGACATCTTGGCGGTCGGAGTGATCGGAAATCTTGCCCGTGCGCTCGTCTCGGATGCGCTCCCCGGCGCGATAGGCGGCCGCACTCACCGCACTGCTGTTGTTCGAACGGCCGAATGTCTTCAGGTTCAAGAAGTAAATCGCCATAGCTGCTAGGGCCGGCGCATCGAAGCAAAGAATTCGGGCGCGAGTGCGTAGCCGGCAGCGTAGGCGCTGAAGCTCTCATCGATGCGCGAGAGGGAAATGGCCTCGGCCTCCTCGACGCGGCTCGGCATGAAGCCTCCCGGCTCGCAGTGCAGCTCCTCGTCGCTGATCGGTTCTGCGCAGTGCTCGCAGTGGTTGACCCAATGGGAGTCGGCAGGGTCTTGGCCGCGTTGCAGACGAAATGCCGGGGAGCGCCCGAATAGACGCCGGTTGACGGCATCCGGAAGCTCAGCGACGTAAAAGATGAAGGCGTTGCCATCGATGTTCTGCCATTCGACGTCGACGTGTATTTCGTGATTGGGAGGCACGCCCAGAGCGAAAACGCGGGATTGCCGGCCGCATTTCGCGCAGCGCGCCTGCATCTCCGCGATGTAGTAGCTGGACGAGCGAATATTGGCGTTGGGTACTTGCATGGTCAGTGCCTCGCGAAATTGACTTTCCACCATGTTGCGGACGATGCGCCCTTGAGATAACCGCACAGGTCGGGCAGTTGCTCGAGCTCCGAGGCCATGACCGCTGTCTCGATGACATGCTGGTCGGTGACGTTGCGCGAGCGGCGCGCGCCGCGGCTCGACAAAGCGGATTCGCGATCCCGGCCGCGCGAAATCTGCCTTCTCAGTACTTCGCGCTCGCCGATCAAGCGCGAGGCGAATTGCGAGGTTCCGCCATTTTCGCTGCCCGAACAGCGCAGGATCAGGGAATTGCCGCAATTTTCTACAATCGTTTGGGCCTCGCCGGGCCCGTACAGGTTGGAAACCTGCGCGATTGACTGGAATCCCAGGACGCAGCGGCCGCCGAATTTTCGCAGCCGCGCCAGCGCGTCCTTAAGTCCGTCGATGGCGCCCAACGCGTCGAGTTCATCGACGACAAACCACAGCCTCTGATCATCGCCCTGAGATCGGCTCATCGCCTCGAATATGGCGAGATGCATCCAGGTGGCGATCATGGAACGCAATGCCGCGATTTGGCCGGCGCGATAGGGAATGAACAGGATGCTCGGGTAGGTCCGATTTTTCACCCACTCGCGCACCGAAAACAGGGCTGCGCGCTGGCTTTGGATATACTCGAATGCGGCCATGGCGGATCCGGTTACCGAGCGGATCGATCCGAACATCCGGGCATTGTCGGAATCGAGAAACGGCTGCGCGGGCGTGCCGGCGATAAGAGGCCGAAGCTCGTCCACCGGCGCGACCATGAGCAGGCGCCACAGCTCGGCGGCGCTCCGCTTCCCGGAGAAGCGGCAGCGCCGAATCACGGCGGCGAGAAACGTGCGGGCGTAGCCGCGCCACTCGCGCGCTGCGGGGTCGTCGCAATTGGGAATCAGTCCATTCGCCAGCTGCTCGACATCGAAGCTCGTTTCGACTTCCGCAAACAGATCCCACTTTGCCGATTCCCGTTCGAAGGGATTGAGAACGATGTCGCCCCGGTACCGATCATAGAAATGCTCGAGGTACCCCGCATCAGGGTCGGCAAAGACTGCCCGATCGCCGCGCGAAATCGCCGAGCCCAGCAGTTCCCGAATCGCCGTGGTTTTGCCGGTACCGGTGGTGCCGATGAGTTTGAAATGCTTGGATTCATCGCCCGGCCGGATGGCGACGCCCGCCAGGGTGAGCAATTCCGGCAGCGACTTTTTGCGCCGCGCGCTGCGCCGCTGCAGCCGCGCGCCATTGGCAATCAGCACGCCGCGTTTGTGCACCTCGCGCCCCTGACGTCGCACGCCTCGCATCATGAGCCGCGTGGCCAGCACGACACCGAGCGTCAACGCTGCCGTCAGAATCACGGGGTTCATGAGATCAGTACCCTTCGATCACGTAGTAGTCGGCCTTGTCGCCATAGGTCGGCGCTTTGCGGTCCACGCGAACACATAGACGCCTCTGCTCGCCGCAACGTCGCCAATCGATACGGCCGCCTTGCTGCTCAAGCCTCGCCAGGTTGGCTGAGAGCTCGTCGCGTCGTGCGCGCAACACCGCGATCTCGGCGGCTGACGGCAGCGCCCAGCGCGCGACGCCGATCGGGCCCAAGGCACAGAGAACTGCCGCGGTGCCGCTCAATACGGCGCCGCGCAGTGCGCCGGAGCCCCGAATCTTCCCTAGTGCCCGGGTCGCGCGCGTCGCTTCCGCCGTCAGCGCCTGCAGTTCTTCGACCAGCGTGCGCCGAATTTCATTGCGTACGACACCGTCGAGGTCCTGGGTGTGCGCACGCAGCCTCTCGAGCTGACCCTCTGCGAGCTTCTGATGGGCCTGCGCGCTCTCCATGAGCAGGCCCACCTTGAGAGTCGCATCGTCGAGCGCAGGGGCGCGCTCACTCACGTTCCGCACCCCTAGATCTCAAGTGGCGCGCATCAGCGGCCGGCTGCGCAGCGGATATGCCCGCCCGCGCGGCCTTCCATGCCTGCGTCGCATCGAGCCGCACGCGCGCCCAGGTCGGATCGGAAGCAAATTTCAGGTACCCGGTCAGATCGGGAAGCTGCTCAACCTGGGAAGGCAGCACGGCGGACTCAATGGCAAGATGCTGCGTCCGAGATACCGAGCCCAGCACTTCTGTGAGCCGGCGGCTTCTTGATACCGTGGTTCGCAATACCTCGCGCTCGCCGATGAGCTGCGAAGCGAATCGAGCCGTGCCCCCGCCTTCGCTGGAGGAGCAGCGCAGTATCAGCGTGTTGCCACAATTCTCGACAATCGTGTGCGCATCGCCTTGCCCGTACGTGCTTGAAACCTGGGCGATCGACTGAAAGCCCAGCACGCAGCTTGCGTTGAATTTACGCAAGCGCGCCAAGGCATCTTTCAGGCCATCGATCTGACCCAAGGCATCCAATTCATCGATGACGAACCAGAGCCGCGCATTTTCATCGCCCTGATCCATGGTCTCGAAAATCGCCAAGCGCATCCAGGCGGAGATGGTCGAGCGCAATGCCGCGATCTGGCCTGCCTTGTAGGGAATGAACAGTACGCCGGGCTTTTGCTCATTGACCCAATCGCACAGCGAGAACTTCGTGGATTTCTGCCCGGCAATGTAGCTGAGCGCGCCCACAGCGGAACTCGTCACCGAACGGATGGAGTCGAACATCCGGCTGTTGTCCTCATCTAAGAAGGGTTGCGCCGGCGTGCCTCTAAGAAGAGTGCGCAGCTCCTTGGCGTCGGCCACAACCAGCAAACGGTACAGTTCGCCCACATCGGAAACGCCCGCCGCATGCGCCCGCTGGGTAGTGGCCGAAAAGAATGTGCGCGCGTAGCCGCGCCAACTGCGATCCGCTCCTTCGTGATCGGGTATCAGGGATCGCGCCAGCTGCTCCACGTCGTACGTATTCCTGATCTCCGCGAATAGATCCCATTTCACCGAGCGTTCATCGAAGGGATTGAGAATGATGTCGCCGCGATCCTGTTGGTAGAAGCGCCGCAGGTAGCCGCCGTCCGGATCCGCGATCACCGCCCGGTCGCCGCGCGCCAAAGCGTTGCTCATGATTTCCTGAACGGCGGTGCTCTTGCCCGTGCCGGTGGTACCGATCAGCTTGAAGTGTTTGGTCTCGTCCATCGCGGGCACCGCAAATCCGGCCAGCGTAATGCCCGCATCCCTCGCGGATGCATGCCCCGCCGACGCGCGCTTATGCGCCGGCGTGGGCGGTCGCTCCTCGATCAGCGAGCCGCGCTGATGAACCCTGTCGGCCGCCGACCCTTGGGCGAGCACGCGCCCGCCCGCAGGACCAAGCCAGGCGCTCGCACCCAACGCAAGGATTGCGTGGACCGCGCCGTGCCCGGCGAACAGCGCTGAACCGACCGCCACCACCCCCATTATGGGCAGCGCAGCGATCGGAGAGATGGCGTACTGATGAAACCTCGCACGCGCCCTGATCAAGCCGGCGATCATCGGGCCCTGCACGGCCGCATACGCCAGTGCGATACCGGACCATCCATGCAGCGCCGCGTCCATCATCCCTGCTTGCGCTCCGGCTGGTACCAAATTTCCTTGATGAATCGCTCGTGCCGCTCGACGCCGAACTGAATGACGACATCGATCAGCAGGTAGAGCAGGCTCTTGATATCGCTGCGCGCCAGCTCGCGGCCGCCCTGATTCTGCTTCACCAGCAGCATCAATTGTTCGAACGCAAGTTCGGCACTAGTCGCGTGCACGCTGGTGATGGACCCTGGATGTCCGGAATTGACGTTGCGCAAATAATCGAACGCCTCTTCGGCACGCAATTCGGCCAGCAAGATCCGGTCGGGCTTCATGCGCAGGCAGCATTCCAATAGCTGCTTCGGCGTGACACGCGCCGCGCCTTGATCGTCCTTGGAATAAAACAGACGCACATGATTGGGATGCCGGTCGAGCACAAGTTCCTTGGCATCCTCGATGGTCACCAGCCGCTCGTCGCTCGGAATTTCGCGAATCAGCGCCTTGGTCCACGTGGTCTTGCCGGATCCGGTCGGTCCGGAGACGACGATATTCTTGCGGCTGCGCACGGCGAGTCGCATGAACGCCTCGAAGTCGCCGCGACCCAGCAGATTCAGGAGCTCCTGTTCCACGGCATCGAGCATTCGCGAGGCCGGCTTGGCCTGCCGAAAGATGCCTCGGGCCGCCAACTCCTCAATTCCCCAGACCCTATTCGCTGGCCGTCGAATGGCTAGCGCCACGCAGCCTGAGGTGGTCGCCGGGGGCATGACGATCTGCACCCGTTCTCCGGTGGGAAGGGACGCGGACAAGAGAGGCGAAGTCGAATCGATCCGTTGCTGGGTGGAGTTGGCGATCAGCTTTGCCAGGCGGCAGCACCAATCAAAATCCGCAAACGGGAGATGTTCGCGGCGCCAGCCGGCTGATGTCTCCAGAAAGGCCTCGTGCGGCTGATTGATGCACAGCTCCATCACGTCCTCGCCGAGAAACGGACGCAAGGCGCGCAGCGTCAGGGCGAGCGCCGATGCGTCGGCACCCGCGTTAATGGCCGGCAACGCTGGACTTGAGTTCATAGACGGACCTGAAATCCAGATCGCGTGCGACTAGCACTTGAATCCGATCGCCCTGATGTTTCACGACCGTCGGCGGAATGTTGATGGTGCCTTTCAGTACTTCGGTCATGACATCCTGGGTCGCGGAAGGATTGACGATCACCGAGCCGCTGTTGCCGCGGCTTGACTGCACGGCGGCCTGAATGGCGCCGTCGATCACCGAGACCAGCATCGCGGCACCGAAGCGCTCCCAAAAATGGCGATCGACGCTTCCGGGAAGGCCCGCACGCCCCAATTCATCGGCGCCGGGCGATGCCAGCGGCACAATGACGCCGCTCGGCGTGCGCGCCTCGTCCCACAACACAAATACTCGCGCGGACCCCTGTTGCACTTGCCCGCGAGTCTCGCCCACGAGCTTGGTGCCGCGCTCCATCAGCACGACCTCACCGTCAACGCCGAAGACGTCGGTTGCCATGACGCAGGTAGTCATGCCCGGCAAGGTGGAATCGATGGCCGTTTCCAGGGTGCAGTCGAGGAACGCGCCCTTGGGCAGCAACAATCGCTGCGTCGGCAGCACTTGTGCGCGAACCGCCGTCGTCACGTTCGGCCGCAGCAATGCGCTCAGTTCGCCGGGTTCCTGCGGCCCGACCGGCGGCAGCACCGCGCCGGTTGCCGGTACGGTCGGCAGTGAATTTTGCGACGAGAACACGGCTCCCGACAACTGACGCTCCAGGGCGAGTTGCGCCGCGGTTTTCGCCGGCGGGACGCCATACGCAGCCGCGGCCGGCGTGGCCTCGAGAGGAACCTCCCGAAGCGGGGTCGCCACCAGGGGACTGGGTTGCGTGACCGGATCCGGCGGCGGCGGCATTTGCGCCGTCGGCGGATCGATCCTGCCCAAGCTCGGCAGAGGTGTGTCGCCGCCCTGTGCGCGCTTCGCGACGGAGCTTTCAGCGCTTTGCCGGGCATGACTTTGACGCGTCATGGCATTGGCGTAGTACCAGGTGAGCATTCCCAGTCCGAGCGCGCTCATCAAGCCGATGGCGAGGAGATTGCTGACGCGCGACTGCAATGATGGCGCGTGAGTGAGCGCAGAGCTGCTTCGTTCGCCGCGCACCGTGTCTTCGGATTCCGGTTCTTTCATGGCACGCTCCCCTGCACTCGCCGCTCCACGTCCGGCGCCACCGTGCCGGAGTCCAATCGCTTGCCGCCACCGGCGTATCCGCGGTTGACCACGCAGCCGCTGAGCGCTCCGCGCCGCAGGATGAATCGGTGCGCCACGCGATGAATGATGACGTCGCCTGCATCCACACTGAAATTCAGCAGCGATTCGCTGTCGTCGGCGTTGCGCACGAAGATGGCAGGCAGGTCCGCATTCGCAGCAAACGTCATGCGCGTGTGCACGCCGTCATCGTAGGCGGCGATCGGCCGCAGCGCCGGCTCGCCGCAATACCAGTAGTCGATGTTGTGAGGCCGGCGGCTCGATGCACTGTCGAGCTGGGAATCGAGCCGCTTCGCCGCCGCCTCGGCGGCGCCGACGGCGGGCGTCTGCGCGTAGATGAACCGCAGCGAATAGACGACTTCGTCTTCGCTTGGCCGCAACGCCGAGGCGGCATAGTCGATGTGATAGTGCCTGCGGCTCGTCAGCACCGTGAGATTGGTCGCAACCTTCGCCGCCTTTGGCTTAAGAAATAGATGGTTTTCCTGGCCGACGAACGACAGGCCCTCCATATCGCCGGCCCCGAGCCCTACGAACGTCTCGCCGGGCTCGAATTCCAAATCGATTTGGTAGCCCACGAATCCGCGCAGCCTGTAAACCTCCGCGCTGTCGTAAGCCGCGGCGCGAATGCGCGAATCGACGCTGCCCCGTGTTGGCGTCGTCTCTGCCCATGCGCCGCCGACCAGGAGCACGGCCGCCGATGCTCCCAGACAAAGGCGGCGCACCGCGCCAACTGCTTGTGCACTCATCGGGCAGCCTCGCCGAGGACTTCGGGTTCCGTACGGAAATCAATGATCTTGAATCCCAGCGGATTCCAGCGGCGCGTCTTCGGATCCTTCGCAGCTTCGCCATACGCGTATTGAATGGTGGCGACCCAGTGGGTAAACGATTCCTCGGAACCCGCACTTTGGCGCACCGCCTTGAGATACCGGACCTGTGCTAGGTCCGACAATCCGCTCGCTCGCGTGAAGAAGCTGACCGCATTGACCTGTACGCGGACGCTGCTGCCGTCCTTGTGCAAATTCAACGGAGAATTCGGGTTGGTCGAGGTCCACAGGGCATACCACGCTTGGTTGCGTTGCGCGGAGTGAAAGGCACCGCATTCTTCGTAGTCGCTTTCGGCGGTGGAGAAGTTGAAACGCTCGCACACGCTGACGTAGTGCGTCAAAAAATATCGGGTAACTGATTCTTCAGGCGTCGCGCGGCCGACAAAAACCGGGACCACATCGACAATGCCTGTGCTGCCGTCAACCCGCACCAGGTAGGGAATCACTTGCTTCAGGGGCATAAGCAACACCAGCGCCAGCGCGCCGGCGACTGCGCACAGCCACCCGGCCCCCGCCACCCGCCAGGCAATCCGAGTATTGCGTCGCGACTGCGTGACTCGATCCGCATCCCAGCTTTGCGCCGCGTCGAAATAGTCTTGGAGCTCGGACGCGGCCATCACGGCACGCTCCCGACAGCCGCCGCAGGCTGTTTTTCCGCCGGCGCATTGATCGGCTGAAGATGCTTATCGCAGCGTACGAGCGGCGAGGAGCACGCGCTCAACACAAGTATCAGACCAAGAATCAGACGCATAGTCACCCTCCATGGTGTCAGAAGTTTTATCGAGCCCGACCGCGCCAATTGCGAGCCAGTGCACCAATGCCGGCGCCGGTGTCGCTCGCCACGGTATCGGCGATGCGTGCCGCAACCGGGGCAGCCACCGCACGCGCCGGCCGCGCCACCCGCGCGGTCGTTCTCGCGGCCCAGGAGAATCCTCGGCCGGCCATTCCAAAGGAATTGAGCGACGCACCGCCGGCCAAGCCTGCGGCAATAGGCATCACCTGGCGCAGGACGAGAAACACCAAGAGCGCAATCAACATCATGTTCAAGGCGTCCACCGTCAAAATGGCCGCTCCTCGGGCGGCGGTCTGGGCGGCATAAGACTGGACGATTCGCAGCAGCAGCGCGGCCACCATCACGGTTAGCACGGTAATGAGTCCGTAGTTGGCCAGCTGCGCGATCCACGCGGTGAAGAACCGGCGCGTGGCATCGAAAAATAACAAGGCGATGAAAAGCGGTCCCAGCGCCAGCAGCACCGCGAGTGCGATGCTCGACAGCGCGATGAGAAACATCGCATAGACGCACAGCACGCCGATCAAGCACCAGACAACGGCGCCGGCCAGGTAGAAGCCGAAACCGCCCGAAAAGAAGCCGACACCGCTCGCGGCTTTGTCCCAAAGACTTCCCGCGACCGCGCCGCCGCTGTCCCAAATCGCATCGATGGTTCTGACCGGGTCGCTGGCGCCCACGACTGCGGCGGCGAGCTGGGCCGGCGCGTTGTAGAACGTGTCGACAATCACTGTGTTGTAGAGCCAAAGGCGCAGACCAACACCCAGAATCAGAGCGATCAAAGCGATGCGCTTGAGGCCGGCTTCGAAAGGCTCGGTAATCTTGCCTGTCAGATGCAGATAACCCCAGGCCATCACGTAGATCGTCGCCAAGGTGAGTACCGCGGGTTCCAACGCGCTCGCAAGACGTGCGGTGTTATCGCCGATGTAAGCGGCAAGCTGGCCATTCAGCCACGACCAGAATGTTGCGAAAAATCCCATCGCTGTTCAAGGAACAGGCTGAAAGCGGGAGCTGAAGCGGCCATGTCCGTCGATCACCTGTTCCCAGGCCTGCTGGCGCAGCGATGCCTCCTGCGCCTGAGTCGATTGATAGAGAATCTGGAGCTTGGTTTGCTCATTTTGCAGCATGCCGAGCTCGGCGCTGATTCTCGCCTGCAAATCAAGGATAGCCTTCTGATCCGCGGCGGACGAAATTGCGGTTATCAGATTCTGCAGCGAGGTAAATCGGTCGCTGGCATTGGAAAGTGCCTGATGGGACAACGCCTGTTGGATGGCGCTCCATTGGCGTGAACCTTGGATGAGTTGCTGCGCGGCGGGCGACAAGGTTGCCAGGCGCTGCTGCGACAGCACGGCGTTGGCGCTCATGAGACTCTGCACATCGGCCGACAGGGCACCGTAGCTTCCAGACCCCCGCAATACACTCGTTACCTGCGTCCAGTCCGAGGGCAGGTAATTGCGCACCGTTCCCTTCAGCAGTTGCTCCATGCCGCGATCGCCCGTCGTGGTTTGCAAGGCCTGCCTTGCCTGGAGCAGCTGATCTTTTGCCGTCTGCAGTTGCTGCGCCGTCGTCTGTACTTCTTGAATGAGCTGGACGATCGCGGGCGCGTCAACTACAGCCCATTGCGCCCAAGCCGCAGGCGCGGCGGCGAACGAAGCTAACAAGCACGCGGCAAGCATTCGAACCTTGAGACCTCGCATAGCCTTCTCCTTTCACTGAGTTTGTTCTGCCAGAAATTGCGACAGCCATGCCTTCGGATCCGCTCCTCTCGCGGAGATGATCCGCTGCATGCGTTGAACTTGATGGGCGCGTCCGGAAATCACGGCCAGCTCGCCATCGAAGCCCTTCAAGTCCAGCTCGCACACGACGCTGTGATGCGCTTGCTTGACCAAGAACATGCGCGAGCCGGGTTCCAACTGATCTTTGATCAACTTGAACTCACGCTCGGTGAGTCCGAAGCCCTGCGTGTACTCCGAGGCGTCGGCGTCGGCGTTTGGAAAGAAGACTTTGGTCGGCGTTTGCTCCACCAACGTGCGGCTGATCGGGCTGCCGAGCACGTCGCTGGGACTTTGCGTCGCCAGGCACATCACCGCGTTCAGCTTCCGCCAGGTCTTGGGACCGTCTTTGGCGAAATGCTCGAAGGCTGGGTCGGCGAGCAGCCGCCAAAACTCGTCCATCCAACAAACGAATCTGCGCCCATCCAGAAGCTGACGCACTAAATGGAACAAGTACAAGGTGATGGGTGCGCGGGTTAGGCTGTGACCGAGAAATTCCGTCACGTCGAAGCCGATCAATGCCGCGCCCGACAGCCGCGACACGACTGTATCGCGCGGGTTATCGAACACCCAGGCATAGTCGCCGCGATGCGATTCGCACCAGCGCGCCAGCCTTGCATGCAGGCCTTCGGGGTCGGTCGGATCGAGGAATTCCACCAGCCGCGACAGGCGCCGTGCGGCCGGCTCGAGCGATAACGTGCCGCGCAATGCCTGGTCCAAATCGGCTGCCTGCCGAACCGCGCTCGCGTCCAAGTGTGCGGACCTTGACTCTCCTCCGGCCAACTCCCGCAACCACGCCTTGAGAAATTCGACGTTTGCGGGCGTGATCGGCAGTTGCAGCGGATTGAACCCGGTGGGAAGTCCGTTCTTCAGGGGCAAATAGTCGCCTCCCAGCGCGCGCACCAGAATCTCCAGACCGCAATCCTTGTCGAAGATGACCTGCGTGGCGCCCTGCCGGCTCAGCATGGCAATGAGGAAGCCGATGAAGACCGTTTTTCCCGAACCGGTCGGTCCGCAAACCAACGTATGCCCAGTGTCTTTGCGGCTGCCGCCATCAGGATCAACCGGATCGCTGGCGTGCAGCGAGAAGTAATAGGGCGAGCGGGCGCTGGTGACAAACATGCAAAGCGCATCTCCCCAGTGATTGCCGCGTGCGCGGCCGATCGGAAAGTTGTGAAACGGCGCCATGGCGGCGAAATTTCGTGACGTGATGGGCGCCTTGCGCGGCCTGAACGGGAAATTTCCCGGCAGCTGAGCCCAAAAAGCGGCTTCCAAGGCCAGGTCCTCTCGCGCGACCAGCATTCCCGTATCGGCAAGACAGCTTCGCGCCAACGCGATGGCATCATTCAGTGGCTTGAGCCGCGTACTGCCGGCGTCCATGTCCTTATCCGAAAGGTCGGCGATCACCTGCAAGGAGAAATGATGATCGCCCATTGCAAATTCGTTGCTGGTGAGCGCGTCCAGCGCGTCTTTGAGCTGCGCTGCTTGCGTGACGGCGAAATCGCCCGCGTTCGACATGCGGTTGAATTGACGCTGCAGCAATGATTGGCCCGACGATTTGGCCAGAAATGCAAATGACTGCGTCGCAACGAAGGCAAACGGCATGGACAACAGCCGGTTGTACATGCCCACCGCGCTCGGCGTAGGATATTCCTTGATTCCGAGCATCCCGCCTGCGCGCGTGCCGCAAGGCAGCCGATATTCAATGGCCTCCGTGCCGAACAGCAGGCGCGAAGTAGCGAGAGCTCGATTGACCGGACCTCCGGGCAGTGGCACGCGCTGCCACTCGCCGTTGACCAGCAATCCCAAGTACTCGAGCAGCGAGGAACACGGCACGCTTCCCGCGGGATAAACACCGAGTTGCTCGGGGTCGTACCGCGTCAGGGACGCGAGCAGCGTCTGCGACAACTTTTCGCAAGCATCGAGCGCATCCATCAACTCCATTTTCGAGCCCGCTCGTTGCGACCTCGCCAGCGCTTTCGAGACGACGCTCGTCGCCACGCCGGAGGTTGGCCGGTGCACGACCGCCAGATACACTTCATTGAGCATCAACGTTTCGTTGGCAAGACGATGGTGATATTTGCGGTGCAGGCCATCGGCAAAGGCGCCAGGGGGTAGCGCAGGCGTCGTCGCAGCGGCCTCGATTCCGGCGCGATGGCGGATGGTATGTGTCCAAAGAGCCACGTTCGGACTGGCGACATTCCGCCACAGCACGTTCAAGCGCTCGTGCCAATTGTTGAGCTCGTCGTCATCGCTGCTCTCAAAGCTCGCGCCGCCGAGCCGAAATGCCTGCACGTAGTCGCCGGCAGCCGTCCGCACGATCGAGGGCGCAACATGAGCAACATAGGGAATCCGTTCGGCGGCGGTGATCTCGCGCTGTAGAGCGGACGTGCGGTTCAGTGTCGGCACGATGCGGCCTCCTTGTTCGGAATCGCGGGATTGCCGACGTCCAAAACTGTGAAGCTGTTCATGACTACTTCTTGACTGCTGTGCTGCGCGGTGCGCGAGATTTTTCGTCCGTCGCGTGGCAGGCAGTCTGGAAGAAGCCCCACTTAAATTGAATTCAATTAACTGGCGAATTCGCGCAAAAAAGCAAGTCGCTCCGGATTCGGCAATCTG
>Ga0210402_10004147_pt1 | contig 13273 bp, 10 predicted proteins | sample IncBWC7MmetaG_FD_161055 | JGI IMG/M metagenome (GOLD analysis project Ga0210402, IMG submission 161055) | Forest soil microbial communities from Barre Woods Harvard Forest LTER site, Petersham, Massachusetts, United States - Inc-BW-C-7-M | ecosystem: Environmental > Terrestrial > Soil >...
CTTTCTTTTTGTGTTCAGCTTACCGCTGGCGGTTTTCAAGTCGGTTTGCATGGACGGCCCCACACTGAAAACATGGCAGTTGCCACGATTTGTGACCACATTGTTACCAGTTGGTTAACAGATGCCGTCTTGCCAAAATAGGGGCAGCTTCCGATCCGGGCCGCCGCCCCTACATGACATGCACTTCATCACTCAATTAAAGGTATGTCGGGAGACACGTCCTTTAAATGTTCCGCCTAGATGGGATGCTGATGGGTGGATATTCGTTGCCCTGAACGGTGAGTCTGCGAATGGTAGGCAGATTGATAGTCGCATTTTCTGTGCGACTGTCTCATGGTTTTTTATGTGGCATCTTGTTGAAAACAATACTCTTATCTAAGTTTAGTTGTTGACTTCCAATCTCAGCCATGTGAGTATCAATTCGGGTTCAAGGAGAACCCAAAATATGATCGCAACAACGCAACCAACAATCGAACAACGCAACTGCTTCAACTGTGGAAACCAACACGACGAACAAGAACTGGATCAGTGTAATAACCCGTCTTGCGCTGTCTTCTCCTGTATTCGCTGCTCTTGCTCCTGCGGTGGTACCTATCAGGATGAGGAGTAAAACTGTGACGCTCATACTTGGAAACAGGCAACAGAAGACTGTGGATACCGAAACAAAGTCCCCTCTTCTCTATCTCCCAATATGACTGCATTTAATGTGCATCTAACCCCAAATACATACGCTTTTGAATGGTCGCGACTCATTCTTTTCAAGCACTTAGCGGTTAGAATTTAAATTCATGACATATACTCACGCCCTCGCCTCGGCCTTTGCATCGGATAGATCTCTGTCGGACTTCCACGTCAAACTCCTCAACGGGTTGCAGAACTTTGCATATGAAAAGCTGCCGAAGATCGCTGTCATAGCGGTCCTGGCATGGGTGCTCACACGGGTTCTCAAGGCAATCACAAATCGCATCGTTCGTGTAACCGAGCGCCATGCTGCAAGTACGGCTCGCCTGGCACAGGTGCGCACTCTCACCTCGGTAATCCGCGCGACCGGCATGGGCTTTATTCTTTTCATCGCGACTTTATCGATATTGGAGGAATTTAACCTCAAACTGGAGCCGCTGCTCGCCAGCGCGGGAATCGCCGGAGTGGCTATCGGGCTGGCCGCACAAACGATTGTGAAGGATTGTCTGAACGGGATCCTGATTCTTGTCGAAGACCAATTCAACGTCGGCGACAAAGTGCGCCTGGCGGGACTTACCGGCATCGTCGAATCTCTCTCCTTGCGCAAAACCACGGTACGCGATGGAGACGGCTCGCTCTATATCATCCCCAACTCGCAGATCACCACCGTCGCCAACCTAACCCGCGACTATTCAGTCGCCACGATCAACGTTTCGGTTGATTTCTCGGCCGATCCGGACAAGGTACTGGCCCTGCTGAAAGATGTTGCGATGGGCGTGCGCAACGATCCCGCGTATAGCGATGTTTTTATCAGCGACCCCGTCCTTCTCGGCGTCGACACGATCAAGGGATCGCAGATTATCTATCCCGTGCAGCTCAAGACAAAGGCCGACAAACAGTGGGCGGCCATGCGCGAGACCCAGCGACGCATTCGCATCGCGCTCGCGGAGAACGGGATGTTGCCGGGAGATCCGTTGCGCGTCTACGGATCGAACACTCAGTTGGTGGGCTCGCGCAGTAGCGACGCCGGCGCGACCGCTGATCCAACCATGGCAAAGCCAAATGAAGTGAATCCCTTCACCGGCGAAGGCATGTAGGAACCTTAGACTCCGCTCAGTTCCTTCAACAATTCTTCGCCATCGCTGGTCGGCGGTTGACAGGTGTTGCCCTTGCATACGACAGCAAAGCTGGTTTGTGCCCGAAGCGGCGGAAGTGCCGGTAAAGTCTCTGCCAGCACCAGAGGAAGATTTTCCCGCGTCACCTGCTCGTGCCGAAACGTAATGACAGCTTTATTCACCGCGTAGCGCGCAGTTGACATCGCGGCGAGCTGTTGTGCCTGTTCATCGTCTCCAATAACGACGACTTGTACGCCAGGCAGCAGAAGCCGCTCCAGCGAAAGCCCATACGTGCCGGCATATAGACCAAAATGCTCAACGACGCCTCCAAAGTGCTCCAGCGTATCCTCAGCTTTTTCGCGGAAATCCGCACGGCCGCTCAGAGCTTCCAGACGCAGCAGAGCAGCCGCAGCCGCAGGATTGCCCGCCGGCGTCGGTGTATCCTGCAATGGCTTGCGACGCGCCGACAGCGCACCCAGAACTTCGCCCTTCGGAGTTTCTGTATCGAAAAAACCGCTACCTGTCGAATCATAAAAGCGCTCGACCATCACTTCGCCAATTTCCATCGCGGCGTTGTAGTAGCGAATATCGCCTGTTGCCTGCCACGCATCCACACAAACGTGCGTCAGAAAGGCGTAGTCGTCCAGCACTCCGGCTACGCGCTGCCGGGCCTCATTCTGATCTGAATATGCGATGACGTGCGCTAGTCCTGCATCTTTGCTCCAGCCCTCCTGCAGAATTCGATCCAGCGTCTTGAGCGCGAAAGCACGCGGAGCATCCAGCTGCAGCACGCTCGACGCCTCCAGGTATGCCGACACAGCGAGCGCATTCCAACTGGTGTAAACGGTCTTGTCGACAAATGGAGTGGGCCGCTCCAGCCGCGCTGTGTAAAGCTTTTTCTGCGCTGCATCCAGATCGTTCCGCACCTCATCGACACTGCGCGACAGTTTTTGCGCCACCTCTTCGATGGTGTACTTCACGTGCAACACATTCTTCTTCGGGTTGTGGTGCATGTCGCCCATCTCGCCGATATCGAAATACAAGCCAGCAACTGCCAGTTCATTCTCTGACAGCACCGCAGCCGCTTCCTCCCGCGTCCAGGTGAAATAGTCTCCGTCGTCATCAAGAGAAACATCGGCGTCCTGTGAGGCATAGAACCCTCCGCGCTCGCGGTCGGTGAGCCATTCATCCATCCACCGCATCATGTCCTTGGCAACGCGCGCGAACTCTGGATCGACGAAAGTCTGGAAGGCATGCACATAGTTCTTCAGCAACTCTGCGTTGTCGTAGAGCATCTTTTCGAAATGCGGCACCACCCAACGCTCGTCCACTGAATAGCGATGAAACCCGCCGCCAAGATGATCGTAGATGCCACCGGCAGCCATCTTCTTGAGCGTCACCGTCGCAGCCTGCTTCGCTGCTTCGTTGCCGGTGCGTGCAGCTACGTCGATCAGCATATCGAGCGCCGCTGGATGCGGGAATTTTGGCTGCGTGCCGAATCCGCCATGACGATGGTCGAACTGTTGCAGCGCGCTCGCCACCAGTTTGTCAGCCAGTTCCAGGCTCAGCGAGCTGCTGCGCCCGGAAAAACTTTCACCATGCTCAATCGCAGCCAAAACGCTGCCAGCCGTTTCCAGAGCATCGCCGCGCTTCGTCCTCCAAACATCGGCCAGCGTTCGCAACACGCGCTCAAAGCCCGGACGGCCATAACGGTCATCGCGCGGGAAATATGTTCCCCCAAAGAACGGCTTCCCATCCGGAGTCAGAATCGCAGTCAGCGGCCATCCCCCTTGTCCGCTCATCGCCTGCACCGCAGCCTGGTAGCGGCTGTCCACATCGGGCCGCTCATCGCGATCGACCTTCACCGCTACAAAATGTTCGTTGATGACCTGCGCGAGCGACGCATCTTCATACGATTCGCGGTCCATCACATGGCACCAGTGGCACCACACCGCGCCAATGTCCAGCAGAATCGGCTTGTCTTCGCTGGCCGCGAGCACAAAAGCCTCTGACGACCACTCATGCCACTTCACCGGCTGATGCATAGCAGAACGCAGATAAGAAGACGCAGCGTGTTCGAGGGAATTGTATTGACTCATCTCTTAGAGTCTATCGTCTGGCAGCGCTGTTCATCCCACAAGACGCTGCCCCACCTGTACGTACAAATCCACGGCCTGCCAAAGCTCCTGCTTCGCCAGCTTCTCGTATGGCGTGTGCGCCACATGGATCGATCCTGGCCCAAGCAGCACGGGCTCGCCCCAATTCGACAACGCGGGAATGTCCGTCGTAAATGCAGCAACCATCGTCGGTAGCCCATCCAACGCCCGCATACGCATAAAAGGCAGATCCAGCGTGAAATGCACTTCCGCCAGATCTCCAACCGCATCCTGAATCGCCTTGCGTACCGGTTCTGACGGCCCAACCAGACGCACCAACATCTGCGCCTCGGCATGGTCAGCGATCACATTGGTCGCGCGCCCACCTTCGAGCAGGCCAATGTTGAGCGTGCCCGGCCCTATACCTTCTGTCGCTGGCATCTCAATCGCCAGCACGCGGTCCAGTGCTTCTACCAACTTGTGAATGGCGCTCTCGCCAAGCTCCGGATACGCTGAATGCGCCATCTTCCCCTTTGCTCGGATCAAAACGCGCAGCGCCCCTTTCGACGCAATCGCCAGTCGATTGTCTGTAGGCTCGCCATTGATCAAAAAGCGGTTGCCCTTCGGCAGTGTATTCGCAAGCTTTGCGCCGCCTGAGTCGCGCTCCTCGCCTACGACAAACAACAGCCCGACTTTCACGCCGGCATCGCGAAGCCGTTCCGCCGCGGCAATCTGCGCCGCAATGATTCCCTTCGCATCGCACGCGCCGCGGCCGTAAATATTCAGATCGTCTTCGCTGCTTGGAATAAACGGCGGTACCGTGTCCATGTGCGTCGACAAGACCACATCGGGCGTTTCACCCGCAGTCCCGGCATAGACGTTGAACCGCTCCCCTTTGTTACTACTCTCCACCTGCTCAACCGGAGTGCATTCCACCGCGAAATTGCGCCCCGCTAGAAACTCTGCAAGGTAAGCGCCCACGGCTCCTTCGTTATAGGTAATCGACTCGATGTCGATCAGGCGGCGCGTCAGTTGAATGGGATCAAGCGTCATCGTGTCTCAGGATATCCCAACGCTGCCGCGGCCACGGTCTTGGCTACAATACTCATGACGCATGTCTATCATCTCTTCCGGTTCAGCCGTATTACGTACAATCGACGACCTGCTAGGACCCGCAGGCAAACTCGAAGCCCTCTTGAATGCAGGCGCAGCTGACGCGCCCTATGCGGCGCTGGTCTGCCATCCCCACCCACTTGGTGGTGGCACGATGCACAACAAAGTGGTCTATCACGCCATGAAAGCATTGCAGTCGTTTGGACTACCGGTGCTTCGCTTCAATTTCCGCGGGACAGGACTAAGCGAAGGAGTGCACGATGGCCACGAGGAGCAGGGCGACGTTGAGGCGGCGCTCGACTGGCTGGAACGCGAATTTCACCTTCCAATTATCTTTGCCGGATTCTCCTTCGGAGCCGCGATCGGCTTGCGCACCTGCTGCGGAGATGAGCGCGTCAAAGGCTTGATCGCTCTCGGATTGCCCGTCCACGCCGAAGGCCGTGACTATCACTACCGTTTTCTGCCTTCGTGCCCGCAGCCGAAGCTCTTCATAAGCGGCATGTTGGACCAGTACGGCCCCATGCCGCAGGTTGAAGAGGTCTTTCACTCGGCCTCGCAGCCGGCAGATCTGGTGTGGATTCCCGGTGCAGATCACTTCTTCGCAGGTAAACTGGATCAGGTCCAGGCTGCCATCCGCAACTGGGTGCAGACGCATTTTCTCCCCGCTCAAGTCTCATGACATCTGAATCCGGCACGAAACTCGAAGAGCTTCACTCAGCCGCGCATGAAATGTTTCGTCACGCGCTCGAAGCCTGTGAAGTCGGCAAGGCATTCGATCGGCATCTTCATTTCGATGGCACTACGTTGATACGCCATCCATCCGCCGCTGTGAAGCCCATCTCCGTTCCGCTCGATCGCTACAAGAAAATCTTCGTCATCTCATTCGGCAAAGCAGCCATGACCATGCTCGAAGCTCTCCTCGAGCGGCTGCCCAAAAAGATTCACCTGCGCGGCGTCTGCTGCGCGCCTGTGATGCCGAAGAAGCGCAACTGGCGCATCCGCTATTTCACCGGCGGCCATCCCCTTCCTAATGAAGACTCCTTCGCCGCCGCAGAAGCCTCACTCAAGCTGCTCAAGCGCGCCCGCAAAGATACCTTCGTCTTCTTCCTCATCAGCGGTGGCGGCTCCGCGATGCTGGAACTTCCCCGCGACGAGAAAATCACTCTTGACGACACCATCGCATTTCATGAGACGCTCATCGCCTGCGGGGCCAGCATCACTGAAATCAACACTGTCCGAAAGTATTTCTCTGCCGTGAAAGGCGGACGCCTGGCGCTCGCGGCTCCAGAAGCGGAGAAACTTTCTCTGCTTCTCGCCGACGTGCCGCTCAAAGATCTCGGCTCCGTGGCATCATCCCCCACCCTGCCAAATCAATCGACGCTCGAAGATTGCCGTGAGATTCTCGCGCGTTACCACCTGCTCGAAAAATTCCCCTCGGCCGTCCGCGCATATTTCGAGGCACTGTCATCGGACGTAGCCGCAGAAACGACTGGTGCAATCGCAGACGAGGCATTCAAACACACGCAATTTGATACGCTGCTCTCGAACCACGATTTCCTGAATGCCGCCCGCGACCGCGCCCATGACCTCGGCTTCCGCGTCATCATCGACAACACCTGTGACGACTGGGATTACGCAGATGCCTCGCGCTATCTCATCAAGCGCTTCCACGAACTGCGCGCCGAACATCCCCGCCTCTGCCTGCTTTCAAGCGGCGAAGTCACAGTACAGTTGGGCCCGCAACCCGGCTGCGGCGGACGCAATCAGCAATTCACTCTTGCCTCCGCCTTCGATCTTGCGAAGTACGAGGGCCAGCCAATGGCGGCGCTCAGCGCCGGGTCCGACGGCATTGACGGAAACAGCCCTGCAGCCGGCGCCATAGCGGATACAACAACAATCGCCCGCGCTCGCGAATATCATTTCGACCCCGAAGCTAACTTAGCCAGCTTCAATACTTGCCCGCTCTTCACGGCACTCGGCGACACCATCATCACCGGGCCTACGGGCAATAACCTCCGCGATCTGCGCATCCTCCTCGCTTCCCGTTGAATCGTCGCTTAAAAACCGGTTTACTCCAGCAATCGAACCGAAAGCCGCAGAACCGTTCGCCGAGTCCTTGCGTATGATTTCTACCAAAAGTAACATATGTCGTATACGATACGTCGTATACGACATATGTTTAAAAGGAGCAAATCATGCCCTATCCAAACATCTTCCACTCCGTCGATTCACTGCGCACCCTCACCATGCATCTCTGGCAGGTGCTCTGCGTTGTCTGGCTGGTAAGCGCCTTGCAGTATAGCCCGCCGTGGTGAAGCATTCATCAAAAGCTCGTTTCTGGTATCTCCTAATTCTCGCTCTCGCTGCTTATCTCATCTTCGGCAGGCATGTCGACTTCCCCTATCTGAACGTTTCCCTGTTCCGCGTCAACGTTACAGTTGCCGTCATGGGACTCGCGGTCACGTCTATCGGGATCGTTTTCGCTATTTGGGCCCGCCGCCTGACATTGGGTAGTAACTGGAGCGGCGCAGTAACGATCAAGCACGATCACAAGCTCGTGCAATCGGGACCTTACCGTATCGTCCGTCATCCCATCTACACCGGGCTGCTCATCGCATTTACCGGCAGCGCATTGCAGTATGGATACCTTCGTAGCTTCCTCGGCGTGCTCATTGCAGGTTTCGGATTCTGGCTCAAATCCCTCATCGAGGAGCAGTTCATGGCACAGCGTTTCGGCGATCAGTACCTGGTGTATCGCCAAAAAGTCCACGCGCTGGTACCCTTCATTTTCTGAGACACAACCCGCCGATGAAAAAATCGACTATCTCACCACAGGAAATCCGCGCTTTGGCACAGCAAATGGAAACGCAACTGCAATCCATCCGCCAAATGATGCGCCGTCAACTCGACGTTGAATATTCGAAGGGAAACCTGACCGCACCGCAAAGGCTGGTAATGGAAGCGGTCTGCAAGTCAGAAGGCATAAGCCTGAAGGAATTGAGCAAGAATGTTTGCCTCGCGCACAGCACGGTCTCTGGCATTGTGGATCGCCTGGAAAATCGTGGCTTTGTCGCGCGCAAAACCAGCAAAGCAGACCATCGCGTTACACAAATCGTCCCGTCCATTGCCGTCCGCGAGTTTCTTCAGAGACGGGCTCCCGCACTGAGCCTGCACCCGCTTACACGAGCGTTGAAAGTTGCGACACCCGCGCAGCGCTCAGCCGTCCAGACAGGTTTGGCTACTCTCGAAGAGTTACTCAGGAACAGTTCGTAGCCGAAGCAATCGGCGCCGACAGGCATGAGGTATGCTGTAGACATCAGCCGTATAGAAAAGGAGAAGCACTTTGGCACTGCTTGTTATCGGTACGTTCACGACTATTTTTGTAGTTGGAATTGTGTGGGCGACCAGCCGCAAGGCAGACGATCACTCCAACTAATCTCAGGCATCGGACCGGACAAGTTGCGGCCCCGCGTGCGTTGCGCCGCGGTCCATCTTGCGCAGAAAGCCATTCACAACGTCTGCGAAGGCGATCGGAGCTTCATCGTGAGGCAGGTGTCCCACGCCCTGGAGAATCACCAGTTCTGCGCGATTGAGCATTTTTTCCAACTGACGGCCCGACTCGAGGCTCACTGCGCGGTCATGTGTTCCCCACACTAGAAGCGTCGGCACCTCGCACAGCCGGCCCAGAACAGCCCCCAGCTGGCGCATATCTTCAAACCAACAATCGATGATATTCATCACATGCTGCACAGTTCCCGGAACTCTCAGTGAACTCATGTAGCGTTCCAGCGCTTCATGACGGACTACCTTGTTGTTCCCATACATGCGACCGAGCGCCAGTTCCTGCAGTTTCTCAGGCAGATTCGGGACCTGGTTCGCGAACCAGCGCCCCAGCGGAGTCCGGTAGAAATGCACTATCGGATCCTCCAGGAGGGAAAACGGATTTGCCGGCGCATGCAGCACCAGGCTGCGGACGCGCTCTGGATGGCGCGCTGCCAGCATCATAGCCACCGCACCGCCGTGGGATGTGCCCACAAAGTCGGCACAATCAACGCCCGCGCCGGTCAGGAAATTCGCCACGCGGTCGGCTTGTGCCGAGAGACTGGCATCGAGTCCGGTCACCCGCTCGGATCTACCGATACCCAGCGAATCGACAGCATAAACCGATGAGTCTTGCCCCAGCCTCGACAGGCATGGACACCAGGCATCCGCCGATCCCAGAAGGCCATGTAAAAGCACGAGTTCAGGGCCTTTGCCGGTTTTCAGGCAATGCATCTCGTGCCCATTTACTTTGATCAGGATTTCTTCAAGTTGCGGTTCATCCGCCAGCAACATCCAACTTGCCAATGCCATCTATGCCCTCAGCCAGACCTCGCGTGCTCTTCTGCGCCTAGCGAATTCATCAAATGTTAACTCAGATTTTAAGAGAAGCGAATGGCAAAAAAAATGCCTTGAATGAGTGGCCGCCCAATATGGTTCAGCTACTTGGATCATTTTTTAAAAATGGAGGTCATTTCGCATCTATGATTTTCCATATAAAGATACGGAAAATTTCATCCCAGAGATGGTAACTCTCGTCACACGTATCATTTCGACATTCACGAAAATCCGTATCTTACCCAAAATCAAAGGTATACTGAAGCTGCGAGTGGCCGGAGAGATTGCCTCGGCATGATGGCATTCGATTTGCATTGTAACGATAGCAATCGCTCCGCTCCTTTGAACCGCACATGGAAAGGTCGCTACAAACCCGCATCACTGTCCTCCTCCTGGCCCTTTTCACGGTAGCTGCCGCGGTTTTTGCGTCTTTCAATTTCATTCAGGAAAACAACTACCAGCTGCCGACTGATGGTGTCTGGTGGGTGGAAGCCAGCGGTGGCCTCCAGGCCCAGCGTGTGCTTGCCAACGGCCCCGCCCAGCGCGCAGGCATCAAAACAGGCGATCTGCTCGTTCAGGCGGAGGATCATCCTGTACCCCGGTACGCCTCACTGGTCCGAGAAATGGTGCGTACAGGGGCCTTTGGCACGATCCACTACACGGTGATTCGTTCCGGGCTCAAGCTTCCTGAAGTCCCGGTGAATCTAGACGCAGTCGACCGCGGCAACAATCAGGGCTTCCGCCTTATAGCGTTGATCTACCTTGGAATCGGGCTCTACGTCCTCTTCCGCCGCTGGACTGCGCCGCACGCGACCCACTTCTACATTTTCTGCCTGGCATCGTTTACGCTCTACGCCTTTAAGTACACCGGCAAGCTGAACGCGCTCGATCAAATCATCTTCTGGGGCAACATCCTTGCCGGAGCTCTGCAGCCCGCGCTCTTCCTGCATTTTGCCCTGGCCTTTTCTGAAAGCCGACGCATTCGCCGCTGGCTGGTCGCCACCACCTACCTGCCGGCTTGCCTGGTCATTACCCTGCAGGTGATCGCCATCGAGTTGTGGTCTGCGACAGCGCTGCTCCAGCATCGGCTCGACCAATTCACGGTTGGCTATCAAGCGATCTACTACGTCCTGGCGGCGATTATCTTTTTCGTGAACTATCAGCGCGAAGACCAGCCTCTGCGCCGCCAGCAGCTCAAGTGGCTCACACGTGGTACCGTCCTCGCGATCGCGCCGTATACGATTCTGTTCGCCATTCCCTATCTGGCCGATGCGCTGGTTCCCGACCTGTTGACCAAGATCGCGGTCCTGTCGTTGGTCTTTCTGCCGCTCACCTTCAGCTGGGCCATCATCCGTTACCGCCTGATGGATACGGACCTCATCTTCAAGCGTGGCGTCTCTTACACGCTGGCCACGGCAGCCCTCGTCGCCCTCTACTTCGGCTTGGTCGCCCTCGCCGGTGAGATCGTACGCAACCGCCTGCCCAGTTTTGGGCTCTGGGGATTGATCGCCGCCATCATCATCACCGCGCAACTCTTTGATCCACTCCGGCGCGGCATCCAGGAGCGTGTCGACCGCGTCTTCGACCGCAAGCGCTACGACTACCGTGAGACGCTGATCGAATTCGGCCGCGGCCTCAGCTCCCAGACAGACCTCAAGGCATTGCTGAACTCAATCGTCGAGCGCCTGCCGCACACGCTGCTCGTCTCGCGCGTTGCCGTCTTCCTCGCAGAGAAGACGGGCGACTACTACCACCTTGCCGCCGGCCATGGCCTGCAGGCGTCAGTCCTCGAAGGCAGCCAGCCGCTCGATCTGAGCTTTCTAGACTTCGACCAGCCCGACGCAGGTTCGCACATTTTTCTTGAGAACCCGCAGCAAGCCCTGCATCTCACCGCCAGCGAAAAGCGCACAGCTGCCACACTCGACCTGAATTACTATCTGCCTTGTCGCCTTCAGGATCGCACCATCGCCGTCATTGGTCTCGGCCGCACCAGCGAAGGCGATTTTCTTTCGAGCGAAGATATGGAGTTGCTCGAATCGCTGGCCAGCTACATTGGCATCGCCATCCAGAACGCCCGCCTCTATCAAAGCCTTGAGCAAAAGATCTCCGAATACGAGCGGCTGAAGGAATTCAACGAAAACATCGTCGAATCCATCAACGTCGGCATCCTCGCCGTCGATCTCGAAGAACGCATCGAGAGCTGGAATGCACAAATGGAGGTCTTCTGCGCGCTTCCCCGCGGCGAAGCGCTCGGCAAACACCTGTCAGAAGTTTTCCCGCCATCCTTCATGCAGGAGTTCCACCGCGTCAAGGACGATCCAGGCGTCCATAACCTATACAAATTCCGCCTCGAAATTCGCGAAGGCGAAGCCCGTACCGCGAACATCGCAGTTGCTCCGCTCGTCTCGCGAAATTTCGAAACCGTGGGCCGTATCATCCTTCTCGACGACATCACCGAGCGAACCGAGCTTGAAGCACAGCTGAGCCAAGCAGAAAAACTGTCTTCCATCGGCCTCCTCGCCGCCGGTGTCGCCCACGAAGTCAATACGCCGCTGGCCGTGATCTCGTCCTACACGCAGATGCTCGCGAAACAGCTGCGCGGCGACGAACGCCTCTCACCGCTGCTTGAAAAGGTCACGTCAGAGACTTTCCGCGCATCCAAGATTGTCAATAACCTGCTCAACTTCTCGCGCACCAGCAGCACCGAGTTCCGTGAAACTGACCTGAACTCCATCATTCGGGAGACACTCACGTTGTTGGAACATCAGTTCAAGACAGCTCGCGTAAAAACGGAACTGGTGCTCGACGCGAACCTGCCTCCGATCCTCGGCAATACGGACAAGCTCCAGCAGGTCTTCCTCAATCTGTTTCTCAACGCAAAGGATGCCATGACGGATGGCGGCACTTTGCGCATCGCCACTGAAGCCAACGGATACATCGCAGTTGCCGTTTCTGACAGCGGTTCCGGCATCGCACCCGAGCATCTGCGGCGCATCTACGATCCCTTTTTCACCACGAAAGGCGCGCCTAAACAGGGACAGCGCCGCGGTACCGGCCTGGGTCTCGCCGTCACCTACGGCATCATTCAGGAGCACGCCGGAAAAATTCACGTCGAAAGCCAGATAGGAACAGGCACGACGTTTCTTCTTGAATTCCCCTTGTTAAGGAAACCCGCGCATGTCTGAAGGCACCCTTGCAGTCCCGCCCTCTACAACTTCATCCCAATTAGAACGTGCGCACCGAATACTGATCATCGATGACGAAGCTTCGATCCGCGAATCGCTGGAAACGCTGCTCACGCTCGAAGGCTACAACGTTGAGACCGCCATCGAAGGCGAATCTGGTCTCGATCAAATCGACCGCGCTACCTATGACCTCGTTCTGCTTGATCTCGCACTTCCCGGTAAGAACGGCCTTGAAGTCCTGCACCTCATCCGCGAGCGCCATCCCGATCTGCCCGTCATCATGATCACCGCCTTCGGGACGGTAGACAACGTCGTCGAAGCAATCCGCACCGGCGCGCAGAACTTCGTCCAGAAGCCGTGGGACAACGAAAAGCTCCTTGCCGACATACGCTCCGCTATCGCGCGCTATCACGCCGAAGAAGAAAACATCCAGCTCAAGCGCGCCCTAAAACAGCGTTATAACTTTGAGAACATCGTCGGCAAGAGCGACGCGATGCTGCGCATCTTCGACTTGGTCGCGCAGGTCGCACCCAGTCGCTCCACAATACTTATTCAAGGTGAAAGCGGAACCGGCAAAGAACTCATCGCCAAGGCACTGCATGCCAACTCGCCGCGCCGTGACAAGCCTTTCGTTCCCGTCAACACCGGAGCCATGCCGTCCGAGTTGTTGGAATCGACCCTCTTCGGGCACACCAAGGGCGCCTTC
>Ga0210402_10004148_pt1 | contig 13269 bp, 8 predicted proteins | sample IncBWC7MmetaG_FD_161055 | JGI IMG/M metagenome (GOLD analysis project Ga0210402, IMG submission 161055) | Forest soil microbial communities from Barre Woods Harvard Forest LTER site, Petersham, Massachusetts, United States - Inc-BW-C-7-M | ecosystem: Environmental > Terrestrial > Soil >...
CAGCCTCAGGAGGCCGCTCCAGAATCTGCATCAGGTAGAGATACCGGACTGTGTCTTCCTGGAAGCGCTGCATCATCGCTTCGAACATTTCGAAGGATTCTTTCTTGTACTCAACCAGTGGATCATGCTGCCCGTAGCCGCGCAGCCCGATGCCTTCCTTCAGGTGGTCCATGCTCAGCAGGTGATCTTTCCACTGCTGGTCGATCACGCTGAGCATGATCATGCGCTCGTGATGCCGCATGGCGTCCGGTCCGATAAGCTTTTCCTTGGCGTCGTACCGCTCTTTCAGCTTGGAAAAGATCGCGTCGCCGAGTTCGCCACGATTGAGGTTCTCAGCTTTTACACCCTCTGCGATGAAGTCGACCCCAAAGCGGGTGAAGATGGCGTCCTTCAGGCCCTTGATATTCCAGTCGGCAATGTGGGCCTTTTCGGGGCAGTACTCTTCGAGTTGCTCCGCAAGAATGGCCGCAACGTAATCCTCAAGGATCAGCTCTTTCTGGTCGGTGCCCTCGAGCAGACGACGCCGCAAGCCATAAACGGCCTCACGCTGTTTATTCATCACGTCGTCGTATTCGAGCAGGTGTTTGCGCGACTCGAAGTGCTGGGCTTCGACGGCTTTCTGTGCGGTCTCGATGCGGCGCGTGATCATTCTCGACTCGATCGGGACGCCTTCTTCCATGCCCAGGCGCTGCAGCAGCGTCGAGACCCACTCTTTCGCGAAGATGCGCATCAGGTCATCTTCAAGAGCGAGATAGAAACGCGAAGATCCGGGATCGCCCTGGCGTCCGGCGCGTCCACGCAGCTGGTTATCGATGCGTCGGGACTCATGCCGCTCGGTGCCGAGAATGTGCAGGCCGCCGACCGCGATGACTTCTTCATGCTCCACATCGGTCTGCTTCTTGTATCGCTGGAAGGCATCGGTCCACTTGTCAGTCGGAACCGTGTACTCGTTCCCGTTGTAGTAGAAGAGGGAAGTCTGTCCGTCTTCCTGCGGGCCTTCGATCTTGCCCTGCGCTACTCGCAACTGCTGCGCAATTCCCTTCTTGACCATTTCCTGCTTGGCCATGAACTCAGGGTTGCCGCCGAGCAGAATATCGGTACCGCGGCCGGCCATGTTCGTTGCGATGGTTACTGCGCCTTTGCGTCCTGCCTGGGCGACGATCTCCGCTTCGCGCTCGTGGAATTTGGCGTTGAGCACCACGTGCTTGATGGCTTTCTTCTTCAGCAGCTCGGAAAGCCGTTCGGATTTTTCGACGGATGTGGTGCCGACCAGTACCGGCTGGCCTTTTGAAGCGAGCTGCTGGATTTCGTCCGCCGCCGCAAAATACTTTTCTTTCTCCGTGCGGTAGACGATATCTGCGTTCTCGATACGCCGCATCTCCTTGTTCGTTGGGATGACGACGACTTCCAGTTTGTAGATCTTGTCGAATTCCGTCGCTTCCGTCTCGGCGGTGCCGGTCATGCCAGCCAGCTTCTTGAACATGCGGAAGTAGTTCTGAAAGGTAATCGTGGCCAGCGTCTGATTTTCGCGCTCGATCTTGACGTTTTCTTTGGCTTCAATCGCCTGATGCAAGCCGTCAGACCAGCGGCGACCGGGCATCATGCGTCCAGTGAACTCGTCGACGATGATCACTTCTCCGTCTTTGATCACATATTCCACGTCGCGGCGATAGAGCGCGTGAGCTTTAATTGCGGTCTCAACGTGATGCTTTGTGCCCCAGTTCTCCGGATCGGCGATGTTGCCAATCCCAAGCAGCTTTTCGACCTTCTCCCAGCCCGAGTCCGAGACCGTGATATTGCGGTGCTTCTCGTCGATCACGTAATCGTTGGTGAGAACTTTCCTTTGTGGGTCGTCTCCAACTCGAGCAAGCTCGGTGAGCATCTCGTCCCGCTGCTCTGGAGGAATCTCTCCGGCGTCAAGTTGCTGGCGCAATTCGTCGGGACTCAACTCCTCGCCACGCACCAGCTTCGGGATGATTCGGTTGACGATGTAGTACTTGTCGGTGGATTCCTCGCTTGCGCCCGAGATGATGAGCGGTGTACGGGCCTCGTCAATCAGGATCGAGTCAACTTCGTCAACGATGGCGTAGTTGTGCCCGCGCTGCACGCAATCCCTGATGTCGAACTTCATGTTGTCGCGGAGGTAGTCGAAGCCAAATTCGTTGTTGGTCCCGTAGGTAACGTCTGCTGCGTAAGCGGCGCGGCGCTCTTCATCGTCGAGGTCGTGCACGATGACACCTACTGTCAGTCCCAGGAAGCGATACAACCTGCCCATCCATTCGGAGTCGCGCTTAGCCAGGTAGTCGTTGACGGTAACAACGTGCACGCCCCTGCCGCTCAGTGCATTGAGGTATACCGGAAGGGTGGCAACCAGAGTTTTACCTTCGCCGGTCTTCATTTCTGAAATCGTGCCGTTATGCAGCACCATGCCGCCAATCAACTGCACGTCAAAATGCCGCATGTTGAGCACGCGGCGTCCGGCTTCGCGGACTACGGCGAACGCTTCGACCAAAATGTCGTTCAGCGCTTCCTGCAGCGCGTCGTACTGCTCCTTTTCCATCCGCTTGATGCGGTCAAAATCGTCTTCGTCATCTTCTGGATCTGCCGCAGCGCCACTCCCGGCAGGGGGATTCCCGTTGCTGCCCCCCAACCGATTCAGCCGTTCCTGGATGCGCTTCCGGAACTCGTCCGTCTTGGCGCGCAATTCCGCGTCTGAGAGCTTCTGCATCTCGGGTTCGAGCGCGTTGATGGCCTGTACGTTGGGCCTCAGCGCCTTGATGACGCGCTCGTTCTTTGTCCCAAAAACCTTGCCTAGCAGTTTGTTGATCAACCGGAGGTCCTTCAGAGGGCAGAGTACGCCCGAATACTATCTCTAGAAGCCTAGCACATTAGATGCACCAGAGTTCCAGTGGGACTTTCGAGGCACCCCGCCATATAATGCTACCCAGGACAAAGGGGGCTCCATGACTCGACGCCTCTGCTCGCTACTCGTTCCGCTTCTTCTCCTCATCTCCGCGGCCAACGGAAAAGACAAGCATAAGTCGACGCTTCCGGAATACGTCCTGCGGGCACAAACCGTGCGGGTGGTCATTGATCCCAACGCCGGTGAACCTCTCGATCAACCGCAGGCCAACGCCCTCGCTCGCGACAATGTCGAAAAGGCGCTGATGGAATGGGGACGTTTTCGGCTGATGCTCGACGGCGGGGAATCTGACCTCGTAATCGTGATCCGCACCGGCGATGGCAGGATGTCGCGGCCGACCATGCGGGGGGGACCGATCGACCAGCGTCCGGGCATCGGACAGTCCACCGATAGCGACATACGCATTGGAGCGCAACAGGGGCAACCGCCACCGCTAGGTGGACCTGGCAGTTATCCGCAAGACCAGCGACCGCGAATGGGCACCGAGATCGGGCCGAGCGAAGACGCGTTCGAGGTCTATCGCGGGGGGAGCAATGATCCTCTCGACTCGCCGCCGGTCTGGCGTTACATCAAGAAGGACTGCCTGCGCCCTACCCCGCATGTTCCTGCGGTGGAAGAATTTCGCAAGGCTATGGCCGACGCCGAAAAGCCGAAGGTACCGAAGAACCCGTAAGTCGGCCTCTGACGAATAACGTAGTCTGCAGAACACTGCGTCCGTGTGGCTTTTTCCTGTAATATTCCCCACGACCCATGCCCACGTTCTACGACCGTTTTCTGGAGTGCGCCCAGCGCTGGCCGAATAACGTCGCACTCGAACTCCAACGTCACGACCACCTCGAAAGCTGCACCTACGGTGAACTGCAAAGCTGGGCCCAGTCCATCGGGCGCTGGATCACTGAAAACAATTTCGCTGCCGGATCCCGGCTGGCGATCCTTGCCGACAACCATCCGCGGTGGGTCGCGACGTATCTCGGCATCATCGCGTCTGGCTGCGTTGCAGTTCCGCTGGACACAGCCTTGCATGACGACCAAGTGGTCAAACTCCTGAGAGACAGCGGGGCTTCCGCGGTATTTGTAGACGTAAAGCATGTCCCAGTCACACGGCGGGCTGTGAGCGAGCTAAAAGTCGGGCTGATCTTGACCGACCCCGACCGCATGGCTGCTGAGACTGGCGACGATCGTTTCCTCGCCAATCTGCCGGAGATCTTCAAAGCAGGTCCGGGCTCGTTCAAGCCGGTAGCGGTGAAAACCGACGACCTCGCTTCCCTGCTCTACACGTCCGGTACAACAGCCGATCCCAAGGGCGTAATGCTGACGCACGGCAACTTCCTTGGCGAAGTAGATGCCGTATTCAACTGGGTCGACATCGGCCCCAATGACGCGCTTCTCGGCCTCTTGCCGTTATTCCACGTGCTGGCTCTGATGGCGAACTTGCTCTTGCCGCTGGTCAAAGGATCGAGAGTGGTTTATCTGGAAACCCTCAATACCACGGAACTGCTGAAGGCGCTGCAGGAGCGAAACATTACGGCTTTTGCCGTCGTGCCGCAGTTCTTCTATCTGATTCACGAGCGAATTTTTCAGGAAATCAGGAAGCGTGGCACCGTAACGCAGAAAATCTTTGCCGCGATGGTGATGCTCAATCGCACGTTGCGGAAGGTAGGCCTCAACGCGGGGCCCATTCTTTTTGGCAAGATTCATCACACCCTTGGCCCCAAAATGCGCTACCTCGCGACCGGGGGATCGCGCTTTGATCCGGCTATCGCGCAGGATTTCTATGATCTCGGCATCGACGTGATGCAGGCTCTGGGACTGACCGAGACGGCCGCCGCCATCTACGTCAACACCCCGGACGACATTGTCATCGGCTCGTGCGGCAAAGCCATGAAGGGCGTCGAAGGCAAGATCATCGATCCGCAGCCTCAGGAAGACGGAGGCGCCGCTGTGGGCGAACTCGCGGTCCGTGGACCGGTCGTGATGAAGGGATATTGGAACCGTCCGGATGCAACAGCGGCGGTGATGAAAGACGGATGGTTCCTCACGGGCGATCTCGGCTATTTCGACTCGAAAGGCCATCTGTTTCTTACCGGACGCAAGAAGGAAGTCATCGTCCTCAGCAACGGCAAAAATGTCTATCCAGAAGAGATTGAAGCCTACTACCTGAAGTCGCCGTTCATCAAGGAAATCGCCGTGATGGGACTGGAAGGCAAGCCGGGCGAGGAACGCGACCGCCTGCACGCCGTGATCGTTCCCAACTTCGACGAACTCAAGAAGCGCAAGATCGTCAACGCCAAAGAAGTCATCCGCTTCGACATCGAAGGCCTTTCCCCGCAGATCGCCACGACCAAGCGAATCAGCAGCTACGAGATCTGGCAGGACGATCTGCCCCGCACGACCACGCGAAAGATCAAACGCTTCGAGGTTCAAAAGCTCGTAAAAGCAAATCAGGCAAAAAAGCTCAACGACGATTCCGAACTGCCCGCGGAAAAGCCTCTTACTCCCGAAGAGTCCGCGTGGCTCGAAAATCCGGATGTTCAACGCGGCCTCAAGATCGTACGCGAAAATTCGCACTCCGCTCCGCCGAATCTGCGGCCCACCAACAGCCTGGAGCTCGATCTCGGACTCGACTCCATGCAACGAGTCGAGGTGCTCAGCCGCCTGGAAGAGGAACTGGGCGGCAATGTAGAGGAATCTCGACTTGCTGAGATCTATACCATTCGCGACCTGATTGACGCCGTCCTGCAGAGTGCGGCCAGCGGGGACGGAAAGCCAGCGGCGCGGCCCGCCTTTGCCGGATGGAAAGCCATTCTGGCCGAAGACCCCGACGACCCAGAAGTCTTGGAGTTGGCGCGCCCTGGTCATTTCAAAACCACGTTCTGGTCTCTGGTGTTTCGGCTGATGCAGGTGATCTCGCTCGATTTGTTCGACCTGAAGGTGAGTGGTATTGAGAAACTGCCAAAGAGTGGCCCTTACCTTCTGTGCTCAAACCATCAGAGTTACCTCGACCCTCTTGTTCTCGGGAGCACATTGCCATCGGATCTGTTCCCGCGGCTCTTCGCCGTCGGGACGAGTGAAATCTTCGGTGAAGGATTCATGCGCCGGCTGGCGCGTTCTCTCAATGTCGTGGTGGTCGATCCCGATGCGAATCTCGTGTCTGCCATGCGAGCCGGAGCATTTGGCCTCCGAAATGGGAAGGTGCTGATTCTGTATCCCGAGGGCGAACGATCCATCGACGGCACGCCTCGCATCTTCAAGAAAGGCGCGGCCATCCTCTCCATACACCTGCAGGTACCGATCGTTCCGATCGCGATTGAAGGTTTTTACGACGCTTGGCCGCGCAACAAGCCGTTTCAGGGATTCAAGCCGCTGAGGATTGTGTTTGGAGATCCCATCGTGCCTCCCGCAGAAAGCGAGGCATCAGAAGAAGCCTACGCGAAACTCACCGCGGTGATGAAGTCTCGTGTCGTGACCATGTGGGAAGGTCTTCGCGAGAACGCCTGACGGTTTCACGCGACGTAACATTCATTGCAGTTCACTCTACTTCGCGCGCGGATGCGTCCGGTCGTAGACTTGCAGCACGTGCTTCATGGAAAGTTGGGTATAACGCTGGGTTGTAGCCAAGCGCTCATGACCGAGCAGTTCCTGGATCGCGCGCAGATCGGCGCCCTCTTCCAGCATGTGGGCGCCGAATGCATGCCGTAGCGTATGAGGATGAACATCGGGCGAGAGGCCCTTTGCGACGGCAATTTTCTTGATAATGCGCCCCACGCTGCGTGTCGTGAGTCGCCCGCCGCGTTGGTTGATCAAGAGCGCGTTGGAATTTTTGCGGGTCTCGGACAATAGTGCCTGTCGAACTTGAAGATAAGGGGACAGCGCGCCCTTCACGGAATCGCCGAACGGAACGTAGCGTTCCTTCTTCCCTTTCCCGCGAATCAGAATGGCCTCTGCGCTCAGGCGGATATCGTCGAGGTTGATTCCGGTTAGCTCTGAGTTGCGGATCCCGCAACCGTAAAGCAATTCCAGCATGAGCCGATCGCGCTCCGGGAAAGAAGCGGTCTCGGGCATCTGGCCGTCGAGCACGAAGTTCATCTCTTCAATCGTGGGCACGCGCGGGAGTTTCTTCGGCAACTTCGGCGTGGCGACGAGCTTCGCGGGATTCTGGTCAACCTCGCCCTCTTGAGCCAGCCATCGGTAGAGCGAGCGCACAGCAGCCAGGGAGCGAGCCACAGAAGTTTTGCCCAGGCCTTTTTCATAAAGCTGAGAAAGAAATCCGCGAATCGCGATGTGGTCGATCTGTTTCCAGTTGCGCGACCCGGCGTAGGCAGAGAAATTCGCCAGGTCGCCGGTATAGGCCTTGATCGTGTGCTGCGAGGAATTCTTCTCTCGCAGATGCCGGAGGAAATCCACGACTGCTTTACGGACGATTGTGTCTGCTCTGACCATTTCCTTTCGTCTTATCATCCTGAGCAAAGCGAAGGACCTATGTAGTCTGCCGCGATCTCATCTTGCCTTCGCCCTCGGATGATGCTTCTGATACACACTGCGCAGCCGATCAAGCGCGAGATGCGTGTACACCTGCGTTGTCGAAATATCGACATGTCCTAGAATCGTCTGCACAGTACGCAGGTCTGCGCCATTTTCGACCATATGTGTGGCGCAAGAGTGTCGTAGCATGTGCGGGGATGCATGCCTTCCCGAGGCCGCAGAGGCCTGCCCAACCATCTGCCAAATACGTTGCCGGGTCAGCTTGCGGCCACCCTTTGCGATAAACAAAAACGGTGATGTCCTCGATATCGGCGCGCTCATGGCACTTGTCATCCTGAGAGGAGTTGTTCGATGCGAAGCGGAGGACAATGGAGTCGAAGGATCCCTGCCCTTCTTCCCTTCCCTTCTGGCAGGCTTCAACAGCTTGGGTCGCCCTTGGGTCAGGTACTCGGTCAGCGCGTCCTGTGCGGGTCTTCCCAGCGGCACAATGCGCTCTTTGTCGCCCTTACCGCGCACCAGCATGTAGCCCGCTTCCAATTTCAAGTCTTCCAGCGTCGCAGTGACTAACTCAGAAACACGCAAAGCTCCTGCATAGAGCAATTCCAGCATGGCGCGATCGCGCAATGCCAGAGCCGCCGAATCCTGCCTGCCTGCTTTCGACGCGTGACCTGGCGCAGCCAAGGTCGCTTCGACCTCATCTCGCGCCAGAGACTTGGGCAAAACCTTCCACTGCCGGGGCGATTCGATGTTCAACGTCGGATCGTGCGCGATTTTTTTGTCGAGCAGCAGGTAGCGATAGAGATGCCGTAGCGCCGACAGCTTTCGACCGACGCTGCGCCCATCCACTCGATTCGAGAACAGCTGCTGAAGAAACTCGCGCACGTCTTGGCGGCGCGCCGTCATCAGGAGCCGCTTCCGTTTCTCGATAAACTCCGCAAATTGTCCGATGTCGGTGGTATAGGCCGCTATCGACAGCCGCGCCAGCCCCTTCTCGATTCGCAGATAGTCGAGAAATCCCGAGAGCACGCGCGCATTGGCCTCAGAAGCCATACAGGAAAAGAGTTTTATTATGCGCGGTATCGGACGCTGGGAAAAGTGCCAAACAGGATGCAGACCAACCCGTCGTAGAGACGTAGCTTGCACGTCTCTCTCACCACATCACCAGCCGGTAGTAAGCAGTCGATGCGCCGCCCGGCTCCCGCACTTCTGGTATTTATCGTAAGCGCCAGCCGCCCGGTCACGGACCTGCGCGCGATTCTCTGCCGCGATCCAGCCGTCCAGCGCGCTTTTCAGTGTGTACGCTTCGGGAGCCATCAATCCGGTTGTCCACAACAGCGGATAAGCCCCGCTGGCCCGTACCGCCTCACCGAAAAATTGCTTACTGGCGCACGCCAGCACGATGGCCTCGCGGTGACTTGCATCCTTCTGCTGTGGATAGTGAGAAATTTGAAAGTCCATCAGCCCATCGTGACCAATGTACGCCAGGAGAGTTGCGCCGCCATGTGCCGGCAAATTCACGGCGGTAGAGGTTGGTTGGACGGATAGACTCACCGTATCTGCACCACCCCCGGCGGCAGAATCAAGAAAATCCCAGATCGCTTGCTTGATTTCGATTCCCCGATAAGCATCGGAGATCAGATAGACGTTCGCAGTTCGATATTTGAATATGCACCGCTCAAGAATCGCTACCTTCGGCTTTTGAACACAAGTAAGCCGCTCCCACTCCGACGAGCGTGAGAAGAACGTCTTCACGCCGTAGGCTGATCCCCAATACAGGTTGCGCGCCGCATCTTCGCCGTTGCCCAATGTGGCAGGCACGGGAACAATCCCCTGATGCTGATTGTCGGCAAGCGCGACGAATACATGGACCGTGCGGAGTTTCGGGTCTTGAGCGTGGGCATGCACCGCGAACGCGAGAACCGATGCTACTATTGCAGCCGTCGCTCGGCGCATCAGCTTCCCTCCGGGCCGTTCACTTCCCGCAGCACTTCGACCGCATATAGCGCGCCTTGTGGCGTTTCCTCGTGCTTGAAGTAGACGAATACGTTCCGCCCTTCCGCGATATGCTCCCGCAAGCGATCCACCATCGCACGCCGCTCATCTCCGGTATAGGTCGGCTTACGAAAGCGATAGTAGGCGAATGCTGCGGTCACGACGTCGGGAGTGGTTCTGGTCTCGGTCTCGGCGACGCATAATCCCGCATTTGCGGATTTCAGCAGTTCCCAAGTTGCATCGCTGAACCACGAGTCGTGCCGAAACTCAAAAGCCGTCGGAACTGCACGCGGAAGAATGGATAGAAAGTCCCCGAGCAATGCCGAGTCCGCCTTCAGATTGGGAGGAAGTTGAAACAAAACCGGCCCCAGTTTCCCTGCGGCGGCGAGAGGCTCAATCGTCGCCAGGAATCGGGAGACAAATTCCTCCGTTCCCTTCAGCCGTTTGATATGTGTGATGACCTGGTGCGCCTTCACGCCCAGGCGAAAATGCGCGGGGGTTTCTGCCAACCAATTCTGAATCGTCGTTTCTTTTACCAGCTGGCGGAAGGTGAAATTCACTTCCACCGTGTTGAGTTTGGTGGCGTAGTATCCCAGGAATTTCTTCTGGGCCAGCTTCTCAGGGTAGAAATCGGGCTTCCAAGTCGGATAAGCCCAGCCTGAAGTTCCTGCGAAAAGTTGCGCCATGATGTCGAGATTCCAGCGCCCTTGAGAATAGACCGGGATTATACCTTGGCGCGCTTCTTGCGTGCGGCCGGCTTCTTCGCGGATTTCTTCGAGGCTGGTTTGCGGAAAGGATGATCCTCGTCCGCCTCTGCCGCGATCTCAATCGGTTCGGGCGCCTGAGCCACCGCCGCAGCTTTCAGATCCGGTAACTTCTGCTTCAATTCGAGCACCGGCTCGAATAGATCCCCCATCTTCTCGAACCGAGCAATCGTTTGGGAGGACTCGAACACCAACAATCCTGCGTCTTTCTTCTTCAGCGTGCGCTCTACCTCGTCCCATGTGACCGGCGTAGACACCGTTGGACGCTCCCGCGCTCGCAACGAATATAGTGCGATCGTCGTCTTATGCTCGTCGTTCTGGCTCCAGTCGACGAACACCTTTCCGGTGCGAATGTTCTTTTTCATGTCAGACACGACAAGCTCCCGGTGCTCCTGCTCCAGCAACTGGGCCAGGGCATGAGAAAAGAGTTTGGTCGCTTCAAACGTCGTGGGCGTATTCAGTGGTATATAAAGCTGAAGGCCCTTCGATCCGGAAGTCTTAGGAAAGCTCTGCAATCCGAGATGCTCGAAGATCTCCCGCAGCCAGATCGCCACCTGGCAGCACTGCACGATGTTCGCCGGTGGCCCGGGGTCGAGATCAAACACCATCACCGTCGGGCATGTAATGTCTGTTGCGAGAGCCAGCGACGGGTGCAGTTCGAGTGCGGCCAGATTCGCCAGCCAGATCAGGGTCGCCAGATCATCGCAGAGCACGTAGTGAACGGTGCGCCGGTTCCGTCCGCTCCAGACGGGGACTGTCTTCACCCAATCCGGCTTGTGCATGGGAGCGTTCTTTTCGAAGAATGGCTCGCCCTCCACGCCATCGGGATAACGCTTGCGTGTAAGGGCGCGACCGTGCAGATGGGGAAGGATAGCCGGCGCGATCCGCGCGTAATAGTCGATGACGTCCTTCTTGGTGAAACCGGTGGCTGGATAGAGAACCTTTTCCAGGTTCGAGACCTTCAGAGTCCTGCCCTGAATTTCGACAGTTGAGTCAGTCACGTGCGCTCCGCCCTGCCATTTTGCCTGATATTCCGCCATGTGCAAAATACAGGGTTGATCCTAACTCTGCCGTCCTGGGTCGTGGTCGGCCGTTTGACAACGCCCCCGCCACCCACGTACTTTCAAACTTCTGCCCTGCTGGCCCGTCCAAAGACTATGTTCTTTGCAAAAATGTCCGCCCAGCCGTCGGAGGTTCGATGAAATACTCCTGTCTTAAAGGCGCTCTTCTACTGCTCCTTCTTTCCACCGTTGCTCTGGCACAGGACGTCGCCTCCTTCAAGAAGCGCGTCACGGTCAAGAAACTCGGCAACGGACTGACCCTCATCATCTGTGAGCGTCCCGAAGCGCCCGTATTCTCGTTTTTCACCCTGGTAGTCGCTGGTTCGACCCAGGACCCGATGCGCGCCACCGGGCTAGCCCACATGTTCGAGCATATGGCGTTCAAGGGGACTGACAAGATCGGAACGACCAACTATTCCGCTGAAAAGCTCGCGCTGGAAAAAGTGGAGGTCGCCTATGCGGCCTATATCAAAGAGCGGGACAAGAGCGTAGGCCAGGATGCGGCCAAGCTCAAGCAACTTGAGAAGGCCTGGCAAGATGCGATAGCCGGCTCGGACAAGTACGTCGTCCCTAACGAGTTCGGAAAAATCGTCGAGCAGAATGGCGGTGAAGACATGAATGCCTTCACCAACTACGACGAGACTGCGTACCACTACTCTTTTCCCGAGAATCGCCTGGAACTCTGGGCCTATCTTGAATCCGAGCGCTTCCTCCATCCCGTGATGCGGGAATTCTATAAAGAGCGCAACGTGGTCATTGAAGAACGCCGCATGCGCACCGACAGCAATCCCTTCGGGCGGCTGCTTGAGCAGTTCACGGAAGAGGCTTTCGCGGCACATCCCTACCATCGGCCTACAGTCGGCTGGATGTCCGATCTCAATCACTTCTCCGCTACCGACGCACAGAAGTTTTTTGACACCTACTACATCCCATCGAACATGGTGGTGGCGATAGCCGGTGATGTGAAAGCTGCGCAAGCATTACCGATCCTCGAGAAATACTTCGGGCGGCTGCCTACCCGCCCGGATCCCGACGAGGCCACCACCACGGAACCTCCGCAAAACTCCGAGCGCCGCGTCGTGCTGAAGGACATGTCGCAGCCAATTTACATCGAGGGCTATCACCGGCCCGACTACCGCAGCAAAGACGACGCTGTATTCGACGCCATTACCGACCTTCTCTCGGAAGGCCGCACCTCGCGACTCTACCGCTCTCTGGTACGAGACAAGAAGATTGCTTCATTTTCCGAGGGCTTCACTGGATATCCTGGCATCAAGTATCCGCATCTCTTCGCGTTTCTCGCGGTTCCCTTACCCGGCCATAAGCCGCAGGAAATTGGCGATGCGATTCACGCTGAAATCGAGCGCCTCAAGAAAGAAGACATCAGCGACGACGAGTTAAAGATGATCAAGACCCGCAGCAAAGCCAACCTGATCCGAGGCCTGGCCGATAACGGCGGACTGGCCACCCAACTGGCGACTTACCAAACACGTTACGGGGATTGGCAAGAGTTGTTCCGCTCTGTGGATCGCATCGATGCGGTAACGAAGGCGGATATACGGCGCGTAGCGAACGAAGTTTTCGTCGATACCAACCGCACCGTGGGAGTCATCGAGAACGCCCCCGGTGGTAGAGGCTCGCCCGGCGCTGAACAAGGGAGCGGCGCTGCCGATCAGGGAGGTGCGCAATGAAGAGGAACGTCCTGGGTTTCTTCTTGGCCGCTGCCGTGCTTGCGCCACCGCACTTCGTTTCTGCGCAAGCCACGTGGAAGCAGATTCCGATTCCTCCCTTGCATTCTTTCAAACCGCAACAGCCCAAGCGCGTCGAACTTTCGAACGGCATGGTGATCTTCCTCCAGGAAGACCATGAACTACCCCTGATCGATGGCACCGCACGCATCCGCGGCGGCTCAGTCAACGAACCTGCGAATAAGACGGGCCTTGTCGACATCTTTGGCGAAGTCTGGCGTACCGGCGGCACCAAGACCCAGACCGGCGACCAACTTGACGATTTTCTCGAAGTGCGTGCCGCCAAGGTGGAAACTGGC
>Ga0210402_10004149_pt1 | contig 13268 bp, 10 predicted proteins | sample IncBWC7MmetaG_FD_161055 | JGI IMG/M metagenome (GOLD analysis project Ga0210402, IMG submission 161055) | Forest soil microbial communities from Barre Woods Harvard Forest LTER site, Petersham, Massachusetts, United States - Inc-BW-C-7-M | ecosystem: Environmental > Terrestrial > Soil >...
GGTGCTCATGCGCACGATGGTCAGGATGCCGCCGGCGACCCAGAAAGAAAGGTCGAAGCCGTACGCCTTCATCAGGGCGAAGACGAAGAGAACCTGCAAGGCCAGATAGAACAGGCTGATGATTGAAGTGAGGCCGAGGGTGCGCAGGCTGCCCATCAACTTCAGGCCTTCCACGATATGGCGCAGCGTCGCGGCCCACCGGCTTTCTATGAGGCCGGCATGCGCCTGGTGCTTGCGGAGGACAATCCAGCAGAGAGCCGCGCTGGCGAGGAGCACGGCGGCGGCCACGCTCCAGGCGAAGAGATTGAGCTTCTCTTCAAGCCGGGCGGCCTCCGGATCGTGCGGAAGGTGCTTGATGAATCCCGCGGCGATCACGAAAGCGATGAGCAGCCAGAAGCCATCGATAATCCGTTCCACGGCGACCGAGGCAAAGGCAAGCGAGAGCCGCAGGTTGTTCCAGTGGCCCATCAGGTAGCAGCGGATGATCTCGCCCACGCGGAGGGGAAGCACCTCGTTGGCGAACAGGCCGATATAAATACATTGCACCGTGGTCCAGAAGCCGAGCCGCGCCACGGGGAAGAGCAGCGTATTCCAGCGCCAGCCGTGCACCACGAACACGGAGAGGTCGGTGAGGATGGCGATCGCGACCCAGCGCCAATCCAGCGACCGGATGTTGGGCAGGAGTTCGTTCATCGGGTAGCCGTGAAGTACCCAGATGAGCGAACCGGCGGAAAGGCCGTAGCCCAACACCTGGGGCAGCCACGAGGGTATTCTGCGGGGCGAAGCGGCGGTCATCCGTGGCGATGTGCTCCGGTGCTCACGAGTTCATCATAGCGGGTAGCTGCGCCTTGGGGTACTCTAGCTTTGATGAAGCCAATACGTCGTGTTGCGGTATTGGGAGCGGGGACCATGGGGTCGCGGATCGCGGCCCATTTTGCCAACGCCGGTTTTCCGGTGGATCTGCTGGACATGCTTTTGCCGGATCAGCCGAACCGTAACGCGGCCGCGCTGGCAGGCATCGAGGCCGCGGTGAAACAAAGGCCGGGCGCCTTCTTCACCGAGGCGGCGCGCAGGCTGATCCGGCCGGGGAACTTCGACGACCACCTGGACCGCCTCGGCGGATGCGACTGGATCATTGAGGCGGTGGCGGAGAACGTCGAAATCAAGCGCAGCCTGTGGCATCGCGTGGCCGAGGTGCGGAAGCCCGGAAGCATCCTTTCCACCAACACCAGCGGGATTCCGCTGGCGACGATTTCCGAGGGCTTCCCGGGCGAGTTCAAGCAGCACTTTCTGGGAACGCACTTTTTCAATCCGCCCCGCTACCTGCACCTGGTGGAGATTATTCCGGGTTCGGAGACCACGGATGAGGTGCTGCTGGGGGCGGCAAGCTTTTGCGATCTGCACCTGGGCAAGGGCGTGGTGGAGTGCAAAGACACGCCGAACTTCATCGCCAACCGCATCGGGTGCTTCTTCGGGGCCACCATTCACAAGCTCACGGTGGAAGATGATTTCACCATTGAAGAGGTGGACGCGCTGACCGGCCCGGCGGTCGGGATGCCGAAGAGCGCAAGCTTCCGGCTGATCGATATTGTGGGGCTGGATGTCTGGTGCCATGTGCTGAGCAATCTGTACGAACTGGTGCCGGAAGACCCGGCGCGCGAACTGTTCCAGGTGCCGGCGATGATGCGGCAGATGCTGGAGCGCGGCTGGCTGGGCGAAAAGCGCGGGCAGGGTTTTTATAAACGGGTGGGTAAAGGCGCGGAAAAGGAGATCCACGCCCTGGACCGCAAGACCATGGAATATCACCCGGCGCAAAAGGTGCGGTTTCCGGCGGTGGAGGCGGCGCGCGGAATCGAAGACCTTCCGCAGCGTTTGCGTACGCTGGTGGCGGGCGAAGACCGTGCCGGGCAGTTTCTGTGGAAGCTGTTCCGCGACCTCTTCGTGTACTCCGCAACCATGGTTCCGCAGATTTCCGAGCGCATCGTGGAGATGGATAGCGCCATGCGGTGGGGCTTCGGCTTCCCGATGGGCCCGTTCGAACTGTGGGACGCGCTGGGCCTTCCGGAAACCGTGGAGCGCATGGGCCGCGAAGGCTCCGCGGTGCCGTTGAACGTGGCCGCGATGCTGGCAGCCGGCGCCCGAAGTTTTTACAAAGTGGCGGATCGCTCGGGCGAACCCGGCAAGATGTATTTCGAACTCAATGACGGCGGTTACGAGAACCTGGAAACGCGGCCGGGAGTGCTGGTGTTGAGCGACATCAAGCGCGCCCGCGGCGTGGTGAAGAAAAATGCCGGGGCTTCGCTGGTAGATCTGGGCGACGGCGCGCTGTGCCTGGAGTTCCACAGCAAGATGAACTCGCTGGGCGACGATATGGTGCAGATGCTCAACGCCGCCATTGAGGAGACCAGCCGTGGTTTCGATGCGCTGGTAATCGCTAACCAAGGCGAGAATTTCAGCGTGGGCGCGAACCTGATGCTGGTACTGCTGGCGGCGCAGGAAGGGGAGTGGGACGAACTCGACGCGGCGGTGCGGCGCTTCCAGCAGGCTGCCATGGCGATCAAATACGCGCCCAAGCCGGTAGTCTCGGCGCCATTCGGCATGGCGCTGGGCGGCGGCTGCGAGATCGCGATTCATGCCGCGCGCGTGCAGGCGTCGGCCGAAACTTACATGGGGCTGGTGGAGGTAGGCGTGGGGCTAGTTCCGGCCGGCGGAGGCTGCAAGGAGATGCTGCTCCGGTTGGCGAACGCGAAAGCGGCGTTTGAGCTGATCGGGTACGCCAAGGTTTCGTCGAGCGCCGCCCACGCGCGGGAGTTGGGTTTTCTGCGAGAGCAGGATGGCGTCTCGATGAACCCGGAGCGGCTGATTGCCGATGCCAAGGCGGCGGCGCTGGCGATGGTCCCGTCCTGGGCGCCGGGTACGCCGCGGCAGGACATACCGGTTGAAGGCGAGGCGGGGTACGCGCTGTTGAAGATGGGGCTGTATTTGGCCCGCGAGGGCGGATACATTTCGGAACACGACACCGTGGTCGGCGGCAAACTGGCCCACGTGTTGTCGGGCGGCAGGCTGACGGGGGCACAGAAGGTGGCGGAGCACTATTTGCTGGATCTGGAACGGGAAGCGTTTCTGAGCTTGTGCGGGACTGTGAAGACCCAGGAGCGGATGGGGCACATGCTGAAAACGGGGAAAGCGTTGCGCAACTGAGAGGAAAAAGAAACTGACGCGGAGGTGTAGGTCAAAGAATGTGGGCGTTGTACGGGCGGATCGTCTTTGGCGCGTCGGCGGTGCTGTTCGGCGTCATCGCACTGATGTGGTACGACTCTGACACCTGGCAAACCCTCCGTCAGATCTGGAGCCTGCCTTTTGGAACCATCATCGGCGGGTGTCTCATGATCGTTCAAATTGCCGGTGGGATTGGGATCCAGTACCCAAGGACGGCGCGTTTGGCGTCAATCGCTCTCGGCATCGTCTATTTGCTTTTCTCCCTGGCCTGCATCCCTGCCATCGTTGCCGCGCCGGCCATCTATGCGCATTACGGGAGCCTCTTCGAACAGTTTTGCTCACTCTGTGGTGCCATTGCCCTGTACGCTGCAACCGAGGCAAATGCAGCCCGGGCGGTAGCGTTCGGCCGAGTGGCGCGCCTAGGGCTCGGAGTCTGCGCGGTTTCATTTACGCTGAGTCAGATACTCTATCTTCCGGTGACATCTGACTTGGTTCCAAAGTGGATTCCGCCAAGTCAGACTTTTTGGGCGATACTCACGACGATCGCATTTGCGCTCGCGGCGATTTCCATTCTCATCAATCGCCAGGCACGGCTTGCGATTCGCCTGATGACCCTCATGCTGGCACTCTTTGGTGTGTTGGTTTGGGTCCCGCGCCTGATCGCTCACCCGGAAGCCCATCTGAACTGGTCAGAATTCGGCTTGACTTTCCTCATTACAGGGGCCGTCTGGATGGTGGCTGATTTGAGGTCTTTCTGATTTAGGCGTGTTGGCGCGCCACTTAACTTAATCGTGCAACCGCCAGCGTTGTTTCCGGTTCTAACATTCTGGTCGGGCCAAAGTGGGACGATCGGGTTGTGTCGTCTGTCACCCAGCCCGCGCAGTGTCTGGCGAGGCATGACAGACCACGAAAGACGATGGTCTGTCCCACCTTCTCCCAGAAATGTACAAACTCGCGCCGGCGAATTCACAATCCGCCGCGGTTTAAACAATCTGCCCCACATGGAGTTCCCGCTATTCGCGTCCGAATTGTGATAGTATCCGGCCATGAAATCTTTCAGCCGTAAAACCAGCGGCCGGCGCGCATTCCTTCAGGGTTTCAGCGGAGTTCTGGGAGCCGGTTTCTGGGCCGATCAGACCCTCGATGCGCTTCCGCAGAACACCAACACCAACTCCAGGCCTTCGGCATTGAAGATCACCGATCTGCGCGTGGCCACCGTCACCCGCGCGCCCATGACGTGCCCCCTCATCCGCATCGACACCAACCAGGGCGTCTACGGCCTCGGCGAAGTCCGCGACGGCGCCAGCAAGAACTACGCGCTCATGCTGAAGAGCCGCATCCTCAATGAGAACCCTTGCAACGTCGATAAAGTCTTCCGCAAGATCCGGCAGTTCGGCGGTCCGGCCCGGCAGGGCGGGGGCGTCTGCGGAGTGGAAATGGCGTTGTGGGACCTGGCGGGCAAAGTCTACAACGTACCCGTTTACCAGATGCTGGGCGGCAAGTTCCGGGACCGCATCCGCTGTTATGCCGACACTACCGAATCCAACGACCCCAAGATCTTTGGGCAGCGGCTGCGGTTGCGCAAAGAGCAGGGCTTCACGTGGCTGAAGATGGATTTGGGAATCGACCTGATTCGCGATGTACCGGGCGCGCTGACGTATCCGGCGGGTGAAGAACTGGGCGGAGGCGGGCGCAAAGAGCACATGTTCACCGGTATCGAGATCACTCACAAGGGCGCTGAATTGATGGCCGATTTCGTGGCCGCGGTGCGCGAGCAGGTGGGGATGGACGTGCCGCTCTCCATGGACCACTTCGGGCACATCAGCGTGCGGTCGTGTATCCGGCTGGCCAAGGCGCTGGAAAAACACAACCCGGCCTGGCTGGAGGATATGGTTCCCTGGCAGCATACGGAATTGCTTAGGGAGATTCACGAGCACATCGATGTGCCGCTGCTTACCGGCGAAGACATCTTCCTCAAGGAGCCGTTCATGGAGTTGTGCCGCGCCCACGCGGTGGACATCATCCACCCCGACCTGGCCACTTCCGGCGGCATTCTGGAGACCAAGAAAATCGGCGACGGCGCGCAGGAGTTGGGTGTGCCGATGGCGATGCATTTCGCGGGGACCCCGGTATCCTGCATGGCCAACGTGCATTGCGCCGCCGCCACCGAGAACTTCCTGGTGATGGAGAACCACTCCGTGGACGTGCCGTGGTGGGGCGACCTGGTGGAAGGCGTCGAGAAGCCGATCGTCAACAAAGGCTTCATCACCGTACCCGACAAGCCCGGCCTCGGCATCACCTTGAACGAGGAAGTGGTGAAGCAGCACCTGAGCCCGCAGGACCCGGGATATTTCGAACCTACGCCGCAGTGGAACGTGGACCGGTCGAACGACCGCACATGGAGTTGACCCTCATGACGAAACGACTACTGGTTACCCTGGCGGCCTTGTCTGCAGCCGCCACGTTGCTTCCCGCGCCGGCCCGCGCGCAGTTACATAGCTTGACCAAAGAGCAGATGACGGAATTGACCGCTCAGTACAAGGGCGACCGGTTTCCCGACGGCAGGCCGAAGGTTTCCGACACCTTGATGGAGCGGGCCAAGGGCATGTCGGCCGAGGAGGTGTGGGCCGGACTGAACCAGGCCGGCGGCGCGGGAGGCGGAGCCGGCGGTGGCGGCGGGCGTGGCGGCGGCGCCTACCGCAACCAGTATGAAGACGGCTTTCACGTGCTGCATCCGAACCTGAAACTGGTGGGCCGCGCGTTCACTGTGCAGTTCATGCCGGCGCGCCCGGACGTGGATGCCTACGTGAACGCCAGGGGCCAGGCGGCCGGATTGGGCAACCGCATGTACAACCAGACCGCCATTGACATGCTGCAGCCGGGCGACGTGCTGGTGGTGGACTTGTTTGGCAAGGTAGATGGCGGAACCATGGTCGGGGACAATCTCTTCTACTACATCATGAAGACCACCAAGACCGGTGGCCTGGTGGTGGATGGCGCGGTGCGCGACCTGGAAGGCATTTCCGAGATGATGATGCCGGCTTACTTCCGCCGGACGCATCCCAGCGCCATCGCCAACGTGACGCTTACGGGCATCAACGTCCCGGTGCGGATTGGAAACGTGACAGTGCTGCCCGGCGACATGGTATTGGGCGATCCGGAAGGGATCTATTTCGTGCCGCCGCACCTGGTGCAGCAGATTGTCGACAACGCCGACACCATCCACGTGCATGATGAGTGGACGCGCAAGAAGTTCGACGAAGGGAAGTATAAGTCGAGCGACATTTATGGCAGCCCGAAAGACCCGGCGCTGCAGAAAGAGTATCAGGAGTATTTGAAGAAGAGGCTGGACGAGATCCGGAAGAAGTAGTGGTCGCGACCCTCAGGGTCGCGACTTGATAAATGAGATGCCGGGGCTGGGTCAGAGGCTACGGTGGCGACCCATAGGGTTTCCACCACGGTAATCTCTCATGCGTGTTGCACAAACAGAAACCACCAGCCGTGAGGCGCTAAACATCCGGATCAAGCCGGAGGTTCGCGGGTTGATCGATCGTGCCGCGGCGTTGGCCGGCAAGAACCGCACGGATTTGTGCTGGACGCAGCCCGCCGCGCGGCCGAGGAGACGCTTCTGGATCGAACGGTTTTTGCCGTGAATCCGAAGGCATACCGGGAGTTTCTGGCACGCCTGGACGCTCCGCCGCAGCCGAATGAACGGTTACGTAAGAGCATGCAGACGCCGGCGCCCTGGGAGTAAGCGTGCCCCTTTCGCCGCCTGCGCCCTTGGCTGATGGCCATCAGACCGAGGGATTCGCTTCCGGAGAATCTGCCCTGGACGACTGGCTGCATCGACGGGCCCGTGGGAATCAGGCCCGCGCGAATCAGGCATTTGGCGCATCCAGGACCTACGCAGTGTGCGAAGGCAACAGAGTGGTTGGCTACTACGCCATCGCCTCCGGAGCCATCGCACAAACGGAGGTTTCAGGCCGGTTTCGGCGGAACATGCCGGATCCCATTCCGGTGGTGGTGTTGGCGCGGCTGGCGGTGGACCTTGGTTATCAGGGGTGCGGTTTGGGACGCGCCCTGTTTCGCGATGCGGCGCGCCGTATCGCCCATGCCGCCGATACCATCGGTATTCGCGGTATCGTCGTCCATGCCATCTCCGGGAAGGCGCGAGATTTCTATGTCGCGCTCGGCTTTGACCCATGCCCTCGTGATGCGATGACTCTGGTCGTGACCCTTGCAGATGTTAGAGCGACGCTTACCAGTTTGTGATCGAGCGCTGCTCTATCGGCGCACTCCGGTTCCAGCCGGAATCGCCCTGCTGTCGATCGCGCTTAATTAACGTGGGCGCGGCCGCGGTAGTTTTCGCGGCGATCAAGTCCGTGCTGGTCGACCCGCTGCTTACGTACACCCCGAAACCCTGGTGCAGATTGGCAGCAGTTCCCGCGCATGCAGGAGCAGTCGCAAACCGACTGGGTGGTCTGGAATGACACCCAGGAACTGGCCCGCAACACGCGCACGCTCGAATCCGTAGGGGTTTATGGCAATCGACCCGATGTGTGCGCTGCGGCGGGATTAGCCCGGGGCCGGATTAGTTCTGCGCGGGCTTCCAGAGTCCCACGGTGTTGCCATCGGGATCGGAGAGCCAGGCAAAGCTGCCATAGTTCGGGATATCGACTTTGGGCACGAGCGTCTTTGCCCCCAGAGACTGGGCTTTCGCCAGATACGCGTCGATGTCGTCTACGCTTACATAGAAAATGGTGTAGTGATGGGGCTCGTGTCCGAGAGCGGTGATATGGCCTTGGATCCCCTGCGAAGCCAGGGTGTCGACCATCACGGCGGGGCCCATCTGGGACGCATTCCACCCGAATAAGGACGTGTAAAACTGGGCTGCCTGAGCGCTGTCGCGGCAGCCGATTTCGAAGTGTACGACGGGATTCGGCATGATCATCTCCTCGAAGTGTTGCGAGCTTCGAAGCAGGGTACCATGACGGCGCGCCGCGGTCAAAATCCTTGCAAAACCGCCCAAAAGCGCCAGTGGCGTTTTGAGCACCCTTCTGTTCCGCAGCAGTGAAACGCAGTTCCCAATCAGAAACACTACGCCTCGCGAAGCATGACAACGGCCCGCGGCAGCAAGTTGGGAAACCATGGTCTACCGCTTCAGGGCCGTTAGATCGATCGATACATAGAGGAGAAGCGCATTATGAGCCAGGATAACGCCGAAATGGATCCGCAGGAACCGGCAGGTCCGGCGCCGCAAGACGAAACTAACAGCAAAGACTTTCAGTTTGTCCTGAAAGCCCTGGTGGCGGCTTACGAACCGTTGCTGGAGCACGAACTTAAGGCCGCCCGTAACATCGACGAGTTGAACCGGGAGGCTGGCATCGCCCCGCCAGGCATCGGGGAAGACATCGCACGGCTGAACCGGGTCTTCGAAACCTTCTTCACTGCGGAGGTAGCCATCAGGCTGCTCCCGGAGGCAGTGCGCGGGCGCTTCGGCCCAGCCGAAGAGTGGCGCTGGTGCATGCAGCACATCCGGTGTTGCATGATCTTCGGCTGGCTGGTCTGCCGCGGACCGCGCACGTTCCGGGCATCTTCCCGTTACCTCTACCAGTATTGGATTTGTGTCCGGCAAGCCCTGGGGACGCCGGTTGCGGTTCCACCAACGGCGGACCAGCGGCGCGATTTCGATACTCTGGTCAAAGCCCTGGCCACCGCTTATAAACCGTATCTGACGGGCGAGCTGAAAGCAGTCGAACTGCTGCAAGGCGTAGCCGGTCAGACGGCGGTGCGAGTTTCGGAACTGGACGAAGGAGACGAAGAAACCGCCGCCATCTTCGACCGCCTCTTTACGCAAGAAACCGCTCGGGCACTGCTGGGGAGGGAAGTCTTCTCCACGCACAGCAAGGAGCCGTTCTTCTGGTTCTGCCGCTGCTGGTGTCTTTGCGCCATCCGCTTCGGCTGTTGCCTGGCCCGTGCCCGGCGGCTGGTCTCAGTGCGTTGGTGCTTGCGCTACTACTGGGACTGCCTTCGCCATTGTCTGCAACCACTGCATTGCCGGATCACCGGTCCGAGCGGCTGCATTCGCGGGCTCAGCGACATCATGGCAGGCAAGATCCTGGAACCGGTCGCAGGGGACGCTTACGGCACCGACTTCGGCCACTATCTCATCGAAGTGCGCGACCCCGCGAATACGCTGCTGACCAACGTGGTGATTTACCCGAACGGCGCCGACAATCCCGACGTCACCCTCACACAGGGGAACTTCGCCATTGCAGGCGGGACCCTGGGCTGGATCGACGTGCAAAAGGCGGCACACGATGCCGGCGTCATCCTGCTGACCAGTACTACCTTTACCGTGACGCTCCGCGTCTTCGGAACCAACGGGGGCGAGTTGCAGCCGCCCTGCACCACCACGTACAGTCTCTCGGCCGATGAAGCTTACATTAAAAGGATCTCCACGCCGTGGTCGGTCAACTATCCCGATCCGTCCGAGCCGTTGCGCGTTGCCAACAACGCCTTGTCGGCGCTGGCAACCATTGGCGGTTGGATGCACGTGCGCGGCGATGCCTTCGTCTATGGGTGTCTCGGTGAGCAAATCCAACAATACACGATCTGGGCCATTCCGGATCAGCCTTTCAGTTTTCCGCAGCCCCCGCCGTACACGCCCGTCGTCCCCGGCGCGAATTGGACCCAGATCGCGCACATCGAGTACGCCGCTCAAACCGTGGATGGAACTCTGTACACCGCCGACCAGGTGCGCGCCTACAACATGCTCAACGGGAATCCCGATCCGAGCATTCTCACCAACATTTGGGGAACGCGGGCTGAGTGCATCTCGGTTGCCATCGACTTTATCGACGACCTCATCTGTTGGAATATCCCAAGCCTCATCCCCAGTGAGTTCAACAGCAACCTGCTGCCGAAAATGAACGCCGCGGATGAAGGAGGAACCGGCAAATTCACGTTTCTGCTCCAGATAATCGATACCGACGGGAACCAGTTCTACGATGTGCAGCGGGCATGGGTGGATAACGAGCCGGTCCATGCCGCCATCACGGGCATCGCCAGCCTGCCGCCCTGCGCCGACCTCTACACCCAGTACCACGACGGCACGTTCAAAACGGTGAACATTCAGGGAACCGCGTGGGACCGCCTGATCGATCCGGCTGATCCGACGAAACCGACCAGCGACAACTTCGCTCACTTCACGGTGAATTTTCAGAAACAGGGCGCGATTGGATTTGCCTTATTGATCGATTCGCCAAACCCGGTGCCCGCCCGGCCCCTGCCGTTGGGCGTGGGGACTCTGACGCCTTGGAATCTCCAGACAGTGGATGCGGCAACCAACCCGTTGGGGTTACCCGCGGACCAACTTCTCGCGCCTGGACAGGAATGCACTTACGTCGTGATTCTTCAGGTTTGGGACAGCACGGTCGTGAATGAAGGCACCGACCATGAGTCCGGATACATTCTCTTCCCAATCAAGATCATCAACGGTCCGGAGCCGTTATAAGCGGCGCGGGATGGCGAGATCGTAAACACGAAGGCGGGCTGGAAACAGAGTCCGGCCCGCTTTCACAGGAGAAGCGAAATGGAAACATGGCTGCGGTTTATCGCCGCCATCCTGGCCGCCTGGCGGATTACCCATCTGCTGGCGCACGAAGACGGGCCTGCTGATGTGGTGGTGCGCATCCGTAAGCGCCTCGGCAACGGCTTCCTGGGTAGCCTGATGGACTGTTTTCAGTGCCTCAGCATTTGGGTGGCGGCGGCGGTGGCGGGCTTTGTTACCACGCGGCCGCTCGATTTGTTGATCTGCTGGCTGGCGGTTTCCGGCGCCGCATGCCTGCTGCAACGGCTTGGTCGGGAGCCGCTGACGATCCACCCGATGCCGGAACCAACCGAAGGAGATGTGAATCATGCCTTGTTGTGGACAGAAACGGGCGCAAGCCACGAATTCTCAAACGCGAACGGCGCAGCACCCCAGCTTGCCGCTCGCTCCCACTGACCCCGGCTCCGAGCTGAACAACGTACCGTTGCGCTATCTGGCCAACACTCCCGTCATGGTAAGGGGACCAGTAACCGGTACGCCCTACTATTTCTCGGACGCTCAGCGGGTGCTGCGCGTTCAGTTAGTGGATGCCGAGGGTTTGCTCAAGACCCAGTTCTTTCGGCGCGCGGAACCGGTAATGCGCCAGTAAGCCTGGTCCCGGTGTGCGCCGCGGCAGCAGCAGACCGGGGCTCACCAGTTCGTAATCGACCCGTCGGGCCGGTAATAAAGCTGGCGGTTCGTAACCGGCTCGTTGATTTCGGTCACCAGCTTCAACTGCTTCATGTCCAGTTCCACTCCCAGGCCAGGCCGGTCGTTCGCGGACAACTTTCCATTCTTGAAATCCAGGCAGACCGGCAGGTGCGGCAGCGTGCGGCCCTGGTAGTTGTACTCCATCAGGACCGGCCCTGAAAAGGTGCCCAGGCAATTCACCAGGGCGGCGGTGGCAATGGGTCCGGTGAAGTGCGGTACGATTCCCACAAAGTGGGTTTCGCAGATCGCCGCTACTTTCAGCATCTCGGTGATGCCGCCCACATTGGGCAAGGTGGCGCGCACGAAATCGATGTCGTGGGCCTCCACCAGCTTGTTGAAGTCCCAGCGATTGCCCCACTCCTCGCCGGCGGCAAGCGGCACTTTCACGGTGCGGCGCAGAATCGGCAGGTCCTCCGCGAAGGCTTCGGTGCGGACGGGGTCCTCCACGAAAAACGGCGCCAGGTCTTTGATCAGGTCGCAGCCGCGAATGGCCTCGTTCAGGTCGAAGCGCTGGTGGAAGTCGATGCAGAAATCGCCGTTCTTGCCGACGCCCTCGCGTACCTGCGCGCAGTCGTCGAAAATCTGGTTGAGCCGCTCGCGCGTATTGAAGGTGCTGCCGGCACGCACATCGCCGGCGCCCATGCGGAAGGCGCGGTAGCCGGCTTCGATGCTGATATGCGCGCGCTCCTTGAGGCTCATGCCCTGCTGGATGCCTGGGATGATTCCGGCAGTGTTGTAGCACTCGCAGTGGTTGCGCACCATGCCGCCCAAGATCGCGTGCACGGGTTGCTTCAACACTTTGCCTTTGATGTCCCAAAGGGCCAGATCGAGCGCGCCCAATGCATGTTCCTTCTCGCGGCCCGGCGGGTAGAAAAAGGAGCGGGACATGTCCTGCCAGAGGTGCTCGATGTACTGCGGGTCCTGCCCGATCAGGCGGCCGGCGCACTGTTCCAGCGTGTCTTTGGCGCCGCCTTCGCCCACGCCCGTGATGCCGCCATCGGTCTCAACCGTGACCACCATGTCGCTCTGGTTGAAGAGCGTGTTCAGCGTGGGCGGCGAATACACGCGCACGCGCGTAATCTTCATTTTGGGCAGAGCCGCGCGCGCCGGCGGCGGGGAAGCGATACCCAAGCCCGAGCCTGCGGCGAGGGCGGAACGGAAGAAGGATCGGCGATTCATGAGCGCTCTCCTTTAAACCGGCATGCTACGAACCCGGCAGGCTATCCCCACCAGGTCTCGCCAGGCGCCAGGTGATACTTGGCCACGTCGGGGTTCAGTTCGATTCCGTAGCCGGGTTTGTCCTGAATGTTGAAGTAGCCCTTGTCCCAGAACGGGCCTTCGCGGACTACCAGGTCGGGCCACCAATCCACCCACTTTGCCAACTCGTGGATGCGAAACTCGCGCATGGCCGACGCCGCATGGCAGGACGCGATGGTGCCCACGGGGCTCGCCGGATTGTGGCACGCGGTCCAGATGTAATAGAGGTCGGCGAGGTCCGAAATTTTCTTCGATTCCAGCAGGCCGCCGGACTTTGGAACATCGATATGCACGCCGGACGTGGCCTGCATCTCGATCAGCTTGCGGAAGCCCTGCCGGCCATAGAGGTTCTCACCGGTGCAGACCGGTATTCCGATGGAGTGGGTGACGCGCGCCATGGCTTCGATGTTGTCGGGCGGCACCGGGTCTTCCAGCCACATGGGCCTTAGGCTCCAGTTCGCGGGCCAGGCGGATTACGTCCTGGGTGTCA
>Ga0210402_10004150_pt1 | contig 13267 bp, 16 predicted proteins | sample IncBWC7MmetaG_FD_161055 | JGI IMG/M metagenome (GOLD analysis project Ga0210402, IMG submission 161055) | Forest soil microbial communities from Barre Woods Harvard Forest LTER site, Petersham, Massachusetts, United States - Inc-BW-C-7-M | ecosystem: Environmental > Terrestrial > Soil >...
CACATCGATCACATCGCCAAGGTTGCGGGGATTGATCACGTGGGACTGGGCTCTGACTTTGACGGGGTCAGCGGCGCCACGCCGCAAGGGATCGACTCGGCCGCCGATCTGCCGAAGATTACTCAGGCGCTGCTAGACCGGGGATACAGCGCGGACGATATCAAGAAGATTCTGGGTGGAAACCTGATGCGCGTGTTTCGCGAAGTGGAAGGCGTGAGCCGCGAAATGCAGGCGCAGGCTGCGACCTCTGTGAAATAGGCTCCCTTCCGATGATTCCCCGTCTGTCTTCACGAGGAAACTAAGGGTGCGTCTGTCGTACAATGCAACGTTGCACGGATTCCCGTGGCAGTATCTCCGCTAACAAGGAGCATTCATGCGCAAGCGATTCACGTTTCCTAAGGTTCTCGCGATTCTACTGGCGGTGTTGGTCGCCGCAGAGGCCTCTTGGGCACAGACGAGCGCGACGTCTCAAAGCGCCCCCGCAGCCAAGACCAGCACTGCAGCGAAACCGAGCGTTGCGGCGAAGCCCACTGGCGAAGCTACCAAGCCGACCGCCATTATCAATACGTCCGTGGGCAAGATGACCTGCACGCTGTTTCCAGATAAGGCGCCGTTTGGGGTCGAGAACTTTATCGGCCTGGCGAGCGGGACGAAGGATTGGAAGAATCCGGTCAGCGGCGCCACCAAACACGGCGTTCCACTCTATGACGGAACTGTCTTTCACCGCGTGATTCCTGAGTTTATGATCCAGGGCGGGGACCCGGCGGGCACGGGATCGGGCGCCGACCCGGTCACCCCGTTCAAGAACGAAGTATCGTCAGATTTATTGTTTGACCGGCCGGGTCGTTTGGCCTACGCGAATACCGGCCGGCCTTCGTCAAACAGTGCCCAGTTTTTCATTACCGAAGTGGCAACTCCGCATCTGAACGGCGGATATACAATTTTCGGGCAGTGTGACGATGCCACGGTGGAACTGGTAAAGGTGATTGCTCGCAAGCCCACGGATCCCGCCACCGAGAACCGGCCGCTCCGGCCGGTGAAGATCATTCACATCAGCATTGTGCGGAGTACCGGCGCCGCTGCCAAGCCAGCGGCTGGATCAGCAGTGAAGAAGCCGGGGACGACGACAGCTCCGAAGGCGGCGGCAACTCCAAACTGACAGAACACTCCTGTGGAGACAGCCGCCTTCGGCTGTCCCGCCTGGGCGAAGCCCGGCGCTCACCGGCAACCGACTCAACCGACGACTCAGCATCTATTCTTGAAAGGAATCTTTATGACCCGCCAACCCGGACTCTACGCCACGTTTGAAACCAGCGAAGGAACCATCGTCTGCCGCCTCTTTGAAAAAGACGCGCCCAAAACAGTCGCCAACTTTGTGGAGCTCGCCGAGGGCAAGAAGGAATGGAAGCATCCCAGCACGGGCAAAAAATCGAAAGACCGCCTTTACGACGGAACCATTTTTCACCGCGTGATCCCAGACTTCATGGTTCAAGGCGGAGACCCGCAGGGCACAGGCATGGGCGGCCCGGGATATCAGTTCGAAGACGAGACCAAGGGCTCGCCGCACAAATTCGACAAGCCGGGCAAACTCGCCATGGCCAACGCCGGGCCCAACACCAACGGATCACAGTTCTTTATCACAACCGTGCCGACGACGTGGCTCACGGGCAAGCACACGATTTTTGGCGAGGTCGTGGAGGGACAGGAGATCGCGGATAGAATTACCGGCGTTCCCCAAAATCGGCAGAACAAGCCGAACAAGGATGTGGTGTTGAAGAAGGTGACGATCGAGAAGGTGTAGGGGTCAGCGATTCGCGAGAACACGAATGCCAGGTAGATTGATCAGGCGATCATCGGCAGTGACGAGCGTGAGGTCGAAAACCTTCGCGGTAGCGGCGAGGAATTGATCCGCTGGATCTCCGTGCGAGAAGCTAATGGATGGGATGGCGAGCGCCACATCATTCGTGAGTGGCGCTTCAACAAGTTGTAAATGTGATATCGATTTCTTGACCCAGGCTGAAATGTCCGGCTGCACTTGGAATCGTCCCTTGCGGCACAGGATTGTTAGTTCCCAGACGCTAACGGGAGAAAGCCACAATTCGTTCTGCGAATCAGCAAGGGTCCGTGCAACCCGGCTGGAGAGGCGGTCGGCTTGCATGAAACTCCACAGCCAGATGTGAGTGTCGAGAAGGTATTTCATTCCCGCCAGGCGTCCCAGTCATCCAAACTCCCGGTTGGCCCGACGATGTCTCCTAGAATCTCTGCCGTCCCGGCACCGGAGCCTAAACGCCGGCCGCTAGTCTTTTCCGAAGATGTTGGGATCAATTCTGCGACAGGCTCCCCAAACTTGGTCAGGCGGATGGGCCTACGCGTCTTGCGAACCTCTTCGATCAGGCCGAGGCACTTGGCTTTGAATTCGGATACGGCAACTTCCTTCATGAGCCAAGTTATACCATGGTCAATGACCATGGTCAAGTTATGAAAGGCCCTTACAGTCGGCCGTAACTTGTCGGTCGTAGAGCCTCCAGTGGGAATTGAGTAAGGTCGAAACCTGATGAAAACAAGACGATTTGTGGGGGCTGCACGCAATGGTTACATCTTAGCGGGATTCGTGTTCTTAGGAACGATCGTCGGCTTTGGCCAAGCCACGCCCGATCCTTGGTTAATACCCGGGAACGGCGAGAAGGGATCGATTAACTACCGCGTTACTCGAGCAGACCTGGTGCAACGGTATGGGGCTACCAATGTTGTGGAGGAGGAAGTTGCCTTAGGAGAAGGCGATACGGACACGGCAACGGTGTTGTTCCCGAAGGATCCGCATCGCAGGGTCGAGATTCTTTGGCTGGACCGGGAGAAGAACGCGTACCCAAGCGGTGTAACCATCTCTGGCAACGCGAGTCGCTGGCATGCAGTGCACGGCATCTCGTTGGGGATGTTGTACAGTGATCTGGCGCGAATCAATGGCAAGCCATTTCCCATCAGTTGGGGAACGGATCAGGGAAGCGTAGTTTTCTCCTGGAACGGCGGCCCGCTCGACAAAGATCTGAAGGACGTGTGGGTTTGGTTCGACGACCTACCACGCAATGCCACTCTGAAGGACGCTTCCATCCTCGGCAGCAGCGCGAATCAAAAGCGTCGCGTGAATCAGATAATCTGGCGCTTCCCTGCAGACTCCTTCGCGAAGTAAAGCTACACTCCGATCACGCCACACAACTCTTTCACCGCCGCCGCGCTCTTGTCGAGTCCGGCCTTCTCCTCTGCCGTCAGCTTGATCTCGATGATCTGCTCGATTCCCTTTGCGCCCAGTTTTACCGGGACGCCGACGTAGAGGCCGGTGATGCCGTATTCGCCTTGCAGGTACGCGGCGCAGGGGAGGATTTTCTTTTTGTCTTTGAGGATTGCTTCGACCATTTCTGTAGCTGCTGCGGATGGGGCGTAATAGGCCGAGCCAGTCTTGAGATACTTCACGATTTCAGCGCCGCCGTCGCGGGTGCGCTGGACGAGCGCTTCAAGTCTAGTCTTCTCGATCAACTCGGTGATCGGGATGCCGGCGACCGTGGAGTAGCGCGGGAGGGGGACCATGGTGTCGCCGTGGCCGCCTAGGACGAAGGCAGTCACGTTCTCCACGCTGACTTTCAATTCGTCGGCGATGAAGGCGCGGAAGCGGGCGGAATCGAGGACCCCTGCCATGCCGATGACGCGTTCGCGGGGGAATCCGCTGAGCTTGTACGCGGCTTGCGCCATGGCGTCCAGAGGATTGGAAACAATGATCAGGATGCAGTTCGGCGAATGCTTGACCGCCTCGCCCACCACTGCTTTCATGATGTTGTAATTCGTGTTGAGCAAGTCATCGCGGCTCATGCCGGGCTTGCGTGGGATGCCGGCGGTGATTACGACGATGTCGGAGTTCGCCGTGTCTTTGTAGTCGTTGGTGCCGGTGATGTAGGAGTCGCGTTTTTCGATGGGCATGGCTTCGAGGAGATCGAGCCCCTTGCCCTGCGGCACGCCTTCGATGATGTCGATGAGCACTACATCAGCCAACTCTTTCGACGCGATCCAGTGAGCCGCGGTCGCGCCTACGTTTCCTGAGCCTACGATGGTTACTTTCTTTCGCATGAGTTCCTCGTTCGTAGAAATGAAAACATCTTAACCACAGAGGGCACAGAGATTCACAGAGGAAGCATCCCAAGTATTACTCTGTGCTCCTCTGTGTCCTCTGTGGTTCAAGCTCTTATCGGGCTGCCAGCACGCCCGCGTCCATGTTCTCGATCATCGCGCCGGCAAACTCGCTGGTCTTGACTTTGGTGGCACCCGGCATCAGCCGTTCGAAGTCGTACGTAACTTTCTTTTGCTCGATGGTCCGCTCCATGCTTTGCTCGATCAGGTCGGCGGCTTCGTTCCACTCGAGATGGCGGAACATCATGACGCCCGACAGAATCACGGACCCGGGATTGATGACGTCTTTGTCGGCGTACTTCGGCGCCGTACCGTGGGTGGCTTCAAAGATCGCGTAGCCGTCGCCGATGTTCGCGCCGGGAGCAATTCCGAGCCCGCCCACCTGCGCGGCGCAGGCGTCGGAAATGTAATCGCCGTTCAGATTCGGACAAGCCAGGACCGAGTATTCTTCCGGCCGGGTCACCACCTGCTGGAAGATGGAATCGGCAATGCGGTCGTTAATCATGAGCTTCTTCTTCCACTCGCCGTTGCCGTGCGTGGCATAAATCGCGTCGAGAACTTTCTTCACTTCTTTCTCAACCGCCTGACGAAACGCGGGCGGAGCAAATTCCATCCCCGGCTCAATCAGCTCGGCATTTTGTGCGACGGTCAGGCTGGGATCGTTGTCTTTGTTGCCGATCATCCAGCTCTCGCGTTCGGTCACCACCTGGTCGCGGTATTCGGCGGTGGCAACGTCGTATCCCCACTGGCGGAACGCACCCTCGGTGAATTTCTGAATGTTGCCTTTGTGCACCAGCGTCACCGTCTTTAGACCATTGGCAAGCGCGTGTTGAATCGCCATTCGCACCAAGCGTTTCGTTCCGGTCACCGAGATCGGCTTGATGCCGACGCCGGAGTCGAGGCGGATCTGCTTTTTACCGCCCTTCAGCATGTCCTTGTTGAGGAATTCGATCAGGCGGGCGCAGTCGGCAGTTCCCTGCTCCCACTCGACGCCGGCGTAGACGTCTTCGGTGTTCTCGCGGAAGATCACGACGTCCATGCGCTCGGGATGCTTCACCGGCGAGGGCACGCCCTTGTAATACTTGACCGGACGCACGCAGCAATAGAGATCGAGAATTTGCCGCAGCGCGACGTTGAGCGAACGGATGCCGCCGCCCACCGGCGTCGTCAGCGGTCCTTTGATGGCCACGCGAAACTCGCGGACGGCGTCGACCGTGTCGTCGGGCAGCCAGGTGTCGAACTTGGCCTTGGCTTTCTCCCCGGCGAACACTTCGTACCAGGCGACACGCCGTTTGCCTTTGTATGCCTTCTCGACTGCGGCGTTGAAGACCCGCAGCGACGCTTTCCAGATGTCGCGGCCCGTGCCGTCGCCCTCAATGAACGGAATGATCGGGTTATTGGGAATGTTGTATCGGCCATCGGCATAAGCGATTTTCTTTCCGTCCGATGGAACTGCTACGCCGTTATAAGAGCCAGCCATGCACACCCTCCGCTATAAGACCTTCGCGCTGCAATTTTAGGAAACTCGTAATTATAAAGAATGCTTGTGAACTAGAGGCGGATTATTGTGACTTTCTGCGCAGAAACAACCATTCGCCCTTGCCGCGCTGTGCCATAATGCCCCTGTTAAGCCCGAAGTCACCGTGCCTGCTTCCGGGAGATTCTTCATGACACACCACCGTTTACGACTTTTGCCTGCATGCCTGTTCTTTTTCGCTGCTCTGTCCACTGCTGCCTTCGCGGATGCAGATCACGAGCGCACCCAGGTCGGAAGCAACATCAACATCGGGCCCAACGAACAGGTCCGCGAGGCCACCTGTTTTGGCTGCAGCATCCGCGTGCGAGGAGAGGTTGTGGGCGATGTGACCGCCTTTGGCGGCAGCATTGTGGTTGAGGATCAAGGACAAGTTGGCGGTGACGCGACCACTTTTGGCGGCGATATCCGCCTTGACAAGGCCGCGAGCGTGCATAGCGACGTCACGGTCTTCGGCGGCCGCCTCCGCCGCGATCCCGAAGCCAAAGTTGGCGGAGACGTCACCAACATGGGCGGGCCTGGTTGGATGGTTCTGATTTTCCTGACTCCCTTCATCTTCCTAGGATTATTCGTGGCACTGGTGGTGTGGATCGTTCGCCGACTGTTGCGGCCGGCCGTGCCAGTCGCGGCTCAAGCTTAGGTGCTTGCACCCGCCTCTACCAGCGGCGCGTGCCGAAGGTCTTGCGCACGCCTACGGTCATGTAGCGGCCCCAGGGCCCATTGGTCCCCAGATCGGCGCCTCCAAGGTTCTTGTTCCGCGCCCCCAGTCGGTCGAACAGGAAGTGCTGAGTTATCCGAAACTCGAATCCCTTATTGAGATAGATACCCGCTCCCCACGAGTGCTCAATCCCGATGGCATCGGGTGACCAGGTGTAAAGCGTCTTCGGCAGAGTCTTGCCGAACAGAAAAGTGGGTGCGCCGTACAACATGAAGCGCCGCAACGGCCCGCGTCCGAAGGGACGAACTTCGAGAATCCCTGACAACATGTAGCGCGCGAACAGGCTGCAGGGTGCGTTGACTCCGCCATACTGCGGGGCTCCGGCGTTACCGGCGCACTGATTGGGATCGACTTCGTTGTGCGGAGGCGCCAGATCCAACTGCGCCCAACCCCAGAGCATGTCGTGCGGGAAGAACATCCGATCACCCGTATCCGCCCCCGGCCAATAACCCTCGGAACCGCTGGTTTGCGGAGCGTTACTCCGCGAATTGAGGGATGAGGAAACTTGCGCCCCCGCCCACGAGATCAGTACAGGAACCGCCAAAAGCCACGCCCACCGTTTCATGCTGCCTCCGAGAATGAGTTCACTTTCTAATAAACAGAAGCGGGAAATGCCTGAATCCAGAGCTTGTTCGTCACGCTCGAGGAAAGTCCGGTCGAGTAGAGCGCAACATTGTAACCCCGGAGATGGCTACTGGCCCGGTGGCGACGAAGATTCCGCGGGCGGTTGTGCCACGTATTCCTTTCTTCTGATTCTTTGAGCCGGAGGGCGGCGTTTTCTCCGACGCTGACGCCTGCGACAACCGCAGAAGCGAGCCTACGGCAAGCCGCCTCTTCCAGAATCCATATTCCGCTCTGGATTTATTCCATTCATAGTACGTTCACATTAGTGCAAATCGCGCTAAACCTCGCCAAAACAGGGGTCTACGGGTTTGGTGGGCAGATTGCACAATGGAGGCGTACAGCAAAACTCAGGACCCCTATGCCCCAAGAGATTTCCGTCTCGTACCAAGCCATTAAGAGTAAAGTTTACCGTTTGATTGATTCCCTCGTTGTCGGCGAAAAAAGCGAATCTGAGGTGCAGGAGTCGATTCGGCGCTGGTGGGCCCTGATCCATCCCGCGGACCGGCCGATTGCTCAGAAGTATCTGATGATGGTGCTGGGGCGCTCTGCCTCTGCATTGGACTGCATGGGAGACGCGTTTCTCTCGGTCAGCAGTTGTGAGGTAGCCCGGCCCCAGATGACCGAGAGTACACTCCCCGCGAAGCGCATGCGCCTGCTGGAGCGGATGGTGAAGGAAACCTCCGTCCGAACCTCCGTCTAGCCAGGGCGACGAAACCGCTGCAAGACACAGAATTTACATTTCTGCCGTTGCAATTCGGGCTCCTCTACCCGTATCTTCAGTTTCGCCCCACCGAACCGTCACATTGTAGAAATTCGCAACACAATTTCATGACCCAATTTCGCAACAACAATTTCGCGACTCAGGAGCCAGGAATGAAACCCTCCACTTCAGCCCAAACGACCAGAGTGGGTAAGTTCGGAATCTATCTTACTTTCGGAGTATTGCTGATCATGGCCACCTCGCTGTTTGCAGGCTCAGGCGTCTACAGCTTCACGCTCAACTCCATTGACGGCAAGCCGGCACCGCTCGCCGACTACAAGGGCAAAGTTGTGCTGCTCGTCAACGTGGCCAGCCAGTGCGGCTACACTCCGCAATACACCGCTCTCGAAGCCATCTACGAGAAGTACAAGGACCAGGGCTTCGTCATCCTCGGCTTCCCTGCCAACAATTTCGGCGCGCAGGAGCCGGGCACGAACGAAGAAATCAAGACGTTCTGCACCCGCAAGTACAGCGTGACCTTCCCCATGTATTCGAAGATTTCGGTGAAGGGCGCGGATCAGGCGCCACTGTACGGCTATCTGACGAAGGAGACGGGGGCGGGAATCTCGGGCGATATCAAGTGGAATTTCACCAAGTTCCTGGTGGATCGCGACGGCAAAGTGATCCAGCGCTTCGAGCCCGCCGTGACTCCCGATTCGAAGGAAGTGACGGCGGCGATCGAAAAGCAGTTGAAGTAGTAGCGTAGGCCCGACAGGTTCATGTGGGGACAGCCGCCATCGGCTGTCCGCCGGGCCAAGCCCCGGCGTTCGATGCTGCTGAGTTTTCCTCTTCGCCGCGCGCACATCGGCCGACCGCGAGCTAGGATCCGACCGTCCAGTTTTCCACGGCCAGATTGCGGACCCTGCCAAACTCTCGCGTATTGTTTGTGACCAGCGTCAAGCCCAGGCTGCGTGCATGGGCGGCGATGAACAGGTCATTTGCGCCAATCATCTTGCCAGCCGTCTTTAAGTCTGCGCGAATCCGGGCGTAATGCAGAGACGCTTTATCGGGGAAATCCAGAACTTCCACGTAGCGCAGAAACGCGTTCAGGGCCGCTTCATCCTGCTGTCGTCGCGGCGACACTTCGACTCCGTACAACAGTTCGGATTTCGTGATGACCGAGATGCACACGTCGCTGACCGGAACCTTCTGCAGCCGTTTCAGGAGCGCGGCGCTCGATCGCCTCATGATGTAGGAGCAGGTGTCGGTGTCCAGCATGTAGCGTGGCATTACGGCTTCCGCTCTTGCACGGGCAACTCTTCGATGCCTTCCATGAAATCCGCCGATGCCACCGGAGCGTCGGCAAGATACGACGACCAATCCGCGGGGCGGGGTGAAAGGACCACTTCACTGCCTTCCTTCCGGATGAACACCTCCTCGGTGTTGAACTGAAAGTCCTTGGGCAGCCGCACGGCCTGGCTGCGGTTATTCATGAAGAGCTTGGCCCGGCGCTGCGGCCCCGACTCCCGCGGACGTGCTTGTCTCTTTGGCATATACATGAGTATATGCCACAACTAGGCACTGTGCAAGTCAGGTCATTGTTCGACATTCTCGCTCGACATTCTCGCTCGACATTCCTGTCCGACATTCTAGGTAGAGGCGAGGCAGGTTCTGCACCTTAGAGTCCGAAATTCCTACGGATTGAAATAGGGATCCTTCGCCATGCGGATGAATGCCGCTTCCGATTCGGGAGACGAGCTGATGCGCCAATCGGCTTCTTTATTGATGTCGAACCAGACGAGACATTTGATAAGCGGGAAACTGGCGCGGAGGGTGGGAATGATTTCGTCGATCCACTTGCCCTTGTCTCCACCCGCCTGAGCGGAAGACATCTCTCCAATCATGATCGGCTTTTTCCTGGCTGCAAGGAGGGGGTAGATGTCCTTGAAAACCTGCTGGAAGGTCTGCCAGCCGCCGTTTGTCGTACCCCAATTGTAGCCATCGACCCCGGTCCAATCGACGTAGGCGTCGCCTGGGTAGTAGTCCATCGTATTCTTGTTACCGCCATTGATATCCGTGACGTTTGGACACCACGCCCAGACCACGTTGGTCGCGCCCGCGGCAACGAAGATGTCGTGAATATGTCGATACGCGGCAACGTACAGAGGAGCATTGTTGCCGCCCCACGCCTCGTCGCCGTTCATCTCGGCGGCGAAGTCGAGGAAGAACTTCTTCCCGAGAGTTTTGGAGCCGTTCGCGCGCGCTACGATCGTGGCATCGAGGCTTCCGTCGACGATCCTGGTGAAGTCGATCTTATGAGGTTCCCAGTTGACGAGAGGGATGCGCCCAGCGGCAAGGTCTGCCTTGGTGACGGTGCCGGTCCAGTCGTCGGTCCACGCGTAGTAAGTGAGGTGAACCGGGGGCGTCCGCCCGAGCTTCGCCGTGGTCTGGGCCAGGTTGCCGGCGCCGTAAAACTGTCCGAGCAACACACCCGCTGCCGGCTCCAGAATGGACGATCCACTGGCATTTGCTGCGATGAGGAGCCATCCGTGGGAAGCAAAAATTACAACGCCCGCCAGGGCGGCTCCGCAAAGAATTTTTCTCATGGCGATCACTCCTAAGGCGATCTTCATTTCTGCGACGCTCCGGCCCATTCTAATTGCGTTACGACAGACTTATTGTTGCAGCCCGACGAAAGTGCGATCATGGGCTGGCAGATTCGCGCGGCGCTTACGAAAAAGGCCTGACACTCGAACCCCGGTCGTTGGGTCGATGAGTGATATGGGGATCTATCGACAAGCAGCCTTGGCTTTTTTGTCGACGTCTATCTGCACGAACGCGGACGGTTGAAAGCGGAACGCCGTCGAGTTCCAGTTGAATTGTCTTTTTTGCCTTGAAACCTTGCCGTCATGGCTAATGCACCGTGTCTCCTCAATAACTGATGAACCTGACTGGGCGGGAGGAACCGTCGTGAACTTGCTTCGCTGGTGCGTTTCAGGGCCGTCGGACGGCCAGGCGTCGATGACCTCTTCAGTGTTGAGGACGAGCTTGAACTTCCCCGAACTAACTGCGAACACATTGAGATTCTGCTGAACAATTCCCGTACCATGCCCTTCGCATGCGTGATGCACCAGTACGTCATCGACCTCAGAGCTTCGAAGCGCTGCCATTTTCAAACGAAACGCTGTCGTCGTAGTGGCAATTGAATCCAAAGTGGTCGGCAACATGCCATCCGGCTTCATTCTTTTCCGACAGATAGAGGAATGCTTCGGCGAGTCCGTTGCAGGGAAGGAACAGCAACGCAAATTCACGCTGCGGTTCGCTTCGGATCGGTTGCCACTTGATATCTCGCTCAGAGACCCCTAATTCCGCAGCCCCGCGCTCGACACCAAGGGAGACAAGCCTGTGTATCCGCTGTTTCTCGGTTCCACTGTTGAGCCACTGGTTCATATCGGACGTTTGAGCCAGAGTTGGAAAGCTCCCCAACAAGAGCGCCGCTGCACACGCAAATAAACACGACTTCATGCTTGCAGTGTACCGCTCGCCCAAACCGAAAGGAAACTCAACTGTTGTAATCAGTCGCCATTACACGTGTTGACCAGGGTTTTCGGAAGGTTCTTACCGATCGGTTCATATTCTCTTGCCCGTCAGATGTCGTAGTACAGCGCAAACTCATACGGATGCGGCCGCTGCCGGATTGCGTCCACTTCCTTCGAGCGCTTGTAGTCGACGTAAGTCCGCAGCAGTTCTTCGGTAAATACATCGCCTTTCAGTAGAAACGCGTGGTCGCGCTCCAGCGCGTCGAGCGCGTCTTCGAGCGAGCCCGGCATCGACGGAATGTTTGACAACGCCTCGGGGTCGAGTTCGTAGATGTCTTTGTCGAGCGGCTGGCCGGGGTCCATCTTGTTCTCGATGCCGTCGAGGCCCGCCATCAACATCGCCGCAAACGCTAGGTAGGGATTGCAACTCGGGTCGGGCGGGCGGAATTCGACTCGCTTCGCTTTCGGAGCGACGGAATACATTGGAATGCGGCAGGCCGCAGAGCGATTGCGGCGCGAGTAGGCCAGGTTCACTGGCGCCTCAAATCCGGGAATAAGGCGCTTGTAGGAATTCGTGGTCGGCGCGATGATCGCCGAAAGTGCCGGACCATGCTTGATCAGTCCTCCGACATACCACAGAGCGAGCGGCGACAGGCCTGCGTATCCGTCGCCGGCGAAGAGCGGTTCGCCCGCCTTCCACAGCGACTGGTGGGTGTGCATGCCGCTGCCGTTGTCGCCGAATATCGGCTTCGGCATGAACGTGACCGTCTTGCCCACACGGTTGGCGACGTTCTTGACAATGTATTTGTAGAGCAGCATCTTATCGGCGGAGCGCACCAGCGAATCGAACTTCAGGTCGATCTCAGTCTGACCTCCGGAAGCTACCTCGTGATGGTGGCACTCCACGTCGATGCCGCAACTCTGCATGGTTAGCACCATTTCGGAGCGCAGGTCCTGATAATGATCGGTGGGCGGAACGGGAAAATAACCTTCCCGGTGGCGCGGTCGGTAGCCCAGGTTGTTCACTTCCCTGCCGGAATTCCACCGGCCCTCTTCGGCGTCGATGTAATAAAAGCCGTATTGCTCGCGCTGATCGAAGCGGACATTATCGAAGATGAAAAACTCGGCCTCAGCGCCAAAATAAGCCGTGTCGGCAATGCCAGTTTCGGTGAGATAAATCTCGGCCTTCCTCGCGATGTAGCGGGGATCGCGGTCGTAGCGCTGCTTGGTCACGGGATCGACCACATCGCACACCAACACCAGCGTGGGAACTTCCGTGAAGGGATCGAGCAGATGAAAATTCGCGTCGGGCTTCAGCAGCATGTCGCTTTCGTGGATGCCGGCCCATCCCCGGATCGACGACCCGTCAATGCCGAATCCCTCGTCGAAAGACGATTCCGCCAACTGCTCAATGGGATAAGAAATGTGGTGCCACAGCCCGGGAATATCGGTGAAGCGCAGGTCGAGAATCTTCGCGTCGTGCTTTTTGGCGAACTCGAGAACAGTCTTGGCGTCAGCCATGCAAACACCTTGCCGGGAAGCGCTTCCCCTTAGAAATCGGACGAACGCGTTGCCAGAATCCTGCACCGGCAGGCTGTTACAATCGGTCGCGTTATGCGGAACCGGGAGAGTCTAATGCCAGCCGCACCTACTGGCAATTCGATAGTTCTTATAGCGGCGATAACCGGACTTTATACTGGAAGCTATCAGCTATCAGCTCTCAGCTTTCAGGTAAACCTCGTCGGTTAGTTGGATATCCAAGGCGAGCCGCCTTGGCTGATAGCTGAGAGCTGACCGCTGAAAGCTTTCTATGGATTTCGACCAACTCGAAACTTTTCTCGAAGTGGCGCGGCACGCCTCGTTTTCGCGGGCGGCAGAGAAGCGTTTCCGCACGCAGCCGGCCATTTCGTCGCAGATTCGCGGATTGGAGGAAGAGGTTGGGGCCAAGCTGTTCGATCGCTCCGGCGGCAAGGTTT
>Ga0210402_10004151_pt1 | contig 13266 bp, 8 predicted proteins | sample IncBWC7MmetaG_FD_161055 | JGI IMG/M metagenome (GOLD analysis project Ga0210402, IMG submission 161055) | Forest soil microbial communities from Barre Woods Harvard Forest LTER site, Petersham, Massachusetts, United States - Inc-BW-C-7-M | ecosystem: Environmental > Terrestrial > Soil >...
AATGCGGCGGTGCTCACACTAGTTTCAACCCCGTCGTCGCCCGAAAGTTGCGTATCTTCCGGATTGGGAGGCGCCGCGGAAGTCCCTGTGGATGAAGGGGATAGCGGTGGCCGCGAGGGCTTTTGGTCGGGCGCCATAGGGAAGAAGAAGCCGCCGGGGGGCCGTCCGGTCCAATCCTGCTTCGCCCCGCAAGCGATAGGCTACCACGCTTGGCAGCAATGTCGAAACGGCGGTTGCTTCAATCGCCGAACATCACCAGGCAAACATCAATAGCCGAACAACTTTGGAAGCGCCGTGGTTAGCGCCGGAATGTAGGTGATGAGCAGAACTCCCAGGGTCAGCACCATCACCACCGGCAACACCGAACGCAACACCTCGGGTACCGGCTTCTTGAAGCGATATGAGGACATCAAGAGATTCAAGCCGACGGGCGGAGTGAGATAGCCAAGTTCCATGTTGGCCAGGAAAATGATACCCAGCCGCACGGGATCAATCCCGTATGCGGCGCCTAATGGAACCAGCAACGGAACCTCAATCACGATCGCAGGATAGATCTCCATCAGGCAACCAACCACCAGAAGAAAAACATTCAAGAGAAGCAGGAACAGAGTCGGAGAATGGATGGTGTGCGTCGTCCATGCCACCGCGCGAACTGGAACCTCCGCGTCCACCAGGTAGTTGGTGAAACCGAGCGAGACGCCGAGGATGAGGAGCACGCCTCCAATCAGTAATCCACACTCCGCCATGACTCTGGGCAGGTCGCGGAAGACGTGCAGATCGCGATGGATCAACGCCTCAATCACAAACGCGTAGAACGCGGTGACAGCGGCGGCCTCAACCGGGGTGGCGAGCCCGCTGAACAGCGCGACCGAGGCTACGACCGGCATGGCGAGTTCCCACTTGCCATCCCACAACGCGATCCGCGCTTCCCGCCATTCAAACTTGTGCAAGGATCCACCGCTCGCCGATCCGCGCCGAATGCCCCAGATGGCGGTGGCCGCCATCATGACGATGGCCGGAATGATTCCACCCAGAAACATCTGCTTAATGGGAACTCTGGCCACGATGGCATACACAATCAGTGGCAGGCAGGGAGGAAGCAGCAACCCGAGCGAACCCGAGCCGGTCAGCAGGCCGAGCGAGTCTTTCTCCGAATAGTTGGCGCCGATTAACACCGGCATCAGCAGGCCGCCCAGCGCAAGAATCGTCACGCCGGAGGCTCCCGTGAACGAAGTGAAGAGCGCGCAGACCAATACGGTTACGATCGCAGGTCCGCCTCTGAATTGCCCGAACAGCGCATAGAAGACTCGCACCAGCCGTTTCGGCGCGCCACCCTCGGCGAGAAAATAGCCCGCCAGGGTGAAGAGGGGCAGGGTCGGGAGAATCGGGTTCGTCACCAAGCCGTATTGCGCGATGGGAATCGCCGCGATCGGCTGGTCCACGCCCCAGAACAAAATCAATGCCGCGCCCCCCAGGGTCGCGAAAGCAGGCATGCCCAGCACCGAGGCGAGGAACAGAATCGAGAGCGCAATCGGAACGAAGTGGTGAAGACCTCCGGGCCACATCATCACAATGCCGACTAGCAAGGCCGCCCCGAGGGTGGCCAATATTCGCGGCGTCCACTTGCCTTTCTCCGTTTCGTTCTTCTCCGTTTCTGTCGTGTGCAGAATGAGGATTCGCAGCGCGATCACCGCGAAGCCGGCGGGAAGAGCGCACTCAACCACCCATATCGGAATGCCGAAGGCCAGGATTGTTCCGGCCTCACGCTCGGAGGCGACAAATTGATAGGAAGCTACCGCCAAAAACGCCGAGACCGTAGCCGACACACTGCTGGTAAAGATTCGCGCAATGTTTTTCCAGCGTCCATGAAGGGCTGTTTCCGCCAGGGTCGATAGGGCGAGCAACCTGCCTTCGCGCGCCGCGATTGCGCCCCCGAGCATCCCGACGACGAGAACCATATGTTGGACGATCGTGGTCGACGCTGGGATCCCGGTATGAAACGCGCGGCGCAGAACACTCTCTGCAAAAGGTAGGAGCACCATGGCGAACAGGGCCACCGAAACCACGGCGTCCTCTATGGTTTTGAGCCAGCTTTTGCTGGAGGCGAGATTCGGGCCATTTGATTGCGGAAGGTCCACGGGAGCGGCAAGCCTATCTCTCACTTGCCAGACGCTCCTTGCGTGGCGCGATAGTCGTGGAGGAGTTGCAGCACTTTGTCAAACGTGTCGGCGGGAACGATATGGCCGCGAATCTCCGGGTAGAGGCTCTCGGAAAACCGCCGCCACTCTTCTTCTCCTTCTTTGCTGACGGGGTGAACCTGAAGACCCCGTTTCTGCATGGCTGCGAGCGCCTCCTCGTTTTCTTTGCGGTTGTTGGTCTGGAACTGCTGACCGCAATCCGCCGCAGCCTTCAGCATGGCGTCCCGCTGGTCCGGCGGGATCGCATCCCAGCTTCTCTTGGTCATGATCAAGGCGCCCACGAGCGGGATCCAGTTGATTTCCAGCATGTGGTGAGTGGAAAGGTAAAACTGGTTCGAGTCGGCGTGCAGAGGAATTGTCGGCAACGCGTCGAGCATCCCGGTCTGCAGGCTGGTCAACACATCCGACCATTCCAGCAAGACTGGTTTGAATCCTGCGGACTTGTACAGTTCCGATTGGGTCACATCGCCCGCGGTTACGAAGATCTTCATTTTCTTGAAGTCCTGGGGCAACATCCCCGGTTCTTTGGAAAAGAGCCTGACCCAGCCGCCATCGGTCCAGAAGAGCACGACGAATCCTTTTTCCGCGAAGCGCCGATCGAGGTCGGGGGCCAGCTGGTTGCGAACGTAGGCCGCTTCTTCGAGCGACCGGTACACCAGTGGCATCTTCTGCAGTGCGCCCACCGCGGGATCGATCGCCGAGAGTCCGGATACGGTCAACACCGCACCCTGCAGCTGGCCGACCCGCATGCGGCGGACGATTTCATCTTCGCTTCCCATCGTGCCGTCGGCGTAGATCGTCAATGCGACGGCGCCATTCGAGGCCTTCTTCCACTTCTCTCCCATTTCCTGCAGGCTGTGGTGATACGAAGTGCCGGAGGGAATCAAAGTCGCGAGCCGAATCCGTGTCTGGGCGGCGAGATTCGAGGAGAATCCTGTCGCCAGCAGCACAGCTGCGAGAATCGATCTGCCGGTCATTCCAAAGTTCTTAGTAGTTTTCGAAGTTGGCACACGCACCTCGTCCTCATTTCACGAATAACTCGTCTTCACGGGCCAGCAGCCAGCGGGCGCGGCGCTGCATGACCACGTTGGTAAGCCTCCACTCCGGCCGCGCATCTGGATTTACTGCCAACGCCTTTTTCAGCAAGGATTCGAATTCTTCGTAGTTTTGTTGGCTCACCGAAACCGTTGTAGCCAGGGCAACATAAGGCGCGGCGCTTTGACCGGATGTGAGTTCAACGGCGCGCTCAAAATGTTTTCGTGATCGCGGAGCAAAGTCTCCGCTCGCCGTTCTGCGGACAGATTCGTAGGTAATCAGGAAATTGTGAATCGCCCCGAAATCGTAGTCAGGATCGAGTTCGAGAGCCCGGTCAATCAGCGCTTCGACGATGGGCTGATCGGAAATCATTTCAGGATTATCTTTGGAAACCGAGATGGCGGCGCCCCAGGAAACCGCCGTCCAGTAGAGGAGCGGCACATCCTTCGGTCCCGTTTTGCGCACGGCTACCTTGGGATCCTGGCGGAGGGCTTTTTCGAATCCCTGGTGGCTGACCTCCAGATCGCGCAGCCCATAGTTGCGGGCTCGCAGGTAGAGATGGCGGGCACGCACGCGCAAGGCATCGGCCTTGGCCAGATCCTGGCTCTCGGTCTCTTCGGCGGGCACCTGAACGTACACAAACGCGTACTGCGTGAAGCCACTGGACGCCGCCAGCAGGAGTCCGCGGTGTTGTGGGCTCTCCGCCAGAAGGCTTTCCACCAATTTGAGGCTGAAAGGCAGAGCTTCTCCCACCAGGTCGGGGTCGTCGTCGGAGGCAAAAGTCGTTCCACCGCTGGCGAGCGAGTCACCTAGCTTGTTGACCGCGATCTTCTTGATCGAGCAACCACCGGCGATGGCCGAGATGGCGAGCAGCAACACGAGCGTGTTCAACCGGGGTCGTCTGCAGATCTCTGAAAATGGAGAACATGTATGAAAGTTCAACTCATCGCTCCCGTAGTTTCCATTGGAACGGAGTTCGGTTTCAGGGCGCGGACTCATGGTCGAGGCTCCGGAAGTCTTAGCCCCAATCTTGTGACTTTAATGTGGGGTCCACGGAGCCTGCAAGCGACAAGGAGCGAAATCCTCGCTCTGGAGACAGGTTGTCGTACTTTGTCGCGCGATTCATTGTTGAAACGGATGGGTCCGTTCCTGCGGGAGACCTTTATTTACCGGGTTGGGGATGGATGATGAAAGATGTCTGCTGGGAGAAACTACCGGGTCGCCGGCGGGATATCAACCGCTTCCGGGCGATCGCAAAGGAAATCGCCGGCGTCGCGGACCTTTAAGGAGTGCGAAGCGCCGCGGGAGGAAGCGCAGGCTTCAATCCTAGACGGCTTAAGAAGCGAGAGAAGCGGGGATCGCTGCGCAGCGGATCGGCCAGGGGTTCGCTGCCCAGGTAGACCAGGTACTCGCAACGCTCCTGGTAGGCTTTGTCGAGCCATTGGAAGGCTTCGTTCTTCCTACCGAGGCCGATATAGACCACCGCAAAGTAGATAGCGGGAACGTATTTTTTGGTCGAAATCTTCGTCAGCTTGGCAAGAATCTGATCGGCATTGTTCTTGTCGCCCGAAACCGCGTACTCGTGGCCCATCAGAGCTAGAATTGCGGGGTCCTCCGGCGCTACCGTGAGGATTCGTTGGAAAGCATCGCGGGCCTGCTGGTGCATTCCCATCTGTTCGTAGGCCCTGCCGATGTTGACCAGCGCGATGGCATAGCTCGGGTCCAGTTCGAGGGCTTTGTGGTTCTCTTCCACGGTGACGTCAAAGCGCCTTCCCTGGTAATAGGCCTCGCCCAAGGCCGAGTGAAGTAGAGGACTGATGGGATCCAGTTCGAGCGCTTTCTTTCTCTCTATGATTGCTTCGTCCAACTTGCCCATTGCCGTAAGGTAGTAGCCGTAGAACTGATGACCGGTGGCATATCCGGGGCGCAATTGAAGGGCTTGTTCGAACTCCCTGTGGGCCTCGGGAAAATTCCATTCGTAGGCGAGTTGAGAGTAGCCAAGCGATACGTGCGCCTCGGCCAGGGTGCTGTCGAGTTCGAGAGCCTTGCGGGCGGCCGCTTCGGCCTTAGGAAAAGCCTCGCTGGGCGTCAGCGTCGAGTAGGGTGCCGAACCCACCAGTTCGTAGCAATCCGCCAACCCGGCGTAGGGTGGTGCGTAGGTGGGATCAATCTGAATAGACCGCTCGAACAGAGTAATCGCCTTGGCGAAACCTTCTTCGGTGCGCTTGTTCCAGAAATAACGGCCTTCCAGGTAGGCTAGATACGCCTCGCGGTTGACTTGACGCATTTCGGTCTGGGGGTGCGGAAGTTTATTTAACACTCCCTGGGCAATGGCACTGGCGACCTCAGCCTGGATGCGCAGCACGTCCTGCAAGTCGCGTTCGTAGCTTTCACCCCACACCTGCGCCTGATCGCTGACCTGAATCAGTTGCGCGGTGATGGCGACCCGCTCACCGGAGCGGCGCACACTGCCTTCGAGAACATAGTTAGCAGGGACACTATTGCCTTTGCGGGTGAGATCGGTCGCAGCATAGGCCGGACTCAGGCGGATGACACTCATTTCGTCGGGGTGAAGTTGACCGAGCCTGGTGATCATTTCCTCGGTCAATCCGTCGGCGACAAAATCCTGAGCGGGATCGCCACTCATGTTCTTAAAAGGCCGGACGGCCAGAACCATCTTGGCTTTTGCCGGCCACATGGCATTCGGCCACCAGATGCGGATCGCGCCCGCCACGACTCCCAGGGCTACGATGCCTAGCAGAAAGGCGATCACGACGCGCCGCAGGCGGTAGGGTTGGAGATCGACGGGGATAGTTTTTTCGGGTTGGGACGGGTCTGCCTCGGGAACCAGGACGACGGCGCCCGACGCGGACGAGTCGGCCTCGGCCTCCGTTTTGTGATCTTCTTTGTTTTCTTCGAGCTTGTTTTCTTCGAGGTCAACCTTGCTCTGGCTTTCCAGCCACCAGGCGTCCAAGTCGGATTTGTAGGCGAAAACAGTCCCTTGCTTGCCTTGGGCGAGGCGGCGGACGGGCAGGCCCAGGCTTTTCTCCCAACGCTGGACGGTCCGAACCTCCTTCTTCAGGTAGGCCGCAATCTCCTTCCAGGAGTCGAGGCGGTCGTTGCTGGGGCTATGTTGTACTGCCAGTTGTGGTTGTGTGCTGTCAGCACCCATCGTTCCGTCTCATCCAGAACCTACGCCGCTGGAGTGGCGCAAGAATACCCCGCTTATTCGTGGCAATGCAACATGTAATCCCGTGTTTTGTCCGCATGACGCGTGTTGTCGCACATTGTCGCTTGCGCCGTTATTCGCAGAGTTGTACTCAGTTTGAAGGGATCATTCCGGCGGGTTCGGAATCCTGGGAACAGGGCGATTGAGCATTTTCACATGAAGCTTTCTGATTTCAGCGGCAAGCAATGGCGGGTGCTACTGATCCTGATGCTGGTCAACTTTGTGAATTATGTTGACCGGCAGATCGTGTTCTCATTGTTTCCCTTCATTCGTCGTGAGTTTGGAGTTAGTTATGTGCAACTCGGCTATTTGGCGACGGCTTTCACAGTGGTGCTCTCCCTGGCCAGCTTCCCATTAGGTATGCTGGCCGACCGGATTTCGCGCCGAGCCGTGATCAGTGCAGGCGTCCTGTTCTGGAGCGGGGCGACGTTCTTCAGCGGGCTCGCGGGCTCATTCCGAGCCTTGTTGATCGCGAGAGGGTTGGTGGGAGTTGGCGAAGCCGCTTACACTCCGGCCGGCGCCGCGGTGATCAGCGCGACTTTCCCGCACGAAGTCCGGGCGCGGGTGCAGGGGGCTTTCGATGCCGGCATGTTTATTGGAGGCGCAACGGGCATTGCTCTGGGCGGGATTATGGCAGCCGCGTTCGGTTGGCGATATGCCTTTTTTCTGGTCGGGATTCCGGGAGTCGTATTGGGTCTGACCGCCTTGCGGTTGCCCAAGTCGATAGCCAGCGTCGCGAAAGAATCCATGCCCGTCCGCGAACTGTTGCGAGTTCCGGCATTCCTGGCGCTCCTGGTCAGTGGATGGTTTTGCAGCTTTGCCGGATATGCTTATGTCGCATGGGGGCCGGAGTTGGTTCAGGACTACAAAGGATTCAGCGCGGGTCAGGCGGGCTTGGCCCTGGGACTGACGATTGTGGTGGGCGGGACGCTAGGTATCGCTACCGGGGCTTACTTGTCCGATCTGTTCGCGAAACTGCGCAGTTGGGGACGAGCTGCGATCGTCCCGATTGGATTCGTGCTGGGTGCGCCGGCAATTTATTTTTCGCTGCATTCCAGCGGAAAATTTGCATTTCTGCTGTTCTTCGGGCTAGGCGCATTTTTCCTGAGCTGGTATCACGGGCCCCTGACCGCAACCATCCATGACCTGGTTCCGCCGCGCGGGCACGCGACCGCCCTGGGTTTTTACTATCTGTTTGTAAACCTGTTTTCCATGGCGGTTGCCCCGGTCGTGATTGGCCGGCTGGCGGACCGCTACAACCTGATCACCGCGCTGCACGTACCGATCCTGGCGCAACTCGCGGGCGCGGCGTTTTTCGTGGTGGTGATTCAGTGCATTCGGCAGGACGGGCTCCGGCACCCTGCACTCGCGCGCCATTGGGATGATGCCCCCCACGCGCTGGCGCCGGGTATTGCTTTGGTGTTTGAGGATAGTTGATCTCGGATGTACAATCCCGACACACTTCCGTGGGGAAACTTTAGTGAGGAGAAAAGTCTATGGCCCAAGCGGCACAGTTGCCCATCATTAGCCATTACACCGCCTACAAACCCCGGCCCTTCACGCGCGATCAGCGGGACGACACCACGATTCTCTACGGTGGCCTCACTTGGAAGCACGAGCGGCTGATGCAAGGCGCTCTTCACAACCTGAAGTACAAGGCCGAGCCCCTGCCCAACATTGCGCGCGAAGACCTGGACGCCGGCAAGGAGTTGATCGATGTGGGCGCGTGCTGCCCCACCATTTTCACCACCGGAAGCCTGGTGAACTTCCTGAAGAAGGAAGTCAACGAGCATGGCAAAGACGAAGTGAATAAAAAATTCGTCTACCTCACCGCGGGCGCATGCGGTCCGTGCCGCTTCGGCCAGTATCACGAGTCTTACGCCATGGCACTGGATGGTCTGGGGCTGCGCGACTTCCGGTTGTTCCTGCTGGCGCAGGACGAACTCGACCAGGGACCGGGAAACGGCGGCGGCCTCGACATCAATATGCCCATGAGCCTCGGCCTCATCTGGTCGATCCTGTGCGGAGACCTGGTGACGGACCTCGAGTACATGACACGTCCCTACGAAGTTAACCCCGGGCAGACGGAACTGGTGCTACGCCAGTGCGTCGAGCAGATGTATGACGTCTTCCTGCACCGGCCGGATAAGGGCAAGAAGTACGGCACGCTGGCCTGGCATCTGCTGAGCAGCTATTTCACGCGCGCGCTGCGCGATGTCCGCAAGCAGTGGGATGAGATTGAAGTGGACCACCTGCGCGTAAAAGCCAAAGTGAAAATCACCGGAGAATTCTGGCTGCAGACTCACGAAGGCGAAGGCAACTACAACATCAAGCGCTGGCTGGAGTCGGAAGAGTCGGAAGTGATCGCTCCCCCGGTGGCCGTGTGGTTGCACTACCTGTTGCACCCAACCATCCGCAAACTGGAGCACCGCAACGCCAAGAGCAAGCATCCCAAGGCCGAGAACCTTGCCCTGCACGCGATGGAGCGAATCTATCGCGGCACTTACAACCGGTTCCGCAAGGCGCTGGCGAACCTACCCCACGAACTGCCGGATCAGGAAGAACTCAAGCGGCTCGCCGAACCCTTCTACCATTTTGAACTGCGGGGCGGGGAAGGGCACATGCTGATCGGCAAGGCGCTGCATTCCTACCATCACAAGACGGCGCACATGATCTGCGAGCTGTCGCCGTACTCCTGCATGCCCAACACGATGTCGATCGGGTCGATGGCCAACGTGGTTGGCAAATATCCCGACCTGCTCTACGCCCCGATCGAAGTGAAGGGTGATGCCGAAGTGCACGCGCTGTCGCGCTGCCAGATGATCCTGACGGAAGCCAAGAAGCGGGCGCAGGCGGAGTTTGAAGGCGTCATGGAGAAAACCGGGCTGACCGAGAAGGCGATTCGAGCCTACGAGGCGAAGCATCCGGAAACGCGGAAGGCTGCTTATTTCGTACCTCATCGTGCCTACGCCGGAGGGGCGGCGAACTACGTCGCGCACCTGGCCTACGACAAGGGTCTGGCGCGGGCTTGATGGCAGGGTGAAGCAAAGCCCCATTGCCGCAGAAGACGCGAGAAATGGGGCACCCGGCTCGAACGCTCCACGAACTGGAACCATGCGGAGACGAGGCTGATCCATGGCAGAAGGTTTTATTCAGATCCAACCGCTCGAGGGAGATGCTTCGCTGCTGAAGCCGGCGAAGGTTGATGTTCCCAGAGGCAACGCAAAAATTGTCGGCCTCGACGTGGGTAGCACCACGTGCAAGTACTCGATTGCCTCGCCGTCCGGGGAGATCCTCGGCCAGGCCTACGAACGGCACAACACCAAGCAGGCGGAGAAGGTCCTCGATTTCCTGAATCGGATGGAGAAGGATCACGGCTTCACACCGGAGAAGGACCGCGTTTTCTTTACCGGCTCGGGTGCGGGACTGATCGCTCCTCTGGTCGGCGGGAAGGTGGTTCAGGAAGTCGTGGCCGTAGCCGCTGCGGTCGAAAAACTTCATCCTAATGTGCGCTTCGTCAGCGAAATCGGCGGCGAAGACATGAAGACGATTTTCTTCAACGGCAATGGCCCCAGCAAAAGCAAGCAAGTACTGATGCAGAGCGCCTGCTCGGGCGGTACCGGGACGTTCATCGAAAAGACTGCGCGGAAGCTGGAGATTTCTACCGAGCAACTTTCACAGATGGGCTACACCGGGTACACGCTGCACAAGATCAGCAGCAAGTGCGGCATCTTCGCCGAAGCAGATTCCAATACTTTGCTCAAGGCCGGAGTTTCCGTGGAGGAGATCATTGCGTCGCTGTTCGAGGCGGTGGTCTATCAGAACCTCGCTACGCTGACCAAGGGAAACACGCCTCTGCCTGAAATTCTCTTGCTGGGCGGGCCCAACCTCTTCTTCAAGGGCTTGCAGGAGGCGTGGCGCTATCACCTGGCCAAAGTGTGGAAAGAGCGCAAGGTTGCGATTCCTGACGACCGCGATCCGGCGTCGTTCATTCGCGTGCCCGAAAATGCTCTCTACTATGCGGCCCAGGGCTGCATCGAAGTGGGCTTTAGAGATTCGCCGACCGTCGGCACCTACCTGGGAACGAAGAAGCTGAGCTGGTGGATTGAAGAGGGACAACACGAGGAGAAGAAAAAGCTGGGCAGCGCCGGGCTCTGGAAAGATCCCGCTGAGCTGGAGTCTTTTCTGAGTCGATACTCCACGCCCGGCGGCAAGAGCAATGGCGCCCCTGCGGCCGCAAAGAGCAACGGAAACGGGCATGGGAACGGTAACGGCAACGGAAATGGCAACGGGAACGGCCACTCGAACGGCCACCGGAAGGCCAAGCGCATTCCGCGCTTCCAACTTCCGATGCTCGGTAAGACCAGCAAACTCGGGCCTGTTGTCGTTGGCTGCGATTTCGGGTCGACGACGGCGAAAGCCGTCTTGATGTCGCCGGAGAAAGACTTGCTGTTCTCCTGCTATGCGTTGAGCCGCGGGAATCCCATCGACGACGCGAAGAGTCTGTTCCGTCAGGTGCGCGAGGCGGTTGGAGACGGGGGGGAGATTCTCGGCCTCGCTATCACCGGCTACGGAAAAGATTTGCTGAAAGATATTCTGGGCGCGGACTGCCCGGTGGTCGAGACCATTGCCCATGCCAGCGCCGGCCTGCACTATTTTCCTGACGCCGATTGCATCTGCGATGTGGGCGGCGTCGACGTCAAGATTATGATCCTGAACAACGGGGCTGTGACCGATTTCCGCCTGAACTCGCAGTGCTCTTCGGGGAACGGCGCGTTTCTTCAGGGCGTCGCGGAACGTTTCAACATTCCCATGAGCGAGATGGCCGACGGCGCTTTCCGAGCCAAGTCCATGCCCCAGCTCTCCATGGGCTGCGGAGTCTTCCTGCAGAGCGACATCGTTAACCAGCAACGCAAGGGCTGGCACGCGGAAGAGATTCTGGCTGGCCTCTGCGCGATTCTTCCGCTGAACGTGTGGATCTACGCCGGCGGCCTTAACAACCTACAGCAGGTGGGCAAGAAATACATCCTGCAAGGCGGGACTCACAAGAATCTTGCGGTCGTGAAAACGCAGGTGGATTTCATTCTGAAGAAAGTTCCGGACGCGGAGGTTGTGGTCCATCCTTATTCCGGTGAAGCCGGCGCCATTGGCGCGGCCCTGGTCGCGCTGGACTGGTGGGAGGCTGGCGGCGAAAGCACGTTCCGAGGCTTCGACGCCATCGAGAGACTGACCTATAAGACGGCGACCTCGGTCGACACGGTGTGCCACTGGTGTCCAGTGACTTGCCAGCGCAGTTTTATTGACGTGGAACTGGACGGTGGAAAAGGCCGGGAGTGGAGCAAGGTCCCTCTGGAAAAAGGCTGGGAGCGGGTCATCGTGAACAACTCCTGCCCCAAAGGCCTGGTGGAAGATTTGAACGAAATGAAAGTCATCAAGATCGGGATGGAGAAGACCAAGAATGCGTTTCCCAACGTTGCCGATTTGGTCCGCAAAGAAGCGTTCCGTCGCGTCGGTGCCTAAAGACCGTTCGCAGGTGCGCGTCGGAATTCCGAAGGTGCTGAACATCTGGACGACTCACCAGTTCTGGGTGGGCTTCCTGAAAAGTATCGGCATCGAGTCGGAGAACATCGTCTTCAGCTCCGACACCTCTGAGGAACAAGGCCGCGAGTTCGGCAAGGGCCGCGGAACGGTCGATTGCTGCTATCCGGTCAAGGCTATCAGCGGGCACTACGGCGAACTGGTGTTTGGACAAAAGAAGAAGATCCACATTCTCCTCAGCCCCATGATTCACTCGTTGCCTTCAGTCCTGCACGGCCACGTAGTCGACACGGTCACTTGCACGCGCGTGATGGCGGGCCCGGAAAACATCAAGGCGGGATTCCTCAAGGAGCAAGACGTCTTCGGCGAAAACGGGATTACTTACGCTTCCCCGTTCGTCAGCCTCGGTGACCGCCACATGGTCACCGAGCAACTGCACACCTCGCTTAAAGATGTGTTCAACCTTGAACCGGAAGAGACGGAGCGCGCGGTCAAGGCCGGGTTCGAGGCCCTCGACAACTTCACAGAGAAAGCCAGGAAGCAGAGCCGCGAAATTCTGACCTGGTGCGCCATGAACCAGAAACCATGCATTCTGGTGCTGGCGCGTCCGTATCACATGGATACCGGCATCGGCCACGAGATTGAAGGCGACCTGCAGGCCCACGGCTATCCGATTCTGTGGCTGCAGTATCTTCCCGGCGACGAGGACCTGATGAACTGGCTGTTCGAGGCCGATATGCAGATGGGACGAATCAAGAGCCCGTTCGACATTGCCGATGTCTGGACTTCGTCGTACAGCAGCAACACCAACGAAATCATGTGGGGAGCGAAAGTTGCGGCGCGCTGTCCGTGGATTACCTGCGTGGTCCGCCTCTCCAGCTATGAGTGCGGCATGGACCAGCCCACTTACACGCCGACGCAGAAAATCGTGGAAGCGACCGGAACTCTCTTCTTCAAGTTTGGCGACCTGGATTCCACCAAGCCCGCGGGCGGCATCAAGATTCGTATTGAGACCATCGTCCACTACCTGGCAAAGTATTCGCAGAAGATCATGCAGCAAAAGCTGGAATGGCTTTCGCCGAATTGCCCTTTGGGGACTCTTCCACCGTTTGCAGCGCCGGAAGCGGTGGCGGAAGAGGCAGGCATTGTGCAGCCGATCTCTCACCCGGCGTGATTCAGTTTTGCAGGCACGGTGGCGAGGTTTGTTGAATTTGCACCTCACACGACCACGCGCCTTGACAAAACTGCTGAGTTAAGTAGACTTTC
>Ga0210402_10004152_pt1 | contig 13265 bp, 9 predicted proteins | sample IncBWC7MmetaG_FD_161055 | JGI IMG/M metagenome (GOLD analysis project Ga0210402, IMG submission 161055) | Forest soil microbial communities from Barre Woods Harvard Forest LTER site, Petersham, Massachusetts, United States - Inc-BW-C-7-M | ecosystem: Environmental > Terrestrial > Soil >...
CTTGCGGTCTCGCTGTTCGAACCGCGGGTCCTATCACTGCGCAACATCATCAATATTTTGGTGCAATCGAGTTATTTGTTACTGTTCGCCTCAGCTCAGATGGTGGTGATCCTAACCGGCGGCTTCGATCTTTCCCTGGGTATGGCCGTGTCGGTCATTAGCGTGGCTACGGCGCTGGTCACCACCGGTCTCGCCGCCGCCGATGCGCCGGCCTGGCTTGTCTTGATTGCCGGACTCGCCGTCGGTCTCGGCGTCGGACTTTTGGTCGGTGCGTTCAACGGGCTGTTCGTGTCCTGGGTCGGCATCAACCCGTTTGTGGTGACGCTCGGGAGCTTGAACATCTGTTATGGGCTGGCAACGACGATCTCCGGTGGACGGCCAGTCTTTAACGTGCCCGACGCCTTCACCCGACCGCTCTATGACGGCACGTTCATACCAGGAATACCTATACCGGTGACGTTAGCCATTTTCGTCGCTGTGTTCCTTTATTTGTTGCTCGATCGCACGGTCTTTGGCCGCGCGCTCTATCTGATCGGCAATAATCCACGCGCAGCGAGTCTGGCGGGCATTCCCAGCAGACGTTACCTCTTTCTCGCTTACGTGACCTGCAGCTTGCTGGCGGCGTTTGGCTCTCTTATGCTTACTGCGCGTACCGGGTCGGGCGAGCCCAATCTCGGCGGCAGCCTCATGCTTGAAAGCATCGCCGCTGCCGTGATCGGCGGGGTTAGCCTGCAAGGCGGAGTCGGTGGGATCATTCCGGCCATACTAGGCTCGATTTTCGTCACGCTGCTTTCAAACGCCATGAACCTGCTTGAGGTCGGCGGGTACGTTCAGCAGATCCTGCTCGGTTGCGTTATCATCGCCGCGATCTTTCTTGACCGTATCCGCGCTACCCGCGCCTGAATCTTCATCCGTTCGATCCGCCAAATATGGGTGGATGAAGGCAAGGAGATGGGCCTCCTTTGGTCCAAATCGCAATCATCTGCGGGTAAGCCAGTAAGTGCCCGGGGCTGCCATCGGGTGCTATTGCCGCGGTCCGTCCTCGACGTCTAGATCGCCGACCAGCCGGCGTCGACCATCAAGGTCGCGCCGTGGATCGCCGAGGCATCGTCAGACGCCAGGAACACGGCAGCGCCCGTCATCTCCTCGACCGATAGGAAATCGCGCCCGGTCGGCGTCATCGTACGCATCAGATCGATGTAGGCTTCATTGCCGGGCCCGCGCAGGTGCGCATTTAGTGGTGTCGCGACATTGCCGGGCGCAAGCGAGTTGACGTTGATGTTCTGCTTCCCGAGCTCGGCCGCCAACGCCTTGGTCAAAATTTCAAGCCCGCCTTTGGAGGCGCAGTAAGCCGGACAATTCGGAAACGCGCCGACCCCGGCGATCGATGTAATGTTGATTACCTTGCCGCCGCCTTTCCTCTGAAACTCGGGCAGCACCGCTTTGACGCAGAAGAACGCACCGCGCAGGTTGAGATCGAGCTGCTCGTCCCAAATGGCCTCGGTCGTCTCCGCAACCGGAACGGTGCGGAATACGCCGGCATTGTTGACCAGGATATCGACAGTGCCGAAATGCTGGATGACCTCGGCAGTCATGCGCTCGATCTCGGCGACCTTCGAACAATCGGCCTTAACTGGTTTCGCTTCACTGCCGGCAGCGGCAATCCGCCCGACCACCGCCTGGGCCGCGGCGTCATTGGCGTGATAGACGACCGCGACCCGCGCACCCTCGGCGGCGTAGCGAAAAGCGATTGCTTCGCCTATGCCCTGCGATCCGCCGGTGACGATAGCCACTTTGCCCTTGAGCCTCATGTGCGCCCCTTGCGCCACTTAGACGATGCTACGTTGCCGCAGTTCTGCTTGCGTGTGATCGAGCGCCAGCGAGAGCCGATCAAATAACTGATCGATCTCTCCGTCGTTGATGATGAGCGGCGGACATATGGCAACCGTGTCGCCCGCTGCGCGCACGACCAGACCGTTCTCGAGCGCAAGGTCGGCCGCCAGCGGACCGGCCCCCACGGCAGGGTCGAACGACTTTTTCGATTGCTTGTCGTTGACCAGTTCGACGGCTCCGATCAGTCCCATGCCACGGGCTTCGCCGACTAGCGGATGGTTCCCTAGCTGCCGCAGGCGCTCCTGAAAATGTGGCATGACCGAGCGGACGTGATCCAGGATCCGACGCTCTTCATAGATTTTCAGGGTCTCCACGCCGACCGCAGCCGCGACCGGATGCCCCGAATAGGTGAATCCGTGGGCGAACACACCGATCTTCTCGCTCTGCCGCACCAGCGCGTCATAAATTGCTCCGGAAATGACTGTCGCCGACATCGGCTGATACCCGGAGGTTAGCTGCTTGGCCATCACCACCATATCAGGTTTGATGTCGAAGCGCTCGAGACCAAACATCGTGCCCAGCCTGCCGAAGCCGCAGATCACCTCGTCGACGATGAGCAGCACGTCGTGTTTCTTGAGCACCGGCTGGATCTTATCGAAGTAGGTTGGCGGCGGCACGAGCACGCCGCCAGCGCCCATCACCGGCTCGGCGATGAAGGCGGCCACCGTATTTGGCCCTTCCTGCTCGATTAGTGCATCGAGTTCGGCAGCAAGCCGGGAGGCGAAGGCCTCCTCGCTTTCTTCCGCCTGCGCGAAACGATAGTGATGCGGACAGCCAGTATGCACGATACCGGCAATGGGCAGGTCAAAGTCGCGATGATTGTTCGGCAGACCAGTCAAGCTCGCGCTGGCGATGGTGACGCCGTGATACGCTTTGATGCGCGAGACGATCTTCTTCTTCTGCGGCCGGCCCAAGGCGTTGTTGTAGTACCAGACCAGCTTCATCGCTGTATCGTTCGCCTCCGAGCCGGAATTGTTGAACAACACCTTCGACATCGATTCCGGCAGCAGATCGAGGATGCGCTCGGCTAGCTCGATCCCGGGGCCGTGGGATTTGGAGGCGAAGCTGTGATAGTATGGGAGCATCTCCAGCTGCCGCCGCGCTGCGTCGACTAGTCGCGGTTCGTTGAACCCGAGCGAGACGCACCAGAGACCCGCCAGCCCTTCGATATATTCCTTGCCCTGATCATCATAAACATTGACCCCGCGGCCGCGGCTAATAATCAAGGGTCCTTTGGTCTGATGTGCCTTGAGATTTGTATAAGGATGAACCAGGGTAGCGATGTCGCGGCTGGCTGTGGAATTACCATGGACTCTCAACGGTGCCTCCAAGCGCTGATCTATTCTCGTCCGGCCACCGCGCTCCAATGGCTATTGGCGCACGAAGGCAATCTCGTCGATACATATCATAGCACATCTCGGTGCCGATGCGGGCGGCTTTGTCGCGCCCGAAAGCCCGTCACGGTTGCTGATTGTGCGCGGCACCAAGCAAGACGAGCGCACGCAATGCACCCCAACGGAAGCAAGGCGATCGGGCGCGCCGGGTGAGCAGGCATGCGCACCATCTTTCTCGGATTCCTAACCTCTCGCAGCCAGAAACATTATCTTCTCGGGCTCTTAGGAGTTTAGGCGGACAGCAGAACAGTGGCTTTGTGCAAAAATCCACAAACATCCTGATACTGATTCTTCGTCCTTTATTTGGCACTGGCGGCTGAGCGCGCGCGTCATGACCGGGTGCCGGAATGTCTCGGCATCCGGCGGCGTTGAGCGCCGCGCCCGCGAGCGCGCCGTGATCGGCGTGCATCAGGTCGCGGCGATCACATCCGCCGGCAACAGGGCGCCGCGCGACGAGATAAGCGTCGCCCGGAACATCTCCGTGCACTGTCAGCGTTATCTCGGCGATATGGGCGTCAATCTCCAGGCCTGGCTGCACGCAGCACAATCAAGGAAGCGACGGTCCAACGCCATCATTAAACGCCGAGTTCGCTCATGCAACGCAGCACCGGTTCGTACAGCTCTCGCGAAATTCGCTGGCCCAGCTGGATCTTTTCGAAGACGCGCCGCGCCGTGCTGCCGTCCGAGGCAATTGGCAGCTTACGCCGCCGCGCCTCTTGCAGAAGGCCGTGCACGCTCTCTGCTTCCGCGCGAGCAACCGGTATTGGTACCTTCGTGTCGACTTTTGAGAAGCGCATGGCCACCGCAAAATTTCCGCCTGCGATGATGAAAGTCGCCTCATGAAGTTCCACTCGCAAGTTGGCGGCCTCTCTTCTTTCACGCGCATGACAACCTCAACACCCACAAGAAGAACGAGGATTGGCTCAAGGCACATCCCAACGTGAAATTTCATTTCACGCCGACAAGCGCGTCCTGGCTGAATCAGGTTGAGGTGTGGTTCTCGATCTTGCAGGGACAGTCACTCAGCGGCGCTTCCTTTACCACCCTCAAGCAGCTCGAGCAGCATATCGATGACTGCATCAAAGCATATAACGTCAGAGCTGAGCCCTTCGTCTGGACCAAGAAAAAGGTCCGTCAACGCCGCTTCAAACACCGCCGTATCACTCAGTTATGATTCCGGGTACTAGTGCACGCAAAACATATGTTACTTGGCGACTCCAAGGTTGGTGGAGACAGGCACGATCCAACAACGAAAGCAGGCAAAGAGGAGTCGCGTGCCGTTGGGCTGGGGAAATATGAGGGGCGCCCCTCAGAGAATTCCATTCGAGCTGAACACGGTCGCCAGCTGCGCACGCAATATAACGCGATTCCAGAATCCAGCCCTCAGGAGCCGGTTACGTTCACGAGGCGGTCAGAGGATCTGTGATCGGCTAATCTGCATGAGACCGAAGGTGATGGATTGAGACGCTATGAGGGATTGTGTTGCGCCAATACTGGCTACACGTTCGCAGGCATGAGCGTCAGCCGATGCGGGCCGCAGTTGCATCGTGCCCGCTCACCATCTCGCCCTGCGTGTTTGGTGCCATTCCGCGGCAAGCCACGGGACAAACATGATGATTGGACGCGCTGGGCAATTGAGCTACCCAGCGCCACCGCGCGGGCGGCGGCAATACCGTCGCCCCAAGCACGGACCTCAGGGCGGCGGGACACCCGAACACTGTCGGGTCGCAGCCTCGCTCGCCCATTCCAGCGCGATCGTACGCCGGCGACTTGCTCGAAAAGGGCCGATGATGCCGCCAGGCCGGCACGCTAGCGACCGCTCCAAATGTGCCTTGCGCATCGACAAGGGGAGGGACCGCAGGTCTCCGGCGTCGAGCGCGAGGCGTCGAAGGCGTAGAGCTGCACTTCGTCGTTGTGCACAGTGGGGCGAAGCGCAAGATGCTGGTTGCCGATCTCCTGTGCGGCGCCGGCGGTTCTTCAACCGGCTGTACCCGCGCGCTCCACGAATTAGGCCTCGTGATGGAGTTGGTCTCCGTGAATCACTGGCCGCTCGCGATCGATCGGCACGCCCTTATGGCAATGGAAGGTGCCGCCGGCGCGAAGCTTGGCGATGAGTTCGTTCCACATCGCGGTGTCGGCCTGCTCGGGCGAGTCCGGCCGGAACGCACAGTTGTCGCACGGCTCGCGCAGCGAAGCGGACTGGTCCGAAGGGTCCCAGATCAGGGCCTTGTCGAGCGGCTCCCATCAGGCAATTCGTGCAAATGGCGAGCTGGCGCCCATAGAATTTGATGTCATGATTGGCATGCAGGTGCACCCGAGGGCTCTTGCACTTCGGGCAGCAATCGGTGGTGCCGGGGATTGCCTCGTCGGCTTTGGCCGCGCGCCGCGTGCGCCGGTTCGGCGGACGGCGGACTTCGAACCTCACCGGCATTTTCACCCCCAAAACCGGGAGGCAAAAGTGCGATGTCGCGGCGTACATCATACTCGCGAGCACGTGGTGGTGACCGCGACGCAGAAAAATACTCGGACCAGGCTATGCTCCATAGCGTGATCGAAGGCCCAAGATGCAGCGGCTCCCTTCGATTGACGTCGGCTGCGAGGTGGCACACCCGTTTTGGTATCTCGCGAGTAGAGTCAACACTACCGCCTGGACGTTTCGGTCCCCACCCAAGCCCCCCTCTCTACGGCGGTCAGCGGCCCCGGCGTTAGCGCGCGTCCGGGGCCGAAGCCGTGACGAAAGCCAGCCGAAGAAAACACAGCCGAGGAGACGTGAAGGCTGTAGCGCTCAAAGACCGATGCGATCTCGATGGAACGCCGCTGCAGCCGTCTGCTTAGACCCGTCGAGCGATTGCAGCAACGCTCTGATCTCCCAGCGGCTGCGTCGCTCGTCGCTGCAGCTCATTCCGCAATTCGGCATCCGTATATTCCCAAAGGGCTTTTCGCATGGGAAGTCTGACAGGATAGTCCCACGACCGGCCGCATTTGCAGCCGGCCGCCGTTTGGCATTCTGGTCTTGAGCATGTGGTCATGTTCGCGCGCCCCCGCACAGATCATCGTGCTGTAGCATATCGCCTGGTACGGTGCATCGCCTGCCCGGTTTTCTACGGGTAGTCAAAAGTAGAATGGTGGCCCGGCCGCAATGGGCTAGGCATTCATACTTCGGCATGATTCTTCGATGGCCAATTGATGAACGCGCTAATTGCGCGGTGTTGCCTGCGACTCAAGACGCCGGCTGAAGCGGGACATGGCAAAGCAGAATGCGAAGTAGATCGTCGCCACGAAGAGGTAGACCTCGACGCTGAATTGTTGCCAGACCGGGTCAATGATGGCGGTCTTGGCCGTCGTCAGCAGATCGAAGATGCCGATGATCAGCACAAGGCTGGTGTCCTTGAAGAAAGCGATGAACGTATTGACCAGTGGCGGAATGACATGACGGATGGCCTGCGGAAGAATGATCAGCCGGTTCTTCCGCCAATATGAAAGACCGAGCGCGTCGGCCGCCTCGTGCTGGCCTCGCGGGACGGCCTGCAGGCCGCCGCGGATCACCTCAGCGAGATAGGCGCCCGCAAACAGCACGATGGCGATCTGGGCCCGTAGCAGCTTGTCGAGATTGAAGCCGCCGGGCATGAACAACGGAAACATCACGCTCGCCATGAACAGGAGACTGATCAACGGCACGCCGCGGATCAACTCGACATACAGCACGCAAAGCGAGCGGATCGCAGGTAGCCGCGACCGCCGGCCGAGCGCGACGAAAATGCCAAGCGGGAACCCAAAGGCAAGACCGAAGGTCGCGAGAATGAGCGTCACGGGGAGTCCGCCCCAACGTTCTTGCGAAACGAAGGGCAGGCCGAGCACGCCGCCCCACATCAGGACGCCGATCAGGATCAGTGCGGCCATCCACAGATAGACCAACTCGCGCCGCCAAAAGAAGCGGCGGGTCGACAGATAAAACAGCGCAATGAAGACGACGACCGCAAGCGCAGGCCGCCATTGCTGTTCGAACGGATAGGTCCCGAACAGGATGAAGCGGTACTTCTCCGGGATGACGGCCCAACAGGCGCCAACGCCGCGTACGGCCCGGCAGGCGCTGCTGTCGTTGCCGGAAGTATCCCAGACCGCGTCCCAAATGCCCCATTGCGCAAGCCCAGCCAATCCCTTGATCAGCAGCGCGAGCAACACCAGCGTGGTCAGGCTGTTGGCAACCGACGAGAACAGGTTGGCGCGCAGCCAACGCAGTGCGCGGTTGACGAGCCCTCGGCCTGACTGCATCCGACGCAACGAGCGCGGTTCTTGGGGAACGTCGGCTGTCGCGGCCATGATCAGCGCTCCACCAGCGCTATGCGCGCATTGTACCAGTTCATGAAGAAGCTGATGCTCAGACTGATGGTGAGAAACACGGCCATGATCAGCGCAATCGCCTCGATCGCCTGGCCGGTCTGGTTGAGCGTGGTATTCGCGACCGACACAATGTCCTGGTAGCCGATCGCCACGGCAAGCGAAGAGTTCTTGGTGAGATTGAGATATTGGCTGGTCAATGGCGGGACGATGACGCGCAGCGCCTGCGGCAGAACGATATGGCGAAGCATGAAGCTGCGGCGCAAACCGAGCGCAATCGCGGCGTCCCATTGGCCTCTGGGGACCGCCTGGATGCCGCTTCGGACGATCTCGGCAATGAAAGCGGAGGTGTAGGTCACGAGCGCGATCAGGAGCGCAAAATATTCCGGCGCGAGCGTCAGCCCGCCGGCGAAATTGAAGCCGCGCAGCTCGGGCCATGTGATGGTCCAGGACGCGCCGAGGTGCCATGACACCAACGCCGGCAGCAGGACGATGAGCGGCAGTGCATAGGGCCAGACGTGCCGCGGCTTGCCGTCCTGCATCTGCCGCGCGATCAAATGCCGGCGCACCGCATATGACACCAGCAATCCCAGCCCGGCCGCGCCAAGCACCCAAAGCTGCGCTGTGCCGATCGGGATGGACGGCAAGACGAGGCCGCGATTTGAAAGGAAGACGCCGTCGACGGGCTTCCAGGCGGTGCGTGCCGGGGGCAGGCCCTGCATCAGCACGTACCAGAACAACAGTTGCAGCAGCAGCGGAATGTCGCGCAGCACCTCGACATAGACTGCGGCGAGCCGCGACAGCAGCCAGTTGGCCGAAAGCCGCGCAATGCCAATCATCGTGCCCAGGATTGTCGCCAGCACGATGCCGATGGCCGCGACGCGCAAGGTGTTGGTGACACCAACCACGAAGGCCCAGAGATAGGTGTCCTTTGGGCTATAGGCGAGCCAGGTATCGGCGATCGGCATGCCGGCTTCGCGGCTCAGGAAGGCGAAGCCGGTCGAGATGCGCCGGGCCGACAGGTTGTGAACGGTGTTGGACCAGAGCCAGATGATAACGGCAACCGCAATCGCGACGACCAGGATCTGCCAAATGAGCCCGGCGAACTCCCGGCTGCCCAACGAGAGGCGCAGGCGCTTCCGCGGCGGCGGTCTGTCGGTTGCGATCGTCACAGCACAGGAATCCCTCAGGCTTTTGCAGCGATATCCAGCGCACGTCATATGTTGCATCAAATACAAAACTATGCAACAAATGTTTCATGGCCAAGCCAGCGAAATACTCGCCCCTGAGCGAACTGTGCAGCGCGTTGCCATCGCTCCCGATGCGGCTGCAGGAGGTTGGCCGTTTTGTCGCCGCCAATGATTACGACGCCACCACCCGTTCGATGCGGGATCTCGCGGCCGAAGCCGGTGCCGATCCCGCCGCCTTCACGCGGCTCGCCAAGGCGCTCGGCTATTCCGGCTGGGACGCGCTTCGCGCGGCGCTGACCGAGGCGCGACGGCCGTCGCAATCCCAGCCGTTCTCTGGCCGCGCGAAGGGGAGGCGCCACGGCCCCAAGGCTGATGTTGCGCTGGTGACCGCGAAGCTTGACGCCGAGGCCGCAGGCCTTGCGCGCATCTCGGCGTCATCAGTGGCAAGCGCCGCCAAAGCACTGCATGCCGCCAGACGGATCTGGATCGCCGGCTTTCGCAGCTGCCGCAGCGTTGCGGAGTTGCTGAACTACGAACTGCGGCTGTTCCGCCCCGGCGAGGTCCAGCTCGTCGGCGGCTCGGGACCGGAGGATCTCGACCTCGGTGCATTCCGCAGCAATGAAGCCGTCGTCGTGATCGGCTTTGCGCCGTACTCGCGCGCCAGCGTGCTGTCCGCTGACGCCGCGCATCGCTCAGGAGCGGCGCTGATCGCGATTACGGATAAAGTTGCCGCGCCGATGGCCGAAGGCGCCAATCACATTCTGCTTTATGAGGCGGCTGCCTCGCCCGGATTTTTTCCAAGCCTCACCGGTGCCATTGCGATCGCGCAGTCGCTCGCCGCCGTGACGTTTTCCCTTGGTGGTGCGACCGCGAAGCAGCGCCTGCAGGAAACCGAGGCGCGCCTTGCCGCCACCTCGCAATATGTCTCAGAGAAAGGTTGAATCATGGGCGCCCGCTCAAGCCGCGTGCTGCACCGCTCCTTGCGTGAAACGCCGCCGAGAGCGATCGGCGGCGAGGGCGTCTGGCTGATCGCCGAGGACGGCAGGAAGGTTCTCGACGCGTCCGGTGGCGCCGCGGTGTCCTGCCTCGGCCATCAGCACCCCCGCCTGCTGCAGGCGATGGCGAAGCAGGCTTCCAAGCTTGCCTACGCGCACACCGCCTTCTTCTCGTCGGAGCCGGCCGAAATGCTGGCCGAAACGCTGGTCGGGCACGAACCCGGCGGACTGGCCTACGCCTATTTCGTCAGCGGTGGCTCGGAAGCGATCGAGGCCAGCATCAAGCTGGCGCGGCAGTATTTCATCGAACGCGGCGAGCCGCAGCGCCGGCACTTCATCGCGCGCCGCCAGAGCTATCACGGCAACACGCTCGGCGCGCTGGCTGCCGGCGGCAACGCCTGGCGCCGCGAGCCCTATGCGCCGCTGCTGTCGTCTGCCTTCAGCCATGTGACGCCGGCGTTTGCCTATCATGAGCGGCGAGATCATGAACAGGATGGTGACTTCGTGGCGCGCCTTGCCGCAGAACTGGAAGCCGAATTTCAACGGCTCGGTCCCGATACCGTCGCTGCCTTCATCGCCGAACCGGTTGTCGGCGCGACTGCCGGATGCGTGACAGCGCCCGACGGCTATTTCCGTGCGGTGCGCGCGATCTGCGACCGCCATGGCGCGCTTCTGATTTTGGACGAGGTCATGTGCGGCATGGGCCGCACCGGAACGACCCACGCCTGGGAGCAGGAAGGCATCGCGCCGGACATCCAGGCGATCGCCAAGGGATTGGGCGGCGGCTATCAGCCGATCGGCGCGATGCTCGCACGCGGCGCGATCATCGACACCATCCGCGACGGATCGGGCGCATTCCAGCACGGGCACACCTATCTCGCTCACCCCCTTGCGTGCGCAGCCGCGCTCGAGGTGCAGCGAGTGATCCACGATGAAAATCTACTCGACCGGGTCAAGGAGCGCGGCAGACAACTTGAGCAGCGGTTGACCGAGCGCTTCGGCAATCACCGTCATGTCGGCGACATCAGGGGCCGAGGCCTGTTTTGGGCGGTCGAGCTCGTGGCCGATCGCGCAAGCCGGACGTCCTTCGATCCCGCGCTCAAGCTCCATCAGAAGATCAAGGCCGCGGCTTTCGCGAACGGACTGGGCTGTTATCCGAGCGGCGGGACCGTGGATGGCCGCCGTGGTGACCATGTGCTGTTGGCGCCGCCCTATATCGCCACGCGGGAGGAGATCGACCTGATCGTCGAGAAGCTCGGCTCTGCCGTTGACGTCGTATTGCGAAATGTCAATCAGTGAGGGGAGACGAACAATGAAGAGCCTTGTGACGATTGCTGCAGGCTTGCTGGCCGCGTGGAATTGCGCCGCATCGGCTGCGACGCTCGACACGGTGAAGCAGCGCGGCACGCTGGTGTGCGGCGTAAGCACCGGCTTTGCCGGGTTTTCGGCGCCGGACTCGCAAGGCAACTTCAAGGGTCTGGATGTCGATTATTGCCGCGCGCTTGCCGCCGGCGTCCTCGGCGACCCCAACAAGGTGCGATATGTCGCTCTCACCGCGCAAAACCGCTTCACTGCGCTGCAATCGGGAGAGATCGACGTGCTCTATCGCAACTCGACCGAAACATTTCTGCGCGGGGTCACGCTGGGCTTGCGACAGGGGCCAGTCAATTTCTACGACGGTCAGGGCTTTGTCGTGAAGAAGGACACCGGCGTCAAGGAGCTCAAGGATCTGAACGGTGCCACCGTTTGTGTCGCGCAGGGCACGACCCATGAAGTGACGCTCGGCGATTACGGGCGTGCCAACAATATCGATTGGAAGCCTTTGGTGTTCGACCGTGTCGATACGATGTACCAGACCTTCTTCGGCGGCCGTTGCGATGCCATGACGCAGGATGCCTCGGCGCTTGCAGGCGCCGTTGCCACCGCCGCGCCGAACGCGGCCGATTATGTTGTGCTGCCACAGACCATCAGCAAGGAACCGCTCGGACCGTTCACGCGCAATGGCGATGAAGTATGGACTGACATCATCACCTGGCTCCACTATGGCCTGATCGAGGCCGAGGAGTACGGCGTCACGCAGGCCAATGTCGATGAGATGGCGAAGTCGAACACGCCTGCCGTCCAGCGCCTGCTCGGTACGTCGGGTGATCTCGGCTCGCGGTTGGGCTTGGACAACAAATGGCTGGCGCAGGCCATCAAGGCCGGCGGCAATTACGGCGAGATCTTCGAGCGCAACGTGGGCAAGTCGAGCCCATTGAAGCTTGAACGGAGCCTGAATGCGCTCTGGACCAAGGGCGGCCTGATGTACGCCACGCCTTTCAAGTAACAGGGCTGCAAATAACAGGGCTGCAATGAGTAGGACCGTGCTGCGGCTGCTCGTCAGTCGCAGCGTGGCTCTTCGCGCCGCTTACGACCTCATCTGTCGTTCGGTTGCCTCATCTGAATGGAGGACGTGAATCGGAACTCGTCTTGGACGAGCCGCGCTTCAATCCATTACGGGAATATTTCAAGAACGAGCGACACGAACTTTATCTGACTGATTGTCTACCTCGATGCGCGCTCTCGGGCACGCTGCGGCTTTTCCGCACGTATGAAACCCATTCGCACCACGCATCGAAAGCGTCATCGGACGGTGGGCTTGCGATGCCGCATCTCGTATGGACGCGGAAAAAGGACTGATCGCGCAGTGGGCTACGCGGTCTGACGCCGGCGGAGGAAAAACCGCTACACAATTCTTCTCGATGAAACCTTTAGAGACGTTCTTAGCAAGATACCGCCGGATCATTGAGTCGGTTCGTCGAAAAGGTCTGGACCAGTCGCCCGTCGTGCCTTACATAATCCGCCGCGACAAAAAGGACCCCGGCGCTTTGATTCGCCGGGGCCAAATTGGGGTTGTTGCTTTGGTGGGGAACACGCAAAGGCAACAGAGCAATCCTGATCGACTTATCTACGGTTGTCCACAGGCTATCTCGCTCAAAAATCGACAAAAATCGGTATATACCCACCTGCTAAAGGGCTAGAAACTAGCCCTTTAGCAGTACTGCCTGACACCGCCAACTCGAAATCCACGCCGCCTGGGTGAGGTGGTTGTGTAGTGCAACTTTTGGTTGCATCTAACGCGCGCTAAGCCAATCCTCTCGACGGAATGCGCGAAGTATCGTGCGCTTGTGCGCGTTGTTGGGTTGCACGATGCAAGCAAGGTCGCTTGTGCGGCTCATTTGATCAGCGGACAGCCGCCGTCCTTCATGGGCCGGAACGCTTGGTCGCCCGGCACTTCGGCCAGCACCTTATAATAATCCCACGGCGCCTTGGATTCCTCGGGCCTCTTCACCTCGAACAGGAACATGCTGTGCACCATCCGGCCGTCTTCGCGCAGAACGCCATTGTCCGTGAACGCATCGCGCACCGGCGTTGCCCGCATTTTGGCCATCACCGGCTTGGTCTCTCTTGTGCCG
>Ga0210402_10004153_pt1 | contig 13262 bp, 9 predicted proteins | sample IncBWC7MmetaG_FD_161055 | JGI IMG/M metagenome (GOLD analysis project Ga0210402, IMG submission 161055) | Forest soil microbial communities from Barre Woods Harvard Forest LTER site, Petersham, Massachusetts, United States - Inc-BW-C-7-M | ecosystem: Environmental > Terrestrial > Soil >...
AGCGCAAGCGTAGTTTTCATCATGGCCCAGCCATGATGAAAACCTTTTATTCCCCTCCACAGTAACGCGGTAGAGACCGAAGGGTAATAAATTTCGTAAAGGTTGCTAACATTATCAATCACTTTTTACGGAAGGTCAACGTAGATTCACTTTCGTTCGCCTTGAGCTTCGTTACTCTAGCACACCGACTCGTTTTAACAAGTGGGTTTTAGTTAGTTACATTGTCCCTGCAGCTCTGTACCTCCTAATTACTCTTGACGCACATGCAGGTAGAGTCAGATCAATTGGTCGATCAGGTAGAATCTCACTACATTATTAGATAACGCTTACCTTGTCGCACCCCCACTTACCTAAACATATATAATTTAATATAATACTTATTTAATGCGGTGATAACTAAATTTATATCCTTTGTAAGTGGTATTCTTTTCAATATTAGATCTTATTGTATGATCAGAAATGTTTAAAGCTTTTGCTACTTCCTTAATTCCATCATACTTTTTTATAAATTTCCCATCTTCTTTAAACACAAAGATGGCTTTCCTAATATGTTTTTGGGACTTCATTTTCTCTATTAAATCAGAATATTCAGGTGAAGGAAATACCATTAAAGGTTTATCACCTTCATTAAAAGGATTAAGGCTTATATATCAGGAAGAACGGAATATAGCTTCATCTTTTATAGCTATTTTTAAAGAAGGGTTTGTTGAAGAACGATTTAAATCTCTAGAAAGTCAAGTTATAGAAGGGATTATAACCAGCAATCTCCTAAATTCATCATAAATATATACAGGATTATTAGAACTATTAATGGACAATTTTAATTTAGTTTCTTCTGAATGAGGTATACTAAAATTTCTCGCTGCTTCTTTTGTCGCGTTATATTCAGGCTTGATTTGTTTAATTCAAAATGTTTCACGTTCCTCAAGATTATGTACATCTAAGTCTACCTCTTCTATAATAATAAAAGCAAAATTCACCAACCCATACTTCAACAGAGCACTGGAAATTGGTCTTCCTTTTTGTGCATCAAGATGAGCTAAATTAAAATAGTTACTCAACCTAACTTTAATAGACTTTGTACTTCCTACATAACACTTCCCATTAAGTTTATTTACAATCATATAAACATATCCTTTCCTATCTCCCTTAAATTCTTTATATAATTTTTTTCTATCATTATAAAAATTTAAATAAATCTTTAATGCTTTATTTGGTTTTAATTTATCTAAAGAATTTAGAATATTCTGATTTTTAGTTTTTAATATAAGATATGATGACAAAAATAATAATACTTCACTTACTTCACTCAAATTTTTTATTCATTCGCCGGAGTAGTAAAACGTACTCCGGTACGCGAAGCTACCGGAGGCTTAAAATAAATTGCATAAGCAATCCCTATATCCTGCGCAGTACCGAAGGTACGTGCTGGACTGTAGTGAAACGTACTGGAATATAATTTAAGTGTAAAAAACATACATTTAAATAATCTTTCATAACTAAGAATATACAGTTATAAGCACCACATAATCTTTAATAGTACAGTTGGCGCGTGCTACCCTGCCGTGCCTACCCTGGGCCCTGATATATCCATGCGGTTCCACGCCGAAGGAAGACTTGTCAACTTCGTGTGTGCTAAGCAGGGCGCGCATTAGGCAGTAACTGACTTATTTTCCCCTAACCTCTAAAAAGTTTTTTGTGTAAGCAAAGCATCCTATAGCACAAATAGGATGCTTCGCTACACATAAAAACGTGGGCTAACACTTATAATTTAGTTTAATACTTTATTTAACTCGATGTAAACTAAATTTATATCCTTTGTACGTGGTATTCTTTTCAATACTAGAGTTTATTGTGTCATGTGAAATCTTTAAAGCTCTTTCAACTTCCATAATTCCATTATACTTTTTTATAAACTCACCATCTTCGAGCGGAGCACGTTTACAATTCCAACCTCGGTCGTCCACCGGAGGTGGATGACCCTCCCCCTAGGGGGACGGTCTAGGTTGGATTTGTAAACTTTAAATACAAAGATGGCTTTTCTAGCACAAGCGTAGTTTTCATCACGGTCCCCTGCGGGACCGTGATGAAAACCAATATGTTTTTTTGGACTATATTTTTGACTCAGTTCTTCTGAGCCATACTACGTATAGTCTCTGGGGATCCCTATAAGATATATATTAATATCCAGCGGTTTCCTGCTGATTGTTCAAAATGATACATTTTTACTCAAGACTGGTTAAGAAGTAGCCAAACTTCTAATTGAGTAGCATAATTGTAAGAAGTTCCCAGCATATAGTAGTATTTAAAAGGAGAGCTAAGTGGTTGTTTAATGACCCTCCGATTGTGAAAAGGAAAACAAATCCTAAAGAGTACAGCATTGTCGGTGTTAAACGGATGGAACCACCGTAAGAAGTCGCTAACCAAGAAAAAATTTTAATTCCTGTGGGCACGGCAATAATTAATGTTGCGGCAGTGAAATCGTTTCACAATTTCAACCATAGTTTTATTTATAAACATTAGGTTAGGTAATATTGTGATTAAACATTAAGCTTAATATACTTATTTCAATTAAGCGCCAGTTTCCTGGTGACTAGAGCACACCTTACAATATTAAGAATAATACCGAAGAAGCATCTGCTCGTTGCTCTTTTACAGATAAATAAAATTTAATCTGATTTAGATACGCGATAACCCATTTCTTTTTCAAGAATCCAGGAACCCTTAGGTTCCTGGATTCGACCGGAGGGCCGAATCTTTAAACTATTACTATACATGAGTGATTAATTCATCCACCAATAGTTTTCAACTATAAGCTTAGTGCTAAAGTTTTAGGGTGTCCCCGATGTTTGCTTCTTTTGCACAAATAAATCCGTTACCCTAAACGGATTTTCATGCTCTTGTATCGACCTATATAGATTTTTAATTTAAACTATGGCCGCAGGGCCCTATATTTAAATTAAAGCTTTATTTTTAAATAACACTAAAGCTTAATCTTAATTTGGACTATGTCTTAACCCCACGAAGGGTCTTTCCCGTGTAGTCTCTGAGGAGCCCGCGGTGTAAATATTATATAATTTTTATACCAGTACCTCGCAGGTCAAAAAAAATAACTTATTTTAAGTTTTCCTTCCCTTCGGAGCAAGCTACCAATATGGTAAATCAAAAAATGCCAAAATAAAAATAATTAATTTAAAAGCGGTTTCCTGCAAGTAGTATAAGATTAGTGATTTTTACTTACTAATACCGGCTTCGCTCAAAGGGGAAGAGGGATAATAGTATAGTACACTAATTTAAAATAGTTTCTCGCATATAGGGAAATTATACTCCATATTTTTTTAAATATGGACGACGTCGATCTGTTTAGCTATATTCCCAACTTATAAAGCATAGAAGGATGCATATAAGGTAAAATTATACTTTTAATTGTCTCAACAGACTTAACTAAAACATAAATTCTATCCCAGAGGGATCCCTTAGGGATCCTGAAGGATCCCCTCCGGGGATAGTTTTTACTAGCTTTATGAATTGAGCATTTAATGTTATATCTATCGACTAAATATTTAGTAAGCCGTTTAACATCATCATGTGTGAAACCATCTGTACAAATATATAACCCTTTCGCGGTTCCCTCGATACATCCTGCGCAACTAAATGGGCTAGATCCAGAGGAGTTAACAATGATAAGTTTGAAGGAACTATTTTAACTTTACCGTCATAAAATTTAGTATAAAACTCATTTAACATAGGTAAAGATTTACTTCAAAAGTTGAGACTTTCATAAGTTTTATTTGTTCTTTTGTCTATATAGGAATACTCTCTATAGTTTCCGGAGCATATACTAGATAAAGAATTTAATACACTCAGAAAATAATCTCTTTTATCTTCACTTTGTGTAAACCCAAATCTAGCATTCACACCTCTGGTGGAATTTCTAATTTACCATCTCCTAAAAGACTCCCAAATATAATCTCCTTAGTCTTATCCGTGTTAAAGGATGAATTATTATCAATTTTACCTTTAATTATTCCTATTTTTGTTTCATTAAGTTGAGAATAAAGAATTAAACTCTCTAATTTATCTAATCCAACTGTGTACGTATAATAAAAAATAAATTAAATATTATATTGTTATACCGTACCTCTTCTTACCACCCCGGGAGGGGTTATCGACTCTTATTCATTCTATTTTTTATAAAAAGGATTTCTTTATATCCTTCTGGAGTTAAATGAGCTTTATCTCGCATTAAACTAGCAATAGCCACGAAGTCTGAAAAATTTAAAGCTTTTACTCCTTCAACTGGATACTTATTAAAAAAAGGTATAATTTTATCCCAAACAGTGCTAAAACTCTCGCATATATAATATACCATATTCTCATTCGAGGGTTTATAAAAACGACCTCCACCAAAATACTCTACAAAACTTTTGATCAATTGATGATCTCTTTCGTGTTGTGCGATCTTAATATATATACTTACTTTTTTAGTATCACGAGCATGAACAAAAAAGCACCCCTCCCCTGACATAAATCCTGCCATTCAAAACCCATGAGGAACTGATTGATCCTGAACTACCGGGCGCTGAATAGCTGATACCATAAAATCCTTTTTAATGCTATCTTTTAAACCTAAATTCATGCTGGCACGAATAGCTACTAACCCTTCTAGCCCTTCTAGTGTAAGATGTTTTTTATATTGAATAAAATCCAAAACGGCCTTACGAAATAGGAGATAATCGGATAATTTTTGAGTTATAAGTGGATAAGCGTCAAAGTGTGGAAGAATTACTTTAACTATATCTGAATGGCCATTTGCCATAAAAATGGTCACCCTACATAAACGGGGGGGGGGTGAGGAAGGCTCCGGATTATATATATATAAAAAGAAGTGAGCCTCTTTATATAACTACTAGCTAACTAACTACCACTACTACTTCTACTACTCATATTTTCTACCTTTATTTAGTCCTGCTTTAATGAGTTGAATTTGATCTAATCCTTCAGGAGTTAAATGTTTCTTCTCCCTCATTAATGAAGCTACTTGACTAAAACCCTCAAAATTCAGGGATTTTTCTCCAAGTATTGGATATTTATTAAAAAACGGGAGAATCTTGTGCTCAATATCTGAAAACTTCTCAACTATAAAATGCACTGCTTCTTTATAATGATAAATATTACCACCATCGAAGTACTCTATAAATTTATTAAATAATTCCTCATCCCGAACATGCTGACCTAAATTGAATCTTAATGACACTCGAAACCCAGTCTTAGTTTTGGATTTTCTTATGAGAACCAAAAAACACCCTTCACCTGACGTAAACCCGGCCATCCATTCAGGATGAGGAATTACCTGAGAGCTAATCAAAGGTCTAAGAATAGGAGTAATATGAGGAAAAGCTTCTGACAGCTGGTCAGATAGACCTTTGTTCATTGAGGCTCTAATGGCCACAATTTTAAGAAGTCCTTGCTCAGTTAAATGTTCCTTCCGTACCTTCATCATCACTACTTCTCTAAATAAAAGATAATCAGCTCGCTTTTGAGTGATCAAAGGATATTTATCAAAGTGCGGAATAATAACCCCAGTAATTTGTTTCAAAGAACGCACCTTAAAATTAATAGAAGTAGATTTTTCATTTATTGCTCCGACTCCTGCCAAACTAGCTTGAATACGAGATAATAATTCTGCATCCTTTTTATGTAATTCAATTTGAAAAGCGGGATCAACAGAAAAACCTAATACACGTTTAGGGTTCCGCCTTATACTAACACCGAATGAGGCTTCCCCGTCTGAAAAGCCTGTTAGGAATCAAAAATTTAGTGGGAGATTAGAATAAGAATGCAAACGAGAGGAGTGGATTGGCACAGTCGTACTTATAGACGGTTGTAATCTACTTTGTAACTCCTTCAAGTATTCTTCGAACTCGCTTTCGTATCCTTGTAATTCAAATCTTAATTCAGCCGCAACCTCCGCAAACCTGCTATAAAAACTGCTTTTTTGATTATTCGACATTGTTTATTTATTTAGTTTACAATACATTAAAAAATATTTTGACATTTATATGGCGCTTTCCACACAGCCGTCACCCGGAGCTTACTAAGTACACTACCTACTTCGTAGGAACTTATATATCGTTTCACGCTACCTACATTGTATACAACCTCACTATTCAAGGAACCCGAGCATATTTACGACGGGCGTTGAAATTACGTAACAATTTTATTTGTAGGGAAGACACTCTACTTGTTATCAAAAATATCCTGCCCTCCGGGCAGAGAATATCCAGCGTTATGCTCCGCTGCGAGTTTTTCTACGAATTGCCTTCGCAGTACGTGGTGTTCTATAACGCGTTAGCATATACTTTTACTTTAGCTTACCTTAGTAAGTCGGGTTTAACCGGTCAAGGACCGGTTGTATGTTAATAGTGTTAATACATAGTGTAAATAACTTTGTATAAGGTTATAAATCATACGCTTATATAATACGTCTAGATCACTTATACAAAGGTTGAATAAATTCAACCAGTTGCTTTCGCATTTAATTCACTCTGTGATTAAATGATTTATTAATGCTTAGAATAAAACTACCCTCAGCATCAGTAAAACCTGTGACGAAATAAGGATGCAAACGAGAGGAGTGAATTGGCACAGTCGTACTTATATTTTGTAAGCTCAGGTTTATAGGACGACATTTAAATTTTTTAAAATAAGCAAGAACAATAGGATAAGGCAGAGAATTTAAATTTAATGCTAAACCACCGTATTCATCTAATCCAACTGTGTCAAGTCTTAGCGAGATTTTACCTTATTAACCCCCTTTTTTTTTACCCCCCCCCCTTAAAGGGGGTATAAAAAAAAAGGGGCAGATGTGAACCGACCTTTACTTAAATTCACGAGCTTAAGGGTCCGATAATTTAGGATCCTCCGGTTAACATATTAAACTTAGGTACAGCTTCTCGTATAACGCCTTCTTGCGAATTTTAAGTGTATGTAAGTCACACAAAGTATGCAACTGTATAAAGAGTTTTACAACAAAAAATAAGGCTTTTGGAGTATACCTTACAATTATGTAGGCCAATGCAAATTTATTTAGGACGTCTATCGCGAAGCATTGCGCTCAGACAACTTAAATTTGCCTCGAGCTTAATTTCATTAGCGGCTGGGCTACATATTGCATAACCATCTACTCTCTGCTCTTTTACACATAACCTCAGCTCGGCCTCCTTATTTGCTTTGCATATTAAAAAAATCCTAAGCCCTGCGCTGCGCGAAGCGCGAGCTGGGCTGCCGGAGGCCGTAGCGGGTTCTTTTTTAGACGAAGGCTATGGCTACTGATATTAGAGGTGATTTAGATCCGCGATTACCCATTCAATTTTTCAATTAATTCTTTATTTTCTTACCTTACATGATTAATTAAATCATCCACATTACCTCTTTTAAAGTAATGTTTGGTAATAAAGACTTTAGAGTGTTCCCGGAATTTGGCTATGATATGCTGTATTGTTTACTGCTGATTGTAAACTTCAACATGTGCAAACTTAGATAGATATAATTTTTAGTATATTACATATAGATGTTTTTTGAATGTCCTGACCATTTAGATATAATTTTATATTAATTTATTTAATTATATCAATCCCTTTACATCAATCCGTGTCCTAACTCCGTAGTGCGACATTCTTCTATCGACCCTTAAGTTAGAGCCACATAAGATTACGCCCAACGGGTGTAATCCCCCCTACGCAAGCTAGGGCGATTACTAAGTTCCGACTGTACATTCGCGAGCGTTTCAGCTCTACGTAGGTGAACCAGTCTGTAGCGATGCTCCAAGTCACCGACGGTCTTCAACTAAGGGTATTGTTAACCGTTTTCACCATGTCCAGTTATTATTTAAAACATACTTATTAATATGAAATGTATCATGTTTCTAACCCTTGCCTTCATTCAAAACCAGTGCCGGCCGCTAAGCGGTACCACCCCCCCGAGGTACTGGTCTTGAATGAAGGCAGGTACCTCAGTACCTCAGTACCTCAGTACCTCAGTACCTCAGCTAGGCGTCCGAGGTCTGGTAAGTTGCCATGAAAAATAATAACTAAGTGGGGTTTTAGTAGCGGAGCTAGTTCGAAGTTTGCCCCACTGCACCAATTCAGAAGATTGATGACTTCAAACAATAAATCCCAAGACTCCTATTGACATCATTGCGTAACAATATTTTGTATCTATATAAATGTATTAAAAAATTATTTATTTCAATCAACCCCGAAGGGGTGGAGTTCATTTCTAAATTTAAAGATTTAATTTTATCTAAACCTTCGAACCCTCCCGGGTGCCTTCCTCCTCCGGAGGAAGTCTAGTTAAATGCTTTTTTTCGAGGCCCTCCGGGCCACGTTTCGTATCCGAAGCCCTGTCGGGCTTCGCACACGAAACTTTAATAAGTAGAAGACTTCCGGCCGCCACCTAGTGGTGGCTGGAAGGTGGGGTGCTTCGCACCCCTCGCCTGTCTAAAACAAAGAAAATCTTGCCAATAATACTAGACAAAAAAAATAAATAAACCCAATACAGAATATATATAAATAGACTATAGCAATTTAGTGATCTGATATCGCTTTTTTTTAATTAAAATGGTAGATTCGCCCTCAGGAAGGCATTTAAAAGCCTGACTAATACTACTTGAATTTACCCCTATTGCTACCGCAGCTTCCTTTATGGTAGGATAGACTTTTATTTCATTATTTAAAGAATCTAGTACTTCTATAGAAACATTTGGCCTACCTGAACCTTTTGGTTTGGGACGACCCTTAATACTTATAGCTAGATTTTTATGAAGACGGTTTAAATGTTCTTTATGTTCTGCGCTAGAATGAAGACGTTTTAAGTGTTATGAACGCTTAGCTCGGTATTCAGGATCCGCATTTAACCGATTCAAGTGTTCTAGGTTTTCTTTACTATAAAGATAGATTTTTCAATTTTTTAAACGCTTAAGCTGGTATTCGGCATTTCCATGAAGATTACCTGGGTGCCCCAGGGGTTTAGCTTTATGTTCCCCAGTTAGATTACGATTTTTCATTTTAGCTATAGTCTCCCGTGAATGTTTGAAACCAAGTAATGAACCTGCTTTTTTTAAGATATTATATTTTGGATTAAGTAGGTCTAAGTAATACTGCTCGAACGAAGTACGTTTCGGCTCAACCCGCGAAGCGGGTTCACCCGAAACTCTTTCTATTGCTTTTTCTCGCCGGAGGCGCGTGAACAATACTCGAGTATATTTAAACTAAAATTTGAATACCCATTTTTAAGAATTTTTTTATTTTCAATAAAAAAAGCAGCCGGGGGCTCGGGAACGATAAACCAAACTTTTAGACTTTTTAATTTCTAATTCTAATCAACCCTGGTTAAAATAACATTTTAATCTATTATTAAGATCAATACTGCTTCCTATATATGTTTTCCCATTTACTTTATTAACTCACTGATATACACCAGCTTTTCCGCGATTATCGTTTAAAATTTTTACCTTATCTGTATCAGGATTAGAATAAACTATTAAAGGGAAGGAACTTAAATAATATGTATTATATTTACATAATTGTTCAAAAAACATATATAAATTATCTAATGGATATAATACTAAAATTAAATAGTATAAAGTACTAATAAAGAGTATTATCCATAAGGATACTAAATAGCTATTTTGTACATACAAAACTTGGACTATATCTTAATAAGTAAAACTACTTATTCTCTCCGTGTAGTCTCTGAGGATCCTGCAAATATTAAATATAAGAGTGTTTAAGACGACGGCTAACAACTTAATCCACATACACAGGTTTCCTGCTGATTGTCCATATAACATTGTATAGGATTGTAACTGTAAATACTAAATAAGTAATACTAGTACCTAACAATTAAGATATCCCAGCATATAGAAGAGTTAAACGTTAATTAATACTACGATAAAAACAAAAGATATAGACATATATCACTATCATAAAGAGGGTATAAATCAAAATGAGGTATTATAATATTTAATAAAGTAGCAGCATCTTGAACTATAAAATCACACCGAGGTGTAGATGTATTAGACCTTACAGCAACTTTACCGATATTAAAAAATTTAATAAACAACTGCATTAGTTCTAAATCTTTAGAATGTTGAGTTATACGGAATTGAAGATAAACTTTTTCCCCCAATACATAATCTTTAGCTGGTCTAACATAAATTGAAAAGCCTCCGTCTCCCGCGGTGAAACCAGATACTCATTGAGGATTTAAATTATCAGGTAAATCTATAACAGGTTTGTCTGCTGGCATTATGACAGGATAATGAGTTAAAACTTTATGGGATGCTCCCCTGTTAATGGCTGCATAATAAGAAAGTATCTTAAAAAATCCTTCCTCAGTTAAATGATTTTTATTGGAAATAATTCCCACGACTTTAGATCATAATAGATAATCTGCCGCTTTTTTACTAAGAAGGGAATATTTGGTAAAATGCGGAATTATAACATTATTTATATGAGTAATATTAGTCAATCGATATAAAGAAATTGGTTTATCCTGTCTAGTGTAAACAGCTCCTACACCAAAAAAAGCTTGAATTTTATATAGAATATCTCTATCCTTTTTATGCAAGTTTATTTCAAAAGATATTTTTACCTTTTTTTTTAAATCCTTTGATATCTCAATTATTACAGTTTTTGTATGTTAACCCTGACAAGGGTTAACATCAAAAACGTGCGGAGCTCGAAAAACAACCCGTTCCCCCAAGGGGGACCCCCTCCCCTTCGGGGACAGCATCTACAAATCCTGTTACTCAATTAGGGTCAAGTTTATCTTCACCACCCTTGTTATCTTTACCAAAATGTAATGTATCCGTTGGAGTTTGAGGATAGCCAGCTAAGCGACGACTTGTCGATAATTCAATTTTTTGTTGGGGATCGAAGCGCCCCAAGCAGCTAAAAATTGGTTTACACAGATATATGAATCTAGTAGGAAGCTTATCTCCTAATTTCATATCTTTACAAAATAGTGGACTATATCTTAAACACCCTTTCGAAAAAGCTAGTTTTATATATAACCCCCGACCCTCCGGCTTCGCGAGGGCCCAAAAGGACAGGGGGTTATGTATAAAACGTGTTTCACTCGTAAAAGGGTGCCTATCCCCGTGTAGTCTCTGTGGTGCCTTTGATTATATAAGGCTACCTGCTCATTATTCATTGTAATATCCCTAACATTTTTACTGTAAATTTTACTAGTATTTAAGGTATTAGAAAGTCCAAGCATTTTGAGGATATTGCTTACGTAATTATTAGTTAACGCAGGCCTACTTTTGACCCAAACTTAGTTCTCGATGCGACATTATTTTATATTAGGTATAATGTCTACGCCCTACAAGTGTGTTTTCATTCGTACTCTGCATACTTACCTAAAAAGGACCTACACACTAATAAGCCTGTGTTTAACATCACAGGCTTATTCTAAGTTCCGACTGTACATTCGCGAGCATTTCAGCTCTACGTAGGTGATCCAGTCTGTAGCGGTGTAATTAGCCACCGACGGTCTCGGATTAGGGGTCGTTAACCGTTTTCACCTTGTCCGATTGATATTTATACTATACCTAGAAAGTAATAGTATTAATGCCCCCTCCTAGGGCTAGCCTATCGCGTAAGGCTTTAAATGGAGGTTACATGCTTTAGACCTCGGCCTGCAAGTTACACATGGTGGCCCTAGGGTGCCCCTCCTCGACGAAGTAAATACTTGCGCAGGAGAGGGCTCGTACTAGAATAATATACACCTTAAATTTCGCTAATTCGTTTAAATAAGGTATAATAACAACTAGGTAGGATTCTCACCTACGGTACTTTAACAGAGAACAACTGCTATATATAATTATAAATTCCTCGAATAAAAAAATATATATATTTTTTTATACCTTTCTGTACGTAGTACGTAGTACGTAGTACGTAGTACGTAGTACGTAGTTGCGGACTTTTTTATATAGATATATCCTGCGCAGTGCGTAAGCACGTGCTGGACTGCCGCAGGGCCGCTCCCTTCGGACTGGACATATATCTACGCTCCGCTAGTAAAAAAGGGCAGCAAAGTTCGCAAGCACGAGGCCTAGCTACCCTCGGCTACGCCGGAGGTCCTAACCTCTGTGCGAGCTTCGCACGTTTTATAAATCCCCCCCCTTTTCCTAAAAAAAGGGGGGGGGGGATTCATAAAACTCCAATAAATTATGCGAGAGGAAAATATTATTTTCCTTCGGCGGCACAAAACTCGAGCGTCGTTTTAGGGGGGTATCAATATAGAAAGATACCCCCTACGCTTAGGGGCGTAAAGACTAAAATTCTAACTATTCATAACCCGAAACCTATAATCCTATTAATTGTTTATAGATTTAGCCATCTCTCTTATTAGCTCGAAACCTCCTACTTCTAAGTGTTTTTTTTCTAGCAACATTTCACGAATAGATTTTCACTTAAGAAAAGCAGATTGTTTTTTACCTTTAAGAGGGTAAGCTATGAAGTAGTCAACTGTTACGGAATTAGACTTAAATGATCCAATATTATATCTAAATACTCCAAGATCATCGGTTTTTTGTACATTCCCTACCCCTAAAAGATTTTTAATGTGCAATAATATTGATTGCTCCTTTTGCTCAATAACAAAACGTACACGAAATAGTTGAGAGATAACCTCTTTTACACCTAGATTCCCTTCACTGTCGATGACTTCTTTTTTAGATTTCTTGTTAACAACACCTACCATAAAACTACCCTCAGCTGTAGTAAATCCAGATAGTCAACTATCATTTAAAGTAGGCATAAAAGGATTAGGGTTAAAGGTTAGCTTTACATAATCTGCATTTAAAACATTTATTCAGGTTTTAAGCTGAGCTATTTTATTCTTAGTCGCTAGTCTACCGTTAAATAAAATAGCTAATTTTAAAATGTCAGATTTGTTAGTAACACGATATCTGTAAGCATTGGCAGAAGAGTCAAAATACACTCTCCCGAACCCCAAGACCGTACGTATTTCCTGTAAAATAGCTTCTTCCCTTTGAGTTAAACCAAAAATAAAATAACCTTTATATTTCCACCCGGTAGGGTGGACCTCTGAGAAAAGAACTGGTTCGCACGAAAAATGAGGCGCTTCGCACAGATGTAGTAAATCGAGACAATCAACTGTCATTTAGTTTGCGTAGTCAACCCTCTATCGCGTTAGAACTTGCTAAACACAGGGTTGACTAGAAAACATGA